>Ga0265780_10004937_pt1 | contig 17036 bp, 15 predicted proteins | sample P1T30metagenome_FD_192432 | JGI IMG/M metagenome (GOLD analysis project Ga0265780, IMG submission 192432) | Plant litter microbial communities from East Loma Ridge, Irvine, California - P1 T30 | ecosystem: Environmental > Terrestrial > Plant litter > Unclassified | place: USA: California... | reverse complement strand
CTGGTCGTCTCGCGGTTAGAATATTATAAGAAAGTTGATCTGGCAATCGATGCATTCAACGAACTTGGCTATCCGCTTGTGGTTGTTGGGAAGGGGTTGCAGGCCGAGGAAATAAAAGCAAGGGCTAAAGGGAACGTTACGTTTTTAAGTGGCTTGTCGGCTAAGGAACTGGCAGAAATGTATGCCAACTGTCGTGCATTAATCTTTCCTCAACATGAAGATTATGGCATAACACCGCTGGAGGCTAATGCTGCTGGTCGTCCTGTCATTGCGTATGGAACCGGTGGGGTGCTGGCAACCCAGATCCCAGTAAAAGATAATCCTGCAGAAGCAACAGCCATGTTTTTTGATGAACAAACGGTTGGTAGTTTAGTTGATGCGGTAAAAGCTTTTGAGGGGCTTGAGGATAGGTTCAATTCGGCTTTCATTCGGCAGCATGCTGAAGCTTTCGATGAGAGGCTATTTATCGAACAAATCCAGCAGTTTGTGCAGGGGAAGTATTTAGAATTTAAGAAACATAGTGTAGCTTAGCAAGAGATATAACAGCCACCCCTTTATGATAAACAAATACTTTTACCTGAAACTTCTGACGGTTACTGTTATCAGTTGCCTGACATCTGTTAGAGCAACTGCTCAAACAAATCAGCAGTCCCTACGTATCCAGATACAATACGAAAAAGCGGGCCGATACCTGGAACAGGCAACCGAAACGATAGAGGCCGTCAACGTTATTAAAAAGACGGCTAACGTAGAATATGAGGCTGGTCAGTCGGTAACTCTATTACCAGGTTTTAGTGCAGAAACAGGTAGTACGTTTGCCGCCAATATCAAGGCTGTCTCTTTCAAGCAGGAAACACCACTACAGCTGGCTGCTTACCCAAATCCATTTGATCAGTCGACGACGATAGAGTATTACCTGCCGTCTGCGGGAAAGGTGAACTTAAATATTGTTGATTCGCAAGGGCGCGTTGTTGGTCAGCTTGTGCAGGGTGAAAACCAGGAAGCAGGCAAACACAAAATTGATTGGAAACCTGAAAATGCCGGCACTGGCGTCTATTTCCCCGTGGTCGAAGCAAATCAACAAAAAGCTGCCGGCCGGTTGGTGAAAAAGTAAGCTAATAGATGGCCAAAAAGTGATCGACCTTGGTCTTATGACCGGGGTCTTTTTTATTTACCTATCTTTGATTATTCATTAATAAAGGATTAAAGTCTCGATAAAGTAAAAGGATGATCGTAGTGGCTTGGAAAAGAGCGTGTTATGTATGTTGCTTTAGTATTTTTACTTCGTTAGTACACGCTCAGACGTTACGTCAACCTGACCAATATTCTATAGAAGCCGGCCTTTATACGTCTTCCTCCATCAACACGCCTTTTTGGCTTCGTAGCAATCAGTACGGTATTGTTCCTTTTCAGTCACCTGTCCAAACATTGCGGTTTGGGGTATACAGCGACTATGACTCAACGCGCTCCCGGACGAGTAAACGACGTTCTCGATTCTCAATGGGGTATGGGCTCAATGTCGTAACTAACAGGGCCGTGAACAGGCAGTCTTATGAAGAGAACGTCTTATTACCCGAAGCTTACGTAAAAGCTCGTCTAGGCATTTTTGAAGTATACGCTGGTCGTAGACGGGAAAAGTTTGGCCTGGCCGATTCTGTATTATCCACGGGCTCCTATGCCTGGTCTGGTAATGCTATGCCAGTTCCCAAAATACAAATCTCCATACCAACATTCACCCCGATTGGCATAACGAAGGGCTGGGTATCTGTACAGGGAACCTACGCGCATGGGTGGTTTAGCTCATCGGGGTTTATTCAGAACACGATGCTGCATCAGAAATCTTTTTACGTACGACTAGGGCGGGAAAAGGACATTATTCGGGTGTATGGTGGATTTAACCACCAGGCCGTGTGGGGTGGTCGAACAAATAATCTGAAAGGGACGGGGCTCGTTCCTGATGATGGTAAACTGCCCTCTACCCTCCGTGATTATTACTACGTAGTCGTAGGGGATCGCTGGAGCCGGACGGACTCAAGTGCGTACACAAATTTTGAAATTACTAACCGAGTTGGCAACCACCTGGGCAGCGTAGATATTGGCATGGAGGTTGATCTGGTTAAGTATACGGTGTTTCTGTATCGGCAAAGCCTCTACGAAGATGGATCATTGTTTTATCTGTTGAATATTCAGGATGGACTAAATGGATTTAGAATACGGCGTAACAACCCTAATGCCATCGTGCGGGATATTCTGTTTGAGTACCTTAACACAACCAATCAGGGCGGGCCAGTATTTCAAATTGGTGACCCTTATAAACAAGGTAAAGACAACTATTTCAATAATCAGCAATACCGGGATGGTTGGGGGTACAAAGAACATACGATAGGAACGCCATTCATCCCGCCAGCCTACGGCCCGAATGGCGAATACCCATTTGGGGCCTTTACGGCTAACAACCGAGTGATGGTGTATCATCTGGGAATATCTGGAAGTATTCCTATACGCTGGAAAGCGTTGAATACACCAATTACGTACCAAACTAAGCTATCTTACAGCCAGAACTATGGTACCTACGATATTCCGTATCGGCCCCGGAAAGACCAGTTCTCGGGTTATTTCAGTATGATTGTGCCATTCTCTTGGTTAGGAGGAATGCAGTTAGCAGGTAGTGCCGCAATCGATGACGGTACGCTATACAAAAATGGGTTCGGCACGTATGTAAGTTTGAAAAAGGTCTGGAACTCAACAAAATAGGACTAGTTTTTGTTGAGTTCACTACTGGGATGGCGACGTAACATTTATACGATTCTTATATTACGCCCAGGTTCAGCCGCTTGCCCGTAGAATAACATTCTTGGCAAGTACTAACTTTCAATCTCTATTTTTGTGTATTACAAAGATACATACCCTCCCGTACATTCGGGTTTATAGATCTGAGACGTATGAGACACAGGTATTCCATACTGTTCTTTCCACTTCATATAATTATTGATCTGCTTAGCGTCAATGCGGCATTTATTGGTGCATACTGGATCAAATTCAATACGTTTGACGCTGTTGCTCAGGCGCCCTATGCTACACTATGGCTTATTTTTAACCTGATCTGGCTGGTTGAAATAATCGCATTCAAGCCTTATGTATTTCCCCGGCAGCTTTTCAAACTAACACATCTGCTACGTACGCTATCGGTCCTGGTAGCTGTTCATATTGCCGTTGTCGCTATCTACTGCGTTGCTGTACAGGGATACTATTACTCCAGAGAACACCTCTTTATTGCTTATTTCCTCTTTGCCTGTTTTGGGATACTAGCTCGTATAGGAGGCCTAATTTTTCTCCGAGAATACCGTTTGCGCGGTTACAACAATCGCCGGTATATCATAGTAGGATACGGCAAACTAGCGGTATCGATTCATAGTTTTTATGAGGCCCACCCCGAAATGGGTTTCCGCTTCTATGGGTATTTTGATCAGTCAGACCCGGAAAATACAGGCTTACTAAGCGGTACTATTGATGATCTAGGCCGTTTTGTCAAGAAGCAGGAAATCGATTGTGTATACTGCTGCATGCCTTATATTGAGAGCGATCAACTTCGAAAAATCGTCGATCAGGCGGAGATTGATGACTATCAGGTAAAACTACTGGTTGATTTTAGAGGATTTATGAGCAAAGCGACATCTGTTGAATACCACGATTTCTTGCCTGTGCTGAATGTGTCGTCACATATGCTGGCCGATTTCAGAGTAAGCATATTCAAACGGGCCTTTGATATCATCTTCTCACTAAGTGCGTTCATTTTTGGACTGCCGCTTTTTGCTATTGTTGCTTTAGTTACCCGTCTTACATCCAGCGGTCCTATTTTTTATGAACAGGAGCGAATTGGACGTAATGGCAAGCCGTTCATGATCTACAAGTTCAGAAGTATGTTTGTGAACGCCGAAGAAACTGGTCCTGTCCTTTCCGGAGGTCTTGCTGATAACCGAATCACTCCGTGGGGACGGTTCATGCGGCAGACCCGCCTGGATGAAATACCTCAGTTTTTTAATGTATTAAAAGGTGATATGTCCGTTGTTGGCCCGCGGCCGGAGCGTCAATATTTCATTAATCAAATTGTAGAAATTGCTCCCGAATATAAATTATTGCTTCGCGTAAAACCAGGTATCACGTCTATTGGTCAGATCAAGTTTGGTTACGCAGCCAGTGTTGACGAAATGGTTCAGCGCCTTCGATTCGATCTCTTGTACCCGGCTCGCCGTTCTTTTCTGTTCGATATGTGGATTATTGCTCAGACAATCTGGGTAATGGCCCAGGGACGAGGTAAATAAGCGTGTTTGGCTGGCTGATTCCATTATTTATGAGAATTGCGTTACTGTGGATTTGCTTAGTTACCATTGCTTTTTCTGCTTACGGACAGCACGTCCATGACTACAAGGCAACTGCAGGTGGCTTCTTTTCATCAGGTCCTACCCCGTTCTGGTTGCGATCAAATCAATACGGTGTTGTTCCGATACAAAATCCAGCAGGGAGTTTTTCGGTAGGATTACGATCTGATTACAGAACAACGGACAGTACAGATCATAGACCCAAAGTAGATTGGGGCTATGGCGTTGACGTCGTTGCTAACGCTGGTCAGGCGAATCAACTTCTTTTACCAGAAGCTTATGTAAAAGGACGGTTAGGTGCTTTCGAAATTTATGCTGGTCGGCGCAGGGAAATAGTTGGCCTAGTCGATACCCTCCTGACGTCTGGCGCATACATCTGGTCGGGTAATGCCTTGCCGATCCCTAAAATTCAGATTGGCTTAACCCAGTTTACATCAGTACCTTTCACCAAAGGAATTGTTTCTTTCATGGGCGCCATAGCACACGGCTGGTTCGAAAATTCGGATCGCCTGGTTAAAGGCTCATACTTACATCAGAAATATCTTTACGGCCGATTTGGAAAACCAACCTGGCCCTTCCGTATCTATGCTGGCTTCAATCACCAGGTTATCTGGGCGGGCTATTCAGATTATCTTATCGGTTCCAGTGCAGCAGTAGAAGGACGCTTACCGTCAAGTCTAAAATACCTGCCTGCTGTTTTCCTGGGTAGCCGGAATACCCAGGCCAACGGAATCGACGTAACCTCTTTTGAGGACAATCGGGTGGGCAACCACCTGGGGTCAATCGATTTTGCGGCCGATATCAACCTGGGCCAGTGGAATGCCATGCTTTATCGGCAATTCTTCTACGATGATGGTTCCCTATTTTACCTTCTTAATGTTAAGGATGGCCTGAATGGAATCAGGCTTAAGAACAGGAAGCCAGCAACTGGTAAATTTTTTCTCCGGCAGGTAACGTTCGAGTACATGTTCTCCGGTAGCCAGGGGGGGGACGTATTTGTGCTAGAAGATCCTGAGCGAAGAGGCCGTGACGACTATTTCAACCATAGCCAGTTTCTTGATGGCTGGACTTATTACAAGCGTACCATTGGTACTCCTTTTTTTACAACAGATACGGAAGTTAGTAACGCACTTCCCGCCCGGGGGGGGGCTGGCATAGCCAACAACCGGATTAGTCTGTTTCACTTCGGATTAAGCGCACTGGTTGCTAACCGGATTGATCTGATGACGCGCCTGTCTTACAGCATCAATGCCGGTACGTATGCAACACCATACGCGCTGCTACCCCGTCAATTCTCTGGCATCGTAACGGCCGGCATTCCAACTCCACTTTTCGGAGGAACACAGGCAACCGCATCACTGGCCATTGACGCGGGTAAACTGCTGCCAAACAGTGTCGGCGGGTATATTGGCCTGCGGAAGACGGGCGTGCTGAGCAAGCGTCCAGCCCGGCGTATTGTCAGTCCAAGACAATAAACCGTTCGGAAGAAAAAGACCATTCCCAAATTTTTACAACTATAAGTCGATTAAGCGGTTGCGAATTGATGGTAACCTCTATTTTTGCACGCGTTGACCTACCCATAAAAGAAGTTGCGAGTAAGGATGGTGCGGATGAAGTGGATTGCGCGTTGTATTAGTATAGTTTCATTGTTTGTAGTGGGATTCTCCTGCGGGCAGGATGGACAGAAAGAATTAAACCGCTCGGCAAGAGCCATGGGCAATTGTGCCGATGAACAGGCACTGTCGCCCAGTGAACAAGCGATAATCAGGCAGCAAATCAACGCTGAGGAGAAGTCCAGGGAAATTGAAGAGATTTTCCGGCAAAAAGTCCGGCAGGGTCTGAACGGAAATGTACTGGTTGCGCAGAAAGGGCTGGTTCTTTATCGCCACTGTTTCGGACTGGAGCATTTCGAACGTAGTCAGCGGGATTCGCTGGTTGAAGATTCCAAATTCCAGCTTGCTTCCTTATCAAAAACGTTTACAGCGGTTGGTACGCTGAAGCTGATCGAAGCCGGTAAACTGAGTCTGGACGATACGATCCAGAAGTTCTACCCGGATTTTCCCTATCATGGTATTTCCGTCCGAAATCTTTTGAGCCACCGGAGTGGGCTGCCTAATTACGCCTATGCGTTCGATGACAGCATGAAGGTGAACTTCTACAAAAAGGAAAAACCGTATCCGACCAATGGTGTCATTATGCACTGGTTTGCTACGGTAAAACCCACGCCCCACGCGTATAACATACCCGGCAGAGGCTTCAGCTACAGCAACACGAACTACATGGTGCTGGCGTCAATCATCGAGAAGGTGACGAAGCAATCTTACGAAACCTTTATTCACAAGAATATTTTCGAGCCGCTGGGGATGCACCACACGTTTGTGGCGACAACGAAGAACGATTCCATTAATTATCATCGAACCGCCGGCTACCAGTGGAACCGACGTATTCCGAAGGATTATTACGACGATGTCGTGGGTGATAAAGGCATATACTCCACCACCGGTGATCTATTCCGTTGGTACCGGGCGTTAAATGGTGATTGCCTCTTGAAAAAGAAGACGTTGGCTGAAGCGTTTATCCCACGCAGTTTTGAAAAAAAGGGTGCTAAAAACTACGGGTATGGCTTCCGGATGATGCTGGACGAGAAAAACCAGCCTGAGTTCATCTATCACTCGGGATGGTGGAAAGGCTACAACACTATGTTCTGGTTCAGTCCGAAGGACGAGTACGTTATTATTATCTTGGGCAATAAGTATAACAAGACTGTCTACCGGGTAAAAGAGTTGATTGATGTACTGCATGGTGGCAAAAATTCTGGTACACCAGAAGGCGATACAGAGGCCGAACTATGAGTAGGGCTAGCTGGGAGACTGGCTTTTACCCATAACTATGATCTGGTTCACCCGCTGGCTATGCGTAACGTTCTAAAATTTATTCTGCTTTCACTCGTGGTTTCTCAATCCGTTTTCGCTCAGGATGTTATTAACCTCTGGCCCGACGGCGCCATTCCTAATGCGATTCCGGGGGCGCAGATTACCGAAAAACGGGACGTTAATGGCGTCGCTCGGATAAGTAACGTATCGTTGCCAACAATCACTGCCTACGTACCAGCTAAGGGTAAACAGACGGGTGCGGCTATTATGATCTGCCCTGGAGGGGGCTATGGCATTCTAGCCATCGACCACGAAGGGGAAGAGGTCGCCCGCTGGTTTTCGGAGATGGGCATCGCTGCGTTCGTGCTGAAATACCGGCTCCCGAACGATAAAATCATGACAAACCAGCACGAAGTTCCGCTGATGGATGCCATGCAGGGCATGAAACTCATTCGGGAGAAAGCTAGTCAATACGGGATCAACCCGGACAAAATCGGGGTGATGGGTTTCTCAGCGGGCGGTCATCTGGCGTCAACGTTGTCGACGCACTATAATAAAGGTGCGGGGGCTAGTGACATGGCCAAACCCAACTTTAGCATTCTGCTTTATCCCGTCATTACGTTCGGAGAAAAGACGCATAGTGGCTCGCGGGATAACCTGTTGGGCAACCAGAAATCGGAGGAGTTGCTGGCGTATTATTCAAACGAACTACAGGTAACGGCGCAGACTCCGCCAACGTTTATGGTCCATTCGGAAGATGATAAAACTGTGCCGGTAGAGAACAGCATCAATTATTACCTGGCCTGTCTGAAAAATAACGTGCCGGTTGAAATGCACTTGTATCCCCAGGGCGGTCATGGCTACGGATTGCGGACGGCTAAATACGGCTCACTAAATAACTGGCCGGAAACCTGCAAAGCTTGGTTGGCAGCTATGGACTTAGCCAAGTAAGAAATTACACCCGTAAAAAGATCTTTTTGCGGTACAGAAAGTATAGAAACGCCCATTTTACCGCCAGGAGCGTGAGCACGGCCCCCACCAGTTGGACTGGCTCGCTGAAGAAGCCGAGTAAGCCACCGAATAAGGCCTTGGCGGTAAAACTGAAATCGATGAATTTGCGAGCCATGTAAATCAGGATCGAATTCATGCCGATGACCATGAAAAAGAACGTCCAGCCGCGGATGTTCTTCATATCGATAATCCAATAAAAAAGCCCAAGCATCAATAAGCTCCAGCCACCGGCAACCAGCACGAATGAACTGGTCCATAGGTTCTTGTTAACGGGAAAAACCAGATTCCAAATCCAACCCAGGGCGACGCAGGCAATACCGCCGAGAATAAGTTTCTGGAGTTTCTGAGAATCGCTGGAGTTACTACGTCGCAAGAGGGTACCGGCGAAAACGCCCAGTAATCCTGTACAGATTGCGGGTAAGGTAGATAGCAGTCCTTCCGGATCATGAACGACTTTGTACAGGTGACCCGGCATAACCATCCGGTCTACGTAGCCGACTAAACTTTCCTCCATCGTTAAATTGCCGGATCCAAAGCCGGGTACGGGAATCAGCATCATCATGGCCCAGTAGCCAAGCAATATACCAGCAAAAATTCCGTAGCGAACCCGCTCGTTACGAACGTAAAGGAAAATCAGCTGCGCGCACATACCAGCTAGACCGATCCGTGCCAGTACGCTGGGAAAACGCATCTCATCGAACGGTTTGAGGAATAAACCATTGTTGAGAATCAGCCCGAAGAGCACGAGCACTAAGCCGCGGCCAATAATTTTCCGGGCTAGTTTGGTGCGACTGTCGCCTTTGTGGAGTCGGCTACCAACGGAGAACGGCGTGGAGACACCCGCTAGAAACAGGAAGAGCGGAAAAATGCAATCATAAGGCCTGAAGCCATTCCACTCGACGTGTGTGAACTGGTCGGCCATGAAGACGGCCCATCCCCAGCCCGTAACGTTGGCCAGAGTATGAAAAATGGCATCCCCGCCCATAATCCAGAACATATCGAAACCACGTAGCGTATCGAGCGAGAGAAGTCGCCGAACGGGGGCGGGTTGGGCAACGGCTGGTTCTTGGTTGGTAGCGATATCGGCCTGCATAACGTAATCAGTCGGGTTGAGCAATGTTACGTAAAAATCGAACAGGAGCTGGCATCCGTCAGAATATTATTCTGACTAGTGGGAAATGATAACTAATCGAGATGGACTTTGTCTTAGTTTGTAAAACTATAGTGGGCCGCTATGCCGTAATTTGCCTGTTTGTAGCGTATCGAAAAGACAGGCTGGCTGGAAACATCTTTGTGGGCGTTGTGTTGAACAGCCAAGGCTCCTTTACTTTTGCGGTTATGCAACAGCAGCTAGATTCCTGGATTCGATCAATTGTACGCTGGGCCGGTTTCGTTCCCAATCGAGACCTGTCTGGTTGGGTATTATTGATCTCCGCCGTACTAATTGGTTTACTGGTCGACTTTATCGTTACGCAAACCCTGCGGTTTATTTCTAACCGACGGCAGTTTCGTACGTTAGAATTGTTCAAACAGCACCTGCGCTGGGCATTCTGGGTTTTTGTGCCGTCGCTGTTATTTCTGATGGCAACTAACGTACAGTCGGTGCGGTTTCTGCGTCGGCACCCGGTGGCCGATAAAACTGCTGAAGTGCTATTTTTGGTAACGGCTACCTGGCTGGTTGTCAAACTGTTGAAGGTAGGCGAGCTCATATTGATCCGTCAGTATGATACAACGAACGATATCAATCTGTCGCAGCGCAAGTTCGTCACACAAGTGCGCTTCTTTCGGCGGATCATGGTGGCCATCGTTGTTATTATTGGTTCGTCGTTGCTATTACTGAGCTTTCAGGGAAGCCGCCAGGTTGGTCTGAGTGTACTGACGTCAGCGGGCGTTATCTCGGTATTGATCGGGTTTGCCGCGCAGAAAACACTGGCCAACCTGATGGCTGGTATTCAAATTGCCTTCAATCAGCAAATTCGGCTGGACGATGCTGTTGTGGTCGAAAACCAGTGGGGACGTATTGAGGAAATCAACCTGACAACCGTTATTGTGCGGCTTTGGGACCGGCGTCGGATGATTTTGCCGATTACGTATTTCGTCGAGAAACCGTTCGAAAACTGGACCCGTTCGGATGCTTCGATCATTGGTGCCATACTTCTGTATCTTGATTATAGAGTACCCGTCGATGTAATTCGAGTAAAAGCGCGTGAATTTGCGGAGGCTGATCCCCTATGGAATGGCGAAGTGTTTGCTGTGCAGGTAACCGATACACAACGTACCTGCATTGAGGTCCGTATTCTGGTTTCGGCCCGCGATGCACCAACTACGTTCGATTTACGGTGTCACATGCGCGAAAAAGTCATCGCTTTTTTGCGCGACGAACACCCGGAAGCCCTTCCCCAGACACGGCTTGTGCTGGCGGAAGAGCGTCAACGGACGGCGGAATCCATACCTTAATCCTCCCAGCCGAAGGAGCGCTCAATTGCTTTTTGCCAGTTGCGCATCAGTTTCTGCCGCTGGGCGTCATCCATAGCTGGCTCGTATGTCCGGGCTACAGCCCAGTTCTGACGCAGATCGTCGAGGTTTTTCCAGTAACCAACAGCCAGACCTGCTGCATACGCTGCTCCCAGGGCAGTTGTCTCGGTCATCTTTGGGCACACGACATCCTGATTCAATACGTCGGCCTGGAACTGCATCAGCAACGAGTTGATTACCATACCACCATCCACCCGGAGTGACTGTACCGGCATGTCTGCATCCTGTTCCATAGCGCGCACTACGTCGACGGTCTGATACGCTGTAGCTTCCAGGACGGCCCGCGCCAGGTGGGCTTTCGTCACAAATCGGGTCAGGCCAGCGATAACGCCCCGCGCATCGGCTTTCCAGTGGGGCGCGTACAATCCCGAAAAGGCTGGCACGAAATAGGCTCCCCCGTTATCTTCCACTGACCGGGCCAGCGTTTCGATCTCGGTGCTTTTCTTGATAATTCCCAGATTGTCCCGCAGCCACTGCACTAGGGCGCCCGTAATAGCAATGCTGCCTTCCAGCGCGTAATGAACCGGCTGGTCTTTAAATTGATACGCTACGGTGGTTAACAAACCGTATTTGGATGGCCGTAACTCCGTTCCCGTGTTCATTAGCAGGAAACAGCCGGTGCCGTACGTGTTCTTGGCCTGACCTGGTTCAAAGCAGGTTTGCCCAACCAAGGCCGCCTGCTGGTCGCCCAGAATACCAGCAATGGGAATGCCCGGTAATACTTCAGATACAATCTCGCCATATACGTCGCTGCTCGGCCGGATCTCAGGAAGCATCTGGGGGGGAATCGTGAAATCGGCGAGTAACTCATCGTCCCAGCTTTGAGTATGCAGGTTGAAGAGCTGGGTCCGGCTGGCGTTCGTTACGTCGGTAATATGCAGACCCTGCGCTGGGCCGCCTGTCAGGTGCCAGATCAGGAATGTGTCCATAGTACCAAATAGAGCTTCTCCGTGTTCAGCGTCGGCCCGCAAATCTGGTACGTTGTCCAGCAGCCATTTTAGTTTCAGGCCGCTGAAATAGGTAGTAAGGGGTAAGCCTGTCTTTTCGCGAAACCGATCCTGACCGGCTTCGTGAGCCGAAAACTCCGTTACCAGCGCGGCCGTACGCATATCCTGCCATACCAGCGCGTTGTAATACGGTTTGCCCGTTCGCCGGTTCCAGACAACAGTCGTTTCCCGTTGGTTTGTAATGCCAACGGCCGCAATGTCATGCGTCGACAGGCCCGATTTGATACGGGCTAGTGCAATCACTTCCAGCGTATTACGCCATATTTCTTCCGGGTCGTGTTCGACCCAGCCGGGTTGTGGGTAAATCTGACGATGTTCCTTCTGTGCCTGCGAAATAATCTGGCCCTGTCGGTTGAAAACGATGCAGCGAGTGCTGGTTGTGCCCTGATCGATGGCGGCAATGTAACTTGACATAACGAAGCAATAAGCGGGAAAAAAGCCTTATAAAGCAAACCAACGAATGAGTACCCCTCCCAGAACGGCGCCAAGGAGCGGCCCAACGATGGGTACCCAGGCGTAGGACCAGTCGGACGAACCTTTGCCGGAGATGGGTAGCAGGGCATGGGCCAGTCGGGGGCCTAAGTCACGAGCGGGACTGATGGCGTAGCCGGTTGCTCCACCGAGTGAGAGACCAATACTCCAGATCAGGACACCAACCAGATAGGGACCGACACCAATGGCCAACTCGCCGAGGTGTTTGGAGGATATACCCGCCAGACCTAAAATCAGGACCAGTGTCGCCAGGGCTTCGCTCAAAAGGTTAGCCAATGGCCGACGAATAGCCGGGCTGGTCCCAAAGCAAGCCAATTTATCGGCCGGATCGGGCGTAGCGCTCCAGTGCGGCAGGTACTGAAGCCAGACCAGGCTTGCCCCAAGAAAAGCGCCCGTAAGTTGAGCAACACAATAAGGTAGTACGTGGGAGTAATCGCCGGTTGCTACGGCGAAGGCGACGGTAACCGCCGGATTCAGGTGGGCATCCAGACTACCGAACGCTTTAGCAACGAAGATGCCAATCGTTACGGCGAAGGACCAGCCAGCGGTTATAACGATCCAGCCGGAGGACTCTCCTTTTGTTTGTTTTAGCACAACGTTGGCCACAACGCCATTGCCTAATAATAAAAGTACCAATGTACCGATCAGTTCGCCCAGAAAAGGAGAGGTTTGCACGAATCTTTGTGAGTTTAGGAATATTTTGTGCTAATTAAATTATATTTTATCGAATAAGACGAATTGAGGGCTGCTGATTTGTTCGTTATCTAAGTTTCTCTACTCATTATAAGCCGCTTCATTATCTTTGACGACAATAACCGGCAAAACCGGGTCGTTTGTGCTTAGACAGTTCTGCTCAAAGCGGACATCAGTTAAACTCAGCTATTTTTTCTATGCTTTTGCTCCAGGTTCCGGCCACCGATACCACGGCCGCATCACTGTCGGCCACCTCGGCAGCGGCACAACCCCAAAGTCTGCAACTATTCGATCTGGTAGCTAAAGGCGGTTGGGTAATGATTCCTATCGCTTTTCTTTTCTTTTCGGCGCTGTACCTGATTTTCGAACGCTTCTTCGTCATCCGTTCCCAGACCAAAAGCGATGCGAACTTCATTGATAACATCCGGGATATGGTGGCTCAGGGCAACATTAAGTCGGCCGAGTCATTCGCCAAAAACCAGCGTACAGCAATGGGTCGGGTGTTCGAGAAGGCCATCGGCCGGATTGGGTCGCCCATCAAAGAAATCGAAGGAACCGTCGAGTCGGTTGGGCAGATCGAGTTATCGCGGCTGGAACGTAACATGGGCTACCTCGGGGTCATTGCCGGTATTGCGCCCATGCTTGGTTTTATTGGTACCATCTCCGGTATTATCCGGATTTTCTACGACATCTCGCTGACAGACAATATCAGCGTTGGTATCATTGCGGGTGGTTTGTACGAAAAAATGATCACGTCCGGCGCTGGCCTGATCGTTGGGGTAATTGCTTACACCGGCTATCACCTCTTGAACATGATGATCGAAAAATTCACGCTGGCGCTGGAAGTCAACGCCTTCGAGTTCATCGAAGTGCTGCAAAAGCCAACCACCGAGCCTGCCCGGATGCGCTAAGTCCTGTTGTTGCTGTCAGCCACCGTCAAGGCTACTGACAGGAATGACGTCACTCTAATTTCCTTATGAAGCTCCGAAGAAAACGCAAGTTTGCTGCCGAAGTCGCGACTTCGTCGCTGAACGACATCATGTTCTTTCTGCTGTTGTTCTTCCTCATTATCTCGACGGTAGCCAACCCGAATGTCATTAAGCTAATGCTGCCCAAAGCGTCGGCCTCTCAGCAACTGAGTAAGAAGCAAGTGACCCTATCGGTTGATGATAAAAAACAGTATTTCATCGATAAGCAGCCTGTTTCACCGGAAAATCTGGAGAACGAACTCAAAACGATCATGGCCGGTATCGCCGAGCCAACGGTTGTAGTCCGGTTTGACAAAGCGCTAACAGTACAGGATCTGGTCGATGTATTGCAGACAGGGGCCAAACTGAATATCAAAATGGTGATGGCTACGTCAAAATAGCCGTTTACCGCATCAATACCCGAGCCGCTCTTACAGGAGCGGCTTTTTTTGTGGTTATCAATCAATGTGTCGGTCTTATGGGTTATTCAAAGAAAACTCAACGATTATGATCGCAGATTACACCGAAGCCGCCGTGTGCCGGGTTGATGACCTTGCCGATGGTCAGATGAAAGAAGTGCAGGTGGGTGATACCGACGTATTGCTGGCTCGCGTTGACGGTCAATTTTACGCCTTGCATCCCAAGTGTACCCATTATCAGGCTCCGTTGGCAAAAGGTCTATTACACGGAAATCGGTTGATATGCCCCTGGCACAATGCCTGTTTTGACGTGCGAAACGGCCATCGGCTTGAAGCGCCTGCCCTGAACGGGCTGCCTATGCACGAAGTCCGGATTGAAGGCGATCAGGTGTTTGTCCGGTTGACAACCAGCAAAGAAAGCCTGGAAAATCCGATGACGACGCCTGACGACGCCAACGAGGAAACCTACGTAATCGTTGGGGGTGGGGGAGCCGGTGCCTTTGCGGCAGAAGGGATGCGCGAAGGTGGTTTCAGCGGAAAGATCGTTTTGTTGACCGAAAGCCCGGATCGCCCCTATGACCGCCCAAACTGCTCGAAAGATTATCTGCAGGGCAAAGCCGAGGAAAGCTGGATGCCCCTGCGCGACGAAGAGTTTTACAAAAATTACGGCATCGAGCTGCGGCTGGGTGAGCGGGTAACCTCTCTCAATCCCGCTACCAAACAGATTGGACTGGCATCGGGCGAGTCCATTACATATACCAAAGCCCTGATCTGCCCCGGTGGCAAACCGAATAGCCTGCCCGTCGACGGTAGTGGGCTGGCGGGGGTGTATCCACTACGTAGTTTGCAGGACAGCCGGAAACTGCGCGAATTGGGTAAAGAAGGCAAGCGGGTTGTTATCATTGGCAGTTCGTTCATTGGCCTGGAAGGGGCCATGAGCCTGGCAAAGCTGGGCAGTAGCGTAATAGTTGTCGGGCAGGAAAAAGTGCCTTTCGAGAAGATACTGGGCGATAAACTCGGTAAGTTCGTTCAGGGATGGCACGAAAAAGAAGGGATTCAATTTCACTTGGGACGTAACGTAACGCGGCTGGAAGGCAACAAGTCGGTCGAGGCTGTAGTGCTGGACAACGGCGAGCGGATTCCGGCAGATTTTGTCCTACTGGGACTGGGCGTCAAACCCAATACCGATTTTCTAGAGGACATCGAAACCGAAAAAGACGGGGGCGTGAAAACGGACGAGTTCCTGAAACTTGCTGATGACCTTTACGCAGCCGGGGACATTGTTCACTACCCCACGGCGTATGGAACCGAACGCATCGAGCACTGGAAAGTAGCCGGGCAGCAGGGGCACGTAGCCGGTCTGAACATGGCTGGGGATACGCCAACCGAGAAATACGATCAGGTACCCTTTTTCTGGACAAACCAGCAGGGCAAACGGCTCAATTACATCGGCCACACCACGAAGATCGACGAGATCATTTACGACGGCGATCCTGAAAAAGACGAGTCGTTCCTGGCGTTCTACCTACAGGATGGACAGGTAAAAGCGGTGGCCGGACTGAAACGAGATACCGACATTATTGCCATTAAAGAGTTGATGCAGGCCAGTAAAATGCCCGTTGCTACGGCTGATTTGCAGGGCGTTGACTGGGGTGCTCTGTTGAAAAACACCTGATTCCGATAAAAGGTGTTTAACTTTGATACCATACCGTACTAAGTTTCGGTTTGGTTATGACGCATCAACTTGTACTCAAAAAGCCCCTTGCCTTCTTTGATCTGGAGACAACGGGGATCAATACGACGAAAGACCGTATCATCGACATCTGCATCATAAAAGCGTTGCCTGGCGGGGATGTGATGCGTAAAACGCAGCGCATAAATCCGGGGATGCCCATTCCGCTAGAATCAAGTCTGATCCACGGGATTTATGATGAAGATGTCGTTGATGCCCCCTCTTTTAAAACAGTTGCCCGCAATCTGGCGCAGTTTCTGGAAGGCTGCGACCTGGCGGGTTTCAACTCCAATCGCTTCGATGTGCCGCTGCTGGTCGAGGAATTCCTGCGGGCCAACGTTGATTTCGACGTAAAAAACCGGCGTACGGTAGATGCCCAGCGGATTTTTCACCTCATGGAGCCGCGCAATCTGACGGCGGCCTACAAATTCTACTGCAATAAAGAATTGATTGGTGCTCACGGTGCCGAAGCTGATACGATCGCTACGTTCGAAGTGCTCGATGCCCAGGTGCAGCGCTACATAGGCATGGTCACGAAGGCCGATAGCGGGCAGGATCTGGTGTTTGAGAATAACATCGATATGCTGCATGAGCTGACCGCGAACAAAAACGTGGATCTGGCTGGACGGATTGTCGTTAACGACAAAGGCGAAGAGGTTTTCAACTTCGGCAAACACAAGGGGCTGCCCGTTCTCGATGTCCTGAAAAAAGAACCCTCGTTCTACGACTGGATACTGAAAGGGGAGTTTCCGCTGGACACCAAACGGCGACTGACCGAGATTAGATTGCGCATGTTCAGTAACGGGCTGAACACGGTCACCAAACGATAACCGGCACCAATGGCAACGGTTGATCGGTTTCTGCGGTGTTTAGAAGCAGTATAAACTTGCACCGAATTGGGTCAAAACAGGCCTAAATCAAAACGGT
>Ga0265780_10004935_pt1 | contig 17043 bp, 12 predicted proteins | sample P1T30metagenome_FD_192432 | JGI IMG/M metagenome (GOLD analysis project Ga0265780, IMG submission 192432) | Plant litter microbial communities from East Loma Ridge, Irvine, California - P1 T30 | ecosystem: Environmental > Terrestrial > Plant litter > Unclassified | place: USA: California... | reverse complement strand
GGCGTCATTTCTTTAGATACTTGCAAATTCCTGGCGTTGCGCAGCGGTGGAAAGAGATGGCGGTGAGGGAGAAAATGACCAGGGGAATACCTGATTTACCGGCACCGCCTGCACCAGCTCAACCTGCCAGGCCGTCGGACTATATTCAGCCGCGAGCGAACTTTCCCGGCACCAGAAAAGGCTCAGACGAGAATGCTCATATATACGACAGGGGGCGGAACCCATCTGCAACAGATGCCGACGTCGCCTGGGTCAACGCATGGGACCTCGAGCAAAGGCCGAAAGGATCGCGCTGGGTATTCGAGTGCACGATCTACCAGAATTCAAACTACCCTGTTGCATCTGGGAAGGAGGGTCAGCGCGTCGTGCATCTGTTCGCTCTCATCGACCCAAATAACACAATCATTTTGGTACGTTCAGCGAGACCAGTATACCCAGAACGAAGACTGACAAGTTCCTACAGCGCATGGTCGTCAAAATAGTCGGCCACAAGACCGTAGCTGAAGTCAAACGTGACATCAACACGGAATTCTACCTACAAGACGTACTTTCACGGCGCGGAAATCCCAATATCCTCAAGGCATACAGATCATCAGTACGCGACCGCCCTTACGTTCCCAAACTCGGCTACATTTACATGGAATACGCAGCGTATGGCAGCCTCGCCGATTTGCTGCAGCGTTTCAAAACCATTCCCAACCAACCTCAGATCCCCGAGCCGTTTCTCTGGCTCATATTCTACGACATGGCGTCCGCGCTGTACACGTGCCAGGCGGGCTACGCCAACCTGGGCTTCATCCCGCCGCACATGGCCAATTTCCTCAACGAGCTTTTGAACCGAGCACCGCACTGGAGACCCATTGTGAACCCGGATACCAAGCCCGCCAACGTCGTGCTCGGCGAAGCTAGTACGCTGTATCCATCGTACAAAGTCGCCAAGCTGATCGACTGGGGCCTCGCATTCACAGACCAGCGGTACAACACCGCGGCGCAAAAGAATGCGAGGGGATGGTTCGGCACGCGGGGCTATTGTCCGCCTGAGCAGTATTTCCCTGCGGACTGGGAGTTTGCAGATGTACCCGTCGACATGAAGAGCTGCACATTCAATATCGGACTGATCATGTTGTATCTCATGGAGGGCACGGATCGTATAATGACATACCCCACTGATGAACTCCGGCACCTGAACGGATACGCTCATACGTACAGCGTCACACTAGAAAACTTGATGCGAAGATATCTAGCCATGGACAGTAGGAATCGCCCCGGGTCAATGGAGATACTGTCAACCTCGACACTCGGACTTGAGCGGTGGGAAAAAGCATACGTCGACGTCAAGGGAAAAGGTCTTCCTGCTTTCGCGAGCATTCAGTTCGACGGCGAGGAATTTGCGTTAGGGGCGCAGTGGCCTGGGAGGAAAGGGAAGCAGCGCGTTCCCAAGAAAAAGGAAACGAAGAGGAAAAGAGATGAAGACGAGAACGATAACAGGAACTTGTACGAACAAGACATCATCCTCCCCAAGAAGAAAGCGAAGAAACCAAGTCCGAAACACAAAGGCAAAAAGACCCAAGCACCAGTCCCACAAGCAACCCCCTTCGCCCCGCGGTACCCCATCCAACCAACTCCCTCCGCCCAGCGCAGGCTAAATCAACGCGGTAATACCTCAGTACCCAAGCCCAAGTTCAACTGGCAACCTACCCCAGGGAGACCTGGGTTACAAGCCATGCTCGACGAAGAAGAACGGGTCCGGCAGGCTCAGCGCGCGTGGGTGGAGCGTGAAGCGGCGAGGCAGGTAAGGGAGGCGCGGGAACTTAGGAGATCGATTCCACAGGTTAGTCCTAAGACGGTGGGGGAGGGAGGGCCGGTGAAGATGGTGGGGAAGAGTGGAGGGACGGGCGGGAAGGATGATCCGATTTCGCTTGAGAGGAAGGGGAGTTGGGGTAGCGGGGATAGGATGGGGTGGCTTGAGGAGTGGTAGAACGGGCCGTGAAATGAATGAATCGAGAAGGGTGCATGTGTTGAATCAATGCGACTATTGACATCCGATCGACGATGACGATGGAAGAACAGGAGCGGCAGTCGTTCGGACAATGCGACCAACACGAAGTGCAACGCTTCTAATCCATTCTTTCCAATCTATCCTAACCTACTCATGATCCGTCATATTCGTAACACCATCCCACTCACCCAACAACCCAACTGTCTCGTCACACTTCCCCTTAATAGTATCAAACGCATCCTGCCCAAGCGGCACCCTCACCGGCACATCCCTCCCCTCCGCCACCCCCGTCATAGTCAAAACATCCACAATAACCTTCGCCCCCTTCCCCACATCCCCCGGCTGCTTATCATTCACCTGCTCCAACACCGTGCGCACATCCCCAACCGCCGTCCGAGTATACGCCTCCAGCCTCACTTCACTCCCAATCTGCGCCCCAGCATTCAAAAACCCCGTGCGGAAATACCCGGGCTCAATGACCGTGACGCTGATCCCCAGCGGCGCAAGTTCAGCGCGCAGCGACTCGGAGATACCCGAGCACGCCCACTTGGTCCCGGCGTACAGCGCGTAGCCCGCGCCGCCGCGCCACGAACCTAGGCTGCCGAAGTTGGCGATGGTGCGGTGTCCGCTTGCGGCGCGCAGATATGGCAGGAACGCTTTGCATACGTTTAGCATGCCGAATACGTTGGTTTGGAAAGTAGCGAGGTCTTCGGTGGGCGATGTTTCTTCTACCGCGCCGACGAGGATGTACCCAGCTGCGTTGACGAGGTGCGTGATGGAGCCGTATTTGGCGTGAGCTTCTTTGGCGACGGCTTGAATGGTGGGCAGCGGGGAGGTTACGTCTAGGGTCATGGTGTGGGCGCCTGCGGAGTGGAGGTCTTGGATGCGGGAGGTGCTGCGGGCGGTGGCGATGACTTTGTGGCCGCGTGAGAGGGCTTCGTGGGCGATGGCTTTGCCGAAGCCCGAGGAGGCGGCGGTGATGAACCAGACTGGTGTTTGGTCCGCCATTGTCTCGGATATGTGTCTTCGAAAGTGGTAGGAGATGGGTGTATTGGTTTGTATTTGGAATTCGAATGCTATTGGAGTTGAGAGAAGGTAAGTGCTGACCGAGAAATGTAGATGTTGTCGCTTCCCTTTATATGGTCGTTGTCTTACCGTACTGCATGTAGCAACGTACGAAGGAAGACGAGATATCTCCGAGAAATGACTAGTTCAACGCGGCAGCGCAGAATCAACTACGTTTGGTCGCTGGGAAAGACAAGTTCATTCGCTAGAGATACAGAGCAAGGAACCTTGTCTGCTACTTGTATGCAACAGACGCCGAGCTATTAACGCCGCCATGGACAGCGATGTGTGACCATGACTGCATGCCCGCCGAATATCTTCGGATGTCCCACAATATATCGCTAAACTCTACTCGTATGGCTTAGTCAGACATATCGCTTGTGACTATGTATCTTCACTTTAGCGCGCTCCTACCACAAGAAACCATAAAGTCGAGAGCGTGGTGAAGTGTGTGGAGATAACGGCGCTGTTAACTTAGGGCCGGTGTTCATACCCTTTAATTACCTAATGTGTGTTAATACCAGAATGTAACAATGTTTGATCGTAATTTGGCGTTGGCCCCAAGACCTTTTTCCTTGAATGAAGCTACGATGAGACCTCTCTCCAGCCTCTTTCCAGTTTCATGTCATGACGTCATTCAGCCTTGTCGTTGAACAGGACTGCAAGCACGCTACAGTAGGTATACCTTGAACATGAACAACTCATTGGTAGGAACCCTTACTTGGGTGAGCGCAGGCAGTTCATACTCATGTAAGCTGCTCTGCGAGTACAACGCGTGTGCTCGTCGGTCTAAAGGGCTTTTGGTAAACTTCATGACAAAGCCAGCAGTGGTGATGCGCACATCTGGGAACGGACGCAGAGACTCGCCGCTGCACCGCGTAAGGTGTAACAAATATCCGTAACGCTCTCCGACAATTGTTCTCTCGCACGTTGGATAGAAAGGTTGTGGTTAGAGCCGCAGCTCTCCCGTCTGTCATTGGCTGACTCGTACGGACGTATGATCGCGTGGAGGCTTAGCGTAGAGGCCTCCGCCCGTGCGTCAAGAAAATGGCAAGGCTGCGATGTGAAAAGCGGAGCTGTTCATCCGGAGACGGGGTGGAATCCAGCAGCTTGCGATTAAGTATAAGAGTTGGTGTTTAGCTTCGAGTTGAGATGTTCACTACAACACTATCACAACAGCATCACACATAGCCTCATATAACAACACGACACTCGAGCTATACACTCTTCCCAACGAACAACACATCACACCCTCAAGATGTCTGGACACGGATCAACAATGGCTACGATCACCTACGATCCGACAGAAGATATGCCAGATCAATCTGGCCGCGTCTTCCTCATCACAGGTGGTAAGCAATCAACATTTCCTCCACACCATGCATCGCTGAATCAACTGAATAGGAACTACTGGTCTTGGTGCCTCCTCCATCTCGATGATCGCCGAACACAACCCAGCACACATCTTCTTCAGCGGACGAAACCAACAGCGCGCTTCCGAGCTCATCGCCAAAATCCAACGAGCCACACCCTCCACCAAATTGACCTTCATCGAAGCCGACCTTACCAGCCTCGCCTCCGTTCGAGCCGCAGCGAAAAAAGTCATCGCATCAACCGACCGCCTAGACGTCCTCATGTGTAACGCAGGGGTAATGGCCATGCCCGCCCTCATGAGCAAAGACGGCTACGAAATCCAATTCGCAACCAACCACCTCGGCCACGCAATGCTCATCAAATCCGTCCTCCCCCTCATGCTCAAGACAGCCGCGCAGCCCAATTCAGACGTGCGCATAGTCAATCTCTCATCGTACGCCTACCACAGCGCGCCATCAGCAGGCATCGAATTCTCCAAGCTCAAGACACAAGGCGCGTCGTACGGAGCCTTCTGGGAGCCGAACAAGTTTGCGTGCTATGGCCAGTCCAAACTCGCCAACTTGCTGTACGCCACTGAACTCGCCGAGCGGTATCCGAACATCACGTCCGTGGCTGTGCATCCAGGTTTCATCAAGACGGACATACACAAGAACAACACTTGGATCGATGCACAGATTATTAACTTGGTGGGCAGGGGTAATTGGCTGGATGAGGAGAAGGGCGCGTATACGCAGACATGGGCTGCGACGGTGACGAAGGGCGAGCTGGAGAATGGGGCGTACTATGAGCCGGTGGGTGCGAAGACTGTGCCGACAACGAAGCAGGGTAAAGACAAGGGTTTGGCGAAAGAGCTGTGGGAGTGGACGGAGAGGGAGTTGGAGCAGTGGTTTTGAGTAGCGAAGGTGGTGCGGATGGACATGGTTCTTTGAGAAATGATTAAACGTTGCTTTGGATTCTAGCGGTTGGAAGGGTATAGAGGAGATATCGAAAACAAGTAATATTTAATACACTCCACCTTTTTTCCAATGTTCACTTTGAATACCACTTCTCCACCTCCTGCCCTTGGCCCAAATAGCTAACAATGAGGCTGGAGTATACAGCTAAAATTGCTGTCAGAAGCCCATCTTCTTAGAAGGCATTCACTCGACCTTGGTAGGCACGACGTCCTGTTGCTCAACCTTCTCCACTTCCTCCACTTCCCCCACTCGCAGAATACCGGTCTTTGTATCAAGCTACACAAAATCAGCCAACCATTCCAGTCAAGATTCACAGATCCGAACTCACCCATCGAACCAAGAACGTGTACGCCACAAACACACAGCTCGCTACAATCATCGCAATCGATCCCTTGCGCCAGTACGGCACATCCGTGGCAGGGTACATGACGATGCCCCAAAATGTATACAGCACCTGGCCCGCTGTCGCCATAGCATTCAGCGTCACAGCCCTTACGGCGTCGTCTCCTGTTTTCTGGCAGATTGTGCTCGCCCACCCATACATCAAGGGGTTCACGATGAACGACGTGCCGCTGAGATAATGCGCGACGAAGATACCCGCGTCAGGCAAGTCGCGAACAAGCAATAAGCTAGCGGTGATGAGTTGCATGGACGCGGCAAAAATTGTCATAGGGAGTCGATGGCCCGTGTAGTCGATGAATATGCCGGCGAGAATCTGAGAGAAGATGGCAACGGCTTGGATGCCGAGGGGGTATGTGTTTATGGCGGACTGGGAGAAGCGGGCCTTGTTGTGCTTGAGCCAGAGGAGAAACATGCCCTGGAATGCAAATGCTTCGATCATGGCGGAGATGACGGAGAGACCGGTGAGGATATAGCTGGTGTGCTATTAGTAGATAGCCCCAGTTGAAAGCGCTGATTGGCGCAATGCTTACATGGTGGGCGATTTGAATAGCCGTCTGATGAGGCTGCGGAACTCGATGTTGTGTCCGTCGCTCTTTTTGGGAGGCAATCGATTTAGTGCCAGTTCCTTCTCTTGGGTAGTGAGATACTTGACTTTGGTCGACTCGGGTAAGTCTGGGAAAGTAAACTGCGCAAGTTGTGAGCAACAAACATCTCCAAGCAGCACACATGACTTACGAATCCAAAGATCGCAATCGGAATTCCCATAAGGCCATCTGCAAAACAGAATTAGCAAGGCAGCCCAACGGAAACAAGGGTTGTTCACATACTGATCAAGAACACCCACTGCCACCCCTTAAGACCGCTTCTCCCCTCCATCGTCTTATGCATAGCCGTCATCATGATACCCGCAAACAAGCTGCCAACCTGTCCGACCGCCGTGAAGATTGCAGTCCGCTTAGCGATCTCCGACGGCTTGCTATCATGAAGTTAATTTCCATCCTCAGTTTCCCCAGAAGAGCGACACTTACTACCACGATCCCATAATGTATCTTCAATGTAGATGTACCAAGTCAGTATTTGACTCAGAAGCGTTCTTGTACGAAAGAATTACGTACACGCTGCCACCGTAAACACTGGCTTCCATCAGTCCTTGGAAAAACCGTACCGCGCAGAGCTGTCGATACGTGCTGCATGCGGCCGAACACATAGTAAGCCCAGACCAAATGATCAGTGTCAGCGGCAGCCAGAAACCCGGTCGCACTTTTTGGAGAATCAGACTGTGGGGAATGTTGCCGATGACATTGCTGCGCAGTGTCAGAATGTGTTGGTCAAAGGACGCTGCGAGCAAACGGACCCGGCAGTGAACATCGAGAGCAAGACGCTGTACTCGTTGCCTTTGAGTTTGAGATCTTCTTTCAGGCCCGCGACCTGTTTGCTTTAGCTATTCGTCGGTCTCATCTCCTGTGAGGGATAACTTACGTAGGCGTTTGCGAATGCTTGACGATCTACGTGTCTGTTAGTAAGGGATCAGGTTGTTTTGGAGATCGGCGTACCGAGATAATTGAAGAAGTAGCATGCGCAGCAAAATACCTGATTCTTTTCAGCCTCAAACATAGCTCGAATGCTCGATGGCACCTACCATGATGTAGAAATCTGCACCCCTTAGTATTAGACATCGTTATCAACAACAATCTGGCACGGAGACTTGCCAAGTTTCATAACGAGTTTTCTCTCCAACATTTTCGCGCCATCGCCAGGACGCGCAGTGAAAACTGTTGCCTCGTTAGCTCCATCAACTACAATAGTGTCCGAAAAGTCAACTTACGATGCGAAATGCCCATGTCGTGCAGCGGTTATTCTAGAGTTTAGAAATGCAAGAAGATCAGATAAATTAGAACTAGGGATCTGATAAAACGAAGTACGGTGCGCAGAATTTTATTTTCGTTGAGCCCGCGGCTACGAGATTCGGGCCTTTTACCATGATTCAGCCGGCCAAGAGGCTGCTTTAGGTACACCGTGAAAAGATGCGAGCGATGTCGGATAATCCAAATGCGTGCATGTTGCTACACCTCTCTCCTTACTACTTACCAGCCAGGCTAAACCATGACCCGCACTAGTATAGCTATCTTCAGCGATGCCGAATAAGACATTCTTCGAGACGTATGTAAGAATCCACTTCTAAGCGAGTTTGTACCATGCTACATAAAGATGGTTGTTGTCTCACTTACTCAGAGTCGATGCGAGCGGCGACAGTGCAACGAAGTCACTCTGAGAAGAGGGGCACGCCTGGCGGAGGAAGCGGCGTTAGCGGCGACTTGCGACGAGCTGAACATGGCTGCCTGTCTTGGAGCACCTGCGGCTTGCATGTTGTTACGCAGCGAGGCGTGTACATGCGGAGAACTTCGGACTTGTGCATCATCCGTGTCAAATTGTAACTCACGTCGCTACAGGCTTGACATGTAGGGTGTCGATGTATAATTATGGCATAAATCCTCTTGATCAATCAAAAAATTGGGGAACTGAGATGGGTATGTATAGCTGAATTTCCTAGACCTCAAAGCCAGATGTACTACTTTTAGGATAGACGCATACTAGATACACCAGCGTTTGTTCCACGTAAAGTGGCAGATGAGAAGAAAGGAAAAGCGAGTGAATTTTACGTGTCGAGATGTACAGAGCGGGCCAGAATGAATGTGTAGGTAGTCAGCCATCCACCAACTCGTGGCCAAAATAACCAAGATGGAAACGCATCGAATAGACTAAAACTACACCCCCTCACACAATCAAAGATCGGTCTGGCTTGAATGAAGCTATACTGATTCTTTGGTCAGAGATTGTCTGTCCTTCGCGGATGGCGAGAGCCGTGGATGAGAGTGTGTCATGTTCCGGGACGTTCAAAGCCTCTGGCCTGGAGCAAAGGTACGAGGAACGACAGAAGCCGACACTAGCCCACATGCCCAAGTAAGGCTCTTAACCAGCAAGGCGTTCTAGACTAAAAGCAGGAGCCGGAGCGCAAAATCCTGGCAAGGCCTTAGTGGTTGGTTTAGACTCCGCCTGACAATCCTCGTCGTCTCAAAGCAACAATTCGCACTGGTATCCAGACGGCAGGGCGGGCGTATTTGCAATGGACTTGCCACTTCCCAGAGCGCTCAGGAGATTTTCTGGCACCTTTGACATTTGTTAGGCGGCACGTTGTAGTAAGTGGTACTGAGAAGGGCTGAAATCAAGCAACCGGGGGTATTGAAAATGGTGACTTTGGCCTTCGGATAGCCAAGCGGCGGCGGCGCGTCACAAGTCCAGGATACGGCTCTTCCTCCGACCGGAACGCACGTATTGGGCGTGCGGGTGGCGACGAGGCTTGCTTCAAAGCAATATTCGATATTGAATACTTCGACTGAGCATTTCACACCGGCGGGCACGACGGCAGATGCGGAAGCGCCCTGAAAATCGACCAGGCCTGATCGAATGTCGCCTGTCTCCAAACAAGTATTGGGTTGGACGCCCTTAAGTTCACGTGACCCAAAGCCGTTTTTGTTTGGGTTTTATTCTGAGTTTGACTAGATCTTGATGTCGGCTTTCGGTAGGGTGGGGATTTGGCGGATAGCGAGGTCACTGATTGCTGCGGCGGAGACGGTTCGGATCGCAAGAAGTGTGAGTATCTAGCTTGTGCCAATAGAACTCGATCATGCATGACGAAGTACTCGAAACATACCCATAGCCTGTTCATTGTGAGGGCGAATGTAGCAACTGTGCATGAACTCGGGTTGTTGGCAGTCTTCACGCCGAACATCCCACCTCTTTTATACACCACGACCGTCGCACGAATCAAGCATCACCTTCTGAACACTCACAGCTTGATTGAATTAGCGTCAAAACAGAACAAAGCCGCTTACGAGTACGAAACAGTGTAACACGCCCATGGAGTGTCCAACCTCCTCTTTCAGAAGTCACGACCGCAACTTAGGGCATCACTCCACGCCTCTTACACCATGACGAGCGCCCATACCAAACATCGTCGTCTCCACATACTCGAAATGTATCTCAGTGCGCATCGGAACACAACAGGTGGCGAGGACGTGTAACACGCCCAACGGTGATCAATACGCCCAGTGACGATCCAGCCGGCTCCTTAGCACCATGTGATAGCACCGCACGAGAAGCTAATTCAAGCCAGCCTTACTCCATGAATACAGGATGAGACTTACCCGGCGCTGCAACACAAGTAAGCCAGTGACTTGTAAGCCGGCGACAAGACAGTATCTCACCAGGCGCTGTACCACAACCAAGCCACAAGCCCATACACGATACAATACCCGCACCCATGCAAATGCGCCCACAAGCATTCTTGCCTTGCTGAAACATTGCCAGGAATTCCCATTCTCCCAGTGCTCCGTGGCGCTAGAGCACTACAAAGGCAAAAAGATACAGTGTTAGACAAACCAACAGATGTGCACCTTGATAGGCTTTTGGTGGCAACCAAGCATTAATGCGTAGTGGAACCGCCGAGTGGATATCTTCGCGGGTCTGCCGCTGAGGTGCTGAAACATAAGACAAAGGCGACGAACTCCGGCGTCGTACGAACTAGCAGATCTGCGCCTCACCCGGCTCTTAGTAGCAGTCTGACATTCGTCCGATGCGGAGACGCTGGGCGGATGTGTTCGACGGTTCACTGCTGATGTGCTTGTAAGTGCTGGCACATAACAAAGGCAATTGCGACGTAGGGTAGTAGATCTGCGCCCTGCCAGGTAGCACTTGGATTTATGGGCGATGTGCAGCACTTTGGAGCGCACGTGTTCGGCGTGAACGTGACGCCAGAGTGTAGAGAATCTCGAATCGCGTGAGAGACGTGCGGAGAAAGCTGTCCGCGAGCTTGAATGAATGAGCCGCGGGATCGAAATTGCCTTTCACCATGACCTAGCCAGCTATTTGCCTGCTCTAGGGGCACCGCGAACAGAAGCGAGCTATTTCAAGTAATCCAACTGCGTCATCCTTTGTCTATGTCAGTCTTCCGCCGAATATCACCTCCCGAGGATACTTCATCCAAGGCTCCCAATCATCGCCCAGGTAACCAGCGACAAGGCCGAAAATGAACACACCCGCGTCTCTCGTCTGCCACAGCTCCCTGCCATGATAGAGCAAGACAGCATAATACGCCAACAAGATCAAAGCCTCCGGTTGCTTCTTGGCGAGCATATCGTTCACCTCTGACGGAATCAACATCGTCAGCGAGCAAATCATCTGATGTCGATTCCTCGACTCCACGTGCGTATTCGCGACTGCATCGAGGCCGACCTGCAGGTACCGAACAACTTCGAGACACGCGTCTTTCTGTGTCTGTGACAAGTTCTTGGTCCCTACGACGAGGTCTTTCAAAGAGTCGCACTCGTGGCCGACTGGGGGCTGCGAAGTGAAAGCTCTACTCAACGTCAAGATCGGTCCGAGGCCGGATTGCATAAGGAGAGGCCATGTGGAGCTCGCAATGGTGTAGATGCCACGATGCATCTCAACGCACTGGACGTAGTGCCTAATGAATACGTCCAGGCCTCCTGGATCTCGCTTCCGCAAAGCATCAGCTAGTATTTGATGCCCAAGGACAGTGGAGAAAAGGAGTGCGGCCACGCAATTCGATTCGTCGACTTGCGTCCACGAAGCATTGAAGAGGGAGATGGCGCGTGTTTGCAATGATGTGGCTTGGTGGAGGTAGTGGCTCGATCTCCCAGGATGTAAGACTGCTAAGTGTTGCGCGGAGAAGGCGAGTAGGGCGTGCATGAGGTAGGGAGCTTTGAGCGCTTCGTTGAGAGCGAGAGCGAGGCCGGGTGAGTGGTAGTCTCCGACCGCTGTCCCGAGACTGAATAGGTCGCTGTTCTGTGTGGCGTGTACGAGAAGCTCTATGTGGTCGAAGTTGAGGGCAGTGTCGGACGTGGCGTCGTAGCGGTTGTAATTCAGAGGATAGCCTGAAGAGCTGGCATTGGAGGTGGGCGTCAACGGCGCTGCGGAATTGAAGTCAAGAACTGTTTCTCCGTTTGGTTGAGCTGGATTCGAAAGACATAATCGAGACGGCGCCAGTATTGCATGTTGCTCTCCTGAAGCGGGTGCGTTCGAGGAATAACTACAACCTCGCTCCGACACCGCGCAGAGTCGACATATTGGATGGGCCTCGTCGCACTGCATTCTGTAAGCCTGATGTGCCTTTCAAAATCTAGCAAACTGGATTCTAACCTTGACATGGCGCCTTCGACTGTAAATTGGGCGTCAGATAAAGGCCTTGGGTCAATGTTACACGTACCATTCAGCGCAACCACCTCGCGATTTCTTGTGTGAGCGACGGATCATCTTTATCGTGTACCTGGATACCACACGACATGGTAGAACACGCGTGTTACATATTGTATGGGGAGAGAGCTCGTTGGAGGCCTGTCAGCACTTGACACACGGAACCTAGCTCGGCGGCTCTTCCCAGGGTTCTGAATGCTGATTGGTGGCCTTGCATGACATAACACGCGTGTTCGACCTTTCGAGCGAAGCCTCATCCCACAAACTTCCTCCTTTACACCGTCCCGCAACATCATGCGACAAATGATTACAACAAAGAGCCGCACAAGCTATAGAGCCTGCCATGGAATCTGATCGTAAGATACACGCGAGGAGTCTCGTTAAGTCTCGCAAGCCCGACCTCTTTTGGCGACGTTCTGGGTTTTCTCCTTGGTCTTCACCAATAGGAACAGCTACCATGAAGACTGCGCAACACACGTGTCCGCAGCTTTTGGCGGATGCGAACGTTGACTTGGCGGTGAAAAGGAGCGTCGCATAGGTGACGAGGCTCCCGATTGCTACACGCTCATAAGATGTCGTCTCGCTCGTTCCTCGCGCCATCTTTCGTCTGTAACGTTATCAAACATACATATCTTGTCAATCTTCAGCGTCTTTCACCCATCTTTTGGACAATATCTGATCTTCAAACGTTACGTTTCATCGCCTAGACTTCCTCATCACAAACTATCTCTCTCACATCATGCCCCAACTCGAAAAATACCTGGGAAAAGTCTACCTCTGGCCCTACATCCCCAACCTCCCGGCTGCCATATCCTTCGCCACACTCTTCCTCCTCCTCGCCCTCGCACAGACATGGAAAATGTACCGCACAAAACTCTGGTTCTGCATCCCCTTCGTTCTCGGCGGCCTTTGTACGAAACCCCTCCCCTTCCCATCCCAATTCCTCTTACTAACACTACCTACCACTAGGCCTACCCCTCGCCTACACCACTCGCGTAATCGCCCACACCAACACCGCCTCCCTCGCCCTGTTCATTTTACAAGCTCTCTTCCTACTCCTTCCCCCCGTCCTCTTCGCCGCAACACTCTACATGACCTACTCGCACCTCGTGCGCGCCGTGCACGGGTCGCGCTTCTCGCCCCTATCCATGAAGTGGTGCACGCGCATCTTCGTCCTCAGCGACATCACGTGTCTGAACATACAATCCACGGGCGCGGGCCTACTCGCTAAGCCGAAGAACATGCCGATTGGGAATGCGATCGTCAGTGCGGGTATCGCGCTGCATTGCGTGGTATTTGTAGGGTTTATGTATTGTTGCGTGTGCTTTCAGTGGCGATTTAGTACATATTTGAAGGTGACGGGCGGGACGACGCGTGTGGAGTGGAGGGCTTGCTTGGGTATGTTGCATGTGACTTCGGCGGTTATTCTGGCGAGGAATGTGTTTCGGTTGGTAGAGTATGTTATGGGGAAGGAGGGGTATTTGCTTGTGAATGAGTGGCCGGTATATGTTTTTGATGGTGTGCTTATGGCGGCTGTCATGGTGGTGTTTTTCGTTTGGTATCCGGATCGGCTTCAGAGGCATGGGGCGGAGTCGATGATGGAGCTTACGGGCGATGGAGAGGCGTCGGTGAAGACGGAGGGATCTGTCGTGCTAGTTTCTGGACGGTCGCGTTGAACGGAGGCCCAGGTGTTTTTTTAGAACGGCCTCTTTAGCTGGGTGCTTTGTTATTTTCTTCTGCGTCCAGTGTTGTAGCAAGTAGATCTCTCACATGTCCGGCACGTGGGCGAAGTGATAGGTATGCCGAGGACGCAGCAATGTGGTATCTATTCGAGTGGTATCAATGCGCGAATATGCAAAACACTACTTACAAACACACCACTCCTCACTCAATGCCTGACACCAGAAACGCCCAAACGCCACAACACTGCTCTGTCCTGACCTCACACCCGAAGCTCAAGAACTCATATTATACATCCTTCTCCTCCTAATCCTCATCATACCCATCCACCTTGTGACATTTCACATGCACAAACTCCGTCTTGCCCTCGTCATCTACGACCATCGCAGTGAGCTTGCCGCCACTGACACACCCGGTATCCAGCCCTTTACTATACTCGTGTATGTTCAGCCCCTTCTTACGGTTATGTCCATACACGACGGTCGTACGCTCTTTCTTTTTCAGCTTCTCCTGCCGATGATTCCAGAACTTCTCCCACGGCGTGCCCTTGTGCTTACTGCTCGGAATCCTTGTCTCCAGATCAATCGTGCGCATGTTCATCACGTGAACTGGGTCTTGGTTTTCCAGCGCGATGTCAGGCACGAGGCCGGCGTGCACGGCGACGAGGGAGCCGAGATTCGGGACATGGCCGACGCGTAGGATGACGGGGCATTGTTGGAGCGTGAGGAGCTCTTTGTGGGTGAATTTTTTGGCGAGTTTGAGGAGCGCGGGGTCGGCGCCTGGGTGGGAGGTGAGATCGAGGGGGGTGTCGGGGTCGGGGGTGGAGGTGGTGTGGTGGTGCTTTTGGGCGGAGGCGACGGTCAGGAGGAGCTTGTCTTCCCAATTGCCGCGCACGCAAGAGGCGTCGAGGGATTGTATGAGTTTGACGACGCCGGGGGAGTCGGGGCCTGTCTAACGTCAGCACCTACTCATACCACAATATATGACATCTTTACCTTTCGACACCATGTCGCCCGTCAAGATGAGATGATCGTGCTTGTGCTTGAAATTGACCTTTTTGAGCAAATGCTCCAGCTCCTTCCTGCAGCCGTGCACATCGCCCACGAATACCAATCGCTTCCCCTTGCTCGGCAGATGTTGCACGTCCAAGTCGCTAACCTGTATCATGTCCTTGAAGTCGTGGCGCGCATTGCTGCCGTACGCCATCAACGGCGGCTCGTCCATGAGCCTGAGCTCGTGCTTGTATGCGGCGTACCGCGGGCCGAAGACTCTCCACCAGCAGATCAGGAAGACGAATGCGCCTGCGAGTCCGACGACGGAGTACCGCTTCACGCGTCGCGGGAGTCGATCAATCTTGTTGTGTATCGTCTTTGGTATTAAGAAGTCTTCGTCTTTGCCGTAAAAGCCTTCTTCTTCGTCGGATGCGTCGAGGTCGTCGTGGTTGTCGGGAATGAGGTGGATGAGTGGAGTTGTGCGCTTCGATGCGTGTGCGTATGGGTTGTCGTAGTACGTCATGGTGGGACTGCTGCCAAAATGGCGATGCGCCGTGCGACTGTTTGGCGTTCGTATGTGTTTGTGGCTTCAATCAACACAATAGTGACGTCGGCGACAACAGGGAGTCTATCTATGTCACGGGTGTTGCGCCTGCCTGTGAAGTGTTCGTGAGAGGAACATTTGCGCGTGCAGCCGGTTGCGCCTGGTTGACAGATGCTGAATGTATGTAGAGGCGCCTGTGTGCGACACAGCAGAGGGCTGACTGTATCTTGCAGAAGATCTTGACGGAGCACGCGAGTGCGCGTCGCCATCATGGTGTTTCCCCTGTGGTCTGGACATTGGCAGGAGTGGGTCATCCGGGCGATCCTGCAACGACACGACACGACACGACACGACGATGGGTGGACGGCTCAAGTTGCCGCAAATCTTGGCACTACTCTTCGAAGCACATTCGCAGCCGGGCTGAACACCTTGAACATCATGTAAACTTGCATCGCGATCATCACGCATCACTCTGGTACTAAATCGAGGGTTATCATATAAATTTTGGCTGATGAAGGTCCCTGCCATTCGTGGACTAGCGTCCGCTTCACAAGCATCAGCACCTTCCAACTTTCCTCATGCACACCGTCTCAATCTTGATGTTACAAACTCTATCTTGGCAATCCATGGCAAACGATCCTGAATCAAGAAGTAACTATGGCTGGGACGACTACCCGCCTAGCTCCTACCTCTCCGAGAAGATAGACCAGTACGTGATTTTTGGCGAATCACAAGTTGGCAAGACAACGTTCTTGGACAAGGTACACAGAACTTTCTTTCATGTAACTATCTCAGCTTTCATTCGTGATTCAAAGCATCTCGCTGCACACGAAAAGGCGTGACCTCAATCAAGCATAAACGTTTTCTCTTCAATCCTCAAAAAGTCAGTCAGTCAAATCACTTTCGAATCCATTCCACATCATCAAACCCTCCCTCACGCCATTCCACACGCTCTAACCATCCCCAAACCACACAGTTTCTCGGCCCCAATCGCGTCAACCTTCACAACGACAATCGCCATTGCATATCCCTCGATTCCGCCCTGCTCACGCTCGACTTCACAGACCTGTCATCCACGACTCTACGAACAGCCGATGCGACTTTCAATTCCTCGTACTTTACAAAGTACCTCTCGCAAGCACTGGGCGTGATCCTCATCTACGACGTCACCAGTCTAGCATCCTTTGAGCACATTACTAAAGAGGCGTATATGTACTTGATGGTCTGTAAGAAGTACATGGGCAGTGAGATGGGTAGGAAGCATGTTGAATGTGTGCTGGTGGGGAATAAGATTGATCTCGTCGAGGGAGGGATGGAAGAGAGGGAAATTGATAGAGATTTGGCGGAGGAGTGGGCGAGTAGTCAGGGGGTGAAGCACTTTGAGGTGAGTGCGAAGACGGTGGTGGGTGTGAGGGAGAGTGTGGAGGCACTGGTAAGAGCTGCGGAGAAGGCGAAGAGAAGGGGTTCTGAGGTGAAAAACAAGGAGAGTGAAATGGAAGGGCAGGATGTAGAAGAGAAGCATGTGGAGAGTAATGCGAAGATACCGTTCAGGGAAAAGGTCAGAAAGGTGCTCAGAAGCGGTAGAAAGAAGAACACGACCAGCTAGCGCGACAACATCCCTCCAGCACACCGCACATACGCATCCCCTACACAACCGCCTCCGCCAACTCAAACATAACAGGCCTCGTCTCCCTAAACCCCTCCATCCCATCCACCCTCTCCACATACCCAGCCAACTCGGGATACGCCGCCGGCCGC
>Ga0265780_10004934_pt1 | contig 17044 bp, 13 predicted proteins | sample P1T30metagenome_FD_192432 | JGI IMG/M metagenome (GOLD analysis project Ga0265780, IMG submission 192432) | Plant litter microbial communities from East Loma Ridge, Irvine, California - P1 T30 | ecosystem: Environmental > Terrestrial > Plant litter > Unclassified | place: USA: California... | reverse complement strand
GGTCACCGTCATGCCTTGCACGTTGATTTCCGACAGCGCTTCACGCACCTCGTCGAGCTTGAAGGGCTTGATGATGGCGGTAATCATTTTCATGGTATTGCCTCTTTTGCTATCAAAAAGTTTTTGACACGGACAGCACGGCGGCTGACTTGCCCAGGTTCTTTCCTTCCGGGCTCAGGTAGGCGTCGGTGTTCGCCTTGTGCCACGCCAGGGCCACGGTGGCGACCCCGAAGTCTTTCGTCACGCCGACCTTGTAGTCGGTGTACGACAGCGGGCTATTGTTCTTCACGCGCTGGCGCCCGACGTGCAGGTTCAGCAGGAAGCCGTTGCCCACGTCGATGTCGGCGCCCACATCCAGGTAGCCGCTGCGCTTGCTGTCGGTGGTGCCGAACAGATTGGTCGTCGCGTGCGAGTACTTGATGTAGGCCGGACCGAAGCCGAGCTTGCCGTACAGCTCGAAGGTGTTCGCATTCGGGTCCAGGCTGTTGTCCGGATAGTAGTAATACAGTCCGCCGACGTCGTAGCTGACCGTCTCGGTCAGCTGCCCACGCTTGCCGGCATAGACGTCCCATTCGATATTGCCGTCGCCACCCAGATCCTTTGTCCACTTGATGGTGGAGAGCCAGGTGCCCACGTAGAAGCCGGTCGGGCCATGTACGTAGTCGACGCCGCCTTGCACGGCAGGGTCGAAATCGGTTTGCGACAGACCGCGGTAACGGTATTCGCTGGTGAGGCTTGCGTTGTAGCTCACCTGGTGTTCGGCGGGTTGATCCTGTGCGAGTACCGGGATGCTGGTGAACGCCAGAATCGCCAGACCGATTGCCTTGCTTTTTGCATTGCACTTCATGACAAACCCCCTTGATGAACAGTTACTGCGTTTGGAATCCTTATATCGTCCTTGGTCTACCCTACGTTTAGCAGGATGTGTGCCAGCTCATAAAGCCTAAAAAATGGCCTTGTTTTTTTGGTAAACACGCCCCACATCCGTTTTGCTCCATTACAACCGTCCGCTCACGGCGCTTACACGCATTGCGACGCACCAAAACAGGCCGATTTCGCACCGCCATGGTGCAATCGACCACGGCAGAAAGGGATCAGGATATGAACAACAGCAACTTCTTCAGTGACTTGCAGGGCAAGATCAACCAGGCGCTCGAAAGCGGCCCGGCCAAGGACATCGAACGCAACGTCAAGGCGGCGATGACCTCGGGCTTTGCCAAGCTCGACCTGGTGACGCGCGAGGAATTCGATATCCAGGCCCAGGTGCTGGCCAAGACCCGCGCCAAGCTCGAGGCGCTCGAACTGCGCGTCGCCGAACTGGAAGCGCGCGCGGCTGGCGGCGCCAGCGGCGCCACTGGCGCGACGGGCGCCGCCGCGGCGTCGACCTCGGCCAAGCCGGCTCCAGGTGCGGCGCCATCGGCTACCGCCCCCTTCCCGGTCCAGCCCGAGGATCCGACCATCGTGCTGCCGCCGCACCTGGACAAATCGGGCGACACGTCGATCGATAAACCGTAGCCGGGAGCGCATTCATGGACAGGGCAACCGACATGAATGCACCAGCAACGCCGCCAGCGGGGCTGCCGGCGCAGCAAGTGTCGCTCGACGTCCTGCGCGAGAAGTACGCCAAGGGCGACGAGCGCACGATCGACGACGTCCAGCGGCGCATCGCGCGCGCACTGGCCGCGCTCGAGCCGGCGCCGCAGCGCGCCGACCTCGAGCGCCGCTTCGTATGGGCCCAGCAACAAGGCTTCATCCCGGCCGGGCGCATCGCCTCCGCCGCCGGCCTGGGCCTGGCCGCCACCCTCATCAACTGTTTCGTGCAGCCGGTCGGCGATTCGATCTCCGGTGATAGCGACGGTCTTCCAGGCATCTATACGGCGCTGTCAGAAGCGGCCGAAACCATGCGCCGCGGCGGCGGGGTCGGCTACGATTTTTCCGCCATCCGCCCATTGAACAGCAAGGTCGCCGGCACCGCTTCGCGCGCCTCGGGCCCGGTCTCGTACATGGAAGTGTTCGACGCCTCCTGCCGCACGGTGGAGTCGGCCGGCGCGCGGCGCGGCGCCCAGATGGGGGTGCTGCGGGTCGACCATCCCGACATCGAGCGCTTCATCGCCGCGAAGGATGGCGGCCGCCTCAGCAACTTCAATCTCTCGGTCGGCGTGCCTGACTCCTTCATGCGCGCGGTCGACGCCGATGCGCCGTTCGCGCTGGTGCACGCGGCCGAGCCGGGCGACGAGATGCTTGCCGCCGGCGGCTTTCGGCGCGAGGACGGCCTGTGGGTCTACCGCACCATCCGCGCGCGCGCGCTGTGGGAGCGCATCATGCTCTCGACCTACGATCACGCCGAGCCGGGCGTGCTGTTCGTCGACCGCATGAATGCCGAGAACAATCTCTGGTATGCCGAGGAGCTGCGCGCCACCAATCCCTGCGGCGAGCAGCCGCTGCCGCCCTACGGCTGCTGCGACCTGGGCTCGCTCAACCTCACCGCCTTCGTCGAACAGCCGTTCACGCCCCAGGCGCGGATCGACTTCGAGCGCATGGCGAACGTCGCCACGACCGCGGTTCGCATGCTCGACCTGGTACTGGACGCCACCCAATGGCCGCTGCCACAGCAGGCGCTCGAAGCGCGCGCCAAGCGCCGCATCGGCCTGGGCTTCCTGGGGCTGGGCAGCGCGCTGGCGATGCTCGGCCTGCGCTACGACGCCGACGAGGGCCGCGCCATGGCGGCGCGCATCGCCAGCGTGCTGCGCGACGCCGCGTATGCCGCCTCGATCGCGCTGGCGCGCGAGAAGGGTGCGTTTCCGCTGTTCGACGCCGACAAGTACCTGGCCGGCCAGTTCACGCGCCGGCTGCCCGAGGCACTGCGCGACGACATCCGGCGCCACGGCATCCGCAATTCGCACCTGCTGTCGATCGCGCCGACCGGCACCATCTCGCTGGCGTTCGCCGACAATGCCTCGAACGGCATCGAACCGCCCTATTCCTGGACCTACCAGCGCAAGAAGCGCACGGCCGACGGCGGCGTGCGCAGCTACGAGGTCGCCGACCATGCCTGGCGCCGCTATCGCCAGCTGCACGGCGATCGCGACCTGCCGCCGGCCTTCGTCACCGCGCTCGAGATGCGCGCGCTCGACCACCTGCGCATGCTCGAAGCGGTGCAGCCCTTCGTCGATACCGCGATCTCCAAGACCGTCAACGTACCAGAGGATTATCCGTACGAGGACTTTCGCGACCTGTACCTCGAAGCCTGGCGCGCCGGCCTGAAAGGGCTCGCCACCTACCGGCCGAACGCGGTGCTGGGCAGCGTGCTGTCGACCGCGCCGCCCGCAGCGGCGGCCGCAGCGCCAGCGCCGGCGTCCCCGGCGCCAGTCGACGACGATCCGCTGCGCAAGCGCTTCGAACGACGGCCGCTGGGCGAGCTCGAATCGGTCACGTCCAAGATCGAGTATGCGACCCAGGAGGGCCGCAAGAGCGCCTACCTGACGGTCAGCTTCCTGCGCACCGAAGGCGTGGTGGACGGGCGCAGCGTGACGATCGAGCGGCCGGTCGAATTCTTCATGCCGGCCAACCAGCGCACCGGCGGCCACCAGTGGATCACGGCCTCGATGCGCTTGCTGTCGATGGTGGCGCGCGCCGGCGGCCCGCTCGAGCGCGCGCTGGCCGACATGCGCGACGTGGTGTGGGAAAAAGGCCCGGTGCGCTGCGGCCACCTGGTCCGCGACGATGGCGTGCAGGTGCCGGTCTACCACGACTCGGAAGTCGCCGCGATCGCCTTCATGCTGCAGCGGATCCTGGCCCGGCGCGGCTTCCTCGACGCGCAGGGCAACCAGGTGGCGGTCGGCGAACTGGCGCGCACTTTCGCGCAGCGCCTGGATGCGGCGCCGCCGGCGCCCGCACCCGAACCCGAACCTGCACCGCAGCGCGACGCGCCGCTGCCAGTCTTGAACGGCGCCAAGTGTCCCGAATGCGGTGCGCTGGCGCTGCGCAAGGTCGATGGCTGCAGCCGCTGCGAAGCCTGCCACTACATCGGCGAATGCGGCTGACGGTACGCCAGGCAGATTGCGGTGATGGTGAGCGGGAATCGGCTCACCGCAGTCCAGGCGACTATCTCCGGCTGTCGGCCTCAGGGCCGCCGCAACTGCGTCAGCTGCATCGCCACCTGCTCGTGCTCGCGCCGCGCCAGTGGCGGCATGCCCGCCAGCGCCGTCTGGTAGGCGGCGATGGCGCGCGGCCGGTCCTGGCGCGCCTCGTAGATTTCGCCGAGCGTCTTGTAGATATAGGGATGCGGCGCGATCATGGCCGCCTTCTCGAGCTGGAACGCGGCATCGGCCAGCCGGCCCTCGGCGCGCGCCACCAGCGCCAGGCCATAGGGGCCACGCTCGCTGCGGGGCGCGCGGCGCGCCAGTTCATCGAATAGCCGGCGGCTGCGCGCCAGGCGTCCCGCATCCAGGTGGCCGGACGCCAGCTTGAGCAGCAGGTCGTGCTGGCTATCGTGCACCAGTTCGTACTCCGCCAGGTCGGCCGCCAGGATCTGCTGTTCGGCGTCATCCGGCTTGCCATCGTCGAGCGCGCACATGGCGCGCATCAGGCGGGTCAGCTCGGGATCGGTGCGCCGCGCCTCGCTGGCCAGTTCGCGCGCACGGGTCTCGCTGCCGCCCAGGAAGAACGGCATGGCCAGGTAATGCTGCATGAGCGTTACGCGGGCAAGGTAGTTTGTCGGGTCGAGCCGGATCGCCCGTTCGAGCGCATCGCGGATGGCGTACGCCGTGCTCAGCGTGGCCAGTATACCGCCGGCGCGCGCCTGGGCCTGGAGCGCATTGGCCTGCGCTTCGGCGCAGCGGCTGTGGTCAGGATTGGCGTTCACGCAGCGCTCGGCCACGAGCTGCGCCTGCGCCAGGTCGTCCCCTTCGGCGCGCGCCAGGCGCAAGTTCACGATGGCCGCCAGCGCGATAGGATCGCCGGCGTTGCGCGCCAGCCTGGCGTCGATCGCCTGACCGGCTTCCGCGTAGCGCTGCTGGTGCACCAGCTGGACGATGGGGTCGAGCTGGACGGCAAACACCTGGCTGCAGGCGCACCACAGCAATAACGCCGGCGCCGCCCATGCCTTTTTGTTCGCCAGCATTGCATTCCCCTCTCGTCACGGCGCTCGACCTACGTCGTGGTGGCAGGTTCCCTCTGATGCGGTCGGAGTTTCTTGTTGTTATTTGATCTAACTCAATCGTCACATGGATGATGTGGGCAAGTCAATGCGGAGGAAATATTCGTTTCCATTCAACTAATCCAAATGAAAAAAAATGTATTGATGGGATGAGACCCCGTCAAGGCGCGGGATGCGCAGCGCGGTACCTGGCCAGTTCGGCCTTGAGCCAGGCGGCGCTGGCCGCCGGCGCGGCGACGCCGCAGCGGACCTGATAGGGCTTTCCGGTGAGGCTGCTCTGGCTGGCGGCGCGGGCGATGAAGTCCTCGCTCGTGGCGACCAGGTGGCGCTTGAGCAGGTAATCGTACTTGCGCTGCAGGTGCTTCGATGCATCGCCGGCGTCGTGCCAGCTGCCGTTGCGGTTGAACTGGCAACCCGACCCCTTCAAATAGCTGACGAGATGGGCGATTTCGTGGCGCGCGGCGGGCGCCGGCTCGGCGCGGGCGAGCAGCGGGAGCGTGAGCAAGGCAACGGCAAACAGTTTCATGATGGACGGCGAAGTGACGCGAATGGCCAGTATGCAGGATTTCACTGTCCGCTGCGGCAACACGACGATACTGGGCGAGCCGTCATTACGTGCCGGCCCATTATGAGGCGGCAGTCTTCATCGGCTACGACGCCGCCGGCAAGCGCGTGGTGGCGCACTGGATGGACACCTTCGGCGCCAGGTAGTCGATCCCGCACGGCAGTGGCCAGATCGCCGGCGACGTCGTCCGGTTCACCATCCCGTATGCGTCGGGGCAGTTCAGGAATACCTGGCGCTACGATGCCGCCACGTCGACCGGGCAGTTCGCGCTGGAAGCGGCGCAGCCGGACGGATCGTGGAAGCATTTCGCACACGCTACGCGCTCAAGCGCAGCCTACCATGACGCGCCTCACTCGACGCTGACCTCCTTGCGGTTGTCGCGCGAGACGCGGTCGATCATCTTGTTGTACGGGTCGACGCCCACCTCGAACGGCTGCTCCTTGACGGTTACCGTCACCACCGGGTTGTCGCCCGAGAGTACGCGCTTGTCGAGCAACAGCACGCGCTCGTCGGCTTCACTGGCGCCCTTGGCGCGCGCGAACACCCCGATCTCGACCGGCTCGTCGTAGGCGCGCGCGGTTTCCTTGCCCTTGCCATCGGCTTCCATCTTGGACAGGTGCAGCTTCATCGTCACGTCCCACTGGCCATCCGCGCGTTTGCTGGCGCTGGCCTCGAGCACGCGGTTATCGTAGAACACGATTTTCTGGAACATCTCGGCGATCAGCGCGTGCTTGTCGGCCGGCGCCTCGGCGCGGATATAGTCGAGCAGCTCGCGCGAGGTGGTGAACGGCGACTCCTGGTAGCCCTTGTCCTCGAGGAAGCGCTTGAGCGCGCGGTTCAGCGCCTGCTCGCCGATCTCGTCGCGCAGGCGGTAGAAGACCAGGCTGCCCTTGCGGTAGTGGATATAGTCCTGGTTCTCCACGCGCATCAACGGCAGTTCCTCGATCTTCTCGGCGCCGCGCGAACGCAGGTAGCGGTCCAGCTCATAGCGCAGGAAGCGGCGCATCTGGTGGCGGCCGTACTCCTTCTCCATCACCATCAGCGCCGAATACTGCGACAGCGACTCGATCAGCATGGTCGCGCCCTGCACATCGGCGGCGGTGACCTGGTGGCCCCACCACTGGTGCGCCATCTCGTGGGCCGTGACGTAGAAGACGTAGTCGATGTCTTCCTTGTCGCGCAGGTCGGCGATGAAGCCGATCGATTCCGAGAACGGGATCGTGTTGGCGAACGACTGCGCGAAGCGCTGGTAGTTCGGGAACTCCAGGATGCGCACCTGCTTGTGCTGGTAGGGCGTGAACTCAGTGGTGAAGTAGTCGAGCGACTTGCGCGTCGCCTCGATCATGCGCTCCACGTTGTACGCATGCTTGCGGTCATGGTAGACCTCGATCGGGATGCCCTTCCACTCCCCCTTCTTCACTTGCCAGCTGGCCGACAGGTAGGCGAAGAACGGCATCATCTTCCGGTCCATCTTGTAATGGTAGAAGTTGCGGCCATTCTCACGCCACGATTTCTGCAGGTAGCCTGGCGCCAGCGCGATCTGGTCGCCGCTAGTCGAGACGGTGGTCTCGAAGTCGATCCAGTCGGCGTCGGCGCCGAACATCGAGTTGGCGCGCGCCGCTTCGTCTTCGAGCTTGGCCATGCGCTGGGGCTCGCCCAGGCCGCGCTTGCGGCGCTCGTTGCGGTCGGTCAGCTCGAAGTCCTGCTGGTAGCCGATCATCGGGAAGAACTCGCGGTTGTTGAAGAAGGTGCCGTTCAGGTTGAAGGTATCGGCCTCGCCCGAATTCGAAAAGCCCGGGCGCCGCGCATCGAGCGTGAACGCCAGCGGCAGGCGCGCGCCCGGCGCCATCGGCTGCGCCAGTTTCAGGATCATGAAGCCGGCATCCTTGTCGTCCAGGACCACCTGGTGCGCCGGCAGATTGGTGAAGCTGGTGACCACGTCCGGATTACGCTGCAGGCGCAGGGTGTCGAGCGGCGCGTCGGTCTTGTTTTCCAGCACATAGCTACCCTTGACCATCACCCGGCGCTCGCTGGGATAGATATCGACCGCGGCGCGCACCTGGATGACCTTCGCATGCGGCAGGTCCTTGTACTGGCGGTAGGTCTTCTCGTAGGCAGCCTGCCTGTCCATCGACACGTTCTTGGCTTCGTAGCGGCCGAGGGTCACGGTGTTGTAAAAGATCCAGCCGCCGACCAGTGCGAAGGCGATGGTGCATAGCGCCAGCGCCACGCCCGAACCGCTCGCCAAACGGCGGCGCGCTTCGCGCAGGCGCGCGCGCCACTCGACCGACAGGCCGCGCACCCAGAAGGCCTGCGCCACGATCAGGGCCGCCACGCAGAACAACGACCAGTACAGGGCGAACCAGCTCCAGCCGGTGACGAAGTGGCCGAAGCCGTTCATGTCCGAGTACGGGGTACGCGGCAGCAGGCCGATGTTGTACAGGTTGTGATCGAAGTGCATCACGGACAGGACGATCTGCGCGATCATCAGCACGATCATGAGCAGGTAGCCGATGAACTTGTTGTTCGTGACGACCTGCAGCGCAACCGCGATCAGCGCCATCAGCACGTAGGGCATGCCGGCCATGAACACGCCCTGCAGATACACCCCGAACTCGACCGGCGCGCCGCCGCGGTACAGCTGGATGGCGATCGCCGTCAGGATGCCGGCGAACAGGAAGGCCAGCACCACGCCCACCAGCGCCAGGCATTTCGCCACCAGCGGCGCCCAGTTCGGCATCGGCATGGCGTCGCTGACGTCGGCGATCTTCACCTGGCGTTCCCTGAAGATCAGTTCACCCGCGTAGAAGGTCACGATGATGATCAGGAAGAAGCTGAAGCTGCCGCCCAGCAGCTCGATCATCAGGTGGGTGCGCGGATACACGTTGGTGCCGAACATCTCGCCCAGCTGGCCCGAGCTGCCCACCATATTGAGCATGCCGAACAACAGCATGACCAGGAACGGCACGCTCCTGAACACCGAGACCGCGTCGAACGCCAGGATGTGCCAGCACTGGGTCCAGCGGGTCGCTGCGGTAAAGCGCGGTTCGATGCGCGGCAGGGCCACGTGGCCGGGCTGACTGGCGACCGGCGCCGCCACCCGGGCCTTGCCGAACAGGCGCTTGCCGGTGCCTGCGCGCTGCGGCTTGAACAGCGCCAGCGTGAGGCCCAGCAGCGCCAGCGCGACCGCGCTCCACAGCAGGCGGTTGGCCAGCATGTAGCCGGCGATGTCGGGCAGGCCGGCATTCGATTCGGCGGTCGAGAAGTAGCGCGTGGCGCGGCCCAGCGCGCGGATGGCGAAGGGATCGACCAGCACCGCGACCCACTCGTTATCGATGTTCGATGTAAAGCTGCCGGCCACGATCCACAGCACGAAGAAGCCCATCACCCCCACGTACACCATCATCATCGAACGGGTGGTGGCCGCCAGCAGCATCAAGAGGGCGCCGATGAAGAGCAGGTTGGGCACCACGATCACGCCCAGCGCCCACAGGTAGGCCCCGCCCGCGAACGGCCCGACGCGCTGGGCGTCGACCCACGGCATCAGGGGGCCGAGCATCATGCCCAGCACGATCGGGACGAAGATGAACAGGCAGGCCACCAGGCCGGCCAGGAAGCGCCCGGCCAGGTAGTCGTGCTTCTTCATCGGCGTGGCGAACAGCATGTCGGAGATGCCGACCTCGCCGTCGCGCAGCACGCTGCCGGCGATGAAGATGGTGACGACGAACATCGAGAACAGGCTGAAGACGCCGAGCAGCTGGGCGACCACCACCGGCGCATTGCGGTTGACATTGCCGATGCTGCCGCCGACCTGGATCGCGTCGCTGGTGGTGGCCCCGAAAGCGAGCGCGCCGAAAATCAGCGCGCACACCCACAGCAAGGGCTGGCGTAGCTGGATGCCCAGCTCGAACCTGAAGAATTCGCGTAGCATGCCGCCTCCTTACGCCACGACCGGCGCCGCGGCCGCGGGCACGGCGGCGCCGGCGCGGCTGGCGTTGCGGATCTGCAGGAAATAAACGTCTTCCAGGTCCGGCTCGACGCTGGTGAATCCGTCGTCCGGCTGCGACTCGGCGTATACGTTGATCTGCGGGCGGCCGGCCACCAGGCGGGTCGACAGCACATTGAAGCGCTCCTGGTAGCCGGACAGCGCCTCCTGGCTCACGGTGCGCCGCCAGACGCGGCTTTTCAGGGTGTCGATCGCGGCCTGCGGTTCGCCCTGCAGCAGCACGGTGCCCTTGGCGATCATCGCCATGCGCGGGCACAGGTCGGTCACGTCCTCGACGATGTGGGTCGACAGGATCACCACCACCTGCTCGCCGATCTTGGCCAGCAGGTTCAGGAAGCGGTTGCGTTCATCGGGATCCAGGCCCGCGGTCGGCTCGTCGACGATCACCAGGCGCGGCGCGCCCAGGAGCGCCTGGGCGATGCCGAAGCGCTGGCGCATGCCGCCCGAAAACGTGCCCAGGCCGCGCTTGCGCGCTTCCCACAGATTGGTCTGGTTCAGCAGGGCGTCGACGACTTCCTTGCGCTGGCCCTTGTCGGTCAGGCCCTTCAACACGGCGAAGTGGTTCAGCAGCTTTTCGGCGCTCACCTTCGGATAGACGCCGAAGTCCTGCGGCAGGTAGCCGAGCTGGCGGCGCAGGCCTTCCTTGTCCTGCAGGACGTCGAGGCCGTTGAAATGGATGCTGCCGCTGTCGGGGTCCTGCAGGGTGGCGATGGTGCGCATCAGCGAGGACTTGCCGGCGCCATTCGGGCCGAGCAAGCCGAACATGCCATTCGGGATCTCGAGACTGACGTTGTTGATGGCATTGACGCCGTTGGCATAGGTCTTGTTGAGCTGCTGGATCGATAACATCGGCTGGACTCCCTGGGTCTGTGAACGGTTCGCGGCGCTGCGCCTGACGCGTGCGCGCGGTCAACTATTTCCTATCAGACAATGTAACGATAATAGAAAGCAATGTCAGCTTTTTGTGACAGGCGGGGCATTTCCGGGGATGGACGACGAATTCGCGGGCATATGCGATTGGCATGCAGAGCGCATGCGCGCGCCTGTCCGCTCTCAACAGGCCCAGGCGCACGCACCTTACGATAGGCGGCCCTGGTATGCGAAAGAATGCGATGAGCCTTGCCGTCCTGAGAAGCCGCGCCCTGGCCGGCATGGAAGCGCCCGCGGTGAACGTCGAAGTCCATCTCGCCAACGGTCTGCCCAGCCTGACGATCGTGGGCCTTCCCGACACCGAGGTGCGCGAATCGAAGGACCGCGTGCGCGCGGCATTGCAGAATTCCGGCTTCGATATTCCCGCGCGCCGCATCACCATCAACCTGGCGCCGGCCGACCTGCCCAAGGAATCGGGCCGCTTCGACCTGCCGATCGCGCTCGGCATCCTGGCGGCGTCGCACCAGATCCGCGGCGACGACCTGCAACGCTACGAGTTTGCCGGTGAGTTGTCGCTGTCGGGCGAACTGCGCCCGATCCGCGGCGCGCTGGCGATGGCGTTTGCCATGGCGCGCCAGGACTCCGGCGATCCGCGCGCGTTCATCCTGCCGCGGGCGAATGCCGACGAAGCCGCGCTGGTGGAGGCGGCCGCCATTTATCCGGCGCGCACGCTGCTCGAGGTGTGCGCGCACTTCGCGAATGCGCCCGATGCGCCGAAGCTGGGGCGCCATCGCGGCCCCGCTGCCGGGCAGGCGCCGCGCTATCCCGACTTCGCCGACGTGAAAGGCCAACAACACGCCAAGCGGGCGCTGGAGGTGGCGGCGGCCGGCGCGCATTCCACCTTGCTGGTCGGGCCTCCCGGCGCAGGCAAGAGCATGCTGGCGGCGCGCCTGCCCGGCCTGTTGCCGCCGATGAGCGAGAGCGAGGCGCTCGAATCGGCCGCGGTGCAGTCGCTGGCCGGTGGATTCTCGCCGCAGCGCTGGCGCCAGCGGCCGTTTCGCAGCCCGCACCACACCACATCCGGCGTGGCGCTGGTCGGCGGCGGCAACCTGCCGCGTCCCGGCGAAGTGTCGCTGGCACATCATGGGGTGCTGTTCCTGGACGAACTGCCCGAGTTCAACCGCCGCGTGCTCGAAGTGCTGCGCGAGCCGCTCGAATCGGGCCAGATCACGATCTCGCGCGCCGCGCGCCAGGCCGATTTCCCGGCGCGCTTCCAGCTGATCGCGGCGATGAATCCCTGTCCTTGCGGCTGGCTGGGCCACGCCAGCGGCAAGTGCCGCTGCACGCCGGACGCCGTGCTGCGCTACCAGGGCCGCATCTCGGGGCCGCTGCTCGACCGCATCGACATCCAGCTGCCGCTGGCGGCCCTGCCGCCCGACAGCATGGGGCAGCATGCCGGGGGCGAGCCGAGCGCCGTGATCGCCGCGCGGGTGGCGCCCGCCCACGCGCGCCAGATCGCGCGCCAGGGACGGTCCAACAGCCAGCTGGAACCGGCCGAGATCGACCTGTATTGCGCGCCCGACGAGGCCGGACGGCGCCTGCTGCACCAGGCCGCCCAGCACCTGCACTGGTCGGCGCGGGCCTATCACCGCGTACTCAAGGTGGCGCGCACGATCGCCGACCTGGAACACATGGACGATGTCGTCTCGAAGCACGTGGCCGAGGCGATCGGCTACCGGCGCGCCCTGCGCGACGACTGATCAGGCGTAGGCCGCCTGCTCGCGCGCCGCGCGCTTGATCGCCTGCGGCGGCTGCCCGAAAGCGCGCAGGAATGCGCGCCGCATGCGCTCGGGGTCGGAGAATCCGGTCTCGCGCGCGACCACGTCGATCGAGTGGTTGCTGCTCTCGATCATGGCGCGCGCCGCCTCGACCCGCAGCACCTCGATCGCGCGCGCCGGCGACTGGCCGGTCTCGAGGCGGAAGGTGCGGCTGAACTGGCGCGTGCTCAGCTTGGCCGCGCCCGCCAGCTCGTCGACCGACAGGGGGCGGCCCAGGTGGCTCTTGGCGTAAGTGAGCGCCTGCTGGATGCGGTCCGATTTCGGCTCGAGCTCCAGCAGCGCAGAGAACTGCGACTGGCCGCCGCTGCGCCGGTGGTAGACCACCATCTGGCGCGCGATGTGTTTCGAGACGTCCTTGCCCAGGTCGTTTTCCACCATCGCCAGGCACAGGTCGATGCAGGCGGTCATGCCGGCCGAGGTCCATACCCGGCCGTCGTTGATATAGATGCGGTCTTCCTCGATCCGCGATTTCGGGTAGGCGCGCTGCAGGTCGCGCGCCAGCGCCCAGTGGGTGGTGGCGCGGCGGCCGTCGAGCAGGCCTGCCTCGGCCAGGATGAAGGCGCCGGTGCAGATGCTGGCGGTGCGGCCCGACGCGTTGCTGGCCTGGCGCACGAAGTCCAGGAAGCGCGCGCTCGAGCGCACGCCCACCGGCGACATGACGCCGGTCACGATCAGGGTGTCGTAGTCGTGGCGCTCGAAGGCTTCGGTGAACACGCCGATGCCCGACGAGCTGGCGAGCACCCCGCCCTGCTCCGACAGCATCGCCATGTCGTAGAACGGACCGCCGTCGAGGCCGTTGGCGATCTCGAACACGGTGGTGGCCATCAGGTCGAGCGCCTGGAAGCCGGGCGGGAGCAGGAATCCGATTCTGCGTTTCATGGTGGTCCTCGGTGATGATCGTGTGCAGGCGCTGGCGGTTACCCGGCACGCAATACCGAAAATAATACGACAAGATGCGCCGGGCCGCCGAAAGTCCCTCTTTTTGCAGAGCCGGAAGCCGCCGTCGAAAACGGCAGGCGGGCGCGCCGCTGCTGTTACCATCGCGCTATGCGACCAACGACCCCGCCAGCAGCGCGCTTGCGCCGCCTTCTCCCCGCCCTCCTGGCGACAAGCCTGCTGGCGGCCTGCAACCCCACCTATAACTGGCGCGAGTACGCCAGCCAGGAAGGCGCCTACAAGGTGCTGTTCCCGGCCAAGCCGGCCACCTTCACGCGCCCGGTGGATCTGGATGGACTGCGGGTGGACATGACGATGACGGCGGCCGAGGTCGAGGGTGTCACCTTCGCCGTCGGCAGCGCGGTGGCGCCGGACCCGGTGCGCGCGCGGGCGGCGCTGCCGGCCATGCGGCTGGCCCTGCTGCGCAATATCGGCGCCGACGAGAAGGTCTTCCACGAAGATGCGCGCGTCGATGCGCTGGGCGCCGGCGGCAGGCGCCTGCCGCTGCGCCTGCAGGGCCGGTTCGAGGCGCGCGGCGCCCGCGTCTACCAGGCGATCGTGCTCGGCCCGCCCGGCGCCGCGCCGCCCGAGCAGGTCGAGCAGTTCCTTTCTTCGTTCACTCCTCTGTGAGACAGTCATGGATGACACTCTCGCGGCCCTGCGCCTGACGGGCCTGCGCAAGCATTTCGGCCGGCCGGCCGTCGATGGACTCGACCTGACCGTGCGGCGCGGCGAGTTCTACGCCCTGCTCGGCCCGAACGGCGCCGGCAAGACCACCACGCTGCGCCTGGTGACCGGCCTGCTCGCGCCGGACGCCGGCAGCATCGAGGTGCTCGGCATCGATCTCGCGTCGGCGCCGGCCGCGGCCAAGGCGAAGATGGCTTACCTGCCGGACGAACCCATGTTGTACGGGAAGCTCAAGCAGTTCGAGTACCTGGAATTCGTGGCCGGCCTGTGGGGCGTGCGCGCCGAGGAGGCCGAACCGCGCGCGCGCGAACTGCTCGACTGGCTCGGTCTCTCCCCCCACGCGCACGAACTGACCGAAGGCTTTTCGCGCGGGATGAAGCAGAAGCTGGCCCTGGCGGGCGCCCTGATCCACGCGCCCGAACTGCTGATCCTCGACGAACCGCTGACCGGCCTGGATGCGGCAGCCGCGCGCCAGGTGAAGGACCTGCTGCTGACGCATGTGGCCAAGGGCGGGACGGTGATCCTGACCACCCACATCCTCGAAGTGGCCGAGCGCCTGGCGCAGCGCATCGGGATCATCAGCGCGGGACGCTTGACCGCGGAGGGCACGCTGGACGAGCTGCGCGCGCGTACGCAGGGCGGCAGCCTCGAGGATGTGTTCCTGCAGCTGACGGCGACGCCATGAGGCTCGCGCCGGGAAGTGTATCGTGGCTGCTGCGGCACGAGCTGCGCCTGGCCTGGTACAACGCGGCCGGCGGCAAGGACGCCGGCGGCAAACGCGGCATGGGCAGGCTGGCGCTCGGCCTGATGCTGGCCGGCTGGGCGGTCCTGCACCTGGCAGCCTGGGTGGTGGTGGACAAACTGGCCGGCACGCCCGGCGACGATCCGCGCATCCTGCTGGCCATCACTGCGCTATTGGCGGTAGCCACGACCTTCATGCTGTCGTCCGCCATCAAATCGAGCGTGCTGGTGATGTTCGAACGCAGCGACCTCGATCTGCTGCTGTCTTCGCCCCTGCCCTCGCACAGCATCCTGGCGGTGCGCCTGGCCGGCGTGAGCGCCGGCACCGCCGCCCTGTATCTGGGCTTGCTGGCGCCCTTTGCCCACGCCGGCCTGCTGCAGGGGCAGTGGCGCTGGCTCGGCATCTATCCCGCCGTGATCTCGGTCGCGGTGCTGTGCAGCTGCTGTGCGATGCTGCTCACGCTCGGCCTGGTGCGGGTCCTGGGAGCGCGCCGCACGCGCGTGGTGGCGCAGGTGATCGGCGCGCTGGCCGGGGCGCTGCTGGTGATCGGCTCGCAGCTGCAGGCATTGCTGCCGAGAGAATCGCAGGGACGCGTGCGCGAGACGATCGTGCGCGCGATGCAGCAGGTCGAGGCGCCCGACAATCCGCTGTGGATCCCGGCGCGCGCCCTGCTTGGCGACCTCGGGCCGATATTGTCGTTGGCTGTCGTCGCCGTGCTGGTGTTCATGCTGACGGCGCGCGGCACCCACCGTTTCTTTGCACGTGGCTTGCAGCTGGCGGCGTCGGTGGCGCCGGCGCCAGTCGCGCGCGCCGGCGTGCAACGCCATCGCTTCGGGCGCAGCCTGTTTGCTGCGGTGGTCGTCAAGGAGTGGCGCCTGATCGTGCGCGATCCGCAACTGCTATCGCAGGTGCTGCTGCAGCTGCTGTTCCTGCTGCCGTTGTTCTTCGTGATCTTCAAGCGCGCCGATATCCAGGTGCAGGCGATCGGCGCCGGAATGGCGGTGCTGTGCAGTTCACTGACGGGCGCGCTGGCCTGGATTGCCCTGTCGGCCGAGGACGCGCCGGACCTGCTGCGCGTGGCGCCCGCATCGCAAGGCCTGTTGCGGCGCGCCAAGCTGGCGGCGGCCGTCATCCCGGTGCTGGCGCTGGTGGCGCTGCCGCTCCTGTGGTTGATCGGGCGTGCGCCGGTTGCGGGACTGGTCGCCTGCCTGGTCGTGTGCGGTGCGGTCGTCGGCGCAGGCCTGATCGTGTTCTGGTGCGGACGCCCCGGAGTGCGCAGCAACTTCAAGGGACGTGGCAAGGGTGGCTTCGTGATGAATATGCTCGAGCTGTCGAATAGTCTGAGCTGGGGCGCGCTGGGCTGGTTCCTGCTGGCCGCGACGATCGCGCCGTTATCCGGCATGGCAATGGTCGCCGTTCTGGCCGGCGCCGTCTTTGCCATCGCGACGCCCGGCGCGGCGTGGTTGCTGCGGCAGAAGCTGGCTTAAGCCTTGTGAGCGCTCGCGCACTGTGAGCGCGTGTCAGTCGTGCTATCGTTTAATCACTAACAAAACCAAGAGATAGCCATGTTGATTACCTTTAAATGCAAATCCTACCCAGAAGTCCTGATGTACAAGGAGCATGCCCAGCGCATTCTCGACTTGCTGCACAAGGAACCGGAACGCGGTGTGATTACGTCGGCCGAAGCCGAGCAAGTGATCGCCCTGATCGAAAGCGAAATCGAAGAAAGCCGCAAGCACCAGGTTTCCGACCAGGTCGCGCATGACGTCCATGCGCATCATCGCGATGAAGACGACCATGACCATCAGCCGATCGAGGTCGTGAGTTTCTCAACCCGCATGTACCCACTGCTGGAAATGCTGCGCTCGGCGCGGGATAACAAGACCGACATTTTGTGGGGCGTGTAAGTCATCCTTGAACGGCAGGCCCGGCAGCTGGGCTGCCGACGCGTTCAGCGAGCCGGTACGATAGTGTGAAGGGTATCGGTTCCGGTTTGCGCCGGCTGGTGCAAACCCGCACTTGGCGTTCGAGCGGTAAAAAACCTGCCGGGAATAGCAGAAACCTCCACCAGCCTAAGCTTGATCGAGAGCGAACATAGGCTAGTGGAGGTTTTTCTATATGCGCCAGAAAGCAAAAAACCCCACCAGGTTCACCTGATGGGGTTTTTCTATATAACTAGCCTGACGATAACCTACTTTCACACTGGTTGCAGCACTATCATCGGCGCAAAGTCGTTTCACGG
>Ga0265780_10004933_pt1 | contig 17044 bp, 8 predicted proteins | sample P1T30metagenome_FD_192432 | JGI IMG/M metagenome (GOLD analysis project Ga0265780, IMG submission 192432) | Plant litter microbial communities from East Loma Ridge, Irvine, California - P1 T30 | ecosystem: Environmental > Terrestrial > Plant litter > Unclassified | place: USA: California... | reverse complement strand
GCGCGCGGGCCGAGGCCGCGCTGGCACGCCGCTTCGCCGAGCAGCTCGAACTGAAGGCCGCCTACCTGAGCCAGAACGTCGACGAACTCTCGGGCGGCAACCAGCAGAAGGTGGTGCTCGGCAAATGGCTGGCCACCGATCCCAAGGTCATCATCCTCGACGAGCCCACCAAGGGCATCGACATCGGCTCCAAGGCCGCCGTGCACCGCTTCGTGAGCCAGTTGGTCGAACGCGGCCTGTCGGTGATCCTGGTCTCGTCCGAATTGCCCGAGGTGCTGGGCCTGGCCGACCGCGTGGTCGTGATGCGCCAGGGCCGCGTGGTGCGTGAATTCGCGCGCGGGCAGGCCATGCCCGAGACCGTGGTCGCGGCCGCGTCCGGGCTTGACCTGGGTTTGGAGGCGGCGCCATGAACATGCGACTGGCCTTACTGGACATCGTGAAGCAGCGCGAAGCCCTGCTGGCCGTGATGGTGGTCGCGCTGGTGCTGCTGGTCGGCGTGCGCGCGCCGGTCTTCCTCACCACCGCCTCGCTGGCCAACCTGCTCACCGACAGCACCCTGCTCGTGATGCTGGCCCTGACCCAGATGCTGGTGATCGTCACCCGCGGCATCGACCTGTCGGTGGCCTCGAACCTGGCCTTGTCGGGCATGGTCGCGGCGATGCTGGCCTCGAACAACCCGGAACTGCCGCTGCTGTTCGTGATGCTGACCGCGGCCGGCACCGGCCTGGCGCTGGGCCTCGTCAACGGCGGCTTGATCGGCTACCTGGCATTGCCGCCGATCGTGGTCACGTTGGGCACCATGAGCGTGTACCGCGGAATGGTGTTCGTGATCTCGGGCGGCGCCTGGGTGTCGGCGCACCAGATGCCGGCCAACTTCATCGGCTTTCCGCTGCAGCGCCTGTTCGGCCTGCCGCACCTGGTGTGGATCGCCCTTGGCGCGGTGCTGGCGATGGTCTTCCTGGCCCGTCACACACGCTTCGGCCGCGACCTGTACGCGATCGGCAATGCGCCGCAATGCGCCGCCTATATCGGCATCCCGACCGCGCGCCGGCTGCTCTGGACCTATGGCCTGTCGGGCATGGTGGCGGGCCTGTGCGGCTACCTGTGGGTGGCGCGCTATGCGGTCGCCTATACCGAGATCGCCTATGGCTTCGAATTCACCGTGATCGCCGCCTGCGTGATCGGCGGCGCCAGCATCGCCGGCGGCGTCGGCTCGGTGCTCGGCACCGTGCTCGGCGCGCTGTTCCTGTCGGTGATCGGCAACGCCTTGCCGGTGCTGCAGGTCTCGCCGTTCTGGCAAAGCGCCCTGACCGGCGCCGTGATCCTGGTCGCGGTGCTGCTCAATGCCGGCGGCAACCGCAAGCGCAGCCGCCAGATCCTGCCGCTGCACCAGACCGAACCCAATGCCGCAAGGAGCGCAGCATGAATGCGACCAGCATCGCCGAGGTCGAAACCCCACCTGACACCAAGACCGTGAACGAATCCAGCCACACCTCGCGTTATACGATCCTCGACCGCCAGCGGCCCGCCCTGCGCCACGTGCTGGCGCGCTGGGAAACCCTGCTCGCCCTGCTGCTGCTGGCGGTGTTCGTCGCCGGCGGCGTCACGCAGGAGCATTTCCTCGATCCCTACAACCTGCTCGACGGCACGGTCAACTTCAGCGAGAAGGCCCTGATCGCGCTGCCGATGGCGCTATTGATCATCTGCCGCGAGATCGACATCTCGGTGGCCGGCACGCTGGCGCTGTCGTCGGTCGCCATGGGCATGGCGCACACGGCCGGGATGCCGGCCGGGGCCCTGCTGTTCGTGGCGGTCGGCACCGGCCTGGCCTGCGGCTGGCTCAATGGCTTCCTGGTGACGCGCTTCATGCTGCCCTCGATCGTCGTCACCATCGGCACCATCGCCCTGTACCGGGGCCTGGCCAGCGTGGCGCTGGGCGACCAGGCCTTCACCAATTATCCGCAGTTGATGGCCGACTGGGGCCAAGGGACGTTCTTTGGCGTGGTGCCGCGCGCCTTCGTGATCCTGCTCGGCTTCGCGCTGCTGTTTGCCGTGGTCTTGCATGCCACCACGGCGGGCCGCCGCATTTACGCCATCGGCAATAATCCGGACGCCGCACGTTTCTCGGGCATCGCCGTCGACCGCTACCGCCTGGGACTGTTCATGCTCACCGGCGCGATGGCGGGCCTGGCAGCGTTTTTGCTGACCGGCCGCATCGGCAGCACGCGGCCGAACATCGCCACCGGCTGGGAGCTCGAGATCATCACCATGGTGATCCTGGGCGGCGTGAGCATCGCCGGTGGCGCCGGCACCATCGGCGGCGTGCTGCTGGCGGTGCTGACGATGGGCGCGGTGACCTATGGCCTGGCGCTGGCCAATGTGCCCGGCATCTATATGACGATCGTGGTGGGCGTGCTGCTGCTGGCGACCATCGCGCTGTCGCGCCTGTTGCGCGGCAAGCCGACCCGCCACTGATGGAGCGCGATCCCATGCAAGCGACCCCGGACGACGCCCTGATCGTACTCGACATCGGCAAGACCAATGTCAAGCTGGCCCTGGTCGATGCCGCCGGACGGCTGCTGGCCGAACGGCGCCGGCCCAATGCGATTCTGCACGACGGCCCCTATCCGCACCACGATACCGAAGGCATCTGGGACTGGATGCTGGCGACCTGCCGCGCCTTCGCCGGCCAGGCGCGGGTGACGGCGATCGTGCCAGTCACCCACGGCGCCACCGCCGCCCTGGTCGACGACGACGGCCTGGTGCTGCCGGTGCTCGACTACGAGGCGGCGCTGCCGGGGCTCGACTACGCCGCGCTGCGGCCGGCCTATGCGCAGACCTACTCTCCAGTGCTGCCGGCGGGCCTGAACCTGGGCCGCCAGCTCGCCTGGCTGCAGCAACGGCACCCCGAAGCCTTCGCGCGGGCGCGCCACATCCTGATGTACCCGCAATACTGGGCCTGGCGCCTGTGCGGCGTGGCGGCCGGTGAGGCGACCTCGCTCGGCTGCCATACCGATATGTGGGACCCGGTGCGCCAGGACTATTCGTCGCTGGTGACGCGCATGGGATGGGAGCCGCAGCTGCCGCCGCTGGCGCCGGCTTGGGCCGCGCTCGGCGTGCTGCGCCCCGAGGTTGCACAAGCCACCGGGTTGGCGCCGACCTGCGAAGTTCTGTGCGGCATCCACGACAGCAATGCTTCGCTGCTGCGCCACCTGGGCAGCGACGGGGCCTGCGCGCCGCGCACCGTGCTCTCGACCGGCACCTGGCTCATCGCGGCCGCCTTCGGCGCCAGCCTGGAAGGCCTGCGCGAGGATGCCGACATGCTGGCCAATACCAACGCCCTCGGCCACCCTGTAGCCTGCATGCGCTTCATGGGCGGACGCGAATTCGGCGCACTGGCCGGCGACCAGCCGGCCACCTGCTCGTTCGAACAACTCGAACAGCTCATCGTGCGCGGCACAATCGCGCTCCCCTGTTTCGCCGACGGCGGCGGCCCGTTCGCAGGCCGGCAAGGCCATATCGACGGACCGCCTCCGCTCGACGTCGGCGAACGCTTCGCGCTGGCCACGCTGTACTGCGTGTTGATGACCGACTACTGCCTCGACGCGCTCGGCGCCCGCGGCCCGATCACCGTCGAAGGCGCCTTCACCGCCAACCCCTGGTTCGGCCCCCTGCTGGCCAGCCTGCGCCCCCACCAGGCCTTGGCCTATTCCGACGACGCCAGCGGCACGACATGCGGCGGCTGGCTCCTACGCTACCGCGACGCCACCCCAACCGCCCAACACCACCCCAAGCCCCCACGCACCGTCACCGGCCTCTCCGCCTATCGCACCGCCTGGCGCACCGCCCTCTCCACACCCACCCCACAACTATCTCACGCTCAATAACCCAACAATTAGGGTCAGAGTAGAATTATTGACCAATTGATTTACTGAAATTGTCAAACAATTCACTCTGACCCTATTTGTTGGTTGGATAGGGAGCGCTATTTTTGGGGGTGCTCGTCCTGGCCGGTCATGATCTCGAGGGGGACGCCGCCGCGGGTGGTGCGCAGGGGGAGGAGCTTGATGGGCTCCAGGGCGTTATCGGGGCGGCCGTCGGTGGTTACTGCGAGCGCTACTGTGTTTTCGCCGTTCGGGTTCAGGATGCCTGGAGGGATGACGAAGGTGCGTTGGGGGCCGATGTGGGCGATGAATTGGCCCATGTTCCAGCCGTTGACGAAGATCAGCGCGCGGTTGTCGCGGTCGGAGCGCGGCTTGGCGGCGTCGCCGAAGGCCAGGGCCAGCTGGACGTCGTGGTCGCGCGGCAGGTCGAGCTTGAATTGTGTGCGCAGCCAGTAGGTGCCGGCGGCTGGTGGGCCGTCGGTCGGACGCGTCGACTGCCAACCCTGGGACGGGGCCGATGGCAGGTGCCAGCCGGCACGCTCGCCGTACAGGCCACCGTTGTTCATCGGGCCGCGCACGCGGTCGACCAGCTCCTCGCCACCCTGGCGGCCCTGGATGCGCCAGGCGATCGGCGTGCCGAAGCGCTGGCCGCCGCGGCTCGTCAGCGAAGCCGAAATCAGGCCGCGCGCCTCGCGATGGAAGTCATCCGCCATCAGGTTCCAGTTATGGCCATTGTTGCGCACCATGACCGCGATCACGTGTTCGCCCGGCGTGAGCTTGCCCAGGTCGAGCTTGACGCTGTCGGTCGTCTCCGGGAACGAGCGGCCGGTGTCCAGCTCGTGCTGGCCGACGAAGCGGCCGTCGATCCACACCTGGATCATGCCGGCGCCGCCGGCTCCATAGAACAGCTCGAGCTGCTTGGCTTTCGGGTCGCTGCTGGTGAAGCGTCCGCGATACCAGACGTCGCCGTGGTGGAAGCCGTAGTCGCTCATCGCCAGGGTCGGCTGCCCGCGTTCCGGCATCGTCCAGGTCTGGGCCGCCGACGGACGCCGGTCGGCCTGCACCCAGGCGCTGTCGTCGAAGCGCGGTGCTGCTTCCAGGCTGTCCATGCGCCGGGTCCAGGCCAGGCGCGCCAGGTCTGGCACGCGCACCGCATCCGGTCCCTTCAGACCTGCCGCGCGCATGCTGCCATCCGGCTGGCGCGTGAGCGCCAGCGGCTGGCCATTGAAGCTGGCCGTCTCGAACGCCGGTCCCCAGATCTCGATGGCGCCATCCTGGTCGGCGTCGCCCGTCATGGCAAGCAGGCCGCCGGCGAGCCGCGCCGAGCGCACCAGCGCTGGAGTCAGCTGCAGCGCGCGACCGGCCCCGGTGTCCTGGGTCCAGAAGCGCATGCTGGTCTGTTCGTCCGCCAGCAGGAGCAGCATCGGGGCCCGTCCACCACCCGAGATGCGTACCCGCGCCAGGCCGTCGTGCACATAGTTCAGCACCAGGTCGCCCTTGGCCGCATCCCAGCGCGATTGCACCCGGCCCGCCAGCACCTCGACCTTGGGCGCTCCGGCATAGCGCAGCACGGTCTCGCCCTCAAGGCCATCACGCCCGTGCAGCAGCACGATGTCGCGCTCGCCGTCGCGCAGGTGCGTCTGCAGCTCGGAGGTCGAATACACCAGGCGCTGGCGTTCCATGTCGTATGACGCCAGCAGCATGCGCGCGTCCTGGCCGCGCAGCAGCGACGCGATCGTGTACTCGCCGTCGCGCGTGGCCAGCCTGACGCTGAAGCGCTCCTCTCCCTTGCCGTCGGTGGGATTGTGGGCCGCGAACACCACGTGGGCGCCCAGGCGCTTATTGACGTTATGGTAGATCTTGACCTTGCCGTCCGCCGGCGCCAGCGGCGGCCCCTTGTCCATCTCGGCCAGCACCGCCTCGGCCGCCTGCACGAACATGCCCTGCTGCTTGAGCGCGTAGGCCTTGGGACGCAGGCCGCGGTCTTCCGAAATCGCCGCGCCGTAGTCGTACGAGGTGTAGACCACAGGGCCGGCCAGCCAGCCCCAGGACGTGCCCCCGAAGGTCATGTAGACGTTGTGGATCGTGATCCGATTGATGAGATTGGTGCCATAGAACACTCGCTGGTAGCCCTTGCCCTGGCGCTCGGCGGTGCAGGCGTAAGTGCCGTTCGAGCCCCAGTAGTCGAACCAGCCGCCGCCCAGTTCCGCCGCGAAGCCCGGCGTGGCGGGAGAAGACAGCGCGCCCGCGCGCGGGCCGGGCGCGCCGTAGATGCCCCAGTCGGGCGCCTTGTTGGCGCCCGCGGGACTGGCGTGCACGTCGCAGCTACCGCCCGGGTAGCCGTCGAAGGCATAGATGTCGGTCGGGCCGGGATTGGCCCATGCCGCGCTCGAGTCCTTCGGCGTCCAGTCGGGCAGGCGGCCGGCGGAGTTGTGGAAGAACGGCACCGTGATGCCGTCGCGGCGCGCCTTGCGCGCCAGGTGCTCCATCTGGCGCACGTGCTTGGGTTCCACCTTGCCCAGCTCGTTCTCGAGCTGGTAGGCGATCACGTTGCCGCCGCCATCGGTTACCTGGTGGCGCGCGATGATCGCGTTCACCTGGGTCATCCACTCGTCCACCGCCGCCAGGTACACCGGGTCGTCGGTACGCGCTTCGCCGCGGTTGCGGAACATCCAGCCGGGATAGCCGCCGCCAGTCAGTTCCGAGTTGATATAGGGGCCGGTGCGCGCGATGATGTACATGCCCTCCTCTTTGGCGATCTGCAGCGCGCGCTCGACGTTGCGGATGCCCGAGAAATCGTAGACGCCAGGCGCCGGCGAGTGGTAGCCCCAGTCGAAATAGAAGGCCACGCCATTGAAGCCCAGCGCCTTCATCTTTTGCATCACGTCGCGCCACAGGGCCGGATTCGGCAGGCGGAACGGGTGGATCTCGCCCGACCACACCACCACCCGCTTGCCGTCGATCTTGAGCGAGTACTGGTCCCAGCTCACCTTGCGCGGCTGCCCTTTGGGAGCGGACACGCCGGCCAGCGCCTTGCCATCGGCAGCCAGCGCGCCGAATCCTGACGCCATCGCGGCAGTGCCGGTCAGGCGCCGCCGTTCGCTCCACGTGCGGCCCCCATCGAGGCTGTCGGCATGCCATGCGCGCCGGCCGGCGTCGCTGCCATACAGGCGCAGGGCCGGGCCATGACGCACCAGGGCCGCCGCCGTCACGCCGGCGCCGAGTTGATCGAGGGTGGTGTCGATCTTCCACGGCCCGGCCAGGACGCCAGCGCGCGCCAGCACCAGCCGGCCGCCTTGCTGGCGCGCCACCGCCACATAGCCTTCGCCGTCAAGCAGTACGTTCGCGTCAAGGTGGCCGGACAATCCTTCCAGCCGCCGTGGCGCCGACCAGTTGGTCATTTGCGCGTCCGGGGCGACCATGTGCATGCCCCCGGCGCTCGCGAACACGAGCTTGAGCGTACCATCGCGCTCGTGCACCCAGCCTGGCTTGCCGGCCTGGCCGGCGCCGTCCAATGGGATGTCGCGCACGAATTCCCATTGCCGCAGATCCGGCGAGCGGGCCAGGCCGATGCCGCCGGCGCCGTTCGCGTACGCCAGGTAATAGCGGCCGTCGGCGTGCTGCGCCAGTGCCGGATCGCGCAGTGCGCCGGATGGCGGCGTCCAGGTCTCGGAAGCCAGGGAGGTAAAATCGGCGCCATCGTTCGAGACCAGGATGCTCAGGGCGTTGGCCGCGCCGGCCGTCAGCGCCGGCATCAGGACGACCTGGCCGGCACTGTCGCCGGCCCAGGCGGCATCACGCGCCGCCTGCATGCCCGAACCCTGGGGAATGCCGAGTTCCTGGGCCGATACCAGTCCAGCCGTGCACAGGGCGGCGCAGGCCGCCGCCATCGAGTGATTCAACTTCATACCGCACTCCTTTGCTGCAAATCGTCGTCCAGCACATCGACGTTCTTCATTGATTCCTTACCTCTCTATCGGCGACCGGTTCGCCAAAGTCCGGCAAGCCGTCGGCGCGCCAGCCGATCGCCTGCGCACGGGTATGGCGGTTCGGATCGCGCAGCGGCTCGCCCACGATGTCGCGGTAGTTGCGCGCATGGTAGACCAGGATGTCGGTCTTGCCGTCCGGGCTGGTGGTAAAGCTGTTGTGGCCCGGTCCATACTGGCCAGTCTTCTCGCTGCTGCGCAACACCGGATGCGGCGACTTGATCCACGACGCCGGGTCGAGCAGGTCGGCGTCCTCCTTCGCCCACAGCAGGCCGAGCGCATAGTTGGCGTCGGTGGCGCTGGCCGAATACGTCATCAGGACGCGGCCATTCCTGACCAGCACCGCCGGCGCTTCGTTAACCCAATGTCCGATCTTTTCCCAGGCGTGTTCAGGGCGCGTCAGCAGCACGGCCGGCTGGCGGATCGCCAGCGGGCCGTCCATCTGAGCCAGGTAGATATTGGTGCCCTTGCTGCCATCGGGCGCGACCTGGGTCCATGAGAGGAAGCGCTGGCCGCGGTGCGCGAAGGTGGTGGCGTCCAGGGCAAAGCTCTCCCAGCCGGTCTTGAGCTGGCCGCGCTCGATCCACTCGCCCTCGAACGGATTCTCAGCGCTGTTCTCCAGCACGTAGAGCCGGATCTCCCACACCTTGTCGGCGCGGCCGGCACTGAAGTACAGATACCACTTGCCGTCGATGCGGTGCAGTTCGGGCGCCCAGATATGGGCCCCCATCTCGCCGCTGGCGTGCTTTTTCCAGACCACCTTGGCCTCGGCCTTGCCGAGTGCGTCGAGGCTGCGCGCGCGGCGCAGTTCGATGCGGTCGTACTCGGGCACGGTGGCGGTGAAATAGTACCAGCCGTCAGGATGCAGGGTGACGTGGGGATCGGCGCGCTCGCGCACCAGCGGGTTGGCGAAGCCGGCGTCAGGCTCCGATACAGCTACGGACGGCGCCTGGCAGCCCGCCAGCGCCAGCAGCATGCACAGTGCCGGCAGTGCAATGGGTTTCATGGTGTCCTCTCAAGCGAAAAAGCCAGCCACCCTATAAAAGGCGGCTGGCTGCAGACATCAGGGAAGGGATCAGATCTTGACGCCCAGGGTCAGGAAGTAGCGGCGGCCCGACCAGGCCAGCTCGTTGATCCGGAACGGGTCGCCCGCATCGCTGCGCTGCACTTCGTCGGTCAGGTTCTTGCCTTCCAGCGCGAGCGACACACGGTCGTTGAAGCGCCACTGGATCTTCGCATCCAGGAAACCGGTCTTTTCCTGGAATACCGGGTTGCCCGAGACGTCGTTGGCGCCGGTGAAGAAGCGGTCGCGGTAGGTATAGGCCAGGCGCGCATTGACCGGCCCCTGGTCATACCACAGCGAGAGGTTGTAGGCGCTCCTGGACATGCCTGGATACGGCAGCACGGTATCGTCGAGCAGGTTCAGGCGCTCCTTGCCCGGTGCGTACTTGTAGTCCATGCGGGTGTAGTTGGCGTCGACGCCGAAGCCGCTCAGCCAGCCCGGGAGGAAGGTCAGCGCGGTGCGGCCGGCCAGCTCGATACCCTTGGTGGTGGCGCCCTCGCCGTTGACGGCCTGGGTGACGTTGAAGCGCTGGCCATTCTTGAAGATGTCGACGTCGCGGGTGAGCACGCGTTCGATCACATAGCTCGAGATGTCCTTCTCGAACACGGCCAGCGACAGCTGGCTGTCCGGGGTCGGGTAGTACTCGAGGCTGAAGTCGCTGTTGGTCGAGCGGTAGGGCTTCAGGTCCGGATTGCCGGCGGTGCAGGTATCGACGCCTTCGCCGCCGAACTGTGGATTGCCGCTGCCCAGGACGCAGGTGGCGTTCGGCGCCAGCAGGTCCATGCGCGGACGCGCCATCGCCTTGGCCCAGCCGACACGGGCCAGGAACTTGTTGTCGATGAACCAGAAGGCGCCGTTGAAGCTCGGCAGCCAGTCGTGGTAGGTGTTGTCGACCGTGACCACCCCATTGCTCATGACGACGTCGGTGTAGGTCGAGGAGCCAGGCGAGGTTGCGGTACGCACCGAGTAGCGCTGCAGGCCCGAGGACTTGTTGTCGGTGCGGGTGTAGCGCATGCCGATATTGCCGTCGACCTCATAGCCGAACAACTGGGTGGCCCAGTCCAGGCGCAGATAGGTGGCGGCGATCTTTTCTTCCACGCCGAACGCCGGAATCTGCGCATAGGTATTGCCGTCGCTGCCAGGCGAGTTATACAGGTAGTCGTGGTTGAAGGCCGAGGTGTCGAAGAATGGCGCCGCATTCGCGAACACCGGCGACATCCAGCCCGACGGCATGCCCTTGACGTCCCCGAGGCCGCCGAAGAACGTGCCGGGCGAGCGGCCGCTGACGGCGTTGATCAGCGCCGCCATCTGCGCCGCATTCATGTAGCTGGTCGAGTAACCCGAGTTGATGAAGGACTGGGCGTCGTTCGGACGCTGCGCGCCGCCGGTATAGAACGGATCGTAGATGGCGGTCTGGTTGACGTTGGCGCCGCGCACATTGACGTCGTCAGCCGTCGAGCTCAGATTGGCGCCATTGCTGGCGAGGTAGCCGCCACCGTTGTACTGCGTCGATTCGGCCTTGCGCGCCTGGGCGCCGAACGACACCCTGGTGAAGAACGGCGTGGTGAGGCGATAGCGCAGGTCGATCTTGGCCTGGTCTTCCTGGTTCTTGGTCTCGCTCGGGCGGTACTGGAGCTGGGCCTGGACGTAGGAGCTCGGGTCGTCCGGACTGTAGCCGGCCGGGAAGGTAAAGCGCGGCAGGCCCTGGTCGTCCAGGGTCACCTTCAGTCCCGGCGCGTTTTGCGTCAGCGCGATATTGTTACTGTCGCTGTCGTACATCGAGCGCGAGGTGCCGAACAGGCCCTCCATCTCGAGCCGGTCGCGCTTGTACAGGAAGCCCGAGGTGGTGTAGCGCGAATCGATGTCGAGCTGGAAGTCGCGCGCCGAGGTGCCAAAAGCGCCCTGTCCGCCGCGGCCTGCCGCGTACAGGCAGTTGCCGACAGTGTAGGACGTCACGTGGTGGTTCGTGATCACCATATCGTCCGGCGTCGTGGCCGCCGGGGTGCAAGTGCCGACGGTGGTCGGTACGCCGGTGGCCGGGTTGTAGACCGGCGCCTGGCCGGCATTGGCCAGGCGGTTTGCATCCGGGAAGTCGGTGCCGAAGTTGCGGTCGTTCAGGCGCTGGCGCTGGGTATTGGCCTGGTAGCTTACCCAGGCGTTGAAGTTCTTGCTGAATTCGTACTGCGCGGTGACCTCGCCCGACGAGCGCTTGTGGTCGCGGGTCCAGATACCGTAGCGCGCGATGCCCGGCGAGTAGTCGAACCACTGGCGACGGCAGGCGTCCGCCTGGGCGGTGGTCAGGCCCGATGTGGCGCAACTGGCCGCGTCGCCGATCCCGGCCAGGCGCGGATCGGTGCTGACCACGGTCTTCTCGGGCGACCTGTCCCAGTCCTGGATGAAACGCCACGATGTGTTGCGCGCGTAGTCGTTGCGGGTGTGTACCTCGTCGTAGACGAAGTTGGCCATCAGCCCCAGCTTGCCGTTCAGGTATTTGTCGGCCATGTACAGGTTGCCGCGCGGCTGGACGCCACCGCGCGAGGTCGAGTGCTCGGCCGCGATGCTGGTGCCGATGGTCGGCTCCTTGAAATCGAGCGGCTTGCGCGTCTTGATCGACACCGAGCCGCCGACGCCGCCTTCGGTCATGTCGGCGGTGATGCCTTTATAGACGTCGATCGAGCCGATCAGCTCCGACGCCAGTTCGCGCAGCTCGGCCCCGCGGCCGGCGCCGCCGCCGGTGCCCAGCACCGACATGCCGTTGATCTCGATGCGGTTCAGGTCAGGCTCGACGCCGCGGATCGAGATCTGCGAGCCTTCGCCGAAATCGCGCGACAGCTGCACGCCGGTCACGCGCGACAAGGCTTCGCCGACATTCTTGTCGGGGAACTGGCCGATGTCCTCGGCCACGATCGAATCGGATACGGTGCTGGCGCGCAGCTTGCGGTCGATGGCCGAGGCCACCGAGCGGCGCGTGCCGGCGATGTGGACGATTGCGGGCGCGGTCTCGGCATCGCTGATGGTGGCCGGCGCTGCGCTGGCCGAAGGTACGGCGGGAGCTGGGTTCTGGGTGGCTTCCTGCGCCAGCGCGCCGTGCGCGGCCAGGATGGCGATCGCTGCGGCTACCGCGCGCGCGCAGCGGGTCGGGTGAAGCACTTGCGTGCGTGTCGTTGCATGATTCATCGGTTGTCGTCTCCAAGGGCTCTGTTTTAAATGTACTGCCTGGCCTTGAAAACATTCTATGTGCGTACAGTTGCCTGATTCCATATGGCATTGAAAGAATCATGCACCTGATCGAAAGGGGCACTTCCAACCGGGAATCGCTCAAGCGATTGAGCGATTCCCGGGATGTGCGTGGTGCGCAAGCCGCACTGGCCGCATCAGCGCAGCTCGTGAAACTCCGCCTCGACGATCGACAGCTGCGAGCGCGCGACCTGCTGCGCGCCGGTGTCCGCCCTCATCGCGCATGTATTCCATGGCCCACATCGGATTGCGCGCGCCGGCGCCTCGTGTGGCGCCTGGCCGCCAATCACTCAACATCGTGACCGATCGTGCCATCCGGATTGACGAGCGCGCTGAATCATCCGGTAATGACGCTCTTGACGTGTTTCATTGACCAGCATCGACATCATGAGCAAACCATTCAAACGCATCCTCCTCACCGGCGCCGGCGGCAACCTGGGCCGCCGCCTGCGTGAGCGCCTGCATGACTTCGCCGACATCGTGCGCCTGGCCGACGTGGCCGATATCGGCCCCTTTGGTCCTAACGAGGAAGTGGTGCAGTGCGACCTGGCCGACCGCGCGCAGGTGATGCGCATGTGCGAGGGCGTCGACGCGGTGCTGCACTTCGGCGGCGTGTCGACCGAGGTCGAGTTCGCGCCCATCATGCAGGCCAATATCCTGGGCATGGTCAACCTCTATGAAGCGGTACACAAGCTGGGCATCCGGCGCGTGGTCTTCGCCAGCAGCAACCACACGATGGGCATGTACGAAACGAGCCAGCGGGTGGACGCCGGCATGCTGCCGCGCGCCGACGGCTACTATGGCCTGTCGAAAGTGTGGGGCGAGAACCTGTCGCGTTATTACTGGGACCGCTTCGGAGTGGAGACCGTCTGCATCCGCATCGGCTACTGCTTCCCCGAGCCGCTCACCCACCGCCAGATGGTTACCTGGCTCGCCCTGGACGACCTGGTCGAACTGCTGCGGCGCGCACTGGTGACGCCGCGCGTCGGCCATACCATCGCCTTCGGCGTATCCGACAACCCGGGGCGCTGGTGGGACGACCGCGAGGCGCGCCACCTGGCGTTCCAGGCCAGGGACAGCTCGGCGCGGTTTACCGTCGATGGCGGCCAGCCGTTCGCCTATCCGCCACAGGACGACCTGAGCACCTTCCTGCAGGGCGGCGCGTTCGTGACCACCGGCCCGAAGTACCCGCAATAAGGCCTCGATGAAGATTCTCGGCCTGCTCGCCCTCGGCGCACTGCTGGCCAGCGGCGCCGCCCATGCCCGGCCATTCGCGCTGGACCGCGATGGCGCCCTGCCCGTGCTCGTCACCGACGGCAGCGTCACCGCGCGCCTGGCCGCCGACCTGCTGGGCCGCGACCTGGAAGCGCTGACCGGCATTGCCGGCCGGCGCGTGGAACGCCTTGCCGACTGCCCGCAGCGCTGCCTCGTGGTCGGCAGCGCCGACACCGCGCTGGTGCGCGAGGTCGCCGGCGCCATCGGCGCCGACCTGGCGCCGCTGGCCGGGCAGCGCGAGCGCTACGTCCGCTCCATGGGGCGCACCGGCGGACGCGAGGTGCTGCTGATCGCCGGCGCCGACCGGCGCGGCGCCGTGTACGGCGTAATCGACGCCTCGCGCGAACTGGGCATCTCGCCCTGGGAGTGGTGGGCCGACGTCAGGCCGGCGCGCAAGACAGGGCTCACGCTCGACGGTACGCCGCGCCTGTCCCCCGCGCCTTCGGTAACCTGGCGCGGCATCTTCATCAACGACGAGGACTGGGGCTTGCAGCCCTGGACCGCCAAGACCTACGATCCCGTGAAGGACATCGGCCCGCGCACCTATGCCCGCGTATTCGAGCTGATGTGGCGCCTGAAGGCCAACCTGCTGTGGCCCGCGATGCATGACAGCACCAAGGCGTTCTACACGATCCCCGGCAATGCACAGGCAGCCGACGACCATGCGATCGTTGTCGGCACCTCGCACGCCGAGCCGATGATGCGCAATAACGTCGGCGAATGGCAGACCGGCTTCGGCGAATTCAACTGGTTCACCAACCGCGACGCATTGCTGACTTACTGGCAGCAGCGCGTGGACGACGTCAAGGACTTCGAGAACGTCTACACCCTCGGCCTGCGCGGCGTGCACGACTCGGCCATGGAAGGCGCCAGCGGGCCGGATCAGGCCCGCGCCACGGTAGAGGAAGTGATCACGGCGCAGCGGGCCATGCTGGCGCGCAGCCTGGGCCAGCCCGCCGACCGCATCCCGCAAGCCTTCACGATGTACAAGGAAGTGCTGGACTACTACAACCGCGGCTTGCGGGTGCCGGACGACGTCACCCTGGTCTGGCCCGAGGATAACTACGGCTACCTGAACCAGCTCGGCACGGCGCGCGAGCGCGCGCGCAGCGGCGGCAACGGCATCTATTACCACGTGTCGTACTGGGGCCGCCCGCACGACTACCTGTGGCTCGGCACCACCCACCCGGCGCTGATCCGCGACCAGCTCCAGCGCGCCTGGGCCACCGGCGCGCATCGCCTGTGGATGCTGAACGTGGGCGACATCAAGCCCAACGAATACCTGGCCGAGTACTTCCTCGACGCCGCCTTCGACGCCAGGGTGCTGGGCCAGGAGCCGGCGCGCCACCTGGCCGCATGGGCCGGACGGCAGTTCGGCGCCGCCCATGGAGAAGAGATCGCGGCGATCAAGCTCGAGTACTATCGCCTGGCATGGGAGCGGCGCCCGGAATTCATGGGCTGGAGCCAGACCGAACCCACGCGCCCGGTGCGCGCCACCGAATACATCCGCACTGGCGGCGAGGAAGCCGAGCGGCGCCTGGCGGCCTACAACGCACTGGTGCGGCGCGCCGAAGCGCTCCAGCAACGGCTGCCAGCGCCGCTGCGCGACGCTTACTTCCAGCTGGTGCTGTACCCGGTGCGCTCCAGCGCCAGCCTCAACGAACGCATCCTGAAGCTCGACCTGGCGGCGGAATACGCGCGCCAGCAGCGGCCCTCGCCGAACCTGTACGTGCGCCAGGCGCGGCAGGCGCATGCCGCCATCGCGGCCGATGCCGCCGCCTACAACGCCCTGGCGAACGGCAAGTGGGCCCATTTCATGGACGTCGCGCCGCGCCGGCTGCCGGTGTTCGCCGAGCCAGTCTACCCGACCTATGACACGTCCACGCGGCGCGGCTGCGGCCTGGTCTACCCGGCGCCGCATTCGGTCGAGGCCAGCCAGCTGGTGGTGCCGGTCGGGCGCACGGTCAACCGCACGCTTACCCTGGTCAGCCATGGCGGCCAGGACGCCGCCTGGTCGGTCGCTCCCGAGGCGCGCGGTGTGCGCCTGGACCTTGCGTCAGGCCGGCTCGACGCGTCCAATGGCCACGAGCAGCGCCTGGTCCTGCATGTCGATGGGAGCACGGCTCCCGCGCTTACCCTGCGTTGCGGCGCGCAGTCTCTGAAGGTAAACCTGCAGGCGCAAGCCGCCGACGCTGCCCTGCCGGGCGAGCGCGAACGCGTCGTCGTGCTGCCGGCGGCCAGCGCCACGGCATCGCCCGACTGGGAAGCCCTGCCCGGCCTGGGTACATCCGGCAAGGCCATGCGCGCACGCCTGGACCTGCCGTCGCGCGGCCCGGGGGCGCTCGCAGGCGTGGCGCCCCTCGAATACCGATTCCAGACCCGCAGCGAGGGCGGCGCCACGCTGCGCCTGGTCGCCGTTCCCGTGCATGCACTGACGGCCGAAAACCGCCTGCGCATCGCCGTGCAACTGGACGATGGGCCGCTCGAGACCTTCGACTACACGACGGTCGGCCGCAGCGACGAATGGAAGCGCAATGTGCTGGGCAATATGGCGGTGCGCAGCAGCGTGCGGGCGCGGCTCGCCCCGGGCGTGCACACCTTGCGCATCCATGCGCTCGATCCGGGCGTGGTGCTGGACCGCATCGACGTCGTGATGGATGGGGCGCCGGAATACTATGGCCTGCCGCCGGTCGACTGACGCGGCGCAGGTGGTGTACAAGGACTCACTACAAAGGTAATCGCAATGCATGAATCGAAAGAAATCGACAAAAAAGCCTTTCGAAACCCTTCGAAACCGCCATTTTTTGTATTAATCATCAGTTCGAGCAGAGCAGCCACCCGAAAACGAAAGTTCTGAGGTACTATCGCTGAGCTGGCGCAATGACGCAACACAGCAACGGCGACGGCCTGGCAAACGAGGCCGCGCCCGACTGACAACCACGACCGGGCCATAAGACCCCGGCGGCATAGAGACATCGACCCATGACCCCATTCACCACGCTCGACACCTTCGTCTTCCTGGTTTACTTCGTGGCCATCTCGGCCTATGGCATCTGGATCTACTGGCGCAAGAAGCGCACCAGCGGCAAGGCCACCCACGACTTCTTCCTGGCCGAAGGGTCCCTCACCTGGTGGGCGATCGGCGCCTCGCTGATCGCCTCGAACATCTCGGCCGAGCAGTTCATCGGCATGAGCGGCTCCGGCTACCGCATCGGCATGGCGATCGCCGTCTATGAACTGATGGCGGCCGTGACCCTGGTGATCGTGGCCGTATTCTTCATGCCGGTCTACCTCAAGAACCGCATCTACACGATGCCGCAATTCCTCGAGCAGCGCTACGGCAAGGCGGTGGCCACCACCATGGCGGTGTTCTGGCTGGGCCTGTACGTGGTGGTGAACCTCACCGCCATCCTCTATCTCGGCGCGCTGGCGATCAGCAGCATCGCCGGCCTGGACGTGATGGCCTGCATGCTGTTCCTGGCGGTGTTCGCCACCGTGATCACGCTGGGCGGCATGAAGGTGATCGGCTACACCGACGTGGTGCAGGTGCTGTGCCTCGTGATCGGCGGCCTGGTCACCACCTGGATCGCGCTCGACCT
>Ga0265780_10004932_pt1 | contig 17045 bp, 14 predicted proteins | sample P1T30metagenome_FD_192432 | JGI IMG/M metagenome (GOLD analysis project Ga0265780, IMG submission 192432) | Plant litter microbial communities from East Loma Ridge, Irvine, California - P1 T30 | ecosystem: Environmental > Terrestrial > Plant litter > Unclassified | place: USA: California... | reverse complement strand
TAAGCCTTAACAAGGCACCTACTTGACAACGCAGCCGAGATATGGATGTATTCACGGACTAGTGCTGCCCAGTCGTATGAATGTGAGCCTCTTCTCCTCGCCAACTTGCACTGCAGAGAAACACCCTGTTGTGCTCCAATCACGTCACAGAGCCTCCTCAGCACCATACGACCTATCTCCACCCACTCTCGACCGCCTCTGACCGCCTCTGACCGCCTCCAACAATCGATTCAACCCCTACACGCGCGTGAGGATGCGTCTCATGGGCAATAACGATCCTTTCCCCACGACGGACCCCGCAGCGAGGACATGATGCGACGGCTCCAAGCAACGACGGCTCGACAATGCACATACCATCTCACTGGCGCATCTCACTCACCGCTCGTCGAGCGTCTCTCGATGTCATCAATCGACGCTGTAGATCAGCTACCCAACAGCTGAGAGAGATAGAGCGATAGTGCAGACTACAAGAACATATAATGGAGTGAAAGTGGTCCCCTTTCCGTTTGGGGCGTACGACAGCGTCACACATTCTCCTCCGCTCATGCGCGCGGGGTCGGAGCTACTGCCTCTCGTCAATCCAGCGCCGTATGGACTTCGGTCAGTACCCCATTGGAGTACCTAGCTTGCTTGGTACCTGAGGGGGGAATAGTTCTCAAGGCACACACGCCTCTCTGGTTCTCACAACAGCTTGATTAGGCTAACTTTAGGTCCTGGCATTGCCTGAATATGGCTAATCATGCTGCAGACGGTGGGGCGATGTAAAGAAACACTCTACCGTCACAATATGGAGGCGCGCTGAGGTCCAGCCTTCATGTCCTATTTGCGCCGACCATGTTGGGCAGCCCAAGATCATTCCCTTGCTCCCGAGGTCTACTAAAAATAATTACCATCACAATAATTGCCCGGATAAACATGGAAGGACGTCAGATATGCGGAATATTAGAAGAGCCCTCCTACTCCGACGGAAAAGAGCCGGAAGCGCATGCAACACGATTCGTACCATTATTACAATGTCTTGCCGAGATATAGATTGATCACCTATTTGTGATCTCGATAAACTGTACTCAACATTTGTTTGGACGGGCAGAAGTGCAGTCTCGTAGTACATGGCCGAAAGCGCGGTCAATGCCGCAAGTGGCTTGGGAATGTTGGGACTTTCGACACTCGCTGGTGATGTCGCTCTCAGCGTTATAGACAGCCAGCGATCGTCCCGAACGAAAGTAACCGCACTCTGATGAGCTCTTTTGCACTCGAGCGCGGGTACAATGCCGGGAGCTCGACATCGATGGGCGGGAAAAGAGCGTTATCAGCAACTTCTGCCAACAGCATACGAGATTTGAAGTTTCCGTGTAAAAACAGAGGGCTTATTGGTCGTAAGATTTCTGCTGCGAGTTATCCGAAACATTGAGGCTGGACACGCGCATATGCGGCCGATATCTTTCCAAGCCCTGCAGGTCTCGTAGAAGGTGCACCGCTATCACGTGAAAGAGAGTGGGCCATAGGTAGCGTTGTGATGTCGCACAGGGCTGGCCGCAACCACCAGCGACGCGTCATGACCGACATTCTCACTCACATCTCGTAACATTGCATCAACTCATCTCTCAGAAATCCTAAAATGGTATTGGGCGACATTGTTAAATCGTGACTTTTATCTCGTCATTGTGTTCCTGTAACGCCATTTCACCAGACCTCACGAGTAAGAAGCTCCTTGGTGATGCACAAAGTACTCTTGTCCTCACACCTGACATGCATCTTTCACTGTGCCGAATCTCTCGAGCCAGGACGATCAGGTGCACACATAAACGAGCCAGTCGAACAGCTGACTTATTCGACACAACCGGCAAGAGCCCGATTTAACGGAAGGCAACGGTAAAGGTTTCTAATCTGCGCTCGTTTGCCTGGCTCCCGGCGCTCACTCCAATACCACACTCTACTCACGATTCTCATCGCGCACTCAATCTCTATCCCAACCAGGTCAGCCATTGACGTGTTATCTCTCAGCGTTCAAGGGAGGCCTGGTGAATTACTTATCGGCTTCCTCCGTCGTCATAGAACACCCCCAAAACAACGAATTCTTCAAAGCGCATCATCGCTATCATGAACGAAAAGAATACCCACGCTACGAAATCCAAAAGCTCGTCCCCCATAGTCAATCTCAGGAAATGGCTAAGGCTTCAGTGGTCCGGCTTTGTCACCACGCTCGCCGTCTTCCGGAACGGACTCAAGACACGCTCGCAGAAGCTCCGGAGCCGTTTCATCGCCACTGGCTGATCGTCGCATTGTTAGTGCTCATTGCTTATTTAGTCATGCTGGAGCTTGTTCGTATGGATACAATCGAGCTACAAGCGGTTGGACCGGTCGTAAGTACATGCGGTACCTCATGGGCTTGCTCTGGGCTGACGATATAGTCGTCATCAGTGTGGTGTCAAGGGCTCTACCATAGCCAATGTTACAGTGACATGGTCGCCAGTGATCTTGCGGTCCTGGAAGGGGTTATTTATGAACGCGACTGCAGGGAACAAGCGAATGGGACGTTTGTACTCATTCGACGCGGCTCGAAGAAGACGGGTGTGTCTTTTTAGGCTGGTCTGATTACGGCAACTGTCGCTAGCGAGACGACTTGGTTCTTACGATATCCTTCCGCGAGAAGCGTTTTGGGCTTCTGCTAATACGTCTTAATCGATGATCTTCTTCATGAGCGCCTTGATTTTGACTGCGAACCATTGCCATCCCTATCACCTTCTTGCGTCCCCGTCTATGAGCCGCTTCCCATCAGAGGAACCAAAACCGATCCATACGAAGTCTACAGTGGAGCGCGCTACGGCATGATGGACGGTAGCCATGATTGTGAAGAACATGTGACCAACAATGGCGAAGGCTTGATACCAAATAACCGTGAGCGACACAACATGAAGAAGTTGATAGAGCACGACGTGCGAGCTCGAGATGCAATGGCGCGATGCGAAGCGCTGCGAAGAAGTGTTCGCGGTATGGTTGAGTCAAGGCTCGCATGAGGAAGTCGGACCAGGACGTATCTTCCCACATTGCCGAGGCATCTTCAACAGTCTAACCGCTTGCGGAGAACGTCTACAGAAGGCCATCCATCAGGTTCCCCCGGGCAAAACAAGTAGTCCGCAGCTTAGTGGAATCCTAACTGATGAGTCCGTAACATTTGTGATGAGTTCGGGATCTGTTCATCTACGTTGCAGTGTGTGGTCAGCATAGCTTCCGCTCCTACCCCATCTCCGCATCTCCGCAGCAGTGTTGTATCAAGCTGGTACGTAACCTGCAGTGATCTCGAATGCAGAAGTCGAAGCTGTCTTGTCCTCTCTGAAGCATAAAACACGAGAGATGCGACACGCGATATGATGACAACTGGCATGTACCTCTAAGACAAGAGTTGGACGTGCGGCATAAGGCGCGTCATCATCACGTGATTGCGCGCTTTCAGCGCAAGCGCGTCGCGGGGAGATGATGACATCCTAGGCTGACCAGTGCACTGAAGCCTCATAGACGGCAGACCTGAGAACTTCAAACTTCACACTTCAACCTGCAAGCTCCCACACTCCCCATGGAATCTCGGCATCGAAACCCAGCCGCGCCACCAAACAAAGAACACAGTGACGTGTCGGTCAGGACACGAAGTGACAGGAGGGCTTTCGTGACGAGAATATGAGGAGAAGGGTGGCCTGCAAGAGCGCAGCACAATAGAGCAACGACCTACATGCGTTGTATCTGCTCTGCCTTCAGACACATTGGCAAGTTTGTTCTACACTATTACAGATCATTCATCATTTCACCGGGCAAACTGCTAAATCCTCGGCTTTCTCACAGGCTCGCCGCTATGAAGCCACACACCGTATCTTCTCAAGATAACCACCATATCCTTTCGCTGACCGCTATCATCCGCATCCACGTCGGTTCGCTCCCTCCTTTGCGCTCGGCGACAAAGCTTCTTCGCCTCCTCTGTCTTTCTCTTGTTAGACGCGCGGTCGCATGACGTATCTCAGCGACGTGAGTATACGTTCCCCTCTCGGCGTGGACCACATCGATAACCTTCACCAAGATCACTGTCGCAGTGAGCGCGCCCGTGAGCCATACTATGGCAACGACTACATTCGTGCATAAATTGACAGCGGTCGCCGTTAGTGCAGCGAGGATTGGTCCGATCGTTCCAGAAATAACAGGTCTGGATGTGTTCCTTGCCCTTTTGGTAACTGAATGGTTCTTTGCTGTAGAACTTTGGCTTCGTCTCTGCAGCAGTGGTAGTGGTGGTGGTGGTGGTGGTCTTATCTTCATCGAGGGCGAGACGAACTCCCCCGCGACTACGTTCGACGGAGCGAGATCTACGAAGGGCTGGCGGTGGGGAGCGTGGGGATCTTGAGCGACGTAATTCCGGTGGCGCATGACGGTCTCCATTTTCTGGGGATCTGGCGGAGGCTTCGTAGCGGAGCAGCGAAGGGCGGCGGGGTTTCCATGGCATTGAGCTCGCGTTGTATGGAACGGCACCTCGAGAGCCCGAAGGAGTGGGCTGCTGCGAGCGTGGGATTTCCTCAGGTTCGGGCTGATTAGTCAGCACGTCAGCCTGCTCGGGGGTCTGTGGTAACATTCCTGCCTCCTCTGTCCTGGCTCGAGTATTGTATCTATCCACCAGACCTTGGGTGATCGGAGGGGTATTCGGTGTCTCCGTCGGCTTGGTGGTGTGCAGTGAAGGCTCCGCCCAGGCTCGAGGATTGTTGTATCGGTCTACCATATCTTGGGTAACCGGACGCAACCCTGGTATCTCCGTCGGCCGTAGCCAGATCGCGACAGCTGAGCCATTGTAGAAGTACGTATTGCCGTTCCCATCTGATGCTCGGTACCAGCCCCTGGGCAGGACGTAGGGTGCTCGCGACCGAGCTTCGGGCCATGAGGGGTGAATGAATCCGGCAGCTCGAAGGCTTTGGGTAGTGGGGATGCACGTATCGCCCTTCTCCAGAGATGTTGTGTAGGTGGTGGGGATGATTGGCCGAAATGAAGATTGTAGAGACGCATGAGTGCTGAGATCTCTTGAACATAACGGGGAGCTGATTTTAGCTTCCGAAGATGAGGGGCCGATGTGTGCGTGGCAAGATACGGGCGGCGATGAGGGACAGTCTTCGATTTTGACTTGGCCAAAGGTCAGCATTGGGGAGGAGGAAGTGAGTTGGTATTGACGCACTTTCTGGTTGCTCAGATTCAACCATGATGTGTCTCTCAGGCTTCTCATGTTCTGCGCACTGGACCGCTCGTTTGCCGGATTGGGGCAATATATCGTTGACTGGACGTGACTGTTGCGGACGCGGTCGCTCCATGTCAATGACGTTGGAAAGGAACTGGTCGTGTCGTTGGCCGGTGTCTTTTACGATGACAGTGAGCTGTTGGAAGCGCGAGAGGAAGCGAGTGTCGGGCGGCTCGCATGTGCTTTTCACTTTGATCCGAGTGCGCGTTTGAACAGTTTGTTGTGTACATGCATCATACAACCCTAACATATTTCGCGTTAGCGCCGCAACGACCCGCATGCGACGAAGCTCCGCCCGCGACGTTATAGTAAAGAGGCGGCAGTGATGTCATGAATACAGACGCAGATGTTCCATAGACGGGCTTCATACGTGGCTTCTTCTTATTACGGTTTACACAAGTGGAAGGTCAAATGTAGTAACAGGCTAAGTACGGTGATACATGACCATATGCTGAGTCGACACAAAAATCAGGTGTTTCCTATACCATATGGGCCATCGTGACAAGACGGGCTCGGTCGAGCTGTTGCGGGTCGATACGCTGCTCGCCGAGATGCTGCTGTTGGCGGTGCCGCTGTTCGACCTCCTGTACCGGGAGGATGCCGTCGTCTAAGCACGTGTTGTCGTCACTAAAGCTTGGGGCATCGCCTTCTTACACGAGTTTGACGAACGCGCGCTGCGTATTAGGCAAGAACTGCGGGCCGTTCAGCGAGACGCAGAGGAATTCATCTTCCACATGGACTGCAAGCAATCGTTGGGGGAACATAACCCGCGCTTGCCTGTCCGACGCAGGGTGGAGTCTATCGTCGTAAAGCACTTGGTCCACCCAATTGCTTCTATGCGCTGACCCAGTGGGTAGAAGAAGACAGCAGAGGGAGCCAACAAGTACGCGCGGATGCTCGGCGCCTTTGACACCACGGATGTGGGGCGACGCGCTGGGGAGTTGGATAGAAAAGCGGTGAGGGCGTCGGCGCATAGTGGCAGTGCTAAGGCGGCTAGCAGAGATGTTGTGAACGGGTGCTTGGATGCGAGTGTGGACGGACATGCAAGAGAAGCTGGAAAGGATCAAGAATGGGAGTTGGTCGCATCTTGAAGGAGCAATTACCACCCGTACAAGGGGAGACAATTCCAGGGTACGATACCATATCAGCTAATGCTAAAAGTATTTCGCTTTCCCATGTTCCTGAGATGAGAACAGTTTAGGCAGCCTTGGCTATGGAGCTAACATCGCGATCCCGTCTACATTGTGTGAGCTTATTCTGCTCCATTGATATTCAATGGCCACAATGACGCAGCCTCGCTCTCACCACCGAACATGGAGAACCTTATGAAAACATGTTAGAAGGCTTGGTGCCCGAGAACTACTCTTATCCATCCAGTCACGTCTTTATGCTTGCTATAGCGACACCTGGGAGACAATGCTGGCGACATTAGCATCAGCGCGCGTCATGTGTTTTGACGCATAGCAATAGGATCAATATGAACTCACAGCCCTTATGGGGAGGTGTAACCCGCAAGCTCCGCCTGCATCAATTCGGATCCGCTCGCATCAACACGGTATACGTGAAGGCTCGTACGTCCAACGCCGAAACCTTGGTCTTCTTCTCCTCGGTCTCATGAAACCCCGATACTTCATGTTCCAGAATTGGAAAAGGGAATTGCCGGCGGTGGAGGACTTCGTCAGCCCATCTTTTGGCCATGGAATCGAGATAAAGATGGAGCAAGCGCGAATAGCAGAGAAACATTCAATCACCCCCTTCGTGGCAGTAGGTGTTTTGCATGTGGCAGTCCAAAAACGCACCAGTAGTTTACGGAGCAGACACATGTAGGCCACGTTCATGGTTTGAATAGCTCTGTGGCTTTGGGCTTGTTGGATCTCTTTTATTTATAGCATATGACTATTTTGTGCGTTGTACTGGAGAGATCTTTGCGTCATCTCCACTGCCAATAGTTCCAAGTGGTAAGGCTATGAAGCGATAAGGCTCATTATAGCAGCGCTAGGAAGCGCAACTACTAGCTGAGAGTGTCGTAGAAAGAGGATAACTTCATTTCCTTCACACACATGTGAGCTAGACCCAATGACATTCCGTATCTGGACTGTATCGACAGATCGCGCTTAGACTTTGACGTCCGCCGCATGCTGGTCTTGGAAGTGGCGACACAGGGTGGTAATAGCATGATAGCATTGTGGGAACGAGTGCCGCGTACCACTCTCTTTGCCCAAATGCTTGTGAACCGTTCGGCGCATCGTTCTCCGGTATTCTTGACGTAATCGGCCAAAGATGTCGGAAGCTCGGCAAGTATCGATATCGTGTGCGCTGCAAACTCAGACTCTGATTTTGCTCGTTTCATCCAGATGTCATCCATGGAGACGCATCTTGTACGCTAGGCGCGGGGAATCTCAGGACGCAGGTAGAGTCGTGCAGAAGGGTACCTTAACTGGGGGTTTCGGACGGCCTGGTCAGTACGGTCCAGTCGCCTCGCTGTGGCCGAGAGAAGACGGCGTCTTGATCATCGGTGTCGCTGCTGCTTGAACCGCGAGATTGCTTTTGAATGACAGTAGATTTGCTGGTTTGGTGAGAAGGCGGTGCCGTGGCTGCGACGCCGACGCTCCTAGTGTAGTCGGGGTAGAGCTGTAGCAAGGAAATCTTTTGTTTGTATCTAGTAGGTACGCCTTCCCAAGGATCCCGCATGTAATCTTCCTCCGGTGTAGAACCGCCCATCGTCATTCTGCCCTCGCGATGCGCCTTCCCATGTTCGGTGCCGCAATGCTTCGCCAAGATCGCCTCCGGTGTATGGGCAGGACGCGACTCGATAGCATCACGGCCGTAGTAGTCTCTTCTGTGTTCCGTTTGATCAGGAAGCAAACGTAGGTTCTCGTCAAGATCCAGGACGAAGTCAAAGTCGTATGACCCGGCCCAATCGGGTGTGGCAGGTCGAGTGATGAGGCAGCGGCCTTGCGTTTCGACTACCTGCGCTGCCATGTATACCGCATCAGTATCGAGGCTGCCGAGGGACATCGTAGGGAAGCTATGGGTGGTTGCGGATTAGAGCGTTGGTCGTGTAGAGATTGACGTGGTCTAGGCCGCCGCTCCAGCCCCGAATGTGTATGATGGAGTGGAACCGCCAGTAGACTCACGTGACCGTGACAAACGCTCACATTTGCATCAAAACTGCGACTTTTGTTCGAGTGAGGCAAAATGGCTTTAGTAAGCGTAGATGACTCTTTCCACATTCAATCGCGCAACACAAATATCATGGCACCATTTGCGGCATTGACAGCAGTCAACGCTACGGCCAAGTTAGCCTTCTATCGCGGCGCCAATCGGTGTCTGCAAATATCTCCAGGATATTTCCAGGATATCTCATGGTAATCCGGTCGAAGGGTGGCATTCGGATGTGTGCTGCAACCACGTTTGACACCATGTTTTTTTCGGTACAGACTTATCCGGAACCGGACTAGCGCGGACGGTGCCCCTCGTCTCGTCCTCGAGGCCCCTACCCTCGTCTCCATCTCTACCTCATGCTCGGTCTCCGCGGCTTGCGGCGCTCTTCATTCGACTTGCGCTAGCTTTCACCTTAGTGTCCGTCTCGCTGACCCCTGTCCGCGCCGTATTCCTGTCCCTGCCATGCAAAGTTCAACGGCCACGCAACCAGCGTCTGCATAACGGCTTCAAGATCCCACATTCCACGCTGATACGTTTGCGACGCTCTACTTACCGGAAGGGAGGCCGGTTTCCAACGTGCAACAGAAAGCTGAGTGGGTGTTGCGAACGTAGCCTTACTGATAAGGCGCCCTGCGCATTAACCGTAGCGCTCCGCCTCGTTCCCAAGTTAGTTGGGAGAATTACTTCAGAGTGCAAACCTGGTGTCGCGCTGAACAAGCACATTTGTTCGGAGTAGTTGCATGCTCAACGTCTCTCACCACCGGACCCATCGCACCACCATATCGACGGCAATTCAATCTCCATCACGAACTGCACTTTAGCATCCAAGTTCTTCCGCCCGCGCGATCCCTGCCAAGGTCTAAGCGACTCTCCAGCATCAAACATGGATATGTGGCTGCTTACAGCCGCCAGCCACGCTATGCAAGCCATTTACGCCCCATCCGCAATCACCGTCTACAGTACATGTCTCAGTCACCCGATATAGACAGGCTTGCGAGATGCGTACGTCTTTCATCCTCAGCCTCGCTGTCCACGAACTTAGAACAGCACTGCCTACGTATGTATCAACAACAGCTTCCTTTAGTCAATATGTATAACAGTAAAATGCCCCGTGGGTTCATTGCCCGCACAAAAGATCACAGATATCTACATTTGCTTTCCGTGCTGCTCGTACCATGAGATATACACTTGCGCTTCTCAGCGCCTTCTTACTGCCCCTCCACTGCATCGCTTCACCCACACCTACATCCATACCCTCCCCAGCCACTGCCGCTAGAGATGTCATAAGCTCTCTGCCATCAGCAACCGCTCCGCCTTCTCGTCGCGATGACGACTTCGCACCAAGCATTGCGCCGTTCTCATTGGACCTTCCCACAATATCGATCGCAGAACCTTCCATACCATCTCTCTCACTCGACCTTCCACCTGAGACCTGCACGCCTGGTTTCAGCTCGTACGCGACTCCCGGGCTCGATGGCTACGTCCCTGCGGAGGCATGCAATGCGTTGTGGGTATACTTTCCCAACTTCGCCGCGGCAGTAGCCTTCTCCGTCCTGTTTGGCATGCTCACAATCGCACATCTGATTCAGGCAATCGTGTACCGCAATGGCTTCTGCTGGGTTATCATCATGGCCGCTCTTTGGGAAACTGGCGCATATGCGTTTCGCGCTCTTGGTTCCAAGGACCAACAATCATCCGGCATTGCAACGGTCGCTCAGATCTTGGTGTTGGTAGCGCCTATCTGGGTGAACGCCTTCGCCTATATGGTCTTCGCCCGCATCGTTCACTTCTACTCACCCACTCGCAAGGTCTGGATCTTCTCCCCCTCCATCCTCGCACTCATCTTCGTCACACTCGACATCGTTTCTTTCGTCATTCAGCTCGTCGGCGGTGGAATGGCAGGTCCAGGCGCGAGTCTAGAAGCACAAAAGAAGGGCCTGAACATATACATGGGCGGTATTGGTATGCAGGAGGGCTTCATTGTTCTATTCCTGGGGTTGGTTATCAAGTTTCACCGCGATCAGCTCCAGGCGGAGAGGGTGGGACGCTTACCCGCGGACAAGATTGGTGGCTGGAAATGGTTGCTGTACGCGCTCTACGCATGCTTGCTGGCTATCACTATTCGCATTATCTATCGTCTCGCTGAGTTCTCCGCCGGTCTTGGCGCAAGCAACCCTCTTCCGAGCAACGAGCCTCTCCTGTACGTCTTGGAGTCAGCTCCAATGTGGTTGGCCATCTTCGTGTGGAACATAGTCCATCCTGGTCGCTTTATCGGTGGCCCGGACGCCAAGATGCCGCGCTCGTGGCTGTCACGTCATCTTTGCTGCTGCTGTGGTAAACGTCGTTGCGACGACTGCAATGGTAAGCTCGGCCACGCTGGACCTCATCATCAAAGCCTGGGAGACGACTCGGATCTGGAGGACAACCAAGAAATGCACCCCATACCCAAGGGTACCGGAGGTCGCCATGCCGTCAGCCCGACAAATCCTTTCCTGGATGAAACATCTCGCGACTCTTACTCGAATTCCAACCCCAGAGAAGGGCACCATCTTCGCCCTTCGTCGGCTGCAGAACACTTCCGCGATGTCAGCCCAGAGCCAACATCATATACCGCATACCGTCCTCGCGGGGTTCTGGGCTAAGCAGAACTAGTACAATTCCCTTAAGCTCGCTCTATCGGCAGCAGGTCTAAGTCAAGGACAGGCAGTATGAATTGGACATGAATCAAGGCAAAGCGCTTATAGGGCCACTCACCGCTATAGTATCATACAACAACATGTAGCTATGTGTCATATACTCGAGTAAACAAAAAGCAGTTTTAGATCTATTACAAATTAAACTGGCTTTAAGCCATGAAAGCAGCTGCAACAGCGTCTCTTCTTAGGGGAAAATGGTTCCAGTGCGCCCTTAAGCCATCGTCCTTAACCCACTTCTTGGTGACCTCTAGGTTAATGTGTTAGCGGGTTCATCCAATAATAATCCCGTGCTTCACGGTATGAATGAACGTAAAGTCCCCATCAATACCAAAATTGATGTCTTCGATGATACACTTCAAGACCGAAGATAGAAGCGCGAGCGTGGCTCATACACCTGACCTCAACCTAGGCGCCATCACGAGAAGCGGGACATTCTGAGTTCAAGGACTTTCTGGTAAAGATCGTGAGCGCTCATCCTAACGTTGCAAAGCGTAATATCAGCCTCCAGAGTTATGGCGATGAAAGACTGCTTACCGGATGACTTGCCATGCATGATGTGAGCTTGTCTCATCATTCACCGTATGTCGAACCACTCCTTCTCGTTGGACTTTGGGCCGATCACGACGACGAGGTCCAAGTAGTCAGATTGTCCATGGCGAAGGTACTTGAGATCCACACGACGACGATGACAGGTTTTCATCGACTGCATCTGGTCCGGCGCTTCTGTTGACCATCCGCCTTCATAGGAAAACGGATCCACTCCGTCACCTCTCCATGCGATGTTGGAGATACGCTTGGTGGGTGCGGACGGAAGTCGTGTTGGCAGCGGCACTCCGTAGAAGCTGTTGATTAGCTTTTCGAGGGGGTTGGCGTTGGCCACAGTTGGTTGTGGGTTGTGGGTGTGAAATAAGAGTTATGGATTGATGGGTTAGGAAGTGGAGTGTAGGGGTCTTCGTTGTATCGGGCCCAGTGAAGTGTATCGCCTACCTGCGCGCGTACGGAGCCTTCTCCCACCTTGAGCTTTAATTAGGAGAAGCATCTAATACCATGCTACGACCTGCAATGTTAAATTGCTTATCGCCAGTGTAGACGAGGAGGCTCAGACACGCGGCAAGCCCCTTATCGGACTCGCCATGTGGCGTCACGCTTGTGTAAAGGCAAGCCCAGTACTCGCAAAAGCCCTGTTTGGACATCTGTTCAAAATTAGGTTCATATCAGTACGATACTGGCGTGACGGCCAAACGTGGGTCACGCGAAGTTGAGACTTGGTGCGGGAAACATTAGTAGCATTCTCGTCTGCCGCTCAGCCGGTGCTATTACATCATCTATCTAAGTCTATGAATGGGTATTTGGGTGTCGCGCAATTTGGGGAATGAAGGTCGATGTCCACGACGAGCAAGCTGGTCAGAAGTGCAACTTGAGCTGATGACATTTCCCCTCCGCGAACCAGGTTTTGAGACCCAAGAACATGCTGCGGTTCTTCTAGAACATCAAGCGGCCAATGTGTCTGGCTAAGGGCACCGTTTGATTGTCTTTCACCGCATAGATCAGAGCACTACTGTCGCCTGGGGCGGCGAACGGGGTGCATTCGGCGATCCAGCTAACGATGCCTGCTCACTTGTGCATATCACATCGTGCCGCCATAATTTCTCCAAAGAAATTCTGAGGTCTTTGATCTTCAGCTTTTCGTCGGGGGTGTCCCTGACCTGCTGCTTCACTGGTGCATACTACGCATCTTCCATGCTGAAGTGTATGTTCGTCAGGACACCGAAAGTTTTGCCGGTCGTGCAACCCTCTTTGTACACGCGGATGTCTGATCTCTTCTGTGTCAGGCTGAACGTCAGGAAGCCACTCCTGTCATCCCCCTCCACATCGAATCGTCGCGGATGCCCCTTGCCTCCGTAGTGGTGGAGATTCACCCGCGGTAAGGCGGCCTCGATCTTGTGCTTGTCATCATGCTTGACTTTGAGGATTCCCACCTCTCTGGTCATCCTGTTCAGCGGATCAGGATAGCGAAGGCGCAGGTGGTCAGCCTTGATCTTCTCGAGGGTGAGGCGATGCTCAATCTCGAAGGTGTGTTCTGTGGTAAGTGCATATAGGCCTCCCCTGATGTCATGCACGCCCCTACAGTTCCAATCCCAGGAAAGACATCGTTGCGGTCGATGATGCGATCTCTAATATTCAATGCAAGGATCTGATGACCGTATGCTGTGTACGAGCGCGCGGTCTTGCCATCCACAACCATGAAGACGACGTTGACCCGACCCAGAAGCAATGTTTGCGTCTTAACCGCTTGTCTGCTCCAAAACACACTTCAGCACGTCTCATGATCTTCTTTATCCCTTCGTAGTCGTCTGTGTGCGAAAATGGATATCCGGAGGTTCTGAAGCCACACAGGCCGGTTCTGTCGGCCTCTAGCATGTAACGAAAGTGTTGACTTCAGCGTTCCCTTCGGCCGTGTCGCAGTACCGGTCGAGAACTGAGCGACGTCCCGATTTTCGCTGCGTCGGTAGTGAAGACATATTGCCGTACGAGCAGCATCCATGCGTTTGCAGTACCAGAAGTAGTCAACAGGCCGTCTATCGATTGAAATTATATGGGCTGTTGTTGTCGCGTTCGCGAATTCCACCAGGGGGACTGACGATGTCAGACGTGTCACAATGTTGAGAGTCCGTTTGGTCGGTCGAGAGGCTATCTCATTGCTGGGTGCGTGTAGGGTCAGTCCCCCGGTCAATGCCGCGACGAAAAGGTCCATCACAGCTTTCGCGCGAGTGTCAGCAGCTCCGTGACTGTGCTACGCGTGATGGCCAATCGCAAACCACTCCGAGCTAGATCCGCGCCGTCTAGCAGCTTGAAGATCAGCGTACGGCCCGCACCGCGGGTGCGGCCCCGTCCAGTCGAGGGCAGTCATCCCAATAAGTCCACCAGTGAGGGCGAAGGTTTAGGGAAGCCGTGCAGATATCTGTCGCATTGGATCTTGCTAGATCTCTTCCGGTTTTTGCCCGAGTAAACCGTTGTAGACGCGAAGGTTCGATGGGAGAGACGAGTGGGCGGACAGGTGGCATGCTGTCTCCGGTCTTCCGAGTCTCACCCATTTCTGGGCTAGCCCAGCTGCACCGTCGCTCACCACGTGTTCTGCCCAACATATAAATGTCATAAATGTCACATATGTACACGATAATACAGGGAAAGGTATGCGCAATGAATTTGGATAGAATTAGGTTATTGCATGTCAGTTAACGAAGGGCCCAAATGCCACCTTCATTTGTGCGGACTGCGGCGAGGGCATCTTGAGAAGAAACGGAGAGAAGCTCGGTGCATTGTGTGCCGGTTCCATATCTACATACTATGAGGACTAAACCAAAAGCGATGCAACATAACACATTGTCGGGACCTCAAATCCCGTACTCCAAGTACGCTGGCAAATGGGTAGGGGTTGTGGTTAGGTTGGGTTAGGTATACCCAACGTTTGGTAGGCTATTAACTTAACAGGTATACTAGCTAGAAAGAAACTTAGTACGCTATTCTAAAGCTAAAAAGTAGCTCTATAATATGTATTACTTAAGTTATTATTAATGTATCTATTACGTAAGCAATCTTTAAAAAGAAAGAGTTTTTCACTTCTTTTACTAATAGCTTACGTGATAAACTATTTAAAAAGATTTTAAATAATATATATTATAGAGCTACTTTTTAGCTTTCTAAAAGCGTACTTGTTTTTATCCTATCTAGTATACTTGCGAAGTTATTAGCCTACCCAACGTTGGGTATACTATACCCGACTTTAACCCAAGTATACCCATTTGCCAGCGTAACTCCAAGGCATGAGCTAAAGAGGAGCTCACAATCGAGCGGCATTTGTGCTTCTCACGATGAGCAACAGGGTAACATCTGCTACAACTTGCGCGACGCCCATCGTCCCCATCACCTCCACCACTGGCTTCGCGGTCGTTGTTTTCTTGCGTCCGATGGTGGTCGCGCTACCACTGGTACCCGCGTTTCCAGGCAAGCTGTGGCGCCCGTGATCTTTAACCTCCTCTAGGATTGTGAGAGCTCGTCAATCTGATCTTGCGGAACGTAATTCTCAGCGGAATCTCTGCCTCTTTTGGGTTGGTGGTATTGATGTGTGGTTGCTGTTGGTGGCCTTTGACTTCGAGGTCGACTTGGGTGTTGCCACACTCCTACGAGGCGTCTTTGGATTTGCCGTGGCTTGGGTGGCGTGAGAACGGACAGAACCCGATCCGCGAATAGCGAGTGCTGACATACGTCTAGCCTCTTTTAATTCGTGACTCGCCTTCTCTATAGCCCGAGCCTTTAGCCAAAGGGGAAGTGCGTCCTTGATAGCTTGGAGCCGATCCGCGAGCGCCCAGTCCAGGTGGCTCTTCAGAATCGCTTGGGCCTTCGCGATCTGCTCCTCCATAGACAAACTGCACGAGTACAGTTCTTTCATAAATTATTTTCTATTGCCACCCCCTTCGCTCGAATGTAGCCAGAGCTGGAGCAGCGCTATATCCCATGTAACGGACATGTGCGCCGTGTAGGCTGATGTCGCCGGTATAGTATCGCCGTATGCGGAATCGAAGTATTGCTGGTGGTAATTGACCATCGTGGCGCCGTGGAGAGCAGACTTCTTTATGGCGTTGAGGATAGAATGTCCGTCTGCTGCCTCCCACTCGGCAGTGAGGAATAGAAAGGGTAGTTCGGAGGTGAGCTTGAAACTAGCAATCTAACGTCAGTATCGGATTCTGGTGAGTGATCGTCAACTCACTTCTCCAGGAGCTCGTTATCCCTCTCTGTGAACCCTGAGTCTACACAGGTCTCAGTATCCCGGGGACAAAAGTACCTAATGGCAAGATCCGGTTTATATCTTAAGGCTTCCGAATCGGAACTTGGTGGGATTAGGATAAAGTCTCCCGTAAGGATCTAGTCGTGGCTGATATCGATGTTGGGTATGCCACGTGCGTAGCCGGTTCGCTCTCCCTGGAAGAGCAGCAGCGGTTCTATTAGGTTAACGGCACTCTTCTTGTCTATAGAGCGGGCCTCCCTGTGCTAATAGACGATCTCGTGTGCAGCATGAGCCTGTTTAGGCATGACCGGCGCGTTTAGTATTTGCTCTACACACTTATTCAGCTCTTGTGGGAACGCCTTGTCGGCACAGTTGACGATCCGGTTGTATTCGACTAGCTCGTCGATCGTACGCCTAAACCTTTGTCAGGACGGTGTGGTCGGGGGTGCCATGTTGAACGAAGACGAAGAGATGAGCTGGGCGGGTGAAAAGATCAATGACTGGCTGGCGCTTGTCTAGCAGTCACGTCGAGCATTCTGAGCTCAAGGTCGCAACATGCACTTTGTTTGCGCCATCGCAAAGGATGTGAGCGATACATGGCGCTAATCCCATGATGGACGATGTCTTCAGCTTTCCGCAAGGCGCCTCGCCGTTCTCGCAAGCCTGACCGAATCTTCTGGTGTGAATGGACGAAGAAGCATGTGTGCCTGTGGTTTGCATCGTAGCAAGCGATCATGGGATGATAGTGTTTTGAGATGTGAGAGCGGTGGCCAATGCGTCACGTGTACACAACCGCTCAACTACACCTCATGCCGACTTTGCCCACTCTGCTCTCTTCTGCGAATGGTGTCACACTCGAAATCACAGCGTAAGTGGGTAACACAGGTTGCTGGCCTTCCAGGTGTTCATGTCGAGGTGGTCGAATCGGATGCTAAGTTAGCAGCCACCGCTTCCAAACGACTACATGAGTAGGCCGAGCAAATTTACCTGGGTAGCAACACCACGAAAATTGAGCTAACAGAACATGAGTCCGATTCCATTACAGAAAGGCCTCTTGAGCGTGCTTTGATGATCACCGATCGCCGTCGGCCGGGCTGGCTAGCTGAGCAGGTGCACACGTTCCATCGCCCATCGA
>Ga0265780_10004931_pt1 | contig 17047 bp, 19 predicted proteins | sample P1T30metagenome_FD_192432 | JGI IMG/M metagenome (GOLD analysis project Ga0265780, IMG submission 192432) | Plant litter microbial communities from East Loma Ridge, Irvine, California - P1 T30 | ecosystem: Environmental > Terrestrial > Plant litter > Unclassified | place: USA: California... | reverse complement strand
TATCGCAATTGCCTTGACGATGGAGCCTCTGCGGTATGTTAGTAATACACTAGAAACTCCTATAGGGCACGCACCTCTTCACTGTGGTGTCCAGCTTGGTGTTGACCAAGTTCAGCACATAGACCAACGGCGGACCGTCTGGATCCTGCTCGTCCTCGCTCTCCGTGTCGTACTCTCCCTCGTCCTCCTGACCCTCATCCTGCTCTTCTGCGCCAGCCTCGGCATCCTCGTCGTCCAGTCCCTCCTTCCGCCGCCGGCGCTTTCGTCTCCGCTCTCTCCGTGCTTCCCGCTCCTCTTCCTCGGCTGTGGTGTCTTTGTGGAGGAAGAAGATGGTCCAATCCTGGTTCCGCATATGCGCCTGGTCTGGCAACATGAGCTCAGCCAGCATCGTCTCGTCCCCGCTGATGGCTGCCGGGTACTGGTGCTCCATGATCGAGCCCCGATCAATGTCGAACGAGGCGACCAGGATGTACTCGACATGGTTCTCAATGGCGTCGGCGGGGTACTGCGAGCGCAGGCGGGCGGTGCCTTTGGCCGGCGGCTCCACGACCGACTGCCGTGAAGACATTTGCGAGGATTGCTCCGAGTCCATGTCCTGCAGCAGGGCTTCCCTCAGCATGGGCGGCTGCGGTGAGCGCCCCTTTCGGTCATTGTGTAAGGATATGGACGAGTGCGAGCGTGAAGGGGGGAAGGACGAGAACGAGGGCTGGCGCTGCAGGCCCAGCGGTGGAGTGTTGTTGTTGTTGTTATGGGCCGACGACTGCGGCGGGTGTGCCCTGGGAGCAATGACCTGCATCGCGGCGAAAGCGACCGTGTCCATCTTTTCAGCGCGCGCGCCCGGCGACGACTAAGTAGCTGTCGATGCTGAGGGATCTGCGGGACCCCAGCACTAGGGTCCCACCAGGGGTGCGTAGTGCCTAGTATGCCTCGAGCGCGAGTCGCCGGGCCCTAGATGGTCTGATCGATGAAGGGCTTCAGTCTAGGCGGTCAAGCGGTGAGAGGTGCAATGTGAAGCAGGACGGCAATTGAAGCCTTGAGACTGGTATTGCTACTATTGCGGCGCGTACTCTGTCGGCAGTGAATACGAGCGTGGACCCTTCGTTGCTCCACGCCGCGTTATCGATACCACGCGATCTGCAGGAACGTGCAGGGGGCGGCAGCGTCGTTGCTAGGGAGGGCGCGGGCGTCAACACCAAACCAAATACACCGCCGTCATCTCGACCTCGACTTTCACCACCACCGCCAGGCTTGATCTCTCCACCAGCACCATGTCGACGACGCCCACCCCGTACAAACCCTCCCCCCTCTCCTTCAACAGCCCGCGCCAGTCGCCCTTTCGCCGGCCGGGCTCCATACGCGAAGGCTCGCCCTCCACCGTCCGGCCCTCGACGCCCAACAGCTCGCCGCTGAAGCCGAAAGAGACGCCCACAACACCTTCGCAGGCCAACTTGCGGCAATCCACGGCCAGCAATGCCTCGCAGAACCCGCCGTCGTGGCTAAACACACGAGGTACGGCAACTGCACCAGAGCAGCCGCCATCGCCAACCCGAAACATCCCCTCACCCACGCGCAATGTGTCCAGCTCTACACAGGGTACCATCCGACCACTCAGCACGGTATCGCTCGCCGCACGCTTCGACGGAGGCAGAGACAGTCCACAGCCACTGCAGTTCAACAAGACCAGCACACCAGCAGTCGAGCGCTCAATATCGAGTGAAAGGCTCGTACCCGTCGAGAAATTTGAACCCTTGGAGCAGCCCGTCTCTCGTCCAGCCACACGTCCAGCGCCCCTGACACGCTCTGTCACCAGCGATGCGCTGTCCAGGATACCGCCACCCCTCCTCCACAGCATGCGCGAGTCCTTCAGCGTCATGGACCGCGACAACGACGGGCACGTCAATTCTGCTGATGTCGCCGATATGCTGTCGCAACTTGGTCTGTCTGCCACACCATCGATGCTGGCGTCGTACTTCAATGGCGCGCAGTCCATCAATCTCGCTACTTTTCTCAACACGTTGTCGGATCTGTTGAGCAATCTGTCACGATCCAGCGAACTTAGCGCCGCGTTCGAAGCGTTTGATGATGGTGATGATGGGCAGATCGATCTGGCGGAATTGAAGGATGCGTTGCTGCACACGGCGCCGGAGCCGGGCGAGCATAAATTGACAGAGCGGGAGATTGATATGGTTGTTGAGGGCTTCAGTGGACGAAGGGCGTTTGGTAAGGGCGGTAAGGGTTTGGGCAGAGGCGAGGTGTTTAGATACCACGAGTTCATGGCTAGTCTGACGGGCGGTGGGGGTAACGGTGAAGTTGCCGAGGGTGCAGCTGCGCAGGCTTGAAGTATGTAAGTAGTAACGACGTATCACCGAGTGTATACTTTCTTGTAGTCCCAGTTTTCGTTCCGCTTTCCATCCGCAATTCAAACTCTCAGGCTCGTTCAAAGTAAAAATCCGAATACCCTTCAGACCGCTCTGATACAGAACCTCCAGCGCGCACAAATCAGTCCTACCCCGTGAATAATCAAGTGTCCAAGCGCTCAAAGGTACAGCAGCTTCAAAAGCACTCGCAATCAAAATATGTCCATCCCCTGCTATTCTCTTTTACTTCCTCCTCTTCATTGTGCCTCATCTCCCTCTAACATCCCCTAGTCATCGCTCTCAGAATAACTCTCCAACGTATCCACATCTTCCAACCCCGCGTCTAGAATCTACAGGTCACGCATATCTGTGTCGTAGGACTGGCGGACGTAGAGGCGTGCTGCTCTTCGTCTTCGATCTGGTGATCCTTTTCGTGCCCTTCGATGTCGTAGACCTCGTGGACATTCGATGTCTCTTCGCAGATGATGATGGAGGTGGTTGTTGAGTCATGCGTGATCGTGATCTTGAGGGTATTTTCCTTTTTGCTGGGGTGTGCTTAACAGAGTAGTAGTAGTTATCCGAATCGGAGTCTGATGTCGAGCGTGAAGATTTAGTAATTCTCCGTGCGATTCCCCTCGTGCCACGCTTCCGACGCTCCACACTCTCGTCCTCGTCCTCGTCCTCGCCATACACCTCCCTATCCCCCTTCAAACCCAACCCAGTTAGCAACGATGACAATTTCTGTATGGATTAAGATTTCTTACTGTTGGGATGGCGGAAATCGATGTCTTGACGTGTGGTGCCGTGCTCGAACGTTACTGATGAGTTCTCCATGTTGATGTGGAGTCTTCCCACCGTGCTGTTGTCTGATGATTTCTTGCGATGGCACGCGATGTAGAAGTGCCGTTGTGGGATTGACTCGTCTTCAGCGTGCTTTTGATGCTTGTTTGGCCGCTCTGTAGAATCTTTGTCATGTCTGTGTTTTTCGCTAGTAATTGCTGGCTTCTGGTGTTCGATGCTGTCTTTAGCGATGGGGCTTGGTGTTGGTGAATGATCAGCAGTGGTCGGCGCTATGTCAACATCTGCTAAGTCTGTGTCTCCTGGAGCAGCAATTGAAGGTGTAACCGCATCGGCCAAAGGTCCCTCTTGCGACTCAGCAGGCTCGAGATCATAACAGATGCCAGCCAGCGAAGACGTTGTCTCCTCAGCTATGCCTTCAAGCATCTTGAGAGGATCTATCTCCACCAGACCACGGAAGAACCAGACCGCAAAACACTCGCCTTATTTTCTCAACTCAATGCAAAGGTCGCCCTCGTTGCAAGTGAGACGAAAGTCTACACCAGTTGCGCAAATGTCTGGGCCTTGGGGTACATGATCCGAGACTTGATTGGGCGGCACGTCTTCGACTTCTTGGAAGTCGGGCGCATCCAGAACAGAGGTTCTGATGTGCCCTAGCGCTTGAGAGTGTGAGTGGTCGATATGTAATTGGCATCCAGCTTCCAGTTCCCGGACGTAGATGGCGACTCCGCCGCCCGGTATTTCGAAGCGTTTGGGATGACTGTCGGACATTGTGGAGGTGTCGGAGATGGATTGTCGATATGAGAATTGTAGATTAGAGGAGCTTAAGTAGTAGCTCAGGCCAAGAAGTGGAAGGACGAAGTGGTAGGGAGTAGAAAGATGGTGTAGTAAGTAGAAAGAAAGCCAGACGTCGAAAGCACTGCTTATGTTAGTAAATTAGCGGCAGCAAGTAAATCTTACCTCGCTGCCATTCTGTCTCTCACATGCGTCGCGAGTGCAAGGTAATAGAAAAGTAACCTTAAATTGTAAGAGCGGGCTCGCAAATCGTCCTTCACCTTAGGGAAAAGTCGCATGTTAGTAGCGTAAGTGAGAGAGGCGCTCGTCTACCTTAAATCGCTAACTTACTAATAATAAGGATGTTTGATAGAGCGTTGTTACTGCCTTGGAGGTATACTCAAAGATGTTTAATGCCCTGGTCGTCGCTAGCTCGTGTCGGAAGGGTGGGTTTTGTGGACGGAAAATCGTGAGGGTCTGCATCTATCGAGTCCTTCAGAACGCCAATTAAACATCACTAAAGAAATACGCCTCCCAAGACAAAAGAGATTACCGCGCTTTTACCGTTCCAAAAGTCATAGATTTCCCTCACCTTATCCTCACCTCAACTGAAGACCTTTCGGTCCTTCATCGCTCTGAATTCTCAAGACTATACTTCACCCTGAAGCTCAGACACTCCTCAATCGCATCAATCACAACCTGAACACGATCCTCGCCCACGAAGTGAAACCGCTCGTTACCATTGCCCATTTAATTGCCAAAGACCTTTGCCTCCCTACTCTTGTAGTCCATGCAGAACACCGTACGGCGAGCTTTCTTCTGATACAGTGACAACTGGTAGTCGCCGAAGTAATGTGCTATCTTCAGAGGCTTGTGAATGATGTCGCCTGTGGCAATTAGTACCGTTCCAACAAAAAAGTGAGACGGGAATACGTACAGCGCGGAAGGTCGAAGCGGTCGAGTGTCAGTTTTGCCCCGCCTTCGTAGTCGTCGTATGACTCCCAAAGCAAGACGTGATGGATAAGGTCGATGTGTAGGCGCCTCTCCTCCTCTCTGTCGTCGCCGTTGCGGTAGCCCTCAATGAAGATGTGCTTGTATGCGCGGTAGTCAGCGGCCGGTTCGTCTTGGCGCTTCTTGCGATATGGATCGCGGGGCTCGTTGAAGGTTCGGAATACTGTTGCTACAGCGCTTGTGAAGGTATAGACTGCTTCGGTCGGATGCTGGAGTGGTACTTGAACAGCTGGGGTGAATGTGGGCATGAGGTCATCATGGTCTGTGAGGTCGACGATGGTTGGGAGTGGTGTTCGCTTCGAATTTGGGGCAATCTTCTTGATTGATACCTGCACACCTTTGCTGACCATCCGTTTAGCTTTCGTCTGGACGCCCATGCTAGTGACACAAAGTGCTGAGGTTTGAGTTCTAGCGTTCTTGATGTCCGGTTCCATGGTTTGAGTCTTGACACTCCGTGTGGTAGCTGGCAGTTCTTGAAATCCAAGTGCTCCTAAAGTCATGGCAGTCGAGGTGGATCGTGATATAGAGCCTGAGAATGCTGATTGAGGGGCCGGATCGGGTAATGGGACATCGTAGCCACGGCCGTCATATTGAAAGGAGAGCGTGCTGCCGACAGCGCTTTCAAAACGGACCTCTAGATATCCCTCAACGTCTTCCATGAACATCTCGAGGCCCAAGGACACAACAGGCTGACCTGCTGCTGCTTCTCTGGCATGTCCCATTTCAACGGTGTCCTCGATGTCAGTGCCATGACAAGTGTAATGCGCTGTGAAGTTTGCACTTTTGACGAAGCGTAGCTCCAGCTTCCCGTTGAGCTTGACGAGGTTCAGACGCAAGCCGTTGCTGTCGATGAGGCGAACCATGTTCAGGGATCGATGTGTTATTGAAGGGTTGAGACGTTATGTGGTGGAAGACTGGCAAGAGCCAAGGTGGCGACTGATGACCAAGGTGTTCAGACTGAGAGGCGGAGTTTTAAATCGCCAGCTTGTAGCACGCACTGCTCGATATGCTCAGTCAGAGTTGCAGTGACGTTGGAGCAACAGATGTTCGATCGGCAGGATATTGGGTGTCGACAAGCGCTGGTCGCAAGTGGTGTAGTAGTTGCGGAGTTGGAGGTTAGTTGTCTCAATCCATCCCGATAAGAAGCTCAAGGAGCATGATGGAAAGTAAAGGTGCAGGCGTGCCTTCACCAGCTTCCAGCCTGAGTCCCCATATCCTTTTTTGAGAGCCTGTATGCAGCGTGTGCATCTATAGCCCCGAGTGTTATCTTGCCGACTCAACTCCTGTTCATGAACTTATATGAAGTGGGGTGAACGGAGGTTCATGGCGATGACAAGTGATGCGTAGGGACTTGAAAGTGAGAACGATGTAGCGGTAGGCAGGGCAGACATTGGCCTACAACACTTTCCGCTTACAATCAACGCACAGAATTCGGCTTTCAGATGAAACATTTCTACAGGGACGAAGTCGTCTTCATTTTGCCATGACCTCCACTACGATACTTGACCTGTAGCTGGAATGAGCAGCTACCACGACTCAGCGAGAGAAGGAAGACATCAGACTGAAGGATATAGTCCATTTTTGCAAGCATGTTCGCACGTCCAGTCTGGTTTCGATGCATTTTGCGACGGGTGATGTGATAGTGATGCAGTCTCATTGTGGAGTCGTGATGATGGAGGCTCACGCCAAGCCCATGCATGACTAAGCTCAGAAGTCCGAAGGTGTCCTCTGGCGACCTCGGGACCACCAACCCCAAGCTTGACATTCATACCCAGACAACAAATATGAGGGTCCTCAGTAGCTTTGTATCTTCACTCCTTCTTTCCGGTGCCACCATTGTGTCCGCTGCATCGTCGTGGAGCTTCGACGATGCTACTGTGTCCGTCACAAGCAAAGGTGCCGATGTTGGTTCCGGCTCCAAAGACAAGTGAGCTTCATTGCATCCAGCACAACTAGCCTGTGAATACTAAAGCTTCATAGGCTGAGCCCTTCTGCTCCACTAGCAAAATCGGTGGCATTGGGCGCCAGCGACAGCTTGAGGCTGCTTCTTACCACCGTCGACGGAAAGACAGAGAAGCGACCGCACCAAGCTTTCCTCACCTTGACTGACCCGACCACTGGATTGGAGGAGTCATTCGTGGTCGATGTGAAGGAGAGCGGCAAGGGCAAAGTCAATCTGGTATGACGGCTTCAAGCTCCGTAACGGATGACGCTCACATTCGCAGTCCCAGAAAGACCTTCCCCACCAATTTCTCACTTCCTCCGAGCCAATTGTCGCGTCAATTGTCATTGGATCGTTCGGATCTTCCACACCGTACAAGAGCAAGGTCTTCGATCTCGCAGTCGCACGCGACGCCAATGTCCCTCTCACGATTCCCGAGGCACCCGTTCGATACGCTGCCGAGCCCGAGATCCGCCACATCTTCCGCGCCGACCCTCAATCGCCCCCCAAGATAATCACAATCGTATTTGCGGCAGCCGTCGCTGCTGCGCTTCCAGTACTCTTCGGCGTGTGGGCTACACTAGGCGCCAATGTCGGCCACCTCAGCAAGGCTCTAGGCGATGCACCGCTCTCGCACGGATTGTTCTACGGGTCGATACTAGCGATGGAGGGCATCTTCTTCATGTACTACACGAGTTGGAACCTGTTTCAGACTCTCCCAGCTGCGGGTGTTGTGGGAATTGTCGCTTTCCTCAGTGGCAGCAGGGCTCTGACGGAGGTGCAGGAGCGCCGGTTGGCTGGACTGAGATGATGATGGTTCTTCTTGGCTTGGAGGATGGTCTTGTGTTTACAGCAAGCTGTTGGGATTCGGACATGCGCATCCCGCGGAAAAGAGGTCGCTGTGTACGACAGAAGGGATAGCGAGGATTCCCGTCTGGCAGAGAAGCACGACAGAGGCATAGACATGTTTAATTACGTCGCTCAGAGCCTCCGACGGCTCTCGGTGAAGACAATGGAAGGAGTAGCTGATTTTGAGCGCCCGATACCTTATATGTAGCTCACTGTAAGTTTGCAACCAAAGTCAAGACCACTAGGCAATTTTACTCAATCTGCGTGGGGACGGTTGGCTCTTTCACTGACTAACTAGGGCTTGACACGCACGTTGCTTGATTGGTTGCTGCGGACGCCATCAACTCCAAGTGACTCGGCGCAGCCATCTGACAGTGGAAAAAGCCCAGGTAATCCTAAAGTACTTGTCGAGCCGCATCGTCTCGAATCTACAATCCTGTCCCTTGTTCTTGACGGTCTCTAGCGCTTCGCTTCGATCACATCACTCTCATGCAATGGGTTCAAGAACAGAAACGACCGCACATCCGAAGGCAGGATTGGAAGCAGGAAGCCCCTCAGTGGAGTGAAAACTATCCGCAAGAATATTTACGACGGCAGGCACGGAGGTCGGGTAATCGACCCATTGAGAAACGAGAAGGTTTTGGTGAGCATGGGAAGTGGTTGAATATTGAATAATATGTCATGCTGTCTCTTTTTGTGTCTGCTTGTCACTAATCACTTGTGGGGTATCAAAATATCATTCAACCTTGCTCATCTAGGGCACCGGTTTAAGGCCATCAGCCACTACAGTATCACAGATCGCTCTTGGAAGTCTCCTTAACTAGCCAATCCCCGCCGCCGATTAAGCCAGCTACTCAATGAACTGCACATACGCCAAACCTCCATCTCCAGGCGGAGCAGTTGTTGCAGCTACCAAATCTCCAATCAACCCAGTCTCCAGGTTGCGACTGAAGATGTTGACGTTCATGGTTACTTGATTAGCAACAGCAATCTGGGATCCATCCTTGTTCATCTGGAAGAATCGCGGGAAGGATCCACCAGACGGTGCGAGCTGAACGAACGACAACGTGCCGTTCTGACTCAGCTTATACGTCACGATCGAATCGCTGGCGATCTGCGTGCTGTTCTTGGGATCCGGATTCGTGACGTTGAACATGCTAGTAAAGTTGCGGTTCGACGCGAGCAGGAAACGATTGTCTGGAGACAAGGCAATCTCCGCAGCCTTCGCGTCGACGGGGCTCTCGCGGTCGCCGAACGTGCTGACGTCCTGGACGATGGTGAAATCCAGACCGCCGTTGGGGATGTAGTTTACTTTGTAGCTCACGATCCCGCTGCTCAACTCGTGGACCACGAAGAGGAACGTGTCGCTCGAGTTGCTGGGGCGGAAGAAGGTTGCGTGTCGGGGGCCTGAGTCTTTCTTCGAGATGAGAGGCCCGAATTCTACCATGGTTCCAGTGCAGTTGTCGATGCGGTAGACGTGGACTAGATCAGCGCCGAGATCCAGGAATAGCATGAAGTTGCCCGTAGGGTCCAGGACCGCCTCGTGGATCTTGGACTTTGGTGGTGAAGCTGTTGCGTTGATGGAGGTTGCGAACGTGAAGTTTTGGATCGACTCGAACTTTGACTGAGAATCGATGTCCAGCAGCGAAATCTGGGGAGGGGAATACTAGTAGCGAAAGATGTTAGCAGAGTTCTTGTTTGAATGTTCCGGCACGAGTCTAATACTTACATGAGCCAGGGCAACCTTTGAGAGATTGTCGTACGTGCGCAGTCCCACAGCACCGCCAGCAGTCGCGATCTTGGAGACGAGCTTGAGACTACCGTCAGGTTGAAGCGCCAATGCAGTTAGGTTTGGAGTGGCCGACTCGTCGAGACACAGTACGGTACCACTACCAAGTGTGACATCGAGCCATGTCGGTAGTATGCCACAATCTGTGCTGGTATGGACGACGGAGAGGGTTTTCGGGCCACTACTCGCGTTTTCGACAGCTTCGAGGGTGAGGATTTGGCCGGGTAACGTCGCGTTAGTGCTTTGGGAGGCGACGAGGAGCTTCTGTGCACTCGCTAGAGATGCGCTAGCGAGACCGGCGAGGACGAGGTTCTTGAACATGCTTATAGTATTTCTTTGTGCTTGTGGGTGTGAGAAGTTGTTGGGGAGTTTAAGAAGTTGTTGTGGAGTTTAATAAGTTGTTGTGGAGTTTAAGGAGCTGTTGTGGGTGGATGTCAGAAGGCTATAGTGGAGAGTAATTGTGATTGATCGCTATTATGGAATAATTGAAGTTGGTACAGGAAGCAAACGTTGAATTAAAGACAATGGACCGCGGGAATATGGTGAATGAGGAGGTGAAGGAGGTGGTGAATGGGAAGAACAATGAAAAGGCGTTGTGATGTTGTTTCATTATACATGCACCACAGGTATATGGACAATGTTGGGTGACCGAGTGAAACTACTTACTAGGCCACACCTGGCATGGTGTCAGCAGCCTCCAGCTCAGCCGCACTCGGGAGCCAATGCCCCAGGCTGTCTTACCTTTCTAATGTTTCACCTATTCGGGCCACACGGCCTTGAGGTTGGCCATAAACCGCCGTAAGCTTCTAAGCTAGTGTCGTCTTTAGCGTCCTACTTTTCTCCCGCCAACGTGCCTGCTTTCGATATGCTTGGAGGACAGGCTCGCGTCAGATCTTATCGAACGAACGACAGTACGAGCTTCAGTGAGCTTGCTCGAAAGACGGAGGTAAAGAGTATTGAGCAATGCTGACCAGATTCTACTGCTCACCTGTCTGTCCAGAAGACGTCGCCCGCATCACCTTAGGACATCACTCTCGCTGCAAAGGCGAAGGGCACCCGCTTTGATTTCGAATAATGTGTATCCAAGGACGTGAATGCAATGTCACAGAATGGCGTTTGTTGTAGGTGGTGTGCAAAAATGGCGAAAGGGTGGCGAACGCGCGGTGATTGGGCTGTCGATGTCGGCCGCAATGCCACGCTAGCCCATGTCTCGCAACTGCATAATCCTTACCGCCTCACACCTTATCCCTCATGATATCGCCGTCTGTCCGCTGTTGCAACATTTGGTATTTGCTTTGCGAGTCGTAATTGACTCTGTTACGCTCTCTTTCGCCTCTCGAATTTTCAAATACCTTCTGTCTCTGAGTGCGCCACGCCGTCTTAAAAGATTTGGCGATTCATCTTGTCACAATCAGTCTCAAATGGGCCAGCTCTCTTTCCCTTTCGACGCAGAGCTCACCGGTCCGGATCGCCTGGTGTTGAGCACACTGCAAAAGCAGTACGAAGCTCATGATGCATCAACACACACGGAAGTCCAAGAAGCTGGAGATGAGTCTGACGACTCAGTCACCAAGCACTCAGAATTCGTAGCACCGTCACCAGAAGGTAAGTTACGGTTCCTGCACAGTTGTCCTGCAAACAATCAAATTGGCGCAAATGTAATTGACCGCAAGGCAGATTTGCAAGACCAGGAATTGCAAACAATTGCTTACCTGAAGAGCCTCAACAACCCAAAGTCTGAGACATTTGAGCCAACCGTCTTCAGCGCCAAAGATCTTCCGGATATCAAGGATGGCTTCTCCCGCCGAAGCATCGTCGAGCCCTACACCCGGTGGGCTCGCACGATTGTGAGAAATGAGACGGATGTCGTGATGATCACTCATCTGTTGCTCTACACCTGCACGACTCTCCCCTCTGCCGTCTACATGTTCTACGACTTCCACTGGTGGCATGCCATTCTCCATGGTGTGATGCAAGGCTGGTATGCGGGTGCATATACCCTTCTACGGCACCAGCACATCCACGTACATGGTGTACTCAACAAAAAGTACGCTCTCATCGACGAGCTGTTCCCATACGTCCTCGATCCGCTCATGGGGCACACGTGGAACTCTTACTACTTCCATCACGTCAAGCACCATCACGTTGAGGGCAACGGTCCCAATGATCTCTCGTCTACCGTTCGGTACCAGCGGGATGACGTGTGGGACTTCCTTCGCTACGTCGGGCGCTTCTATTTTTTGATCTGGTTCGATCTACCTCGCTACTTCTTCCGGACACGAAAACCGGTGCTCGCCATGAAAGCTGCTGGCTGTGAACTCGGCAACTATGCTGCCCTGTATCTGATGTTCACATATGTCAACCGGAGCGCAACGTTCTTTGTTTTCCTGGTACCACTTGCTTTGATGCGCTTGGCACTTATGACGGGCAACTGGGGCCAGCATGCGTTGGTGGATGAAGTAGAGCCGGACTCGGACTTCAGATCTAGCATCACGCTGATTGACGTTCCCGTGAGTTCTTTGTACATCAAAATATAGCTTGCCATTATGCTAACAGTCCACAGAGCAACCGATACTGCTACAATGACGGTTATCACACCTCGCACCATCTCAACCCTCTCCGTCATTGGCGCGATCATCCAGTCGCATTCTTGTCTCAGAAGAAACAGTACTCAGACGAGCAGGCGCTCGTGTTTTACAACATCGACTATATGATGCTCACCATCAATCTGTTGCGGAAGAATTACGACCACATCGCTCGCTGCTTGGTTCCCATGGGCGATCAGATGCAGCTCACACACGAGGAGCGCGTGGCCATGTTGAAGCGCAAGACAAGGAAATTCAGCGAGCAGGATATTGCTGAGAAGTGGGGAAAGCAGTATGCGAATCTGAAGTAGGAAGTCGCCCGACTCACGTGGCGGTTAGCGGAAGCTACCATAGTACCTTCCTCGATGCCCGCGTGCGCCCACCCAGTGCCTGCCCTGTGATAGTCAATGTGAGGCTTGTGAATATCCAAATAAATCGTTACGTTACTTCACGGCTTTCTCCCCATCCTATTTCCATCACTAATCCAGCTCGGCAATGACTTCTGCGTCGCAATCGCCACTCGAGCCTAGCCTCTTCATCGCCACTGCGGACACGGTCTACCACTACTCGCAGCTTACCAACAAAACACTATTCGAATGCGACACCATCGATAGCATCGGCAATATACGGGTATCAAAGGACAACAGCGGCCTCTTCGCTGTGGCAGACAGTCAGGTCGTTATTTTGTACGATGCCTCTCAAAGCAAAACCAAGAAGTACAACCTGAAGAGCGGATATGTGAGCTACTGGTCAAGTCTGGCCACGATCTTTTGTCTAATCAGCTGGACAGGGTACACCTCGTCTCCTACTCTTCTCGCCCGACTCGCGTATTTTGTATTTTACCACGACGCTGGATCCCTCGATCCAAGCGTACTCAATCTCGACCGCCGAATTGCTTCCGCCACAGCAACCGCACCCCTCACCGCCAACTGTGATCGCCATGTCAAGCGATGGCAGCGTACTACTTTCAGCATCGCCCACGCCTCCTTCGGTATACTTACAAGACAGACGTGGAGGAGGCAACCTGCCCGTTAAATTCCAACCTGCAGATGCCCAGACACCAGTCAGCTGCGCCGCATTTCAGGTCTGTAGTGATGCACTACGGCCATCTTGCACACACTTCATTCTCGGCTTCCAGGACGGCAGAATGGTACTGTATCGAGTGTCGCTAGTCTCGTCCTTGCCAGGGCCGGAGCAGCCTGAGTCGCCTCATGCACAACGTCACTGTCTGGACCCCGTTCGAATTGGCGCAATCAAGAAGCTGCACAAGGCAACCATGGGAGGTATTGCTGCTGCAGAATTCCTTCCTGGCTACAGGTCTCGGATTGTGAGCATCGGGCACGACGGACGATGCCGGCTTGTCGAGTTTGAAGGCGGACCTAAAGTTCTCAGGACGTAGCATGTCTCAGGCCCTGCAACATGTCTATCCGTTATTGCGAACGGCACTTGCATGTCGAGAGGCAGAAAAGACGGTGCAGTAATCTTGGGTGGCGATGCGGCAGAAGACGGGGAACAGATGTATGAGGCATTGCTGACTCTCATTGCGATCGGCACCCATACTGGGAAAGTATTGGTCTTCAATGTGCTTGGGTTACTTGTGCATGAGATTGATACCAGGAGTCCAGTCGTAGCCGTTGATTGGGTGGGTGACATGTCGGCGCCCTCCAATTTACCAACGCGCAAGCCGCTCTTGTCGCCAGAGTCACGACCAATTGTGGACCATTTGATGAAAGTCATCGATTACTCATCCGAAGATTTGAGCCGTATCGACGATATCGCAGAATCATCCAAAAATCAGACAAGACCTCATGGCGCATCCGTCGATATAGCACAATCCCGTATTGACCGCACACAAGAATCTCACACTACTCCACTACAAAGGCAGTTGGCTGTATCCAAAGGCTCGCCGTTGCAGATCAAGCGTACACGCGTTCATCAATGGCGAAAGGCCTCGGCTCGACCGCGCATCGGTGACGAGACCTTTCAAGCTTTAGCAGAGAGTCCCGAGTCGCCAATAGCTGCAGATACAAATTATACACCCGTATCCTCAGCGCCAGTCAAGAAAATCCACCAGGCTTCACAGGCTCATAAGGCACCTGCTGTTCTCACGCCTTACACTACACAAGACAATGGCCTTACCCAGGCATCACTACCATCCTCTTCGAATCGCTCGGAAGTGTCAGACCAAGGATTCACCACGCCTCCATCAACGAAAGAGGGCATGTTCCGGGTTTCCAGGCGTCTCTCGAGCCCAAGAGCCTTTATAGCAGCCATGCAAGCTCCACCAGCACTGGCTGAGTCATCTAGTGCTCTACTCCCATCAGCTGCAAATGACTCGATTAGGCCGGAATATGACACCGTCTCGCCGCCAGAGCAGAGACAACCTCTGGTTGATCGCAAAGATAGCAGCTCCTGGCAAAGCCGCTTCACAAATATGGTATATAGGGTGCCACAGCGCCAGGCCACAGTGGAAGCACGGGAAACTCCCTCTTCTATCGACGTGGTGCCGGTATCCCCTCCCCGCAGAGCAATGGATGTTTCCAGGCTTGCTTTGGAGGATGATTTCCTAGGTATAGCTGAATTCGAACCTGGAAAAGCTCGTGGGATGGCAACATCGCGTCCACAGCATCAGGGTTCTCGTGAAGCATCTGCAAACGCCTCACCCTCGAACGTGCCTGCGGGGTTTCTTTCCGAAACTGCCTTACATGCTTGTACAGCTGGTCCGGCAGAAGTTCACTTCGAAGGTGGTTTGGAGAACAACATTGATGCTACCCAGCACCGCACAATGACTGAAAGATCGGAGACACCGCCATGGCTTCGATCTCCAGCCTCTCTGCACTCGCGCACCTCATCGCGAATGCTTCAAACCACTTCTAGGGAGGAATCAAAGACGTTCCCGGCCTCGCCAAAGGCCAGAGAGCAGCATGCAACATTCAATGTGATAGATCGACACGTGCGACTCGAGTCGCCGAGCAGTCTCTACTCACGACCAACCTCGCGCATGTTCCGAGAAGCGAGAGCCAATGCCAGCAAGACCGTGACGTCGAAGGATCCATGCTCCAAAATTCCCACGACAATACGGCATGCGGATCGAGAACTGAGCTACGATGGCGAGGCACACGATGTTGTGGGCGCCATGGAAAGCTACAGCCTCACGAAACCGAAGCGATGGAGTATGAGGTACATCGACGACGACGTGCGGAAGTTACGCGATGATCACGAAGTCCTGAGACAAGATATGGACGCACTCCGCGTGGAAGTCAGGGCACTAAGAACGGTGCTGTTATCATCTTGAAGCTTGTGAGGTTGCGAATATGCTGTACCTTTAGGCTCTTCTTTTTCCTACCTAAGTATAGCTCCTCTAAATGTCACTTTGTTATGCTTAGGTGGCGTAATGATCTATGACAATTCATCGCTCATCGTATACCCCGTCTTGTCGCTGATTGCTCGTGTGCTGATGTTCTGTCATGGTGTTTATTCGCGTTTTTGTACTGCAAATCTGCAGACTTCGTCGATCAGGGTCTTAATATCAATTTTGTGCTTCGAAATTGATGTTCAATAAGCAACTCTTGATCGAAGCGTAGTATATATCGGTAAATTCGTGACATTATCGCGATAGAGCACCAGCGAACTTGCTATTTTACTCTGTTCGTAAATGCCGGCAATACTCAAGACCTTCAGTTGATGCGTTTTGAGAAGCCTCCGCTATTTCTACCTAGCTATCTGATGACCGTCGTGAACTCGCAGATGTCGTTCTGAGAATTTGAACTATGAGATGCGATCAACGTTACGTTGCTTACTCGCCAACAACCTTTCCATTGACCTTTCCGCCCTCAACCTCTGTACCGCCCTTGTACTTGAACCGCTTCAGACCCCTCACACCGACATTGATCTTGAACACGCTGCCAGCGAACTCATCGATGCCCTTGCCGTCTGATCCACTTGTACCACCGGCACTCGTGATGATAAGATCGTCGCCGGCGAAGCATGGACATGTAGGCTGTTGCGTGGGGACCTTGATCTCGCCGACAATTTCGCCCTCTGGTGAAATCTTCAGTACGTGGCCTCCACCGTGCAGCGCAGTCCACATGTAGCCCTCCTCGTCAATGCAGTGGCCGTCTGGCACGGCGTCATTGCCGTAGCGGTTGTCCTCGGGCATGACGAAAAACGGGCGCTTATTCGTTATCGATCCAGTCTTGGGATCGAAATCGAACTGGTAGATGGTCTTGAACGGGCTGTCGGCCCAGTACATCTTCTTGTCGCTCTTGTTCCATGTAGTGCCGTTGGGGATCGTGATGTTGCTGAGAGGGCGGTCGAGGCTACCATCGGTGTTCAGGCGGAACAACGCGCCCTCGGTACTCCAATCTGAGGTGAGGGGATCAAACATGAAGCCAGCCCAGAATCGGCCCTGCGAGTCGACTGCGCCGTCGTTTCCGCGAAACTTCTCGTGCTTGTTGGCCTTGATCTCGTCTTCTGACCAGACCTTCTTGATCCATCGGTACTCGCCTGTCTGCTTGTTGGCGATGCCGAAGCCGTATTTACCAGCAAAGGCAAACTCGTCGGCGTTGCCCTCGATGTCGGCTGTGCAGCTGTGCAGTTGTCAGGAAGAATCATGCCAACCGTGTGAAGTTACCAACCCTATAGAGATGTCGTACTCTTTGAGCACTTTGTGACTTGATGGACCGACATTCAAGTCGACGCGGTGTACCTTTTGCTTCTCAACATCGAGGAATCGAAGCGTGTTTGTTTCTTCTTCCCAGAATGGTCCTTCGCCCAATGAGCAATTCAGCCGAAGCCATGGCTGTGAAACTGTTAGTACATGGCTTGCTATTGTTTTACGGCGAATAGAGCCGCGGCGGGGCATCCATTTGTGCCGGATGGTAACAGGTCTGGCACAGTGTAGCGAAAATCGCTTGAAAGTTGGTTGCATCTCCTCCAGAGG
>Ga0265780_10004930_pt1 | contig 17049 bp, 20 predicted proteins | sample P1T30metagenome_FD_192432 | JGI IMG/M metagenome (GOLD analysis project Ga0265780, IMG submission 192432) | Plant litter microbial communities from East Loma Ridge, Irvine, California - P1 T30 | ecosystem: Environmental > Terrestrial > Plant litter > Unclassified | place: USA: California... | reverse complement strand
CGTGCTCTTCAGTCTGCCGATTCCAATCGTGTGGAGTCTCCAGATGGAAACTTCCCGAAAGATTCAGCTCATGATCTTCTTCGGATTGGGCATATGGTGAGCATTGTTCCAATCGCGCTGGGCTGGTCTGTTCTAATCGCATCATAGTGTCATTGGCGTATCAACTGCGCGCGTGCCTTTTCTGCCAGGTGTCACCGACACCGCGGATCCAACCTACACGTCAGTTGGCACATCGGTCACCGGATTTGTCGCCAGTGGGGTTGGACACGTATGTGCTGCTGTTCCCACAGTAAAGACCTTATTCCGGTTCTGCCGGAATGGATTCACGCGCAAGACCAAAACAACCTCGGGCTACGTAAGAGATGGCACTATCGGTTCCAGCGGCAAACGAGACTACAAGTCGTTGCAAGACAGCAAGAACAGCTCCACATACTCGAGAAAGACGCTTAACTCAACGCAGCAACGACACAAAGAATCCTCCCGCGGCAAGAGGGACCCTTTCCACATTCCTTCCATGATCGATGTTGATGTCGAGAACGAGGCAGGTCTTGTGGAGCTCCAGCCAGTGAAAGCACAGTCCAACGGGAGGGCGGACACACAACAAGCTAGAAATTTTTGGATTGGGCGTGCTGAAGCACAGTTTCCGACGACTGTCCGCGAGCTTTCCGAGTTGGAAGTGGACGATTCGGCGTCGAACAAAGCGAGATTTCATCGTAATACCTGCTAATCATGCTGACGAAGGGAAGACGCGACTACGAAGTAACGAAAACCAAATGCTGAAGCCGTTCACCCGTCAATAGCAGTCTATTGCTCAAGCATGGGTGCTGATTGTATGATGTGTTCCAGAGGAAATGATGTACTCACGTCTTAACACGAGGTCTCTGGATGTAGGAGTATGTCCCCGAAAACGCATTGCGTCTCAACTGCGAAGACCCTTCGCCCGCGCTCAAAACATCACAACACCAAGCCAGCTCAGCTTAGCAGTCTTCAACCTGACATTGCTTCCGTGCAGCCTGCACAGTGCACACGGTCGTAACCTTCAATAGCAAGCATGACTAGTACCTATGGTAAGCAACTGTCGCATCCTACCATGCGACATGGAGAGACCGCTATGAGATGAGACTAAAAGAGTGGATTGGTATGTTCAGTAGGCTGTCATGTGATGTCCGAATTCAGCCGGATGCAGGTGGCCTGCCCCGCGGTGGCTGTTTTGGCGAAGAGGGCGTAGCCGATGATCCAGAAAACGCGATGCAGACCAGAACGCTCCACAATGTCCGTGGATGCCCTGGGCAGTCTGATTTGCAGCACGCATACGAGCATCCTTTGGCATTCTTGTTGGTGCGCCGGTGATAATTGACGTCATTAGCAACTCGCTTTCCACACCACAGCAGAACACGAACGAGACACGAATCAAAGTCACTAGAGAAATGCATGTGCTCAAGCCGGAGCCATGTCCATAACCCCAACCACCTCATGGGGTTCATCGTCGACTGCTTCAGTCGAACCATCCCCTTGCGAGCTTGTCGATGGCGTGCCGCTGGATTGGTCTGGCCGAGGGACGTCGCACGTGGAGTACAGCAAAAGCGAGGCGCTTCCGCTCACACAAGGAAGATTCTTGGGCTACGGTATGCATGGCGGCGTCTACGAGACTATTTGCAATGGTATCGCGCTGGCCTGGAAACGCAAGTACTGTTCGCGAAGAATGGGACATCGGGAACGAAAGGAGATTGAAATCATCAAGCGCATACAGCATCCGCACGTCATTCGACTTGTTGGCACTTACACACATGGACCTTTCCTTGGACTATTACTCTGGCCAGTTGCGGCGTGCGATTTGGCAAATCTCCTCGAAGATGTAGACTGGCTGCAGAGGCCCTTCCAGAATCAGGATCAGATGGACATGGACCATGTGCAGACGGAAGAAACGCCGGAACAGATTGGCGAGCGTCAAGGCAGGCTACAAGCCTTAGGACTATCAACTGCTTCCTTGGAGAAGGCTCGGATCGATGCCAATTCGTATCTCGAAAGAACGATGGGTTGCATCGCAAGTGCTGTAGCATACTTGCACCATCAAGAGATCAAGCACAAAGACTTGAAGCCATCTAACATCTTGCTGTCCGCCAACGGGCTATGGGTAACCGACTTCGGCACCGCGACTGATTTCAGCATACTTACTACGAGTGCGACCGAGAATGGAGAGCGTGGCACTCCAAAGTACTTCGCACCTGAAGTTGCAGTGTACGCGCCAAGTGGCCGAGCAGCAGACATATTCTCCATGGGATGCATATTTCTTGAAATCATCACCTTGTGCGTCGGTTACGATCTTCAACTTACGCTCCAGCTCCGAAGCCAGAATGACAAGTCTTTCCATGCCAACCTCGAGAATATTCACCAGTGGTTCAGCACAGGGCGCATTACATCTCGTACCTGCGCAGATGAGCACATGATGGGCCTTGTAAGAAGCATGATGCGGCCAGATCCAGATGATAGACCGTCGGCGGAAGAAGTCGTGGAGGATATTGCGCTCATCAACGGACTAGCGATGTCAATTGGCAACTGCAACTTTGCATTTTGTAGGCCTTGCTGCGACAGCATGGCTGGGACTGAGTCGGCGGAGTCCTGGCTACAATCACAACGCCTTCCTGTGCCTCTAGAAATGTCGCTCATAATCGGTAACACCTATGAGTTTCGTCGGCCCAACCTACATACGTACACTTTCTTTGTCACCGCTTCACACCCAGATCTCGTGGAGAAAGTACATATCTTTGTGGTGAGTCTCAGTCAAAGTATACCAAACATCGCTAATTTTACCTTCTTTAGCACCAAAGCTTTCGCAATTACCACCATATATGCGAGCAGCCTCCTTTTGCCTTCCAGGGTCGTGGATGGGGCTCCTTCGACATTAGTGTTTACGTCGTGCTCAAGGAGGCCTGCTATTGGGACCACCCTATGGCACGACCCGTGCCAAATGAGAACGCAAAGCGCATGCTACCGATGTTCTGGGAACTCAACTTTGAACAGCCGCGGACGGACAAGATACACCATGTCGCGATCAGATCAACGTCGACGAGATAAGGGTCGTCATTAGGCCGGGCAATCACTGTGTGATGAATTGGTTATAGGTCACGGAGTCGATACTGGCGGCAAAGCTGAATTGATTAGTATGGTGGGGATACGAGAGTGCTGTCGTTCAGAAAAGATAATGATCTTCTGGGAACACTGCAGGTGCCTGTCCCGAAAACAAGAATAACGCGGGAACCGCGAGACAGTCTGATGCTTGGCTGGGGTAGTGAGGGCGTGATGAACTCATGGGTGAAGAGTCTCTATTCGACTGCCGAAAGGTACTATTTGGAAGTGCAGGAGGCTGGCGAAATGCGGGTCAAATCCCCTGGAGGTACAACACCAGACAAGCTTTCTAGAAGATAGCCGTTCCGTTAACATGCGAACTGACACCAGCTACATCATTCAGTCAGTCAAAATTCAGATCAGTTGAAGAATTGGGTGCACTTACCCGGACAATTCGCTGGTGCAGAAGTAAAGAAAAACGTCCACCTATTCTTCTCCCGACATGTCTGCGCCAACTTCTCCAAATCCAGCATCTCACCCAGCGGCATGCCCCACAGCGCCAGAATGTACTCATGAAGATGGTAATCTGTTCTTGTCAGCCAATTCCCATCACAGTCACGCCTCTGTCTACATACCTTCATGGGTGGGCCACGCCTCAAAAGCCGGCGCATCACCCGCCACACTAGCAAAATAGCAATCATGAAGCCAATCCAGAATCTTCTGCTCCTGACTCACACCCGCATACCTCAATCCGTCCTCACCATCTTTCCCACTCCCATGTCTGAGCGCAGCCTTCGTGCGATCGGCATCGCTCTTGCTATCGTACGTTTCTTTCCAGCCGCTGCGGATGAAGAGCATGTCGCCAGTCTGAATGTCGCCGCCCTGAGCTGCGGGGCGAATGTCGATACCCTGGTCCTTGCCGCACTGGTACAGCTCTTCCCACGAGATGGGGTAGTAGTCGAAAGGGTCGTAGTTGATGCCCTTCTTGCGCGCGTAGCCGCGGTAGTCGAGAAGGATGCCCCGACCGGCGATCCCGTGGTCAGCCCAGTGGTGAATGGAGCATTTATGGTTTGCAGAGGGACCGAGAATGTCGGTGCCTTTCGTCTACAGAATGCGTGAGCAAGCAAATTCGGTACTACTATGGAAGGTTGCGCATACGCCGTTGTAGAAGGATCCGCTGGGCATGTGAGCGAAATGCCGGAAGCCATCCCATTGCGTGCCTGATTGCGTGTTCAGCGTGTACAAGTCATCATACGCGTATCCTTCCACGAGTGGCTTGATCTCATGCTTGAAGGTCTCGCGACCAAAGGCGGGCTGATTCGGGACATTCAGTGGTAGACTGCAGGAATAATCAGCGTGGCTGTGAGTAAGAGTGTTTCACGTGACCTACTTTACAGGCACGATTTCACCAGTCCGGATCTCCCGTCCTGCGGCGGCGACACGTGTTGGTGTGAGAAGATTAAGTCGGCCAAGCTACCTGTACCATGAGACTTATACTTGCGCGACGGACTGCTCTCAACGTACATTGTCATTTTCGCCCCAGACCCAAGCTGCTTCGTCTGGTGCACCAGTAATCTGAGGCAGTTCCTTCCTTGTCGGGAACTTCGTGCAATCTGGGTCCCAAGGGATAGTAGTTGCTGTTTTGTTCATTGTCAAGAAGTCTTTGACTTGAGTCAAGCGCTGGCTTCCCGTGCTATTTTGGTTTACCATGACGTTGTCTCGGTAGTAGTGTGAAGGTTGATACTCTGGAGTCAAATCTGAGCGCCTGCGATGTGAAGACGAGGTGTTGAAGCTCATGTGTTCCCCTCAAGATTTCAAGATCACCCCGCACTTCGTTGCCACCGCCGTTGATGGCGTGGGTAGTTGCCGCGGACACATTGTGGGGTACCTGCGGCACCGCCCTTACTATCACCAATTGACTCGTTCGGTCCAGATCCAAACGTGAAGTTGATCCTCCAAGAATCGGGGTACATATCCGTGGGTTTGATATTCCGCGACATGCGACATCAGCGTTCACATCGCAACAGTGAGATTGGTACTCAATCGCATCGATGACGTCAGTCCATTCGCTACTCTGCGCTAACTCGATTCTGCTCCATTGCCTTTTCTCCTCGCCGTCAACTCAACCCTTGCACGAAGTTGAGATTCATGCTATCCTTGCCCGCCATCCTCTTGTACCCCCTCGACTTCCTCGTACCAAACCACCACAGCACGAAGACAAGCAGATTGAAAGCCTCCAAGCCGGCAAGCGCGACACCGCCCCAGAAAGCAAAGCGCTACAACCTTGGTGTCAGCAAATCATCACAGAAGTGGTATTATGTCTGGCTTACCAGTTCAGTGCACATCTCGCTGAAGTCGATGTCTTTGTAGTCGTATTTAGGGTCTGTGTGCGTGCAAGTCCACGAGCTGCAAATGCGTTAGTTGAATGCAATGCACAAAACATAGCTTCGACTTACAGAAGGTCGAAAGCCGTTGTTTTGGTATCCCAGGAGTGGTAATAGGCTGTCACGGTGACCCACAGAACCAGGCAAATGGTCGATGTCACCATCGTCATGACGTTCCCCGTCTTCGTCATGTGTCTGACCTATTTATCTCGTCAGCCTACCCTCCTTTATCAATCGGGTTCGGCCACGGTACCTTCTTGAAGCAGCTCGCGAACAGCAAAATCAGATTGAGAACCGCAGCACCGAGCGCAGCGCCCAACAAGATATACGACGGCCACAACTTCAGACCAGGCGGCCACACGTCGAAGCTCCCACTGCCATCTACATACGGGTTTTTGACATCCTTCGTCCTCTTGTAAACCAGAATTCCAGTGATCAGATAGTATAAGATGGCGATACATGTCGCAAAGGAGAGAACGCGCAAAATCAGCCGCGTCCAGTAGATGCTGCGATACTGTCGTATGTCCGTGTCAGGTCGTCGCTCGAGCGGGTCAGAAGCGAGTAGCCTTTCGGCGTCGGTGTTGTCCATCGCTCGCTCGAATTGCTGGTCGTGGCCGCCGTGGCGGCGTTCCGAGAGGAGTCTTTCAGCGTCGGTGTTTTCCATTGTTAGCGGATGGCCTTGCGAGAACAGCAGAGAGGGAGAGACGTCCTTATGTTTAGGTACATGTGAGACGCCGAGCAGCTGCCCGCGCCGCACTGTTGACCTTTGTCTATGATCTCCAAAAATACTTTGCTGCTTACCATCTTAGTCAAATGCCCAGATTCGAGATGGGGCGCAATCGTGCCGGTGTCAGCATGTGGCACGGCCGTCTGGACCAATGAGGCGTAGGACGACAACTGTGCCACACATTGGAAATCGTCTATTCTTGGACGCCTCCAAACGTTGTATCCCCAGCTTTGTGATAAGATACAACATTGGGCTTGCCGGGCGCGAGGCTATAATGCCGATCGGTTTGTTGAGAGGTCTGTCTACTGCCGCCTGAGCAGCCTCCTGAAGCATAAGGGGGAGATGCTAGCGCACTTGTCGAACAAACATGTGGACCTGTTTTTACAACTTGATCCAATAAATACAAGTCTCGCGATTCAATGCGATAGCGTGTTCCATGATAGTATCTCGATGGTCGCTTACACGCGACGACGCCCAGGGCATCTCGCACTCACTGTGGATCAAGGGGAAAATAAGTAAATGCGCCTCTTCACAACTGCATGCCGCGTCTTGTGTAGGTAGACACCAGGTTTCTATGTCCATGTTTGTTCGGTTGAGGCAAAGTGGAAGGCTATATTAGGTAGCGTCAGATTACGTCAGCAAAACTGTCCTCGGCGGCGGGGACAACAAGACGCGAAGTTCGACGCGTCCGAACTTGATGTTTACCAACCTACCAGCATACTCTCCTCTCACATCTCCTTTGACTACCTTTGTATATCATATGGTCCAAACACATGCCGGCATTGGCGATGACATGATGAACAAACCATAGGAAGGCTCACATGTTGCCACGGCCGCGACGCGTAATCAGGTACCTTGTCGACAGTTTACCGCTTTTGTTTTGCCTGTGGGTGCTGCTGTTAGCTCGACACCATTGGAACATCATGCCATCTTCACCATCTGCGACCGACACTGCAAAAGCTCTCCTTGCCAAAAAAGCCCTGCACTTGCAAAGTCTGGAAGTCATACAATCTCTCTGGGCAGGGTATGGTCAGATATGTCGTCTTACTGCCACTACAGATGGGACACAGGATGCTCAATCATACATCCTCAAACTCATAACTCCACCACCGACGCAAGCCAATGACGAAGGTCACTCCAGAAAAATACTCAGCTACCAAGCGGAGCAGTACTTCTACAGCCACCTTGCTCCTCAGCTTCCGCCGTCGGTACCGGTCGCCAAATGTTTAGACAGCATCAACGAACATCATCCGGATGGCACATCGACGACGGCGATGATATTAAGTGATCTCAAGCAAGAGTACCCTGTCGCAGGCGAGAAGCGAAATGTGCTGTCTAGCATCCAAGTCAACGCAGCGCTTGACTGGCTTTCCGGCTTCCACGGCTTTTGGTGGGCGCGTGTCGCGGATATGGATCATTCCTTGCTTCTCCTTCCTCCGCTTGAGGAAGTTCAGCACGATGGACACGACGCGTCCAAGAAGACCGTATGGCTCAATGGCGGATACACGTACCTCGCAACGAGACGGAAAGAGTACGATATTCTTGTGGAGGACGAGGAGTCTGAATGGAGCATCGCCCTGACTAGTACGACCAAGGGCGATGACCGTTCCATTGCGGAAATCGTTGCAGCTTTTCTGACACCGAGGTCAACGGGCTCGGCACCCATAGTCCGCTACCAGACTCTCATCCACGGCGACGTGAAGTCGGAAAATCTTTTCACTAGCAAGTCTGGAGACGAAGTTGCCTTCTACGACTTCCAATACACCGGTCTGGGCCTTGGTGTTTGCGATCTGGCAAAGCTTTTCACGTGCTCGGTACCCTTGAACATGCTCGTAACCAACACCAACGTTCCGCACAAGCTCTCTATGCAAGACGGCGAGAAGCATCTTCTGGCTCGTTACTGGACAAGGCTCGAGCATGTCGGGGAGCAGAAGTATAACTGGGATGAATTTGTGTTCCACTGGGAGATTGCGCTGGTAGATTGGCTGCGTTTTCAAGCCAGTTGGGGCTTTTGGGGTAATACGGAATGGCTCGAAGCTAGGGTGCGACACATCATAAGCGCTCCGGATTGGAGTAAGAAATTGAGAGAGAGTCTGAGTGCTGAGTGAGACGAACACTAGCGCGGGAAAATCTGATGACGAGCTTGGGCATCGGTCTCTCGCAAGCAATCAAAGCTCTGCCTACGAGAAGATCTTCGACAGGGCCCTCGACGCTCAAGCAAACTTAAGTTAGATCCGCGCTTGTCTGTCGACCGCAGATGACCTATATGATACCTACGAAGTCAAAAGTTGCCATGAATGACAATCGCCCAATTGGCCAAGTGGTAAGGCGTCGCACTCGTACATCAATGCACAACATGCGAAGATCGTGAGTTCAATTCTCACATTGGGCTGGAATCATCCTTGTTTGGCATACCTTTTTTTTTGTTCGAAAACTCAGACTAATTCCTGTTAAAGCAAAATTGTCAAATGGTAATGAGCACAATAACAACGAAGACGACAGCAATAACTAAAGACAAATGGAACTGCATCCCCAACGATCGAAATCAAGCCCACCCTGCGATTTAAACAAAACATAACACGCCAACTCGCAAGATCTCGTAACATCGGTCCCTCTGCAATTCCTCCACGATCCGTAAATTACCCATCTTCCGTCCCTCTACTGCGAAAATATACCCGGACAAGTCCCATGCCTCTCGTGACCCACGGCATCTTGAGACTTCACCGCAACTCAGGGTCGAGCTGCGAACGAACGCTTCGCCTGCTCGAGTTCCCTGACTAAGTTTCGTCACGTTGGGTAGCCGCTGCCGTCACCCAATCCAGCCTGTTCTCAGCAGTATTCTCGGTATCAAAGTGAACGTCTAGAGCCTCGTCTCTAGTCGTTGCGGGCATTGAAGGTTGGGTCGCCGTTCCCTTCGCCCAGCACAGTCTGTTTTCGGCCGTGTTCTCAGTATCGATTGAATGTCCAGAGCATCGTCTCTAGACGTTGCGGGCGTGGAAGGATGGGTCGCCGCTGCCGCCGTCCAGGACAGCCTGTTCTCGGCAGTGTTCTCGGTATCAAAGTACACATCTAGGGCCTCATTTCTAGTCATTGCGGGCATTGAGGGTTGGGTCGCCCTTGCCGTCGCCCAGCGCAGTCTGTTCTCGGCGATGTCCGTGGTATCAAAGTGAATATCTAGGGCCTTGTCTCTGGTCATCGCGAGCATGGAAGGTGAAGATGTCCTATCTTTCAGGCTTTTGTACAGGACGTCTTCGATGGAGCCAGCAATTTGTGTTGTGCCGAGACTGCCGAGGAAAGACCTTGGTGAGGCTGGTTCTTTGCCTTTCGACACAGCGGTTTGAGTGGTGCTCGTCGATAGCTGGGGCACATTAGTCCGATCTTGTGGTCTGTTGGAGCCGGCCCACGCTTCCGTCGCCCAGCGCAGTCGGTTCTCAACAGTGTCCTCGATATCAAATTGAATATCTAGAGCCTTGTCACTGGTCATACATATCCCATCTTGATGTGTGGACGCCCTGTTGCCCAGCCCAACCAAGGCTCGATCTAGCATAAGACGCGTAAATGAAGGGGGAGGTGATGTCGTCTGCTGGAAGCTTATACCTCTGTATCCCGCCTTGAGACATTGATCCACGACGAAGAGTTGCAGCACGTCTAGAATGTCCTTGGAATTTTCTCGAAAGATATGATTAATAGTATCCGAGTCAGCCCAGACGCCGTTGTCCACTACTGTACGTAGCACATCTATGATACGATCTGAGAAGTCGAAGGTACCGATCTTGTAGCCGAGTATGTGCGCATTCAGCAAGAGCCAGCAGGCTCGCCACGTGTTGATGTCGCCGGGTGCTGCCTCATGGGACTGGGTGCTATGGTCGTTCCATGGTATGGCGCCGGTGTCGAGCCAGGCTTGGTACATTCGAAATGCTTGCGGATCGACATCCTTCAAGACCCTGATATGGTTGCTCTCGAGCGTGTTCGACGCTTGATCGGTAGGCCGAGAGAGTATGTCCACAATCACCGGGATGCTTGAAGCTGGAACGCGTACGAATTCCTGTGTGAAGTATGGGGAGGAAGTGTCCCGAGGTCCGAGAAGAAGGTTTACCAAGGACTCCACTGGCGCACCATCATCTTCGCCTCCCGCCGTTGGCAGAATACGAGATGGTCCAACCATCTCTCGCGTTGTTCTCTGCTGCCCGCGGTCACTTGCGCCCGGCTCATTTCCCTGCCCTCCACATGGTACGTCCACCTCAATCGAACTGCTACCTCCTGCATCATGGACGTCTGTTCGAGGTTGGAGATCGCACATAGTTTCTGTGGCAGCTTTGACCTCAAGGCTAGAAGACTTCCTGGATTCGGATATCGTGAACGGCATCTTGATGTGTTGGTGGGGAGGAAAAATGGGATGTGGTGAGTAGGAGCGGTTTTATATGATTGCAGCGCGAGTCTTTGTTGGCGAGCTTTGAAGCGCAATTTCGATTGCACATGGGCGTCGCGACACGATGGTTGACACCTCCGCTGGTCACATTGAGCCATGAAGCTCGACGGATTGCTTGAGCATTTCAACCGTCACATCTTCCTGTGTGAAGACGCAGTCAAAGTTAGTCACGATTTGCTACCGCGCATCATGACCTTACAAACTACACTTCAGGTTCTACGTTCGCCATGTATCCCAGTCGCCAACGTCCAGCACCGACCAAGCCGATCGTTCCGCGAAAACTATCGTTCGTGCTACCAGGTCGCAGAACACTGTCAGAGCACCTGCCCGCGGAGATCATCCATCTTCCCGTGTCTTTGGCTGAGCGTTCGGAGCATCTTCGCAAAATCATCGTAGCACATATTCTCGAGGAGCCAAATGACCGACAGATACACCTCACGGGTGTTGATCCAGTGGGCTTCAGGTTTTACGTCGAGTGGCTCAGAACCGGTCGCATAGACTTTCATGTCAGCGCTGCTTCGAAGTCGGGCAGCGGCTTATTATTGCGCGACTGCTTTGACCTCATGTTCGCACACATCGTAGGCTCGCTGTTCGAAGAGCCAGATTTCCAGGATTACATCATCGACGTCATGGCGCGAAGTTTGAGCGCATCGCAAACGCCAGATCTAAAGATTTTGGAAGAGGTGTTCCTGGAGAAGGGCATTTCAAATGTCCTCAGACAGTTCGTGATCGACAGAATGTTCGCCGTCGAGCGCAAGATGCTGAGTATGATGAGAGGCACAGTCCTTGCAGCTGACGACGGCGAAACAGGCTGTGAGTATCATGTTCACGAAGAAGGGAAATGTTACAGGGATGGTGTAAAGCACATACACACCAACTACGATCTCACCGCTACAAACGTTGGCGCGAACGACCTGAACATGCATCCCCTCGACAGGACTACCGCACCATATTGTCCAGCAGCAGCATTAGCAGCAGTCAATTACGCCAATACGAGGCCATACACAATGTCGAGTATACAGTACATTGGCTCCGACGAGTGGTGTCGTGCAGTCCATGGCTCAATACGGAACGTCGAGCCACCCGACCTTCAGCGCTACGAGAAGCCACTGCCGACGATACCACCACTTACACCAGGATGTTCAAAGAGTCCTCTTTTCTCGCGACCGACCTCTCAGTCATCGATAGAAACCACGCCAGCATCCGAAGGTGCGAGTTGGCATGAAGAAGCTGTCAACTTACCCAGTACACAGCAACTTATCGAACAATGTCTTTCTCGCATCCCACGCATGAACCACCAGCAAGCTCCCTCGACTGATGGTCTAACAGACCCACCACAAGCCGTCAAGCCCGAGCTGGTCCTCGAATGTCTTAGGCGACTCAATCTCCTACCCTCAGACGATGATCCGGAGCGCGACACGGTCGAAACCCAAGATAACAACTCAGAACACCACATTACAGACTATGCCTCGGACGAAAAGAACCCAGAGATCAAATCGAAGTTTGATATCGCTGACACTGCGTCGATACATCCATCAGCCTCCGCAGACACGCAATGCGAGCTTGACCCATCCGGCCGATCATCACCCAAGCAAGTCAGCCCTTCCGTCTCGCCGGTCCTGCGCAGCCCCAAGATGTATCACGCAGGGAATTTGGATGTGCGACATCGAACGGCGCTTCTCCCCGGGTCTGAAGAAGCAATCGACTTTTCGGGCCCTGAAAATCCAGCTGGAGTGCCGAAACAGCCCCGGATGTCGGGGTCAGCAGAACCGACGCATCCATATCCCATTGCTGGGCCATATAAGTTGGCTCAACAGCTGGAGTACTACGGCCCAAGGCCTGGAGAGCGGGAGAGGCCTCGCCCGGTCGGCGTACAATCTCAGTCTCTAGATACAGGCGGTCATGAGCAACTCGAGGAGCCGGAACAGCCGGCATCAATTGCTTTTGAGAGTCATCCCGTCATGTGCGAGCTTCCAGGTGAGTCCTCGTCTTCTCGGCCACGCCACTTGGAGACACAGGAACGCTCTCGTCAGACACACCTCAGAACGACGACAGACCGCCCATACTCTCATCTCGGCTTCTCACATCCTCGTATTCCCCACGAAAGCAAGTCGCAGCATCCATACGCTCACCTCGGCTTCTCAAAGCCTCAGCTTCGCATCGTGGACGCGCAGGACTCAAATGAACTGCTTTACGAAGAACCTGAACACCGAGACAAGGGGATGGGGAAAGAGCGTGAAGCCACGAATGCGGATCGAGAACAAGCAGAGGGATCTGCCTCTGGTATATCCAGCAGCATGGACAAACAGGAAAGACAGCGCTGGCTCATCGCATCATCTCTGGCGCCCTCATCGCATCCTCATATCTACGGAAGTCTGAAAAGAAAACCAACTCCCGTTATGCCTTCGTCATATATACCACGGTACATTACTCCATCGACACCAGCACGTCGTACTCCACCACGGCCCTCAACTCCACATTCTCGACCGCGCTCAGCATTCGGCCTTGCAAGTACACTCATACATGGGCATTCCTCGGCTGCACCAAAACGCAAGCCAGCACCTGAGCGTGGTGCGGATTGGCTGGAGCAGCAGGGTCGTAATCCGTTTGCGAAGGAGGCAGGTTCTGGGGCGGAAGTGATGGAGAAGAGCAGGAAGAGTAGATTGGGCGAGATGTTGAGGAGTGGTAATGCGAGTATTGATAGGATGGCTATTGGGATGGGTGCAGTGGGGATGTTGGAGCCCATGGGGCCGGTGATAGCGAGTGAGAGGGGGTCTGAGGGGAAATGAAAAAGGGGGGCGTCGGATGTGGAAGGAGAGATTGGAGTAAAAGCAATAATCGTGTCATCGACATAACGTCTTGGCTAGATCCAAGCAGACTCCCGAGACGTAGTGGTTCTGCTGACAATGCCCATGCCTGCATACCAATATTAGACACGATGCTCGTGAGCTTCTAGCTATCCTTGGCGGCGCCCACTTGCTGGACGTATCTTTGTCAATGTCGTTCAACAGCTCGATATACAGCCTACACTTCAATTTGATAGCAGCATGAGGGATATCTGCGGTGTGCTGAGTGAGGGTGACTTGGGGCGATATTTGGTCCAAGACGGTGGATATGCGTGGGTCTTTGAAGGCGTAGCTGGTTCCGTCGTATCTGAATAACAAAGCCAGGTAGTTGGGAGAGGAATTCACGAACGAGAAGGCTTAAAGGCACGAAAACAGATGTTAGCGTGATAGAGTCCTCCCCTCTCATCATGGCATTGGTCAAGTAAATGTGCTCAATTGTATTGAGACCGCAGGGCTATGCCTGGCCTTCGATGAGAGTTACTCCCAATTCGAAAGACGGCGGCCAACGTGTTCTCGTTCTCCCTTCCTAAGATGCGATTCGGGGTCTTTACTCCGTGCGCAAAAATCCACTTCCTCTTCCCCAGAGTCAAGCCTCAGAACGTCATTCGATCCATCATCTCCACCATCGCCAACTCTTCCTCGGACCTCTTATCGCAATCAAGCTTGCCCTTGACAGTCTTGGGCTCAGAGCATATGAAGTCTTTCTTTGCACCGTCGATGTCGAGCTTTTCGCCGAGCTTGATGCGTTCTGCCGTGTCAGCCAGACCTTGCAGCCACTCCCCGATAGTTTCCGCGTCGCAGCTCTCGTCGAACTTGAAGAACGCGTTTGAGCCCATGAGGAAGAGTAGATTAGACATTGATGTGAACATGTCTTTGGTGGGAGCTTGAGACTGCCTGACATGAAGCTACAGGGTGTTAGCATGTGGTACCTATAGTCCGAGTGATGGAGAGATCTTACTTCGGCAACAGATTTCAGCAACGTTGCAATGTGTGTCGCGTTCTGCTCGACTTCTTTACGGTCTTGAGCGCGGTCCTCCAATACTGTCAGTTCAGTTTGTAAGTCCCCTGTGTAAACTGCGCTTACCTTGCTTTGGGCCTCGAGCTGGTTCAAGGCAATTTTGGTGTGGTCAGCGAGATTCTGAACATCGGTGCGTATGTGTCACTGAGAATCAGCATGAGCATTGCCAACACGCGAAAAGTGGTAACGCACGTCTTCCAAGTTCTTCTCGAGCTGCACGACGCTGTCGCTCGTTGACAACTCGGCACGTGTCGTCCTTGGCTCAGCGGCAGAATTGTCGTCGTCAGCTCTCGGACGCTTCTTCGGTCGCTGAATATCTTCGTCATCGTCGTGCTGAGTTCCCTCAGCAACTTGAGCAACCCGTTCGTGCCAATCCTCTCTCTCCAGCCACATCAAGCTCGGCTCATCCTTCAAGTCTCCATGGATCGTAATCCACGCCCAATTTCTGAACAGTACCTTGCTAATCTCACCATGCTTCATGAACTTGTCGTCGCAGCAGAGCTGGATCATGTGATGAGCACCAGCATCGACCATGAGCGATGTTTCTTGGGAGAGTACAACATGAGGTGGGGTAGCGGATATGATCGCGGCGAGGTTGTTGAGTGTCCTCGACGGGTTTGGGCAGCGGTTTCCAGTCTTGGACTGCTGGCATGGCAGTGGCGATGGTGGTACTTGCGGTGGCCATGCTGGGCAACTTTGCGATCGTTTGACGTTGAAGATCGTGTCTGGAGTGTGGAGTGCAAGGTGTATGTGCATCGAGGAGCACGTAGTTAGGGGGTCATATTATGTAAGCGGCTAAGACGCAAAGGTAGGGTGTGGGGGGCCTCCATCCGATTAGAATGCTTCACCGTGAATCTCATCTATATTATGTGAGAGGTGAGAGAGAGATATCGATGATCTGTAATGACGTACCGTCGTTCTGTCACTCCCCACGCCACGTACTCCACTGTTCGCCGTTCCGTCCTACTACTCACGAGCGTGCTGCCTCACAAGAGTTTCGTCGGAAATTGTTCGATACCCATTTCACCCCCTTTTCTCAGGTGTGTTGTTTCCATTTCTCTCTCATTGCCTCAAGCAACCTCCTTCATCCACGTCTGCAAAACCGTTCCAAACCTCGAGTTCTCGGCCCACTCTTTGCCTCCGTCGCTCAAGACGCCCAGCACTTCTTGTGCTGCAGATTCTCTAACTGCTCCATTGCCATTGACTACTTTGCGACCCTCCACCGCAAGATCTCGAAGAAGCTTTGCACTCCGCTCGATCTCGTGGGATTTGTGGCCGCCTTTTCCGAGCAGGAGATAGCCTATGAGAACGAAGAGGAAAGTGGTGTTTCCGGAACTCTTGAGATGTTGTGTCTTGGGCTGGCATGGTATTAGCGGTGGAGTGTGCGGTGATTAGGAGGCTAGACTTGCGAGTACTTGCTGGTCTGTCAGGTCCCTGATGGCCTCGACTTGCGCGGAAACCCTAGTCTGGAGTTTTTGTCAGTTCAGATGCGTTGCGTGAACGACGATGATGGCGGACAGACCTTCAGCAGCGAAATTTACAGCTTGGCCTCCTCGTTCTCCCTCTTCGTCTACATGATGTTAGTCTTTGCGATGATCATGCACAGAAATTTGGCATACCTTCTCGAGCTGTGACTTAAGACTTATCGCTTCTTTCTCGACGCCCTTTAGCTGCGCCTTCAGACTGTCCGTGGATTCTGTCGCTTCCCTCTTGTTGGTCTCAATCTGAGTTGTCAAATTGTCCGCCGATGATGTCGCTTCCCTCTTGACACTCTCTAGCTGCACCTTTAGACTGTCTGTTGACTCTGCGGCATTCTTCTTGATGTTCGCAACCTGCATCATGAACGACTGATTATGTCAGCTGTCGGAACCATCCGACATTCGAGACGGCCTTACCGATTCCATCTTCTGCATGTATGCGTATAGGTCCTCGTCCACCGACATGGGTTTGACGCTAGGCTCTTCAATGCCCTGTCGCGAGGCCGGCACATCTGCTGTGGTCTTGGTGCGCTTCTCTCGTCCCTGACCTTCCGCCCCCTCACCAGCAGGCCGCTTTGGCCCCTCCAATCCTTGAAGCTTCGCCAACGACTCCTTCAGCTCGTGCCACTGTCGCCGCTCAAGCACAGTCAGCCCCGCGACCTGCTTCAATTTGCCCCTGCAACTGAAGTTTCAGGCCCAGTTGCTGAAAACGGTACACGCGATAGTGTCAACCTCTGAAGGGTTGAGCATGATGTACAGGATCGCAGCTGCGGAGACGATGTATGCAATTTCCTGTGAGAGAATGACGTGCTTTGGTGTCGCGTCGAGTATCGCTATAGGGGCGGTGACGAGGTACCGAATCGGTGTCGGGTGCGACTGCCAGTCTTGAAGAGGTGGAGCTACATGAGGTGTCGGGGCAGTGAGGTGAGACCGATTACTGCCCTCCATGTGGTCCCGGTTTGCGGCAGTATTGTCTGCGCTTGGAAGATCGCTGGTCCCGAATACCAAGGCTGTTGCTGAGGTCATATTCGCTGCTGGAGCGGTGGTCCGCAATGATATGTTGCTGAAGTTGTGGTGTTGTAGAGGAGAAGCGGAGAGGAG
>Ga0265780_10004929_pt1 | contig 17052 bp, 19 predicted proteins | sample P1T30metagenome_FD_192432 | JGI IMG/M metagenome (GOLD analysis project Ga0265780, IMG submission 192432) | Plant litter microbial communities from East Loma Ridge, Irvine, California - P1 T30 | ecosystem: Environmental > Terrestrial > Plant litter > Unclassified | place: USA: California... | reverse complement strand
TCGGCAAGGACATGGAAAACGCCGCGCGCATGGCGGTCGAGGAACTCAATGCCAAGGGCATCGTCATCAACGGCCAGAAGATCACCTTCCAGCTGGTGGCCGAGGACGACGCGTCCGATCCGAAGCAAGGCACGGCCGTGGCCCAGAAGCTGGTCGATGCGAAAGTAAAAGGCGTGATCGGGCACCTGGCCTCGGGCACCTCGATTCCGGCCTCGAAGATCTACAACGACGCCGGCATCCCGCAGATTTCGCCCGCTTCCACCTCGCCGCTGTACACGCGCCAGCGCTATGCCGGCACCTTCCGCGTGGTGGCCGACGACGCCAAGCTGGGCGGCACGCTGGCCAGGTACGCGGTCGACTCGCTGAAGGCGAAGAACATCGCCGTGATCGACGACCGCACCACCTATGGCCAGGGCGTGGCCTCGGAGTTCGCGAAAGCCGCCAAGGGGCCGGGCGTCAAGGTCGTCGGCAAGGAATTCACCAGCGCCACCGCCACCGACTACACGGCGATCCTGACCTCGCTGCGGGCGAAGAAGCCGGACCTGATTTTCTTCGGCGGCATGGACGCGGTGGCCGGCCCGATGCTCAAGCAGATGAAGAACCTGGGCATCACGGCCAAATTCATGGGCGGCGACGGCATCTGCACCGACTCCCTGGGCCGCCTGGCCGGCGATGCGGTCGGCGCCGAAGGCAAGGTGATCTGCGCCGAGGCCGGCGGCGTGACCGGCGCCGCGCAGGAAAAGGCCATGACCGACTTCCGCGCCCGCTTCAAGCAGAAGACCGGGCAGGACGTGCAGCTGTATGCGCCGTATGTGTATGACGCGGTGATGGTGATGGCGGCCGCCATGCAGAATGCGAAATCGGTCGAACCGATGAAATACCTGCCGGAGCTGAAGAAGATCCGCTACACGGGCGTGACCGGGGATATCCGGTTCGATGCCAAGGGCGATATCGAGAATGGGGCGCTGACCTTGTTCACGTATAAGGATGGGAAGAAGAGCAAGCTGGATGTGATTCGTTGACGGAGTCGATCACTCAATCGTAGGGTGGGCACTCCGTGCCCACGCGGTACGCACGGTTCCGCCAGTCCGCTGCGGTGAGGTATCGCCCGCCAGCTTCAAGCAAGGCCAGGCGCGATGCCGGAGGTTTCGTCCGTCGCCTGTTTTGCGGGCGAGACATTACCGTTATCGGTGCAAGGACACGCACGTACCGCGTGGGCACGGAGTGCCTTGCGCGGCCCGGCCCACCGTACGGGCGAGGCCAACGATCCCCCACACGTTTCGATAACGCGAACAATAAAAAAGCGCGCCACTCCGGCGCGCTTCTCGACATCGAGCGACGTGGATTACTTGGTCTCCAGCACCCACTTCACCAGGCTGCGCGCTTCCGCTTCGCTCACCTGCGGATTGGCCGGCATCGGCACCGGACCCCAGGCGCCCGAGCCGCCCTTCATGACCTTGGCCACCAGCTTGTCTTCGGCACCCTTTTGGCCGGCGTATTTCGCGGCCACGTCCTTGTAGGCCGGACCCACCAGCTTGGTTGCCGCGGCGTGGCAAGCCATGCAGTTCTTCGCTTTCGCCAGGTCGGCCTGCGCAAATGCGCTGGAAGAAGCAAGCGCCGACAACACTACGCACAACATCAGGGACCGTTTCATCTAAGACTCTCCATGGTTAATGCCCGCATTCTACCGCGTTTCCCAGCGGGGATAAGCCGCCGTCACACTCTGTAACGACGCTTACGTTTTGCAGGCGAGGCGTTTCCGCCACAACCTGTTATTTTGCCACAGAGCATCGAAAATCTTTTGTAAGATGGCCGGACTCCGGAGAAACCCGCCATGCCCCTGATCCTGCTGATTGCCGCCCTCGTCGTCCTGCGCTTCTTTGAAGTCTGGCGTTTTGCCAACCTGTCCTGGTGGTGGATCGTCGGCCTGATGGTGCTCGCCTTTATCTGGTTCGAATACATCGAAAAGATGCTCGGCTGGGACAAGAAGAAAGCCCACGACGAAGACGAAAAACGCCGCAAGGCGCGCGTGAACAAGACCTTCGACAAGCGCAAGTAAACCGGGGACCTGCCCCGGTCGCGTTCCATATCAACCGGTCACCGCCCCCTTGCTCGCACTCGAGGCCAGCTTCGCAAACTTGGCCAGCACACCACGCGTATACCGCGGCGCCGGCTGGGTCCATTCGGCGCGGCGGCGTGCAATCTCTTCCTCAGGCACGTTCAGCTGGATCAGCAACGCGTTGGCGTCGATCGTCACCGAATCGCCTTCTCGCACCAGCGCGATGGTCCCGCCCTCGAACGCCTCCGGTGACACGTGCCCGACCACCATGCCCCAGGTGCCGCCCGAGAAGCGGCCGTCGGTAATCAGGCCCACCGATTCGCCCAGGCCCTTGCCGATCAGCGCGCCGGTCGGCGCCAGCATTTCCGGCATGCCCGGGCCGCCTTTCGGGCCGAGGTAGCGCAGCACCAGCACATCGCCGGCCTGGATCTGGTCGCCGAGGATGGCGTCCATCGCCGAGTATTCGTCGTCGAACACGCGCGCCGGGCCGGTAATCGCCGGGTTCTTCAGGCCGGTGATCTTGGCCACCGCTCCTTCCGGCGACAGATTACCCTTCAGGATGGCCAGGTGGCCCTGGGCGTACAGCGCCTTGTCGATGGTGCGGATCACGTCCTGGCCGGCACGTGGCACGGATGGCACGTCTGCCAACTCCTCGGCCAGGGTGCGGCCGGTGATGGTGATGCAGTCGCCGTGCAGCAGGCCGGCATCTAACAACAGCTTCATCACCTGCGGCACGCCGCCCGCCTTGTGCAGATCGGTGGCCACGTACTGGCCCGACGGCTTCAGGTTGCAGATCACCGGCACCTTGCGCCGCACGCGCTCGAAGTCGTCCAGCGTCCATTCGACGTCGGCCGCATGGGCAATGGCGAGGTAGTGCAGCACGGCGTTGGTCGAGCCGCCGGTGGCCATGATCAGCGACACCGCGTTCTCGATCGATTCGCGGGTAATGATGTCGCGCGGCTTCAAATCACGCTTCACGGCTTCCACCAGCACGCGCGCCGATTCCGCGGCCGAGCCGGTCTTTTCGTCGTCGGGATTGGCCATCGTCGACGAATACAGCAGCGACATGCCCAGCGCCTCGAACGAGGACGACATGGTGTTGGCCGTGTACATGCCGCCGCAGGAGCCGGACGAAGGACAGGCGTTGGTCTCGATGCCCTCGAAATCTTCCTGCTGCATGCGCCCGGCCGTGAATTCGCCCACCGCCTCGAAGACCGACACGATGGTCAGGTCTTTGCCCTTCCAGTTGCCCGGCTTGATGGTGCCGCCATACACATAGATGCCGGGCACGTTGGCGCGCGCCAGCGCGATCATCCCGCCGGGCATGTTCTTGTCGCAGCCGCCGATCACGACCACGCCGTCCATCCACTGGCCATTCACGCAGGTTTCGATACAGTCGGCAATCACCTCGCGCGAGATCAGCGAGAACTTCATGCCTTCGGTGCCCATCGACATGCCGTCGGAAATGGTGGGCGTACCGAAGACCTGCGGGTTGCCGCCGGCTTCCTTCACCGCGCCGATGGCCACGTCGGCCAGCTTTTGCAGGCCGGAGTTGCAGGGCGTGATGGTGGAGTGGCCGTTGGCGATGCCGATCATCGGCTTGTCGAAATCGTCCTTTTGATAGCCCATCGCGTAGTACATCGAGCGGTTCGGGGCACGGGCCACACCTTCGGTGATGTTGCGGGATCGGCGGTTGTAGCGCGGCGGGTTGGCCATGGCAAGACTCCTTGAAGACAGTCTTGCGAGAATGCCTTGCGTACCAAAGGGCGTCAAATATAAGATTTGCCGGGCTGTGATACGCAAAACATATCAATCCTTTCAATAACCATGGCAATGCATATCGATGAACCTTGAACTGCGCCAATTGCGCTATTTCGTCACCGTCGCCGAAGAGCTGCATTTCGGCCGCGCCGCCGCACGCCTGCACATGACCCAGCCGCCTTTATCGCAAACCATTGCGGCGCTGGAGGAAACCGTGGGTGCGCCATTGTTCCTGCGCACGCGCCGGCAAGTCGAACTGACGCCGGCCGGCGCCGCCCTGCTGCCCGAGGCGCGCCGCGTGCTGGAGCAGGCCGCCGCCATGCCGGAGCTGGTGCGCCGCGCCGCCGCCGGCGAGTCCGGGCGCCTGGCCCTGTCGTTCGTCACCCCGGCCGACTACAGCGTGCTGCCGCCGCTGCTGCGCGACTTCACGGCGGCGTTTCCGAACGTGGAGCTGGTGCTGCAGGAAGCGACCACCGACCTGCAGATCGACGACCTGCTGCACGGCCGCATCGACGCCGGCCTGCTGATTCCGCCGCTGCCGGACAAGGCGCAGGCCGTGCTCGACTATGCGAGCGTGCTGGAAGAACCGCTGGTGCTGTGTGCGCCCGAAGGCGTGCTGGCGGCGGATGGGCAGCCGGTGGAGCTAATCGCCCTGCCCCATCTGCCCCTGATTATTTTCCCGCGCAAAAGTGCGCCGGCGCTGTACGACGCCATCCTCAGCTGCTTCCACGATGCCGGCATCACCCCGGACATCGGCCAGGAAGCGATCCAGATGCAGACCATCGTCAGCCTGGTGTCGGCGGGCATGGGCTTGGCACTTGTGCCACAATCCGTGTCGAACCTGCAGCGTCCCGGCGTAGAATACCGTGCCCTTGCCAATCCGACACCGCTGGTGGAACTCGGGCTGGCCTGGCGCCGCGACAATGCCTCGCCGGTCTTGCAGGGCTTTTTGGAATTACTGAGGAAAGAATAATATGCTGGTACACCCGAATCCGGACCCGGTCGCGTTTTCGATCGGCCCCGTGGACATCCACTGGTATGGCCTGATGTACGTGCTCGCGTTCGCGATGTTCATCATCCTGGGCCGCGTGCGCATCAGGCAGCCGCACATCGCCGCGCAGGGCTGGAAACCGGAAGACCTGGACGACATGCTGTTCTACGGCATGCTTGGCGTGGTGCTCGGCGGGCGCCTGGGCGAGGTGCTGTTCTACCAGCCAGGCTATTTCTTTGCCAACCCGCTCGAGATCCTGAAGGTGTGGAAGGGCGGCATGTCCTTCCACGGCGGCTTCCTGGGTGTGCTGATCGCCATGGCGCTGTGGGCCCGCAAATCGAAGCGCAACATCCTCGACGTGTACGACTTCATCGCGCCGATGGTGCCGCTGGGCTACGCCGCCGGGCGCCTGGGCAATTTCATCAACCACGAACTACCGGGCCGCCTTGCCGACCCGAGCCTGCCGTGGGCGATGCTGTGGCCGAACCCGAACGGCATCGGCTTCCTCGATACGCCGCGCCATCCGTCGCCGCTGTACCAGATGCTGATCGACGGCATCCTGGTGTTCCTGATTTTGTGGCCGTTTGCGCGCAAGGCGCGTCCTCGGCTGGCGGTGGGGGCGATGTTCACGCTGCTGTATGGCTGCGCGCGCTTCTTTACCGAATGGTTCCGCGTGCCGGACTGGGAGACCACGGTGGCCGGGCTGCCGATCACCTCGGGACAGGTGCTGTCGCTGCCGATGATCGTGGCGGCGCTGGTGATGCTGGCGTGGGCGTATTCACGCGATGGCAAGCAAGCGGTGCGAGCATAAAAAAATCGGCGTCTAGAGGCGCCGATTTTCATTGTTGGCTTGATCCGTACGGTGGGCACGGGGTGCCCACCGTACGGTCGAGGCCGACGGCTCCGGTTACGTTGCTGCTTTCCAGAACATGTAGGTAGCCAGCGCATACAGGATCACCGCAAATATCCTCTGCAGCTGCCGCACCGGCATCCTGTGCGCCGTGCGCGCTCCAATCGGCGCCATGACCACGCTGGCCGCCACGATGATCAGCAGCGCGGGCACATAGATGAACCCGAGCGAATACGCCGGCAAGCCCGGCTCGCCCCAGCCATACACGATATTCGCCAGCGTCCCGGCCAGCGCAATCGGAAACCCGAGCGCCGCGCTGGTGGCCACCGCCTGGTGAATGCGTATCCCGCACCAGGTCATGAAGGGCACGGAAACAAAGCCGCCGCCCGCCCCCACCAGCCCCGCCAGCACGCCGATCACGCCGCCGGCCGCAAACATGCCCGGCGCCTTCGGCAAGTCGCGCGCCGCGGCCGGCTTTTTGTTGATCAGCATTTGCGTGGCCGAAAACGCGACGAACACGCCGAAGAACACCGACAGCGTCGCCGTATTCATCTGCTTGCCGATCCACGGCCCGACCGTCGACCCGATCAGGATGCCCGGCGCCAGCAGCCTGACGATGCGCCACACCACCGCCCCATGCTTGTGGTGCGCGCGCACCGAGGACAGCGAGGTGAACATGATGGTGCCGAGCGAGGTGGCGATCGCCATGTGCACCACGAGTTCGTCCGGCACGCCGCGCGCGGTCAGGACCATGGTGATGAAGGGCACCAGGATCATGCCGCCGCCGATGCCCAGCAGGCCGGCGGCAAAACCGCCGAAGCAGCCCATGGCCAGCAGGGCCAGGATCATCAGCGGGTCCATGCGCCCTCCGCTCGCTGGGTGGAAAGGAAAGAAAGAAGCTGCATCGTCGCCATCCTCATGAACCGTAACATTTCGCCGCGATCGCCGCCTCGCGGCCATCCTTGCCGTACGCGCGCAGCCGATACCACACGCTGCCCATCCATTCATACAAGGCATAGCGCGAGCGGCGCATGCCCTCGGCGCCCGGCACCCAGGAACTGCTGCCTTGCGCCTGCTTGCTGAAGAACATGGTCGGCGCATTCACGACGTCCAGCCCTGCGCGCTCGAAGGCGGCGCAGGAGCGCGGCATGTGCATGGCGTCGGTCACGAGCAGGATGCGCTTGACGCCGGCGGCGCGCAGCAGCACCGCGCTGTCGCTGGCATTCTCGTTGGTATCGCGCGAGTGGCGCTCGACCCATTGCACGGGCACGCCAAAGTCTTCGCGCAAGGCGGTCGCCATGGCGTCGGCCTTGACGTAGGCGCGGTCGTTGACGGCAGGATCGATGCCGCTGGCGCCATTCCCGCCGCTCACCAGCAGCGGCAGCCCGGTGCGCCGCTGCAGATGGGCGCCATAGCGCACGCGCGCCAGGGCGATATAGTCGGGAATGTCGCGGTCGCCGTATTCCGGCGCGCGCTGCAAGCGGCCCGAGGCCAGCACCACGATGGCCTGCGCGCCGGCCTGCTCGGGCGCGCGCAGCGGCGCACTCATCGCCTCCAGCGGCGCGACCAGCAGGCGTGCGCCGCCGGTCGTGGAGAAAAAGGCGAGCAGCGCCAGGCTGATGCCGGCGATCACCGTCCCGGTGCGGCGCCAGCGGCGCCGCAGGAGCAGGCCCAGGGCAATCAGGAGAAACAGGTTGGCAGGCGGAAGGATCCAGTCGCGCGGTACCAGGTTGATCAGGTCGAGCAGCGGTTGCAGGGTCATCGATCGGGTTCGACCAAGCGGCAGCGAGGTCAATGCTCTCGTCAGGAATGAAGAGCCTTATTATCACCCATGCTACTGTTCAGGCTGAACAACATTCCGGGGTGACGACCATGTGGCCATTCAACAAGCCGCTGGACATTGCCGATCTGGTTTTGCGCAGTGAGCCCCCCGGGCCGCCGCACCTCGACGGCCTCAGCGCATGCCTTCGCCGCTCTCCACCGGCAGGTGTGCACCGACCCAGCCGGTGATCCCAGCCGACATCACGCGCACGTCGGCATAGCCCAGCTTTTCCGCCTTGCGCGCCGCCTGCGGCGCCTTGCGGCACAGGGGATTCGAGCAGTAGAACACCAGCGGCGCGGCGCGGTCCGCCGGCAGCATGGCGGCATCGAACTCCGGCGCCAGGTTGATCGCACCCGGCACCCGCGCCTGCAGCCAGGAATGGCGCGCATTCACGTCGACCACGGTCAGCCCGCCCTGCCCCAGGCCCTCGTGCAAGTCACGCGGGGCAATCGACTTCAAACCCATCAGCATCGCAAACATGGCCGCTCCTCAACCGCGCGCCGCACGGGCGCCCACGCCCAGGCAGCGCAGGGTTGCCACCACCAGCGACAGGGCCAGCAGGCCGCCGCCAACCAGGTGCATGACGCCCAGCGGCGCCAGCAGCGCGGCGAGGATGTAGCCGACGCCGCCCAGCACCAGGCTCCAGCCGGCAAAGCGGCGCGCAGCCTGTTCGCGTTCGGGCGAGCAGCGCAGTTGCGCCAGGGCCGTCAGCGTTTTCGGGATGGCATTCGCGTACATCACGACGACCGCGCCCAGCATGGCGGCTATCAGGCGCCGCTTCAGTTCGTCGCTGATGTACTCGGGCGAGGCCCAGGTGATCGCGCCGGATACGGCAAGAATGAGCGCTGCGCCAAGCAGCGGCCGGCCAAACGATGCAGCAGATTTCATGGTGTCTCCTGTTTCGATTTCGTTGTGGGATGGCCGTCTTCCGGCCGGGTGACCTGCAAGCCAAACGTTTGCGCAAATGCCAGCAGCGCCTCTTCCAGCACCGACAATTTAAGGCGGTAGGTGATATTCCGCCCCTCCTTCTCGGCATCGATCAGGCCTGCATTCACGAGCACCGCGAAGTGCGCCGACATGGTGGGCTTGGAGACGTCGAACATCTCCGCGAGTTCACCCGCGCCGATGGGGCCCTGCTGCAGCAGTTGCAGGACTTTGCGGCGGGTCGGATCGGACAAGGCTTTGAATACGGTGCTCATGCTTCGATTATTAGCCAATCATCTAACGATAGCAAGAAAATAGTTCTAAAAGTTTAGAAAACAGTTCGATGCGTCAGGTGCGCAACAATTCGAGGATGGTATTCCACTGGCCGGGCGTGACCGGCGAAATCGAAAGGCGGCTGCCTTTTTGCAGGAGCACCATGTCTTCCAATTCGGGAATGGCGCGCATGGCCGATAAAGGCAGATAGCGCCCCGACTCTTTCGCTTTCACGTCCACGGAAATCCAGCGTGGCTGTTCCGGCGTGGCTTTCGGATCGAAATAATGGCCGCTGCGATCGAATTGGGAAGCGTCGGGATACGGCCCGCTCGCCACTTCGGCAATCCCCGCAACACCGGGAATGGCGCAGCTGGAGTGATAAAACAGGATGCCGTCGCCGATCTGCATCGCGTCGCGCATGAAATTGCGGGCCTGGTAATTGCGGACGCCGAACCAGGACACCGTTTGCCCCGGCGCTGCCAGAACGTCGTCGAAACTGACTTCATCCGGCTCGGATTTCATCAACCAGTAGCGCATCTGCGTTTGCTCCCGCCAAATAAACGTAAACGTACACAAAAGAAAAGCGTGCGGACATGAAAAAAACGGCTGCAAGCGCAATGCCCGCAACCGTCTTTTGGAATATAGCCCCGCCTGTGCCGTCCATGCCGGCATCCCAGAACCTGACGGCTCAAGGTGGTCGCAGTTAGTTCAATTTCGGGTTCGTCGAACTAGCGACGCTCACGCCCATCAAACATGATCCCGCAACCTATGCATACAAATGGTTCAAGGAATATATGGCAATCTCGAACACCGCAGGGTGCCTCGCAGTTTACTCGCTTGAACCGGGATGTCAAACGTATTTGAACCGTTACGGTAAATTTTCTTGCGGCGCGAGAGCCTGGTCGAGCACGCTGTGCATGACTTCGAGCTTTTGTTTCACTTCCAGCATTGTCATGTCGGAAAGTGGACCTTGCGGCGACTTGACCGACAGGAATTCGGCGGCGACGCTGAGCGCGGCCATGACGGCGATGCGGTCGTTGCCCTTCACCTTGCCGGAATCGCGCAGCGCGGTCATCTTGCCGTCGAGGTAGCGCACGGCGTCGCGCAGCGTGGCTTGCTCGCCTTCCTTGCAGGCCAGGCGGTAGGGCTGGCCCATGATCGTGACATCGAGATAAATCATCGGGTGGCCTCGGCGTTCGTGGAATCGTCCCCGTCTTCTTCGGCTTCTGCTGCCGGCGCCGGCAATTGCTCAAGCACGGCTTCGACGCGGCGCTGGGCTTCGACCAGGCGCTCGATGAGGGCCGTGTTCACTTCGTTCAGCAGCACGTTGGTCTGGCGCAGTTGCGCATTTTCGCTGCGCAGCGATCCGACCAGCGCAGCGAGGCGCTCGATCTTGTCGGATAGGTCTTGGAATTCGGAAATCATTCGTCACTATAGGTCTGATAAGGTTTGACAGTCAACAAGAGAGCGTGCGACGAACAGCGAGAGGCTTCGATGCCGCCCGTTCAGCCCAGCTCTTCCGTGAGTGCCTTCAGCATGGCCGTGCGCTGCTGCGTGAAATACGCGCGCCAGGCATGTGCCGGGACAGCAGGATACCTGAGCTTGCCGAATTCCACCCACGCGTCGCGGTAAACGAGCCAGATGCGCTGGGTAGCCTGGATGTCCGCCATCCTGATGGTCGTGTATTGTGGCGCCGGCATGCGCCGCAGCTGCTGGTAAACCGTATTCAGTTCGCGGTCGATGGCAGCGTCCTGCGCCGCACTGAAGCGCGGCAGTTTGCCGCTTTCAAAGGCGCGCAGGGCAGCCAGGAAGGCATCTTTCTGCGCATTCTCTTCCTCGGCGATCTGCGCCCCGCGCGCCGTGCCGCTGACATCGACCTCGTTGCCGCCGCGCGCCTCCACGAAGCGTGCGGCGCTGTGCTGCAAGCGTGCAAACGCGGCCCGTTGCGGCGGCGTGAACCCGGCAACGATCGCCGCCAGCGCCTGCTCGCGCTTGACGTCGCCCTGGGCCGAACCCAGCGACGCGCAGTATCCCATCATCAGGCCGCTGGTGACGTCGTCGCAAAAGTCGATGGCCTGGCCGGCAGCGCTTTTGCCCGGCGCCAGCTCGGCCAGGTGGGCCAGGCGCCCGCTCAGCTCGGCCGGTGCGCCGCCTGCCGCGCAGGCTGCCTTCTTCGCCAGTTGCAGGTTGCGCTGCACGCCCTGCCCGTTTGCGTACAGCATCATGAGGACACCCGCCTTCTTGCCGAAGACGTCGTCCTCCTTATCCGGCGTGAACGCGCAGTGGCGCGCCTTTGTGAAATCGCGCGGCTGGCGTATGCCGTAGTACAAGGCCTGGGCGTCGCAGGTTTTCAATGATGCCTGTTGCGCGGCGCTTGGCCGGTCGGCGGCGGGATACGCCAGCTTGCCCAGCGCGGCGCACTGGGCCTCGGCCGGCTCGCCGGCGTGGGCGCCCACGGCAAACGCCGCCAGCGTGGCAAGGGAAAGCAATCGGAGCACAGGCATACCCGGGGAAGTCGCGCCAAGCGCGGATGGCAGCGATTGTAAACTCATCCGTAAAAATCTACCGCTCGCCTGCTGTCAAGACGCCAGCTTGTCAAGTTTGATCTATATCAGTCCCAGCCAAGAGTGCGGCGAGTCGCGCCGATTCAATGCTACCCTCCGCGTTTATGTTTTTCGCCACACCTTCGCTTGACTGCTGAATGCAGCATGACGTCTGGGCAGTTTGATCCCGCTCAAACCGGCCCGAGCAATTTCGCAACATGGCAACTTGAAATGCCCTATTATCGTCCCTATAATTAGCACTCGTTAGTTGAGAGTGCTAACAACTCTTTCCCGCCGCAGCGTTTACCACCGGTGCGGCAGCCAACGCAGATTAATAGCTAGTCCACACACTGAATAAGGAGTTTTGCATGAACCTTCGCCCACTGCACGATCGCGTAATCGTGAAGCGTCTCGACCAGGAAACCAAGACCGCCTCGGGTCTGATCATCCCTGATGCCGCGGCTGAAAAGCCAGACCAGGGCGAGATCCTGGCCGTCGGCAACGGCAAGGTCCAGGAAAACGGCCAGGTCCGCGCACTGGAAGTCAAAGTCGGCGACCGCGTCCTGTTCGGCAAGTACTCGGGCCAGGCCGTCAAGGTCGATGGCCAGGAACTGCTGGTCATGCGCGAAGAAGACATCATGGCCGTCCTGGTCTCGTAATCCTCCCACAAAACATCTACCGCATAATCGGAGAAACAGAAAATGGCAGCTAAAGAAGTAGTATTCGGCGACGCAGCGCGCGCCAAGATGGTCGAAGGCGTGAACATCCTCGCCAACGCAGTCAAGGTCACCCTGGGCCCGAAAGGCCGCAACGTCGTGCTCGACCGTTCGTTCGGCGCCCCAACCGTCACCAAGGACGGCGTGTCGGTCGCCAAAGAGATCGAACTGAAAGACAAGCTCATGAACATGGGCGCGCAAATGGTCAAGGAAGTCGCTTCCAAAACCAGCGACAACGCCGGCGACGGCACCACCACCGCCACCGTGCTGGCACAAGCCATCGTGCGCGAAGGCATGAAGTTCGTTGCCGCCGGCATGAACCCGATGGACCTGAAGCGCGGCATCGACAAGGCAGTCGCTGCCACCGTCGAAGAGCTGGCAAAAATCGCCAAGCCATGCACCACCTCGAAGGAAATCGCCCAGGTTGGCGCGATTTCGGCCAACTCGGACTACTCGATCGGCGAGCGTATCGCTGAAGCGATGGAAAAAGTCGGCAAGGAAGGCGTCATCACCGTCGAAGACGGCAAGTCGTTGAACGACGAGCTGGACATCGTTGAAGGTATGCAGTTCGACCGCGGCTACCTGTCGCCATACTTCATCAACAACCCGGACAAGCAAGTCGCGATCCACGACAATCCATTCGTCCTGCTGTGCGACAAGAAGATCTCGAACATCCGTGACCTGCTGCCGGTACTGGAGCAAGTTGCAAAAGCTGGCCGTCCGCTGGTCATCATCGCCGAAGACATCGAAGGCGAAGCGCTGGCAACCCTGGTTGTCAACAACATCCGCGGCATCCTGAAGACCGTTGCAGTGAAAGCCCCAGGCTTCGGCGACCGTCGCAAAGCCATGCTGGAAGACATCGCTGTCCTGACCGGCGGCCAGGTCATCGCTGAAGAAGTCGGCCTGACCCTGGAAAAAGTCACCCTGGCAGAACTGGGCCAGGCAAAACGCGTCGAAGTCGGCAAGGAAAACACCATCATCATCGACGGTGCAGGTTCGGCTGACAATATCGAAGCGCGCGTCAAGCAAGTGCGTATCCAGATCGAAGAAGCGACCTCGGACTACGACCGCGAAAAACTGCAAGAGCGCGTGGCCAAGCTGGCCGGCGGCGTTGCCGTGATCAAGGTTGGCGCTGCCACCGAAGTCGAAATGAAGGAAAAGAAAGCACGCGTGGAAGACGCGCTGCACGCCACCCGCGCTGCCGTGGAAGAAGGCATCGTGCCAGGCGGCGGCGTGGCCCTGCTGCGTGCCCGCTCCACCCTGAACGTCAAGGGCGACAACCCTGACCAGGACGCAGGCATCAAGATCGTCATGCGCGCCATGGAAGAGCCGCTGCGCATGATCGTCCAGAACGCCGGCGAAGAAGCATCGGTCGTCGTCTCGGGCGTTCTGGCTGGCGAAGGCAACTACGGCTACAACGCCGCCAACGGCACCTACGGCGACATGGTCGAAATGGGCGTGCTGGACCCAGCCAAGGTCACCCGCTCGGCGCTGCAGAACGCAGCCTCGATCGCCGGCCTGATGCTGACCACCGACTGCATGGTTTCGGAAATCACCGAAGACAAGCCAGCCGGCGGCATGGGCGGCATGGGTGGTATGGGCGGCATGGGCGGCATGGACGGCATGATGTAATGCCACGGCGCCGGTTCGCCGGCGTCACCTGCTGTATGCTGAAGGCCCGCGGGGTTTGCGCCCTGCGGGCTTTTTCTTTTGGGAGAAAATAGTGGTTGCTGTAAACGTGGATGATCTGGAAGACGCAGTGCTGCTGGTGTCGGAAACCGGAACCGAGGATGAAGCCTGGGTATGCCTGGACACCGGCACGGTACACGTGCGTTCGGAACTGGTGGATGAAGCCTTGGCGCCCCTGCCGGACGACATCGATACATCGGAGCGCTACGTTCCGGTGCCGCACATGCGCGAGCTCGCACTCGGGCTGGAACTCGTGTTCGACTTCGCCGACGCCGCATTGCCTGACGACGCCGATAATGTGCGCAAGATGTTCAAGCGTGCCGGGGCGTATGGCAAGTTCAGCGACCTGGTTGCGCAGCGTGGGCTGACCGACCGCTGGCATGCGTTTCGCGAGGCGCAGACGCGTGCGGTGCTGGGGGCGTGGTGCGAGGAGCATGGGCTGGCGCTGGCGCAGCAGGGGTTGCCGCATTAATCCGGCGTGCAGGGGGTAATGGGGCTGTTGCCTGTGCTGTTATCGGCATGTTGAATCCGCGTGGGCTCGAGAGCCCACCCTACGGTTACCGTTATCGGCGAGTTCATACGAAACCCTTTACCGTTATCGGCGCGTTCATACGAAACCCTTTACCGTTATCGGCGAATTCATACGAAACGCGGATACGTAACATCTCCCGTAGGGTGGGCACTCGTGCCCACGCGGATCATGCGTACCAATGACAGAGCAGGCAACAGCCCCACCTTGCTTGCAAACCAAACGCTACGCCTGGTGGCTACCCAATCATGACCCGGTAAAACGCCGGACCACAATCGGCAAACCCTATTTCGCCGCCCGCCCCCGATACCGCACCAACTCCTCCTTCAACCACACCGCACTCGCAATCGCCTTCCCGCCCCCGCACTTCACCTGATACGCACTCCCGCTCATGCTGCTCTCAGTCGCCGCCCGCGCAATGAACGACTCTGCATCCGTCACCAGCTTGCGCTTCACGAGGTAATCGTATTTCTGCTGCAAATGCCCGCGTGCCTCGCCGCCATCGTGCCAGCTGCCATTCCGGTTGAACTGACACCCCGGCGTCGCCACGTACGCGAGCAGGTGCGCAATCTCGGCCTGGGCGCGCGCGTCAAGCGCAGCCTGGGCCACGCCATGCAGCGCAAACGCCAGCGACAAGGCGCCGGCATAACGAAACAGATGCATCGCTTATCTCCATGCTGTGTCTGGACAGAACCAGTCTACCACCCGCATCCTTGGCTGATCGCCCGCGAGGCTTCGCATGTGCGCCCTCTGCGCGCCACTTAACAGACGCATCCGCAACGCCGGCCTATCGTCGTCCATCCCTTTCCCAACCGGAGCGAACATGATCAAGGTCACTGGCTATGCGGCCAAGCATTCCTTCAGCCGCCTGAAACCCTACGAATTCGAACGCGACGACCCCGCCGCCCACGAAGTCGAAATCGACGTCCTCTACTGCGGCGTGTGCCACTCGGACATCCACCAGGTCAAGAACGAGTGGTCGAACACGGTCTACCCCTGCGTGCCCGGCCACGAGATCGTCGGCCGCGTCACGCGCGTTGGCCCGGCCGTGAAACGCCATGCGGTGGGCGACATGGTCGGCGTGGGCTGCATGATCGACAGCTGCGGCCAGTGTGCAGCCTGCAAGGACGGCGACCAGAACTACTGCGGCAGCCCGAACAGCTGGCTGGCCACCTACAACGGTCCGATGAAGCCGAAAGCCAAGGCCGGCGGCGAAAACATCTACGGCCGCGACAACACCTTCGGCGGCTACTCGAACATCGTGGTGGTGAAGGAAGACTTCGTGCTGAAGATCCCGGCGAACCTAAAGCCGGAAGTAGCGGCGCCGATCCTGTGCGCCGGCGTGACCACCTGGTCGCCGATGCGTCGCTGGGGCGTGAAGGCGGGCGACAAGGTCGGCGTGATCGGCATGGGCGGCCTGGGCCACATGGCGGCCAAGCTGGCGAAAGCCCTGGGCGCCGAGGTGACGCTGTTCACGACGACCAAGGACAAGATCGCGGAAGCGGAAAAACTCGGCTTCAAGGCGGTCCTGGAAAAGGACAAGGATGCGTTTGAAAAACTGGAAGCGAGCTTCGACTTCATCCTCTCGACCGTGCCCGAAAAGCACGACCTGAACCCCTTCACCGCCCTGCTGAAACAGGATGCCGTGCTATGCGTGGTCGGCGCGCTGGAACCGCTGGCGCCGCTCGACAACATGCAGCTGGCGCAGATGCGCCGTTCGGTGGCGGGTTCGCTGATCGGCAACCTGGCCGAGACCCAGGACGTGCTCGACTTCTGCGCCGAGCACGGCATCGGCCCGGAGATCGAGATGATTCGCATCCAGGACATCAACGATGCCTACAAAAAGGTCGAGAAGGGCGACGTGCGCTTCCGCTACGTGATCGACATGGCGTCACTAAAAGAAGAGATCGCAGGGGAAGCCTGATCCCCTGCTGACCCCGAAACTAAAGGCGTAGCGTCAGGCCAGCAGCGGACGCGCCGCCATACGCCGGCCGGCCGGCGCGCTGCGCACCGTGGCTGGCTGCTCGCTGGCTGCCAGCTTGAACACGCTGACCGCTTCGAGCAGCTGGCCGGCCTGCTCGTGCATCGCGTTCGACGCGGCCGCCGCCTGTTCGACCAGGGCGGCGTTCTGCTGGGTCACCTGGTCCATCTGGTTGATGGCTTCGTTGATCTGGCCGATGCCGGTCGTCTGCTCGCCGGTGGCCGCGCTGATCTCGCTGATGATGTCGGTCACGCGCTGCACGCTGCCGACGATTTCCGTCATCGTGGCGCCGGCCTGGTCGACCAGGCGCGCGCCGTCGTCGACCCGCGCCACCGAGGCGTCGATCAGTTCCTTGATTTCCTTGGCCGCGCTGGCCGAACGGTGCGCCAGGCTGCGCACTTCGGTGGCCACCACGGCAAAGCCGCGGCCCTGCTCGCCGGCACGCGCCGCTTCCACGGCGGCGTTCAGCGCCAGGATGTTGGTCTGGAAGGCGATGCTATCGATCACGCCGATGATGTCGGCAATCTTCTTCGACGATTCGTTGATCGACGCCATGGTGTCCACCACCTGCGCCACCACCACGCCGCCGCGGCCCGCGACTTCGCTGGCCGAGGTGGCCAGCATGCTGGCCTGGCGCGCATTGTCGGCGTTCTGGGAAACGGTCGAATTCAGCTCTTCCATCGAGCTGGCCGTTTCCTCCAGCGAGCTGGCCTGCTGCTCGGTGCGCGAGGACAGGTCGAGGTTGCCGGCCGCGATTTCCGACGAGGCCGTGGCGATCGCATGCGAGCCGCCGCGAATCTCGGTGACCAGGCCGTGCAGCTTGGCGTTCATGTCGGCCAGGGTATCCTGCAGCACGCCGATTTCATCCTTGGCATAGGTCTCGCTGCGGCTGGTCAGGTCGCCGGCGGCCACGC
>Ga0265780_10004928_pt1 | contig 17054 bp, 11 predicted proteins | sample P1T30metagenome_FD_192432 | JGI IMG/M metagenome (GOLD analysis project Ga0265780, IMG submission 192432) | Plant litter microbial communities from East Loma Ridge, Irvine, California - P1 T30 | ecosystem: Environmental > Terrestrial > Plant litter > Unclassified | place: USA: California... | reverse complement strand
CATCGAGTGCGCCAAGAGACCGCCCATCCTCCCTGGCCGATGCTTGCTGAAAGGCCATCGTGTATGCTTGCTCTGCGGCCCGCATCCAGATGTCGGCCTCGTCCCAGTTGTCGAGAGCACCTGCGACTAGGATGCAGTTCTTGATGACGTAGTACGGGGCGAGGGTGGTGTCGCTATGAATGTCAATTTCGCCGAGTCAAGATTCGCATGGTATGGGTTACTTGAGGCTGTGCTTTGCTGCGGCAAGGCTTTTGTCGTGATACCATTCTTCGAATAGCTTCGCTGCGGCATCGTGCTGCGTCGTGTACCACCACTCTGGGTATGCGTCTCGGTTGGTGTTGGGCATGGTTCAAGAGCTTGGGACCTGTAGCTACGGTTGGGGAAGAACTTGTCGAGCGGGTTGAAGGATTTGGGTAGATCGGGAGCTGGAGAGCGAGAGAGGTTCGAGATGACAGAGATTGTAGTTTTGCGTGTGTGTGTGTGTGCGGCAAACGCAATAAAGCTCTGTTTTGAAAGGCTAGCGCAATTGAGTAGACCAGAAAGAAACAATTCACGAGAGAAGATGATGCTGCTGTTTAGAAACACATCCCAAGTAGTTCAAGAGCCCTACACATGCTCAAACTTGCCGGGTAAGGAAGCATTCAGGAAGTACATGAGGACATTGGAAACTCATTTGGACTTCACACGGCCATATTCAAGTCGCATGCATCGATTTCTTAGACAAGAGCTCATTGGAATACGTCTAGAAATTGGAATGCATACTCACATAAGTAGTTCGCGGCGGTGCGTTTGATTCGTGATGCCATCATCAACGATATCTATCAAGTTGATATAGACTACGGGAACAAAATCCCTTTTAAGAGGACTATTCTTATACTTTGTAGAAATGTCGAGTCAATGACAAGTTGTAAAAGTTCCATGTTTTGTCAAAGAAACCATGCGTCGATCGACGCAAACGGCTAGCGCGATCTTGAAGTGGGGCACATCGCGTGTCTCACGCGCAGTGACAAACCACCAGTATCTCCAATCCGCCTACGTTGCGGCGCTTTCTAGGATCAACCAGCTGTGCCTACATTTCTATCGAAAACATTCGTTATCCTGGGCCTTTGGACTAGACAAATAGAACCGGACAACGAGCATTGAGACTACAGAAAGAGCAAAGCGCGTCACGATATCGGTCAGGTGACCATCTGGAACAGAGTAGACCTCAATTCAGCATCCCAGAGAATTTAAATACTGGGAAATACTCGCTACAGTGTCGAGAGGAGATAGATACTACGCCTGGCATAGACGATACAGCAAGATCACACATATACACAACCGCGGATTGCGCATCACCTGCACGAATCACCTTTAGCATTCATACAACCCGGTTTGCTTCGCACACCACGTCCAGGATATTCCGTCCCTCGGCCATTTCCAACGTACCGGCCTCCACAAGCAGGCCTCGAGAGCCATGGATCTCCTATCATCCTACCAAAATCACAAGAGAACTGCAAACCTCCCCATGCGCCTCAGCATGCGCTTCCTCGAAAGCTCAACCCTCGCGGCTACAATGCTCTTCGTGCCTGCGCTGATGCACCGCATTGTCCAATCTCTGGACAATGTCTACGAACTCCTGGGCCGACGGGCACGCTCGCCGTACGAGCCTGTTGTACCTTGGACCAGCCTGTTCATTGCGACTTTTCTGCTGTTGGGCTGGCATGTATGGCTTGGACGGCTGAGCTATAAGACTGTTGTTGAGGGATCTGGTGGGAAGGGGAAGGTATCTTGGGGGCGCGTATTGGGACGTATCGTTGTACCTTTTCTGCTACTCTCGCTCTGGGTGCAATTTGTGTGGCAGTTGTGTTACAAATGGAGCCGTCGTGCGTAATTAGTCGTCACGCAGTAATACGGGGAGTTTTCGCATCGTATGTGATCGTTTTCCATAGTAGCATTCGTCCTATTCCTTCATGCCCAAAGTTCCGTGCCCCACGTCGATGTCGATGCATATGCCGTCACGTGCATCGCGCACCCACAGCATTTTATCTATAACACGCTTCTGTAACATTCGCGCCTACATCCATGACTGCGCTTCCAACACCACCACCTCCACCCCCGTACATTCTGCACACATTCTAGAAATCGCGCACCTTCGGCCCAAGCCACCGAGCACCAATCTGCTGACCGGTCGCACGCCCCCACAAGTATCGCACGTCCCCCAATGCTAAAGCTTGCAATCAGCCGCACAAGGCCACCGCCCAGTGGAATACGTCAGCCCAGCTGCCCAGGCTCGCGTACACCCGAGTTGTATCTAACCGGCGCGCCTGACATCGGACCGAATTCCTCGTTATTTGGAGGAACTGCACGCAAGGCATGCATGGCTGGGGAAGTTGCGCCGAGAAGTTTAGCCGACGCGACGGAGCGTTCGTTTGAGGTGTGAGGCACAGACGGTGGAGACCGTGGGAGGCGCAGAAGATTAAGTTACCGTTGCGCATGGAAGCGAAAGTGCTGATATCTTTCCAATGTCTGCTTATCTATTGCTTGGTGTCAGGGCTGGCGTAACGGTTCGGGGGTGTTGCCATGTGGTGAGCTGTGCGTTTGCAGTAGCAGCCAAGATCAACAGGGACTGGACGGAGACCCTGAGGCTGAGTGGAGCGCTATCCACACGCACTCGCGTGCCTCCACAAGCAAGTCCGACGAGTTGAAATGATAGGTATGTGGAGGCGGAGAGACATCCTTGATCGATCGGTACGTGTTGGTGTTTGTATGTATGATGATGGTACTGATGTGTCGTGTGTTTGCCATCCGATAATCTTGCCGACCTGCTCGACAGCCTATGCTGTCGAAACTGAAGCCTCTGCCGGTACTGCTGTTCCTTTCGTTCTAAGAAAAAAGCAAACAAATGCTCTTCAAAATCTGACTGGCTCGGCACCGTCATCCTGCCCGAGTTCACGGGCGTTCATCGTGCGGAATTGCAATCGTTCACCGGTAAGACTGTGCTCACTTCCAATCCACTGATAACATGCTCTCTTTCTCCGAAGGATGAATGAGCTTTCCGACGGCAAAGCGCCAGCTGAAAGGCCCAGGAAGGCGTTTGGGGGTGGCTGCGCGCTAGTCTCTTTTACGCAAAGGGATCCCGTGATCCCGCCCTTCACTATCTCTTGCACAGGCGGGTAATGATGTGCGGATCCGCATGCGGGACAAGCCACTGATACTGCGGAAGGACTCGGGTTGGCCGAAAACGCGGGGAACTTAGCCCTCGTCTCGCGCAAACCTGAGGTCGGATACGGTTTGGTACAATCAGCAAACGGCTGCAAGGCACTGGATTTCCTATCAGAGCCGGGCTCTTGGAACTCTGGGGTACGTCCGAAGCGCTTGTGTGGGCTTGATAATGTAGTAAGTCGGATGCTTGCGTGAGCCCATTGGTAGTGTGGTGTCCAGGTCTCGTTTGACCCCCAAGGTAAGATATGACCGGATGCCATCGACAATTCGGGGCATTGAGAGCGATGCTGACCTATAGAGTTGGAGAGATCTCACGGAAGCGCGACATGCTTTGCATTGTGCTAGGTAGTCCTACCAGGTCCCTGGTTAACCATGACCACCGTTTCATTTACAGATGGACCATGCGGTGCGGCACGCGATCAGCCATGCAACACGCGGAACTATGCTTGAGGACAAGATCCCAGGTTTCTGCAACTTCTGTATCGTTACCGACTGGCATCAATGCGCGTATGATAACCAAGCGCCGAGGTAAGGTCGAGGTGCTGGCGAGACAAGACCGCAGCCGAAGGTGGGATTGCTTGGCCAAGCTGCGGGATAACGCAATCACCCGTTGATGATGGCCTGATTTATGTCCGAAAACACGAGCTGCGCTTGACAGATTCGCCTGAATAGCAGTGGCATTGACGGGAAGCAATGTGGCAGAGAGCATTGTCCGTACACTGCGCATGGACCAATGAACTTGTTGCAATTTGTAGGCTTCTCCCTGAGCCAGAGTACGGGCCTGCCACATTATGAAAGTGCAGCCATGCAAAACGGTTATCGCGATGGGTCGTTTTCTCCATGGTACTAGTCCATCAATAAGTGAGAACAATATTCGATAACAGTATGGAGTGTCCCTTAGGAGCTTGGTCGCATGGAATGGTCCGAACGCTTGGTCAATCGTATTTATCACTTGTGAAACGTATATTCTGAATAGAGCGAATGGGGTATCGATTTCTGTCAGCGCTAAAAAGACAGCTCCAAATGGTCGATGGATACCATCTGACCGTTGCAAATCATAAGATAATAGCAAATCGTTTCGGGAGTACTCCACAACGACGATTGGTACTAGAGCGCTTAGACTGCGCGGCGATCTACAGCGACGTTTCGTTTGAAGCCAACAAGTTGGACCATCTCAGTCCCTGGGAATGATTAGTTCTTGCGATGTATGAGCAGGGGTGGTGGTGGTGGTGGGACTTACAGAAAGACACGGGAGGTGTGGTGAAGCTAGCCTCGTAGGCGTCAATGAGAGGAGCGTCCCAAACAAGGTCGACCTGGCTGGCGGGGATGAATTTGGTCTTGTGGAGGAGCTTCCAGAAGATGAATAGGATGGGAGCGAGGATAAGCATAGTGTAGTAGGTGAAGAACGACTCAATAGAGAAGCCGTTGGTGAAGGTACTGTAGCCATAAACGAATACAACGGTAGTCTCAAAGGCCAGTGCGATGTATGTTCCATAAGGCTGGAAGTATCCGGTGTACGGGAGAGTCTTGCGGTCGAGACCTTGGGCCTTGCAAGCCCTGAAGAAGCAGATGTACGTGATGCACATGACGATGTAGTTGATAAGACCACCAGCAGTGATAATGTTTGTGAGCCACGTAAGAACCTTGGAGGCAGAATCCGACAAGTTGAGGAACGACAGGAACGGGAAGACCATGACGATGGCGAAGCAGTAGATGGGGACACCGTTCTTGGTGCACTTGCGCAGGAACTTGGGGGCACGGCCCTCAATGGCGAGCGAGTACAGGCTACGGGTAGCACAGTACGTGTACGTGTTTCCAGCCGAGAAGATACTGGTGATCAAAAGGGCGTTGACCAAATGGGGAAGACCGTTGATGTTGAGGTTCTTCATGGCAATGACGTAGGGCGATGCGGCAGCAGAGCTCTCACCAGCAGTGAGGACTGAGACGAGTTCGGGGTCGTTGTACGCACACACCACACCAACGCAGAGAGCTCCGAGGATGAAGAAGGCACCAAAACGGAAGTAGACCGTCTTGAACGCGTTCTTGATGTAGACACGAGGACGCTTCGCCTCACCAGAAACCATGGAGATGTACTCAGGACCAACGACGCAGAAAGAGGCAGCCCAGAGGGCTCCGAGGAAACCCTCGAATCTTCCAAGATCACCGTTGCCGGCGGGGTTCATGGGACCAGGGTTGCGCCAGTAACGGAAGCCGTAAGCATCCTTCTGGGGATTACCACCGACCATGGTGATGAATGTGAAGAGGTAGAGGATCAAGATCAAGAGGACCTTGCCGCCTGACAGCCAGAACTCAGCTTCTCCGTATGCTTTGACAGCAAGGACATTACAAGCACTGCGAGGATTAGCTCTGTTTCCTGCAAGAGTGCAGATTTGGATGAAGTGAAGCCTTACCCATAGAGGACGATGACGGCAGCACAGACTGCGGCTACAGGAATGTCGTCTCGCCAATATTTGAGCACAAGATTCAAAGCCGTGATCTCGAAGGGAATGAGCAGTGCCTCATAAAGGAAGAAGTTCCATCCAGCAACAAAGCCGAAAGCCTCATCAACCCAGTGACCTGCCATTCGAATAAAACCTCCAGAGACGGGCATGAAGGTTGCCATTTCAGCCATAGCGTTGTTTACCAAAGCAATGATAACGCAGTATCCAGAGTAGGCGATGAGCATGCCTAAGGGGCCACCCTTATTGAGGGCACCGCCAACACTTACGAACAGCGCTGTACCGATGGAGCCACCGATGGCAATCAGCTGGATCTGACGATTGCCAAGATGACGCTGTAGGTCATCCGCGTTGTCGGTGTATGAGCCCTGTTGGACATCATGGTCGCTGGGATAAGCCTCCCTGACGAACTCGCCGGAATACTTCTTCTCTTCAGTCATGGTCGCAGAGGGTTTTGTTGCAAAGGGAGTCGGTGGTTGTTGCAGTGGCAGAGAGTCGCTTGAGGACGTGTCGCTTGAGGAAAGTTGCTTGGGAGTCGAGTGGCGCAAAGGAATCGACTATCAATTGCGTGGGGAAGGAGGAAGCCGGAGCTACAAAATGTAGTCGCACTGTGCAAGTGGACGTAGAGGGGCGGAGGAGCAGTGGTAGATTGAGGGACGCCCTTGTCAACCCGGAATACTAGGGTGAGTGGCACAGGCTTTATACAAGAAGGCAAACGCGGGACATGGTGCAGAGCCCTGAGCCCTGCTGTTGGCTTCTGACGGTGGTGAGCGTGCAATGCGACTAGCAAGCCAAAGCGGTTAGCCGCTTTCCAGGGCTGTTCTTGGCCGGCCGGAGTTGGCTAACGGCATAAAGAGTAGTGGATGTACCCATGGCTCTGGGCATGGATCGTCGGCAGCGGCACAGAGTTTTCACCACACCCCGGCCTCACCATTGCCGCATTGCGCCCGCGACCCCGCCCGTTGGCCTGTCGCGCGAATCAGCGAAACACCGTCCCGCTAGCTGTGTCGGCGGTGGCCTTAGTCAGTCAGTCTGGGCGATGGCTTGCCTGGTTGCTAAAGACTGCCTTCGAGCGCGCTTACCTTGGATGAAAACGTGCGCCTGGATCAGGAACCGGGCCTTGCGACGTGGAGCCCAGATCCTCTGAAAACCCACAATCCCATACGGTAGACATGGTGGGAAACGTAATCCAGTCTCGCGGGTTGCAGGCTAGGAGACCTCCGCTACGGTACTTTGCAGTGGATACATTTCTCTTCCACGCACATGCAGAGGAAAACACTCCGCAAAGTCAGGTGTTCAGGCGTGTCCGGAGGCGCTGGCGGGACGTCGCAAACCCCTGCCATCGCTGCCCGTATCTCGCACAAGCGAACCGTCTGTCACATTCATTGGCTGCGTCTGGAGATCGGGCATGGCTTTGCTTTTGGCTGCGGCGCAGCGCCAGCAGCATACCAAAGGCTCTCGCATCTTTTGTTGGAAAGAGGTCGCATGATACCGTCCCGAGAGCTGCAAGCCTAGTTGAGGCCGCGAAGCGAGTTCCGTCCTATGGATGCTGTTTTCGACAAGAAAGGAAATAATGGCGCATGGGCTTCTGTTGAGCTGGTGGCACGACGAGGTGAAGGTCCCTTGTCCAATGTGCGTCCAGTAATCGAGCAGAGTCCGGTACAGATGACGGCATCAAGCATTTGGCATGCGCAGCCGCGCTCGTAGAAGCCGAAGAGCCAAGGCATGCGAGGGCTGGGAGCCCTGCTCGTGCTAAAGGTCCATGGGTCGACTGCTTGCATTTGCAGTACGTACAGAGTACTGCACATTCATAATTGACTCGAGTATGCTGGAACAGATTGACTCGGCATGGTGTTGAATGGAATCCATGTGAAACACCCGTCAAGTCTGCCTTGCTCGTCAATATGCATGTCGTGTTGCCTTCAGGCAAGGCAGCCCATGCACTGTGAGCGTAGAGATTTGTTGCCTCTCGACATACCGAGCCAGTTAGCAAGCCGCGGGGAGCTGCAACCACAGTCGCACACCAGTGTGTGCATGGTCCTCAAGTGCTTCTAGAAGACGGCCCCCTACTCAGCCTCTGGTAGCACCTAGTCGTTGACCCTGGTTCGCTGGAATGAAAAGTGCCTGCATATTGGGGCTGACGAAGATGCATGCCGCATCTGTAGCAAATGTGTCGTGTTGAATGTAGGCGCGAGGCAGATTTGGGGAGACAAAGAGCCCTGCGCTGGTGGTGAGGTGAGGCAATCATGTAGCGATGAAGAGAAGATTTGCAGGTCTGTTGTCGGCAGCAACGTGACTCCGTCGTGACTTCCTCTTCGGGGGCTGTGCCGATCACGCTTTCGCGAGACACGCGACACGCGACACGCGACAACTCAACTCGTGACTTCAACTTCCCACATGCATCTTCTTCGCCTCGTCCCTTTCTGTGTTCATGATGCGTCATTTCGTCGACTACTGTTCCGCGACTAGCTGTGGGTCTGTGGCTACGTACACCGCCCAAGTCCGTGGCGAGCGACTACAGCCTCTAGACCCAGACTCCTCAGGGTCGCAAGGCACGCAAATCCAGGCGACCTCAACCCTGCGATCGGACTTCTCCAGAGACCAGAGTATTGTGCAGAGCCTGGAGCAGGACCGCACATCGCTAAGCCCTATGATCCCAGCTTCTAGGTCGCCATGGCCGCCACACCCATTGACAAGCTAGGGACGACACCATGCAGCATCTTGTCCTGCTTTCTCCGCACATGCGGCTGAACGCTGATAAAATATCTACCATCAGAAAGAAGATGCGATGTCTCCATCGACGCGTTCTTGTGCTCACTTACCCCTCAACAATCTGGTAAACGCTGGCTACATCTGGCTACCGCAACCACTGTGAAGCGCCTGGACCCAACCAAGGCGTTTATCACAACGATGCTTTTGGCATGGCAAGCGGATGTTGAACCGGTTGCCGATCATGGAAGTTCCAGCGAGACGGTCAGTTCTGTCTAAATCGCTAAAGCGGAAGATCGCCACAATCTTCGATCACGCTCGAACGATGGCGCGAGGATAGTCTTCTGTGGCCGTCATCATCATGATTACATACAAATTTCGAAGCCGCATCTTGATATTCGCCGCATGGTTCAATGAATGTGCGCTTACTGCATTACAACCATTTCGCAATGCCCCGAAAGCATGTATTAAACTGCCAAGTCAGCCATGAGACTTCGCAAGCTTCTTCCAACAATACAATGACCTTCATGAAATGAGTTCAAAACGGGCTTAATCGCCTCGTGGTAATGTGTCAGAACTTTGAACTGCTGGGCCCCCCAGATTACCGCTTTATTCGGGAATTACAAGCACGAGTACACGACAACATCATCAGTCTTGTGCAGGTTTGCGTGAGCCAAATTCCTTTCAGCAGCAAAGACAGTCTTTCGCGGTCTGAGCTCGTAAGAACCCAAAAAATACATCGGTCGTGGATGCACCAAGAAAGGCCTCTTAGCAATCCTACAACACACCAAATTCTCTCCTGCATCACGTATTGCAAAAGACGTACAGAAACCCTCAAGAGAATTGCACGTGGCTTATTGCAGGCCAAACCCTCATTGAGCACAAGTGCGTCCTACAAGAACTCGGCTTCCAAGAGGACAAGATCCTACTTGTGAACCACGACACCGTTAGACTAGACACTGATACTGCCCATCGAATCCTGTTCAACGGGGAAGACTTCAGCAGCAGCCGACCAGAGCACACACAGGGCCTCAACTCAGCGACAGTCGATTTGTGGATAAGAGATATCAGATAAATATCGCGCGATCTACAGTGTGCCCAAGGCAACATGTTGTACATTCTATCGTAAGAAAATGCTGTCGAAACCAACGCCGGAAAATGCAACGCCACGCTTATCAAATGCATCCAACAAAGTCATCACACTTTCTCACTGCTCACTTACACATCCTTCACCGAACGACTGCGCGGTCTCTCCGCGCCACCATCTTCACTCTTACAGGTACATCCCCTACTCTGTCTCTCTTGGCCATCTTCGGCTGCGCCCACCATTCCCAACCCCCCAATCGCAACATCAGCAGATCTGTTGTGTTGCGACGAGTTCCCACTCACGTCAGTGTTTGAAGTCCGAACTTGCTTCGCCGGCGTGTCGAAGCGGACTTTCGGTGGCGTGGGACTGCGGCCTCGAGACGGCGAGTTGTACGCAGTCTGGACCCGACTGAGCGGTACAGATATGGGCTCTGCACGAGAAGTGTTGGGCGTGGACTTGGCGATGAGGTCTGCGTCATCCTCGCTGTCCCTTCGACGAAGCAAGGTGTGGTGCGACACGGCAAGTAGGAAGTTATCCATGACCAGCACTACTCCTCGTCAGTGTTCATTCAAAATCGACACGCTTTAGGATACTCACCAGCTACATAACAAAACACCACGACGGGAATAACCCACGCGCTGCCGACGAATTTAAACCCGCTCATCGACTTGTTTCCTATCACTGTAGCCACACCCACGATCATCAGCGCAAAACCAACGACTACGCGGTTGATGATCTCGCCGAATTCGTACTTCGTCTTGTGCAGCTTGTTAAACCAGTACATCACCGCAAGCACCAACAACACCGCGCCCGCGCCAATGTAGAACTGCATAACAGCAGTGTCGAAAACAGCATAAATGCGCTCAAGACGTTGGCGAGGATCCGTCGCTGGAGCAGAGACAGCGTTGAGTTTACCCAGGGTGTCGGCGTGTGCTTCGAAGACGAAGACCTGCGCGTTGTCGAAGATATACCGTACGAGCTCGCCGGTGCGCGTGTTCCACTCATCTGACCGGAAGCCATATGTGGCCGTGTAGTTCTCGATGGCGGTGAAGTTACTCTGCCAATTGTATGTTGCGTTCCAGTACTTCATGGGGAAGCGGGCGTCGATTTGCCACATGCTCTGGTTCAGGCTGGTGAGGAGGTCGCTGGTGCTGTCGAAGCCGTCGCCCGGATCCGAGTAGGAGGGCGCGAGATCCCACATCCAATGCAGGGCTGTGACTGCTGTGTTCCAGACTATCAAGGATGTGTTGCCTTCTACACATAAGAGGATGGCCATGTGGAGCGGGTAATGGAGGAGTGACCATATTTGCTGGCGCACGGTGCCGAAACGGTCGTGGGAGAGCTGGTCGAAGTACAGCATGTAGAGAAGGTAAAGCAGAACGACCGCAGCGACAACTGTGCCGATTTCCGTCGAGTTATTGTCTGATTGTCCTTTGAAGATGCAAGCCACACTCTTTACCATACCGATGATACCCTCGCCGATAATAATGAGTGTGAGCAGCTGAAGCCGTTCAATCAAGTGCGTATACTTGAAGCTCACGATGCGCCAGATGATGGCGATGAGGAAGATCAGAAGCCCCTCTACGATGCATATAACCACCCTATACAGCCTGTCAGCATACTCGCACACTCTCAAGAGAACGGAGATCAACTCACCAAACAACCTGCTCCTCCAGCCCCACCGCCCCCCTAGGATACACCCCAATCGTAACCCCATACGCCATCGCCGCCAACGCATGCACCGCCGTACTCAATCCCAGCGGCACCAGCGTCTGCCGGAACATCCTGCCCTGCCACATAACCACCGCATACTGCAAAACAATCGCGATTCTGCTGACCACCAGCACAATACCGAACTGTCGGTACGACGTGGCTACATTGGTGCGTGTGTATCTGTCGAACATGGGACCGGCAAAGACGAAGCCGGTGAAGACGCCGAACTGGATCGCTTTGTGGATGCGGTTCCACACGCAGTCGATGCTGAAGCGCACGTCGAAGAGCGTGGTGGCGAGCCAGGTGAACCAGATGAGCGTGAAGAGTTTGAGGTAGTCGATTAGCGCTGGGGGGATGTTAGTGTAGCGCAGCACAGGTGCGTTGAAGACGAACCTTGTGCATCTGTATGTTGATGCATGTCGGTGAAGTATGCTATTCCCGGTCAGCAAGTATCTACACGTCTCGGTCGTGATGCATGCCTAGGTTGGCGACGAAGAAGAGGTCGTAGAATAGCTCGATGCTGCTGGCTTCGTGGTGCTGCTTGTAGATTATGACGTTGTCGCGGCTTGTCCTGCCGTTGCTGCCCAGGGTGAGGGATTCGGTTGAGGCGTCGCTGATGCTTGTCGGGTTGTTCATCTTCTCCAGGTCTGCAAAACTGCCAGATAGCACCTCCCGGACATCTTCGTTGATGGGGTTGGCAAGCAGTGGAAGGCAATTTTTGTTGCCATCTCCCGGTTGGTCTGGCGAGTGGTGTTGAGATTGCTCTTTCCGCCGCGTGCTGAAGTATCGTGCGAGATCCATGTTGAAAATGGGAGTATGGAGTAGTTCTTGTGATGATTTCGTATACTATAGCTCATGATGATATTTCGAAGTTGCAACTATATGCAATATATACCGCTCTTCATTCATGACGCAAGACCTCTTCGGACAGCATACTAAGCATGAATGTGACCGTAGCAACAGCTCTCCAACGAGATATAAAAAGTTGCAGTAAGATGCCGCCTCGAAACATAGACTCAGATACGCACAAGCATCAGATTCACGAAACAGTGCACCCACAGGTTTGACTAGTTGAGTCAACTGAGTGCTTGCTGTTGATTGGCGCCTCTGACGGAAGATACGTTGTGCAAAGAGCAAGAATAGGCTTGACGATGTTAGTTCGCATCTCGCGAGCCTCAATCTGTGTGGAACTATCGCTCTCCTTTCCCCAGCACGCACATAGCCACGTCCGGCAACTGGCTGACTTCGAAGGCTCCTGGCTGCTCTTCCTCAGCGCACGCAAAGCCACACTTAGTAGTTGGTCGCACTGAGATCTATTGTAAGCTCCGCAGACTGCAGTGCAACGTCCGTGACAACGATCTGAACACTCATAAGACGACCGTCGCAGGAGCTAAGTCGTGGAATGTCATTGCTTGGCTAGGACTGTCGCTCCGAACGAATGAATGCTCTTCGCCAAGGTCTGAGATAAGCTTGGATTGTAGAAGCCTCAATCATGGACAGCACAATCCAAAATTAATCCCGGCTTGTGCGTCAGCCACGTGGTGGCTCAAGATCGGTGGTCCTCATGCTGTCACACTTGCGGAAATATTCTAGAAGTCCGTACTTGGGTCATAGCACAAGACTCACCAGCTTGTATGGATAGATGACCAGCTTGTTGCGCTTGCCCGGATCTCATTATCTCTGGGGTGTGTCAAGGAACTCGCTGATCTCTTCCTCTTCCTCTTCGGACGAGGTCTCATCTTCATCACTTTCGCCATAGTCATAATCGGTATCATCGTCTTCATTATCGTCGATCCGAACAGGTGCGTTGGTTGCCGTGCGTCCTGACCTAAGAACACGTGGCCCATCTGCTGGCGGCGCGTCTTCGCAAAACTTCTTGACCTTTGCCCTCACCCGTCCTTGGCGACCTCCGCCTTCGAAGTTGAGAGCCCAACTCAGCTCAAGACCCGCCTGCTTAAAACCGCTGTCATTAACAACCCAGCTGTATGGCTCTTTCAACACGATCTCAGCTTCGAGAGTGAAGTGTCCCCAACCGAACCGACGGACTTCATAGGGGGGGTTTCGAAGCGTAAGCTGCGGTGGCCTAAAACTTTCGTGCTATCGGGTCTCAGTGAGGTCTAGTAGCGAGATCGCAAGCACTGACCAGATAAATACGCACATACTTGACCAGGTCGGGTCGCGACGTCCGGACAAAGAACGTCCAATCATGCTCGTTGGCATCGTCTGCATCTTCGACCAACTGGTGCTTGTTCCCGATCAATATCATGACCCCCTCAATCCCATCGGTCCCGGCACGTGACCCTCGCTCGACCTCTTCCTCCACCCGCCTCTCCTCATACAGTATTGGGTATTTCGCCTTGAGCTGGGCAGCCAATGCTTCGTCTGGTGCAGCATTTGTATGATTCCGACACATAGGACAGCTGGCTTCGAGGTCGTACGTTGGATCATAGTCGGGATCAAAAAGAGCAAGCTCGACGTCGAGACTCGAAGCCTCTATACTGGTGGTCGCGGAAGATGCGTCTTGCCATTGGGCCATGCATGATGAGCAGAGGAGGTGGTTGCACCTCGTTCTCACGGGGATGTACAGGAGCAGCTGGCAGATCTAGCAGAATCAGAATTCTGACTTCGCTAAAATCAGGCGAACACATACAGGACACAGGTCATCGTGAGCCACATCTTCGGTAAGAATAGCAGCGTTAGCCATGGGTGTTTGAGATGTAGGAGTGAGTGTTGAAGAGGAGGAGCAAAGTCATTGCTCAAGTGACAGCAGCCGAGGTCGGAAATATAGCCTCCATTCTGCAAAGAAGCTACTGCAACCGTCTCTGTGTTTTGTGGTGGTAGTGACGACAAGGCTTTAGGCAACAGCGCAAACGCGCTAGCCGCAGCGCTTGAGATCACGTGACAGCGCGTTTACGCGCAGGTGAACATTTGAAATCTGAAGGCTCTCCGATCTTCCTCGGTTAACACAACCAACTCCCTTTCACTCCAACGACCCACTTACATTGTGATAGGCGGATCTGCAATCCACTTTCGCAGATGAAGAGCTGAGTGCTATTGCAGCTTCGTTACGCGCACAGTCTCGACGTGCAGTTGATTGTTTCAGTGCAGACGAGGTCAACATCCAAGAAGTCATCAAACCGTCACTCACAAAGAGCTGACAAGGGCTGTCTTGTAGAGTTCATCATCCGACGTGCATGAGTTACCGGCGTTCGCAATGTACAGCCCTACCTTGCTGCTGTATGCTACACGAGATAGGTTGCTACCTCGGCTGCCAGAACGACAGTCAATCTCGTCACAACTTGTGCTGCGCTGCTTGTTCAACACCAAGCACTGCGCTGCCAAACCTCTGACAATGTTTGGACCAGCCCAATTGCCGTTGAAGCACACGATGGCAGGGCGACGCTAGCGCGCAAACAAAGTTTCGTGTCAGAGACGTGAGCGCCGAGTCATCACCGCAACCTCATTTCGTAGGGTTTGACATGTCTCGACCAACATTCGTGTCATTTACTTGTTACCGATAACTCGGTCTTGGAGAACGCCGCTAATTACCGTTCATGCTTATGTACTGCTCTAGAACGCTTGAGTATAGCCGTCATGTTGCGCTTGACCAAGAGGAGAGCATGAGAACCATGAACAAAGACGCCATGACCTCTTCTTTTAAATTCCTACCGGCGCCGCACGTTGGTGGCGTCGCGGAACGTGGCGGGTCATGTCTTTGGCGATCGTTATTGGTGTTTCTTTGTGGAGGAAGTGGCCACCTGCCCTGAGAGCCTTCAAGACGATGCGCTACAAGGGTATCAGATAGCTGTGGATGGCTCGGAGCCGCGTAGCCTGACGGTCGTTGTTTGTATTTCCCTATTAGATGCACAATCCATACCGTGGGCCTTTCCGTTCACCCAAACCTTCGAGCTATTTTGGTCTTTCACTCACTTCCTTTCCCAAATACCTACCTATTACCTAGCTCAGTCTCTCATTGAACTTCTACATCCTCGCTCACTACAACCTCGACCCTTCATCCTCCACTCATTCAACCAACTCTCATCACCACTGTCCAAGATGCAACTCTTCATCTCTGTCCTCGCTCTGATGGGCACCCTCGCCAGCGCCCTCCCAGCTGTATGTCCTCCCAAAACCACCCATGCTTAGCCTTTCTAACATGCATGCCAGCCTACCTATAACGACGGCCGCGGCGCCACCATCTACACGTCAACCAACTTCGAAGGCGACTCGACCTTTATCCCTGGCACTTCGTCGTACTGCGCCGATCTCAACAACATCTTTGGCAACTTCGACGGTCGCGTGCGTAGTGTAGTTGTCGAGAAGGGCTACAGGTGCCAGTTTTATCTGTGAGCAAAGCTGCGAGTAAAGTTGGAGACTATAGGGCTAATTCAGAATAGCGGCCATGACTGCCCAGCGAACGGCTCCGAGTACGAGTGTGGAAGCAAGGACGCGTCGGAGGCGATTGGTACGCTGCCTGACTGGGCGGACCAGAAGGTCCACAGCGTCTTTTGCGCGAAGATCTAGTGAAGCCGTCCACGGAGAGGGAGAAGATTGGCGAATATCTCCCATAGAAAAGTATGAAGTTGCTAAGAGCATCTTCTGACAGGGAGTCGGCATACTGAGGTCGTTGACTTGAAAGTGTATGTGCAACATACACAGCTCCTAGGACTCATATCCATGAGTGGCTACTTAATGTAATGTCATAATAACCTCTTCAAACCCCTCCAATCCCCTCGTGTCACTTAATCTGGGAATTCTGAAGTCAGGTAGGCTATCGTACCACCACGCCGCGCTGCAATGACGCTGGTCGCTGATTTGCAGTTTGATCCAACGTATTCATCGTATCTTCGGCTGTGGAGAACTAATGCCTTGCGGCGAGCTGTACAGTCACACATGCGACATCGCCAATGAGTTGGTGTTGGTGGTTGCACTGCCACGGACCCTTTGCAGTTCGCAGTTTCGCGGACCCCACCTCAGCTTCGAAGTCCGACTCCGCCGCGACATAGGAAGGGAGCTACCGTGTCATCAGGCCAGGCAGTCACTGGAACATGTGGCGTCTCCAGTCAGCCGCCGTGGGCGAAGGCGTGTCGCATTTAAAGGCGCGCGTGCTGTCGCAAACGTCTCCTGCCCAATCGAGGCGCTTGCCCCTCCATCACCCGTAAGCATTCACGCCTAACTCTCCGAGACAGCCTTTCAGCTACACCTACATTACTACACCTCGACCCTATCTTCACCCTAAAACACATTCACAAACTCCAACATGTCAAGCGGCGATTACTATGGCGGCGGTGGCCAGCAGGGCTATGGAGGCCAGGGCTATGACGGCGCGCATCACGGACAGCAGCAAGCGCAAGGCTACCAAGGCTACCCTCCGCAGGGACAGCCAGTTCACGAGCAGTATGGCGGGTCGCATAGCCCGTACCCACCCCAGGGACATGTGAGAACACCTTCGCGACGCCGGCGCACGCCGATATAGACCAACCACTGACCCCTCCATAGAGCCCGTACCCAGCACCACCCCACGATCAGTACCAGCAGCAAGGCTACAACGCCCCACCACAGAACCAGTACGATCAGGGCTACGACCCTAACCGCAGCCACTCTCCCTACCCGCCTGCGCCACAACACCAGCAAATCCAGCCGCACCAACGCTACCAGGATCCCAACCAGCAACACGCATACGGTGGTCAGCCCGGATACGGCGACCACCAGCAACCAGGCTATGGTCAGCAGCCGGCTTACGGCCAGCCCCACGGCCAACCCGGCGCTCCAGGAGGTCCAGCCGAAGGCGACCGCGGCCTGGGTTCGACACTCATCGGCGGCGCTGGCGGCGCATTCCTGGGTAACAAAATGGGCGGATGAACGTTGGGCACGCTCGGCGG
>Ga0265780_10004927_pt1 | contig 17054 bp, 18 predicted proteins | sample P1T30metagenome_FD_192432 | JGI IMG/M metagenome (GOLD analysis project Ga0265780, IMG submission 192432) | Plant litter microbial communities from East Loma Ridge, Irvine, California - P1 T30 | ecosystem: Environmental > Terrestrial > Plant litter > Unclassified | place: USA: California... | reverse complement strand
CGCTCACACACCGCTAACCCCTGTTTGCTCCCCCACCCGCCCTTTCACCTCGCAGCCTGAAATTGTCTTCCCGCGCCCTCACCGCGCGTTTGTCTCGTCCGCTTCAAAACCCCCCGTCCATCATCTCCCTCTCTCCAACCATGCCGCACGCCACCATGGACCGCAAAACGCAGCTCGCGCTGCGCAAGCAGCAACTCGACGCACGCCTCGCCGCCATCGCCAAGGCGAAGCGCGTCTACATCTCCGGGCTGAAAGGCCACCACCCGTTCCAGCTCGGCGTCGCATACCACTTCCGCGGTCACCAGCTGTACAGCTTCCCCGGCGGCGAGCCGATCACGCCGACGCCGTTCAAGACCAAGCACGGGATCAACATTGTAAGGACGACGGAGGGATTGGTGCCGGTTTGGGATGGGGTTGCGGCGGGGCTTGTGCAGGAGGAGAGGGTGGGGGCGTTGAGCAAGAGCTGCGCGGTGTTTTGGGAGGAGGCGGAGAGGAAAAAGAGCAGGGAGGGGGAGCAGGCTAGGCGCGCGTTGGAGGCGGAGACGTGTGTGGATGATGAAGAGGAAGAGGAGGGAGGGGTCGAGTTGCCGGTGGTGAGGAGGCGTGCTAACAGAGAGCTGCCGCGCATGGCGTACGAGACGAGCCTGGTTCCTGCGCAGGTGCTGTCCAGAACGACTTCGAGGGCCGTGTCAAGAGAGGCCTCGCATGTCGACTTGAGCGCTCTCGCCGGCTCGGGAGAGGCGCCTCATCCGCGCTCCATGCGCTTCGTCACCCCGGCTTCGGCGACTGACGTCGCCTCCATGGTCACGGTACATGACCTCCTGATCGCCCCGCGCTCTCTGCACCGCTCGTCCTCGTCCGACTTAGCCAACAAGCCCACCTCCGCCTTCGCCAGGAAGCTGCAATACCTATCTTCGCAGCCCAGCTCGTCCACCTCCTTCGCCAGGAAGCTGCAATACCTATCTTCGCAGCCCAGCTCGTCCACCTCCTTCGCTGACCTAGGAGCTCGCCACGACCGCAGCAAGTCCGGCGTGTCCAGCATCCCAGGACTAGGCCGCTCGTCCACCTCACTTGCGGACCTGCATACTCGCACCAGCTCTGTCGGCATCATCCCCGGCCTCGGCCACTCCGACTCTTCGCCCTCTCTGACAACGCTGAACCACGAGCAAACCGACACCCTACGCCCCTGCATCCTCTCCTCGTTGCATCCGCGCATCTGGGGCGAAAACTTCTACACCCCAAACGACCGCGCGCGCTGGATGTCCGAATCGCTGCCTGGCTCGCGCCTCGCCTCCGTCGTCAACACGCCGTTCGCCTCGCGTCCCGTGTCGCCGACTCTGCGCCCGTCGCATCTGCAAGTTCCGCGTACCATCCGAAGCACGCACACACTCCTCCAACATGTTTGACTCGATTGCTAATGGGTATGCAGATCTCAGTATCAGCACTGCGGCCATGCAGTACGGTCCCAGCGCGACGACTGGTAGCGACCAACAGCGTCGCGCAAGCATGGTGTTGAACCAGGCGTATAATGAGGGCAGGATGGGTGAAGACGGAGTGGGTGTGCGTGCACCAAAGTGTGCTATTCATGGAGAGCAGTGCGATGGCGTTACCGTTACCGAGACCTGGAAGACGGAGCGCGCGCAGCAGACCGGCGGCTTTCGCGACGTGTATCCGATGATTGAGGGAGATGGTGCCAGGATCCTTGTCGACTGGGCTCGCTTGCTCAGGCAAGAGCAGGAGCGTAGGCACAACTAGTCGCGCTGGCTAAGAGCTGAGAGATGAGATGAACTAGAGGACTTTGGGGTACGATAAAGAACTGGATAATAATGCATGGCGGGCTGAAGGCCTGTGGGATGAGATATGAAGTACATGATTGATCAAGTGAAGTGACTTGAAGGTATACGGCAACTATGAACTGGGGCTGGCATCTGCTACTGTACCGCTCTCGCTGGTGTCCTTCTTTGCCTCCTCGGACTTTTTCTGGGCTGCCATTTGCCATGCTGGGATGGCTGCGCGGCCACCTGCTACTCTGCCATATGATGAAGGGGCGGCCTTCTCTGCTGTGGGTGTGGAAGAGGAGGCGGACGCAGTGGTGCTGTTTCCTTGGGCCTCGGCAGTGCTGGTGCCGTTGGTCTGCTCTGTTGGCGTAGGGGTAGGCTGTTGTGCAGGTGCAGGTGCGGGTGTCGAGGTGCCAGATGAGCCGTTGACATTTGGTGCAACTTGTGACTGGTTCTGGTTCTGGCCGTAGTAGCTGGCTGCTGGGGTAGCTGGCCGGGCTGGTCCGGCACCCATTCTGTTGCCAACCAGGGTCTTCAGGCTCTTAAGCTCTGTCGAGAGCTCCCTCAGCCGGTTGTCCGTCGACTCCTTCTGTGCATCCATGGCCTTGGGGATCAAGTCTCTCAGACCACGCACGTCATCCTCTATGCGCCTGTTGTCGTCTCCTTGGCGCTTGGAGGATTCCTTGAGGCTTGTCAACACGCTCTCCACTTCGCCGAGCGCGTTGTCTAGTCTCTGTGTCCTAGCCTCTTCTGAGGCCTTGAGGGCGGTTGTGTCGGTGTTGAGTTGCTCCAAAAGGTCGAAGGCGCGCTTAAACGATTCGTCAATGGAGGCCTTGTCCTGCTCTAGCTGTGGCGGTGTGGGTGGTTGAATCAGGGGGGCAATATAACGTTTCGCTGTGAAGTACAGGCCGTAGCCTACGCCTCCCATGACCGTGGCCATGATGAAGTAGTCTCGCCAGTCGCGTTTCGGCGGTCTGCGCTGTGTTAGTATGGCCGTTCCTTTTCTGTCGTCTCGGCAATCTTACTCTGGCGGTGGTGGCTGTTGCCAATAGCCTTGCTGTTGTGGAGGGTAGCCATAGGCCGGTGCTGATGGGGGCGGCCTGTTGTATGCATAGTTGGGAGGTGCGGATGTCGGTGGAGGAGGAGGCTGGCTGGGGTCTTCGGCGGCGGCGCGTGCAAGGGAGACGTCGACTTCTTCCTGTGTGAGGTTTTTCGATTGGAGGAACGCAATGCGCTTGTCGAGAGGCGCGCTGGCGACTGATGGGTCTTGAAGAACTGCAGAGCGGTTAGGAAGGAGCATGTGAGCGTGGTCGTGATTGCGACATACATGAGACCTGCGATTCGTCAGTATTAGGTTGCTACTTCAGGAGAAGCGACTTACGGCAGAGGTTATTAGGTCCTCGCGAACCATGTTGACGGCTTGCTGCCCAGTGGCAGATTGTTGCGTATGGCGGCTTGCGATGAAAGGAGCGGAGGTTTGATGGCGTCTCGCGACACATGACGGTCGGTCAGCCGAGAAGTCGGAGGCGGGTATCTTGCCGAGGCATTTCCAACCTTGGAAGGTTCGGCTCCACGCTCCATTTAGGGGTCATCTTGGCACCGACGTCTCCTTCACATCTCATCTCATCTTTGCATTCAAATATTGGAATAATGACCCACTCTGGTGCCGACGCTCAAGATTCCAACTTATATCAGGGAAGCACTCCCTTTGTCAGATGACCCAAGCAAACAACACTCCCTGCTCTCCGCCTCTTCAGTCAGCGACCATGGCTGAGGACATCCTTCTTCACATTTGCATCTACTATGCATACCCCTTCATGTCAGCTTCCTCTTCCAACTATCTGCGACATGTGCGTCCTTGATATCCAGCAAATGTCTTTGCGCCTCTTTCAATATCTCCAAGGCTCGCTCAGTCTTGTGACTACAATATCGCATTTTCACATTTTCTTTGCTCTAGGGTTCTCTACCACGCGTAAGGGATTACATCCTGTCTAGACAGGTAGAAAAAAGTATGGGTACCATGGGATTTCATCATTGAAACAGCCAAACTGGAATAGATTGATAGATGCGCCATGGTATCTCCCCCCTACCTTTGTTCTTCCGACTAGGCGGTATCACTATTGCATTCCATATCCGCAACACTGTGTGGCCTGCCGAAAGCATACGCGGTCCTCATGTTCACAGGACTGGTCATCTTCTTCTGAGCCTGACATAGCAGCTGCCCATAGCAACTTGCGCCCAGTCACGAGTGGGCCATGCACGTCTGCTTGACCCAGGGCAAAGTTTCAACAACCCGATCTTTACGCGCCATGATGCATAGCTCACCGCTACAGACCTGGGCGTCTTTCTGGGATAGACAGTCCTTCACTCACTATGGCGGAAACAATTGCATTGTGCGGGTCGCTCGTTTGTTTGGCTGTCTCACCCTCCTTCACCACATTGTGCGGACTTTTGAGACAAACGAGTCTAGGTTTCCCGACCACCAAATTTTGGTCTTTTCCCTTTGTCTCTGACTCTACCAATTCCTCTGCAATTTTAATCCGCCAGAGATCATCAACATGAATCCACGCAAGAATCAGCACACCAACATCATCGATGACCTCGATGCGATTTCTTTGGCGCAGCAGGGCGGGAAGCGCAAAGCTGCACCCAAGAAAAAGAAGGATACGACAGGAGGCGCTGGTGCTCCTGCACCGCCAGTCGCCAGCGGATCGAAAGCACAAATAGCGAAGAGGCCTGCCGCTACTCCTCAATATGGCGGTGCTTCTGGCCCGCCAGGTGCCGGCAGCTCGAAAGCGAGGGCTGCGAAGAAGAAAGCCGCTCCAAAAGCGACAGGTCCACGTTTTTATGAAAAGAATGGCGTGAAGATCCCGTTGTATGAGAAAAGCGGTAAGAAGAGGGGACACGCCCGTCTCGCGAGCGGCTTGCGCAACAAGAACACCGACTTCTTGCTCGACCTGGTCGGCGAGTACGCTGGCGCGGCTAAGAGGAAAGAATTCAAGGATGCCGACAAGACCAAGGCCGAAATGGCGGACTGGATCGAGGAGCAGGAAACATATGCTCTAGGTCCGAATCCACTGAGCAAATTGGACATAACAAGTAAGTCACAGCGCGACTTCATGGTTTAATGAGCATATACTGACAGTCGCAGTGCCTGTGGATGAGGACGAAGACGACTTCAACGTCGAAGAGGAGGAAGCCCTCTGGGCAGATCCTGCACCTGAGATGCTCACCTACAAGGGGAAAGGGAAGGGAAAGGCTCACATTGATAAACCCACCGTCGTCGCCAGGCGCCCGGAACAAACAGGAAAGGGTAAAGCCCAGGCTCGCACTTCAGAAGAGGACCAAGGTACGAAACGCAAACGTGACAACACAATCGAGCCAGTGCAAGCCTCGGGGCAAACGGCCAAGAAATTGAAGGTCCATCAAGCGCGTGAACAAGTGGCTAAGCAATCAGCCGCAGCAGACATAAAACCGAAGGCTCAGTCGAAGGACGAGCGCCGCAAGTCCCGGATCGAAGAGAAGATGGCAGAGTTCAGCAAGACCGCCATACCCAAGCTTTCTGGCGCAGCACCGGAACAAACACCAGAGGAAAAGGCTAAGCTCAAAGCTGAAGACCTGAAAGCCCACAACGCGATGATGGAGTCAAAAATGAGCTATCTGGGTATGCATCCTGACAACCCGGACGCCTCAAGCATGATAGTCAACCTCCCAGAGGAGGGCGAGGACAGGGTTCTGACCGCAATTACGAACCCATTTACCAAGAAGCATGTCCTTCATGACACAGCCATACCGCATAACCGGACCCAGCGTCAAACGCAACAGCCTGTACGTACCGAAAAGCCTTTCATCAAAGACGGCAAGCATGGCCGCCGAGGAGACTTCGAAAACGACCCCGACCGGCGCACAGGTCGCGGCCATGAAGTCACTCCGGAAGACCGCACCCGTCACAATGAGTACATCGATTTCCGCGCTCTCGTCTACAAAAAGTATCCCCTCTACCCAGGCGTTGCGCAAGGAGAAATAGTGGACAACTCTATCAAGCAGACTTGGGACGATAACGAGATTTGGTACAACAGCTTCAATTACAAGTATGGCGGCAACTTGTTCAACCATCTCTGGCCTTGTGGTTGCGAAAAGCTGAGAGGTGAGAGCGAGGATGGGGAGAGTGAGGAGGAGTCGTGGTGAGGGCAGATTGGGCGGCGTTTGGCAAGTGGGGCTACGGCCAGTAAGAGCGGGAGACGGCAAGATATATGGCTCGGGTAAAAGACAGTAAAAGTTTGGGGAGATCTGAAGTTGACGTGTTTGATGCCGAGCCTTGCTAATTTGTCTTAAGTTCCCATGTGATGTCTTCCACCGAACACGCCCCGAACTCCACCTACCATGTTCTCATACGTTTTATTCAACCCAAATTAATTGTAGCGCAGTTGATCGAATTCAAGTCGTTGGCCATGTGCGAAGCGGCTTGCGCCATCACATAGCTGCCATACTGAAGCCCGACGGCCATCTTACCAATTCTTGCTCAACTGGCTTTACAATGTCTGAGTTCGCCCAGATATCGCCTTTGAGCATGGCGCGCGTCGACAAAGGTGGCAACAAAGGCTTTGTTGTCTTGCTCGACCGCTCCTGCACGGTGTCTCGCCGCCTCCACGCAATCTCGGCTGAAGCTCAGAACAAGCAAGAACGACTCACCTCAGGCGCGTTTGCAAACAACCTCCGCCAACGCTTGTTTCTGGGCTTACCCAATCTACTCAGCGCTGCCGCCGATAGCCTCAATAGCAACACTCACTACTTAGCCTCATCCTCACTCATTAGCACCAAGTAAGCCTACTTCTACTATAAGCCAGGCCCCAGCCTTTCTCTAACAATAACAACGTAGCTTACTATAGCGTGCCGACGCTCCACAGCCTCAACCTCATCACAGACAACACACTCCTTCAAACTACCAAGACGCCAGCTACACCAAGCACATATCTCAGTTGCAACATATCTACTCCAACAACTATGGACACTCCGGCGAGAACCTCTAAGCGGGCAATGACCAAGTACGACGCCCAATTCTACTCAGAAGTCTTCAACAGCAGCCTCGGCATGCCCACGCCGCCAACTTCTACAGCGAACGATGACACTGCAAATACAAACAAGAGGCGGCGATTGACTCCCCCAACGCGCTTGGATACACCGTTTATCTCCAGTGGAGAAGGACACGGCAAACAGGACACGTCTTACTCGAGCACACCGCCGGAGACAATGAGTCTTAGAGTGACCATACCTGAGCCAGTGGTTACCAAGGAAGACCATCGGACGCTCGCGATCCGTAGAGCGGCAGCACAGCGATGGGTATCGAAACTCCAAGGGCCGTTCCCAAAACGCAAGGAGATTGGGGAAGCGTACAAGTTGAAGCTCATGCGGCATTACACAAGTCCAACCACTTCCTCCGAGCCGAACTTCATCAAACCACGCATTGACGTTTCGCCACGAGTCGATAGGCTACGACAACAGTTCCCGAGAGTCCTGACGTCGATCCCCAAGCTCAGATTGCTGGTACCTGGCTCCATGCACTTTGCGCCTCCAAGGGCGACGCAAGACCGCAAGCATGAGGACAACATGCAGTTGAAAATGAACAAGAACATAACAAAGAGCGAGGCAGCACAACGATTGGCATGGCAGAGCTTCTCAGCGACGGAGAAGGATCGGATCGACCGTGGACGAGAGGCGATGATGGAGTCGGGGCTGATCACGGACGATTTGATCAGCGAGCGCTGCGGCACAAGGAATGGTCTGCCAGAATGGCGAAAGAAGATCACCGGAAAGTTTGCGAGAGAGAAGAGGGATGCCATCTAGAAGAAGTTCCTCGACATGCTTATACGCCAGAGCCTTACGAAAGGCTTGTGCTAGACTAGCGTTGCTACCTGGGGTCGGATTGGCCGGATAGCCTGGGATGGTTATGTGGTTCAGGGCCCTTACTTAGTACGGGCAATGCCCACAAAAGTAAAAAGAAATTCATCATGTATATAACGCAAAAGGGTGCTTGTATTGAAGCTCATTCTACAAAGACGTGATATCAAAGCTGCAACATGCATGTCCCACCGCAATGCATCTACATCCAGTATCTCTTTGTCTAAAAAGCACACTCGGTTCCTAAGAAAAAAAATTCTTCCCCATAAAACCGATCACCCCATCTCCCTCATGATCATTGCTCTTCGATCATGGCCTCTCTCCGCGCCGTGGAATTCGTATCGCGTTTCTACCCCCATTAGCGCAATCCCACAGCCAAACGTCGAAAGACTTATACATACACTGTACAGCACAAACTCGTACGAGTACTGATTCGGACGCAGCCTGTTGTAGTGCATCTTCATATAATCGTTATTAATAAGATACCACGGCGGCTCGGGCTTATAATCGTCCAGACAATACAAGCGGCGCTGATAGCGATGAACCTCCCACTCCTGATCTGCTCTCTCCATTAGCACCAAATCCCCTCCCTTCACGCAAACTAATCCCAGCAAGAGGAAAGGTGAGACTTACGCCAAATCTCCCGCATCGTAACCTGGTCCTTGGGACACAGCGCGGCCTGCTGGTAAAAACACGTCCACCACGTCTGCTGCAGGTCTTTGCGCTGGCAGTAGCATTTCGAGCGCATGAGCGCCATTTCTGTGCTCCAGGGCGTGTCGGATAGGGACGTGCAGTGCAGGTTTGGGCTGCCTGGCGGCCATACTTGCTTGTTGCAGTAGTCTACTGCGCCGGCCTGGGGTGCGGTTAGTTAGGGTAAGGGGAGGAGAAGGGGGGACGTACGACGCAGCCGTTTGGGCTTGTGGGGATGAGTTGGGCGGTGGTGAGGGTGAGGAGGGAGAGGAGGGAGAGGAAGAGGAGGGGTATGTTGCGGAAGGACATTTTTGCTGGATGTTAGATAGTTAGATAGTTGATGGAAAAAGGAAGGGGGTTAGGGATGAAGAGAGACTTATATATTGTTAGTAATAAGGAGTTAGAGATGCGATTACGGGGTTTCCCCTCTTTCCGCTTCAAGTACTGTGGGGTTCATGTATTGATGCCAGAAGAGCAGTTAGAGCGCGATACTATGCCGCTATAAGAAGTGATAAAATTCAAGGTAAATTCATGTTGCACGGCCTCCAGTTCTAATGTCACGCTAGTTGTGGTGGACGGAACGGGACGTCTACGTGCACTCCGTCGGACAGTCTTGACCTAATTCGAGCGATGCTAATACCACTAGAGCTGCTGCGATATTATTAGCTGCAAATCGGGCCATTCCGTGTGGAGTGTTGAGGTCCTCCGGCAAGCATCGTTGCATGGGTGGGTGGAGAGCGACATGCTGCGCTCTAAGCCTCACGAAGATAGCCCCAAGTATCTCCGAAGCTAGACAGGATATGCTATGGCGTCGCCGGTTCGGACTTCATTTCTTTGGATTTTAGTCTCTCTTAGTACGAGGCTAGTAGTCGTAGAAGCCCTTCCCGCTCTTCTTGCCCAACCACCCTGCATCCACCATCTTCTTCATCAACACTGCCGGCCGGTACTTGGAGTCGCCGGTGTCCTCGTACAGCACGCGCATAATTGCTAAACAAGTATCGATGCCGATAAAGTCCGCAAGCTGCAGTGGGCCCATGGGCACGTTCGTTCCGTTCTTCATAATGCTGTCGATATCCTCCTTGGTGCCGACGCCGGTCTCTAGGCAGATTATGGCCTCGTTGATGTAAGGCATGAGGATGCGGTTCGCCAAGAAACCCGGGCTGTCGGCCGACTGCGATGCGATCTTGCCCATCTTCTGGCAAAATGCGATGGCGGTGTCGATGGTGGACTGCGATGTTTGCAACCCGGTGATGATTTCCACGCCCTTTTGGATCGGCACGGGGTTCATGAAATGTGTTGAGATGACGCGAGACGACGCGGAAAGATCGGTGGGGTTGTTAGAAGTGCTGGCCGCGATCTTGGTGATGCTAATCGACGACGTATTTGTTGCGAGAATGGCATGCGATGGGCAGATTTGGGCAAGTTGGGCAAAGATCTTAGACTTTAGATCTGGGATCTCAGGAACGGCCTCGATAACAAAGTCGACATCTGACAAGTCTTCAAGGGAGGTGCTGGATGTGATTCGCTCACGGGCGGCTGTGGCATCTTCCTTTGAGATTCTGCCCTTGCCGACGTCTTTTTCGAGAAGCTTGTCGGCAAACTTGAGGCCCTTGTCGATGGAAGCTTGGGAGCTGTCAATGAGTTGGACGGGAACTGAGGCTCTCTGCGCTGCTACGAGAGCTATTCCAAGACCCTGATCTCATTAGGACATTGTACACGATATCTTCCCTCACAACACTCACCATCTGTCCCGCTCCAATGACACCAAGTTTCTTCACTTCAGCTGCAGCTCCTACAGAAGGCGTGCTGCTGAACGCACGACATTGCTGTCTCGCTGCAATTCGAACAGCCTGTCTAGATGCTGTAGAGAACATTTTGTGTAATGTGCAAAGTTGCTACTGAAATCTCGACGTCGACGTCCAAAACATGTGATGGATGCAAAGTGGCCGATGAAAGCCGCTGCACGCGTAGCCGAGGCATGACGTGGGGAACATCCCTGTCGCGGGATGAGCCTTCGTCTTGGCGGGTTTGCAGCATTTGTCGCATGGATCAATTAACGCGTCGACGCGTCTGGAAGCACATCGCGACGCGGAGTAGCGACTCCAATCGTCAACCACCGCAATGGCTCAAACGACACTGGACGACTGGGCAAAAGACCCAGTAGACCCTGAAATTCGTGCTCATGTGCACAGTCTCATTACTGCTGTATGTATATTCCATATTTGTAGTATTTCGACTAACACGTCTGCAGCTTGGTGGGACTGGCGACGATGGCACGTACTCGCTCGGTGACGACGCCCTGTTGTGTTTGAAGGACCTCCGGAAATGGCTCAAGTTTGGCGACGGGCAGCTCAATCGACGAGATGTGGCACGATGCATGGCGGAAGCAAACCTCGTAAAGGGCGATTTACTGGAGATACTTGCGAAGATCTCGCCCAAAGCAATAGAGGACAAGTGGAGGCACAAGATTGCAGTGGCGACTTGTAGGTACATCTCACGCCCAATAAATCTCACAGCTAACATATGCAAGTGGAACTCCTCGTGCCACTGACCTGGCCGTTCGAGATCGACCCCATCGAAGCCACCGTTAACCACCACCGACATGGACCGTACATACAACTTGCGCAGATCGGATACAAGAGAGCGATCCTACAGTTTGACCGCGATCGAACGCTGCAGACCGCCGTCAAGATCGCCCTGCCCTCAATGGCAGTACCGCTGCGCGAACGAACTCCACGGGACGAGGGCATAATTCGTATTGCGCTGTACTTCATCCGCAATATCGCTATGCTTTCGCCACCAACAAGTGCGCCCATGGACATCGACGAGGCCGAAGTGTCTCGGTCCGCAACTATCGACACCTTCCATGAGCAGGACATATTCCAGGTCTTGCTGAGTGTTGCTTCGAGCATTGGAGAAGATTTTGTAGCGCAGGATGTGGTCGTGCTTGAGATACTGTTCTTCCTGCTCAAGGGTATTGATGCAGAGAAGCTATTCATGGAGGACAAGAAGCTCGGTACGAAAAACGCGGACGAGCTGAAGAACTTGATGCAGAAGGAGAAAGCAATGCTTGCAGGATATGCTCGGAATGCACCGACTCGACACAACCGATTCGGCACGATGATCTGGGTCAAGCGCGACGACGAGAAGGTGACGACGATATCTGGTCAGGACGTACTCGGCAAAGCACAGGCAAGTATGCAGAAGATGGACCAGACGAAGAAGTGGAACAAGCCCAGACGCCCCGGCAAGAAAATGGACGGAGAACAAGAGAGAGAAGAATTCGACTTGCCCGTTCCACTGTCTGTCTCCGCCCGCAAGCACATCAAGGCGTTCGTTGAAGAGTTCCTTGATTCTTCATTCAACCCGCTCTTCTTGCACCTACGAAAAGCCATCGAACGCGAGACCGAGCGAGTCGAGATACGTCATTCCCGACAGTTTTTCTACCTAGCATCTTGGTTCCTACGCGCGGAGTGCGCACGGCGGCGAACAATGAAGGAGCGAGCTGCTGATCCGAAGGATCCTGCCGTCCTGACTGCCGAGGATGAGAGCTACGGCCTGGTGGCTGAAGTCATGAATCAAGAGACGTTCATCTTGTTGAATCGATTTATGCAGAAGAGCCAGGACGAAAAGGCGTGGCAAGATCTCAATGCTGGCATGAAGTGCTTCACCCAGATTCTGCTTACAGTTCACGAGATGTCGGAATCGGCACTGGAGGACGACCAGGAGATTGCCGAGAACATTCAAAACCGCATCTTCTACGAAGAATCGACCCACGACCGTGTAGTCATGATTCTGCGCTCATTCAATGGTCAAGGGTTTGGCTACTTGGATGCGGTCACCGAGCTTTCGCATGTGTTCTTGCGGATGCTGGAACGATATGCAAAACAGAACGTGGACCTGCAAGTCAAGTCAAAGCGACGTGCTCGTAAGATCAAGAAGAAGGTAGCCGAGACCCACGGAGCCAATGGTGACGAGGAAGGCCAAGTATCAGACACTGAAGACATTCAACAAGCACAACGGACGGTGTCGGAGCGAAAGTTCGACTTTCAGCGCTTCGCAGCCAAGTTTGTCAATCAGAGCAGCGTCAACACCTTTGTGGCATTTGCCAGATACTTCAGCGATCTCGATACCGAGCAACTGAAACGGACGCACCGCTTCTTCCACCGAGTTGCATTCAAGATGGAGCTTGGTGTTCTGTTATGCCGAGTCGACATCCTCCAGCTCTTCACCAAAATGATGAAGGGCCCGGGTAGTCTTGACCCAGAATCACCTGCATACAAAGAGTGGGACGAGTTCGTCAGGCATTTCTTTAGACAGGTTGTCAAGAAAGTACAAGAGAGGCCAGAGCTTGTTGTGGAAATGCTGTTCAGCAAGATTCCAGCCACACTATTTTTCCTCGATCATGGCTACGATCGTGAGATCACCAAGTCAACGCCACGTGCGCCGGCAGAACTCGAAGTCAAACCTGGCATGGAGGTGCCAGAGCAGATCGGAGTCGCTGTTGGCGTGTTAATCAACCAGGCAAAGTCGGATGCACTACATTGGGTACGAGACATCCTCGCCTCTGCAGCAGAGGAGCGTAAAGCATGGGAGGATGCTGAAGAGGCACGCAAAGCGCTGGCGGCTGCCGAGCGGCCGGAAGGTGAGGAAGTGGTTGAAAACCCAGAGGAGTCCCCGAAGCCTCCATCCATCCGTACGTCCGGCACTTGAAAAAGATTGAAATAAGCTGACAAAACCTAGTTGTCAAGCCTGACAGCGAAGAGCGCCGTCTAGCAATGTTCAAGGACAACAAGCTGCGACTCCTTATGACACTTGTAGGGTTCTCCAGGCTGGGTGAAGCACACGATCCTGATGCGACGTGGATCATCCCCTCGACGTTCACGTCAACGGATCTAGAGTTCGCCATCGATTTACTGCGCAAGTACGAGTTCGATCCGCCGATGTACGAGGATGGCAAGGGCCCTGAGAACCTCATCCGAAACAAAGCATCAGCAGCCCGCCGTTCGACCCGCCGAGTAGACTATGACGATGATGACGACGAAGCAGACAATGTAGTAGAAGAGGATCATGGCGAATACCGGGCCGGAAAAGCTACGGAGAGAAAACCTGATGGTGATCGGAAGAAACTCAAGCGCCGCCAACGGGTTGGCACGCCGGTCGAGTTGGACGACGAGGAGAAGGACCGCAGAGCCGAAGCTCGACGCAAAAAGGAGCTCGAGAAGTTCGCCAAGCAGAAGAGTACAGAGTTCGTGCACGATTCGGATGATGAAGATGACAACGACAATGACGTGGAGTTCTTCGCGCGTGAAGAAGCACTTCGAACGGAGATCATGAAGGCGTTTGGCAAATCTTTCACATCAGCTAGCACAGAGACGAACACGTCCAAGAAGAGGAAAGCAGAGGACTCAACATCTAGGACCAAGAGGCGCAAGACTCCGCCTAAGAGGAAGGCGCAGCCATTTGCAGATAGCGATGATAGCGACGAGGATGTTCAAGACGCTGCAACCCCTAGTAGTGGGGCTCCGTCTTTATCGGCAAGAGATGTGGTGCACGACGAGAGCGAAGTCGAAAACGAGGCTACCGATACCCCATTATCATCGCAGCACGCCAATGGCGTACACGAGAGTGATGAAGACACCACAACGGGAGCTGCAGCTAGTACAAGAAAAGACGAAGATGTTGTGATGGCGGACGATGACGACGAGGAAGATGAAGCGACACCTGTTGCAAGACGGCCGATAGCGCGGAAAAGGGGGGCGTTTATCGTCGATAGCGACTCGGAGTGAATAGAGGTAGTATGTTCGACACTTGCATAGCGCGGCGTGGTGGGTTTGCGTTTCTCGAATTTTGTATACCCTGTATTTCGTAGTCGTTTTCATCTCATGCCATGACAGGTTTGCAGTCGCAACTGCCGAATCCTCAGTTTTGCTCTCCCCTACATCGGCACGTGCTTTTGTTGTGTGACGTCGTGCCCAGGTGGTTGCTATGGGGTAGCTGCTTCGTGCCTTCCATCTTCACCTCCCCCAGCTTGCTCACCTCGTTTCGTCAACACCACACCAAATGTAAGTGCTTCTCCCACGTCGACATTTACCACGCCGCAGCCATGCTAATGTATCCAGACCGAGCAAGATTTGAGCAAATACGCGCCCAGTGGGAGGCAGCTCAGCACGGCGAGGCAGAAACATTAGACATGGTGGGCAGAAAGGTGACCCAGCAGCAGCCTACAGGTGGCGATGCCGCTCCTCACGGCGCGAGCAAATTCCGGAGGACGCTCAGTCATGGTCTCGCTTTTATTTCCAATCCTCTATCTCAGCGAAAGATTACACCCGGTCGGCACACTGCCTCCAAACCCACTCTTGCAGTAACGGCCTCGGGAGCAAACGCGCACCCTCCGCATTTCGACGCGCCTGTCTCACAACCGCGCGGTTTGGCCGCTTCAGAGAACCCAATTGATGCGGCAATGAAGCCTGAGACACTTACTCAACTTGAGGATACTACGAAGAACGATCAAGTGAACGCGACATCCTCAGCACTGCCTCGCTCACGAACGACGAGCTTTCTACCACGACCAGTTAGATCCGCTTCGGGCGGCTCTTGTCATGACCAAGACAGGACGATCAAGCTCCAGCCTGTCACTATTGTCACCGACCCCAAGTTGCGCGCAATGCCGTCCAAGATACCTTCACCGAGCCCTCCGCTCTCGGAACGACGCGTCTCCAGTCCACGTCAATATCTTCCTCAGCCCACGTCGCGACGCGAACCACATGTCGCCAGCCGTCGTACTCCAGTAGCCGACAGTGCGGGCTCCCCCTCGAAGTTGGCAGTGAGATCACGTACGACACCTAGTCTAGTGAAGGCGGTGCATTCACCCCAGCCAGCACACAACGCGCCTGCCAGCAAAGCAGGATATAAGAGACCTGCAGGCACTCCAGTCACCTTGAGGCCTACTCTACAAGAGAACATACCTACGAACCATCGCATCAGCCAGAGACGCTCTCAGATCCTAGAGAAAAACCTGAAGCGCGAAAGCCTAGCAGCGCCAGTGACGACGAAAAACAGAACATCGGTTGTTCAAGACTCTCCGCTTAGCCCTAGCAAACAACCAACCCAGAGCACTCCATCAATGGCAAAGAAACGCATGAGCTCGAACCTCGCCGAGCAAACGCCCATCGCTGCCAGGCGCGTGCAACCAAAGGGGCACGAACCCTCACTTACAACAGGTAGTCCGGCTGTACAGCCCAAATCGGGTCCCCGAAAACACACACCAGCACCACTGCTACCGGAAACCCCAAGACCAGAGCTACTGCGTTTGAAATCAGACAAGGAACAGCAGAGGAAAACTCTGAACACCCCAAACGGTTTGGGAGGCATATGGAGGTCTTCGCGTGCGCTGGCAGCAGCAAACCATGAGGTGAGACTTCCACGTTCCTTCACCTTCCACGGTTTTGGAACAAGCACGGAAAGCTTGCCCCCAGTACCTGCCATCCCCGATCAATACCGGACACCATCCCTCTCAAGCTTCTTAAAACCAACATCTTCCTATCATTCGTATCGCTACAAGATGGATTCGATGGCTGCCTCTTGCGAATCCATTCCTGAAGAGACGAAGCATACCGTCTTTACCGCGCCTGACCCCGCAGCACAGGTCGATCCCACATCGCACATTCCCTCAAACTCCTCTAATAGCATCACCGCGCAGCCCGCGTGGCCTTGCAAGACATCTCCACTACAGAGCGCAGCCTCGAAACGACCTTCAACGGAGTCCTTGACAGGTGTACAATACACCCAGAACAATCGACCCTGGTCCATTTCTGATCAACAATATGAAGACAGTGCTGACATTGAGTCTTACCTTCAGGTTCGAGATTACATGCCACCGCTGTACTGGGCCGGCCGTTTCCAGTCTCGATGCGATCATTGGCGCACGGAAGCTATGATGTCTGAGCTCGATCCGACACATATACCAGAAGGCCAGTTGGGCCAGTGTAGACTGAGTCAAGACAAGCTAGCAGCGTGCTACATCTTCGCGCAAATGCGCGACCTATGTCTCACGGAGCAGGCAGCAAACAGCTTATGGGTGCGTGGCATAACCAGACTTTCAGAGCGATGGGAGATGATGCTAACACAATGTGCAGGAGTTCGAGTACAAGTACCGAAAAGACAACAAAATGTTGAGCGCGGAGTATCCGATGCACCCACCCCGTAAGCACGACAACCCGCCGAGCGATAACAAAGGATCCTTTGGTCGAGCCATGAGGAAGCTGACCCCACGGAAAAGCAGCTTCGTCAATCTGTTGAAAGGTAAGGGTTGGGGCACGGGTGACGATCAGAACGCTGAGATGTCTCCTGGTAGCTCTTAAGCCTGTCAAGGATAGAGCTACATGGAAAGGGCGATGGAGTCGGGTCAGGGAGCAACGCAAGCAAAAGCATGTTACCTGCATGATGATGAAAATCTGGAAGCAATCTCTCAATCACGAGGTGAAGGGCGTCGATGACATGTATGGGATACAGATGTCTCCTCCACGGACGGTACAGCGTGGCAAAGCGATTGACGTGAATGATTGTATCACTAGCACATGTCTAGCACGCATCAATGAACATAGTGATCTATATCATCGCTCGGATCTTTATGGTTTACCCTCTTCTTTCTTTGGTGAGAGTTCTTCAACAATGTTGTTTGGATCT
>Ga0265780_10004926_pt1 | contig 17056 bp, 25 predicted proteins | sample P1T30metagenome_FD_192432 | JGI IMG/M metagenome (GOLD analysis project Ga0265780, IMG submission 192432) | Plant litter microbial communities from East Loma Ridge, Irvine, California - P1 T30 | ecosystem: Environmental > Terrestrial > Plant litter > Unclassified | place: USA: California... | reverse complement strand
CAGCCGCGGCCTGGGTCAGATAGCGACGCAGGATCGCGCGCTTGCGCGCCTGCACGTCGGCGATGAGTTGCGGGTAGAAATTGCCGTAGCGCTGCCCCACCGGGGTTTTGAAGAAGCGCGTGATCTCATCCATTTCGGCAACGGTGAAATCGCGCGCATACACGCTCTGGCTCGCCGCAACGACCTCGTCGAGGATCGACGACTGACGCGCGGCAAGACGCGCCTTCATCGCCGATCCCTGCTCGGTCACGGCCTTGCAGGTGCGCATATTGGCACCGTCGATCGCGCGCTGGAGGCACTCGTCGGCCATTTCGAGCCGGGCGACACGGATGCCCTCCTCGATCGTCACCGCCTGTCGCTCGCGAAACCGGCTGGCGAGAAGCAGCCGCGCGGCGGCGGCGCGGCGTGCGTCGTAATCGACCGGCGCGGCGCGGTTGACCGTATTGGGCCGCGCCAGCGTGGTCTGCCGCGACGCCGCGGCGGCAGCGGTCTCACGCGAGGCGGGTGCCTGCGCGTGCGCGGCGGAGGCGAACGCGCAGATGAGCGCGATAGCGGCACTCAACCGTGACACACGAGCGAGACCGATCATCGTTTCTCGTCCTTGCCGATGGCGGAAAGCTGTTTCGCGAATTCAGCGGCATCGGTCTGAAGGTTACTCATCGAACGCTTCATCACGTCGCGCTGCCATGCGGCAACATCGGGATCGGACATGATCGTCATCGACGCCTGCATGTAGGCACGTCCGGTCGGCGTCTCGAAGAAGGTCCTGAGATCCCGCAGTTGCGAGACATCGAAGCGCCGCGCATAGGCGTTTGCCATTGCGGCGCTCATACCCGGCAGGCTGGTGTGCATCACCTCGGAGGAGCGCTTTTGCTGCGCAGCCAGGAAGTCTTCGAAGAGCTTGCGGGCGCGCGGATCGTCCCCCATCAATTTCGCGACCGCGCCGTCCTGTAACATGGCCTGCTGTATATTGGCGAGCGTACTACGCATCATCGTATCGATCATCTGTTCACGCGTTGCCGGCGGAAAGATCAGATCGATGAGTTCCGCCGCCGCAGCTTGACGCGCCGGGTCAGGCGCCGCGACGGGACGCGTCGAAACAGCGTTGCTTTGCGCCAAAGCCGGCGCGCCGGTTAGCAGGAGCGCCAGCGCGATGAGCCTGCGCGCGCTCACGCTGCCACCTTCCCCGCTGCCACCTTGGCCTTGAGGTACGTGTGCATCGTCGTCGCGACATCGCGGCCGTCGCGGATCGCCCAGACCACGAGACTGGCCCCGCGCACGATGTCGCCGGCCGCGAACACGCCGTCGAGTGAGGTCATCAGCGTCTTGTTGTCGACCAGCACGGTGCCCCAGCGCGTCACGCCGAGTTCGGGCGCGCCGAACATACCTGGCAGATCCTCGGGATCGAAGCCGAGCGCCTTGATGACGAGATCGGCTGGCACGTCGAACCCGCCGGCGGGGTCGATCTCGGGCGCGCGCCGACCGCTCGCATCGGGCTGGCCAAGCCGCATCCGACTCGCCTTGACGCCGCTCACGCGACCCCCGGCAAGGAACGCCTCGGGCGCGGACAGCCAGACGAACTCGACGCCCTCCTCCTCCGCATTGGCGACTTCGCGCTGCGACCCCGGCATATTGGCACGGTCGCGGCGGTAGAGGCACTTCACGCTTGTCGCGCCCTGGCGGATCGCGGTGCGCACGCAATCCATCGCGGTGTCGCCGCCACCGACCACGACGACGTGCTTGCCCGCGGCATCGAGGCTACCATCGTCGAACGCCGGTACGGCATCGCCGAAGCTCTTGCGGTTCGAGGCGGTGAGATAGTCGAGCGCGTCGACCACGCCGTCGCTATCCACCCCCGGCGCCTTGATAGCGCGCGGCTTGTACACGCCAGTGGCGATCAGCACCGCATCATGGCGCTGGCGCAGCTCGTCGAGGCTGGCATCGCGGCCGATCTCGAAACCGTTGTGGAAGACGATGCCGCCAGCCGCGAGCCGCTCGACCCGGCGCGTGACGACGTACTTCTCGAGCTTGAAGCCGGGGATGCCGTAGGTCAGCAGCCCGCCCGAGCGATCGTACCGATCATAGACATGAACGTCATAGCCGAAATTGCGCAGATATTCCGCCGCGCTGAGGCCCGCCGGGCCGGCGCCGATCACCGCGACCGACTGGCCGCGCGCCGGACCCGGCACGAGCGGCTCGACCCAGCCTTCCTCCCACGCGGTATCGGTGATGAACTTCTCGACCGAACCGATCGTCACCGCGCCGTGGCCGGAGAATTCGATCACGCAATTGCCCTCGCACAGCCTGTCCTGCGGGCAGATGCGGCCGCAGATCTCGGGCATAGTCGAGGTCGCGTTCGACAGCTCGTACGCCTCGCGAAGCCGCCCTTCCGCCGTGAGCCGGAGCCAGTCGGGAATGTGGTTGTGCAGCGGGCAATGCACCGAACAATAGGGCACGCCGCATTGCGAGCAGCGCCCGGCCTGATCTTCCGCAGCCGGGACCGAATAGCGGCTGGCGATTTCGCGAAAATCCTCCGCGCGATCTTCAGCTTCGCGCTTGGCAGGATAGCTTTGCGCGCGGTCGACAAATTTCAGGAGGTGATCGTTCGCCATCTTCGCCTGCTCTGGTTGCAGGCGCCGCCATACGGCTGATTGTTACACTTGTCACGCACTTTTAACGATATAGGACAGCTAATCTTACCCATTAGTAGCAGTACGATCGGAAGGGACTTCATCTCGCCTGCACTCAGGGTCCTATTTAGTTCCGATTCGGTACTATCTTGCCAGCAACCACGCCAGTGCCGCTGCACCGGCAACGATCCGATACCAGGCGAATGGCGAGAAGCCGCGCTTCGTGACGATGCCGACGAACCAGCGCACCACCAGCAACGCGACGATGAATGCGACCCCGAAGCCGATCGCGATGCCGCCGAATCCGACCCCGCCGCCCGACGCGAGTTCGTGCCGGTTCTTGAACAACTCCAAAGCGGTAGCGCCGAGCATCGTCGGAATGGCGAGGAAGAAGCTGAACTCCGCCGCGGTGCGCCGCTCGACGCCGAGCGTGAGCGCGCCGAGGATCGTCGCGCCCGACCGGCTGACGCCGGGGATCATCGCGAGGCACTGAATAAAGCCGATGCCGATCACCTTGGGCAGCGGAATCTCCGCCACGCCTGCGATGTCGCCTTCCTTCACCGTGCGCTCGATAAACAGGATCGCGAAACCGCCGACGATCAGCGCGACGCAGACGGTGACCGGCGATCCGAGCAGCGCTTCGATATATTTGTGAAGCGCAAGCCCGATCACCGCCGCCGGCAGGAACGCGACGAGCAGGTTGCGAACGAATCGGATCGACACCGGATCGACTCGCAGCAGCCCAGAGATCACCGCCCAGAAGGTCCGCCAGTACAGCACCACGATCGCGAGGATCGCGCCGAGCTGGATGACGATGTTGAACACTTCCCAATAGGCCGAATCATAGCCGAGCAGCGCCGAGGCGAGGATGAGATGCCCGGTCGACGACACGGGCAGGAACTCGGTCACGCCTTCGACGATGCCGAGCAGGATGATAGTCAGTAGATCGATCACGCAAATCCCCCTTTACGGCCAGCGCAACCGCGCCGCCGCTCGTCCACGCCGTTGCGCTCCGCCGTTCAGGCGGCAGCGCGAGCGCCGAATCTCCCGTTACGACGATAGCGGACCAGCCACGTCGGGGCGACCGCAGCGAGCGGGGTTGGGGAAATTTTAAGATCGGCGAAGCCGACCGCCGCGCTGCCGAGGACATTGTCGTGCTGGAGCATCCTCCATTGGTCCTGCGTGATCGGCGCGCCGGGCAGCGCACCGCCCATCGCGATCAACCCGCCGATCGCATCCGGAAGTTCGAGGAAGGTCGGCTTGCGGCCGATCGCCTGAGCGATCCAGCGCAGCAGCGCGCCCATCGTCAGCACGTCGGGGCCGCCGAGTTCGAACGTCCTGCCCGCCGCCAGTTCGGGATCGGCGATCGCGGTGGCAACCGCCTCCGCGACATCGCCGACGAAGACGGGCTGGAAGCGAGTCTGGGCGCGCAACACCGGCACCAGCGGCGCGCTCGCGATCATGCCGGCGAAGCGGTTGAGGAACTGGTCCTCGCGTCCGAACACGATCGAGGGCCGCAGGATAGTCGCCTGCGGAAATGCTTCGCGCACCGCCGCCTCGCCCTCGCCCTTGCTTCGGCCGTACGCCGAGTCGCTCGCAGGATCGGCGCCGATCGCCGAGATGTGGACGAGCGTCTCGATGCCGGCAGCACGCACCGCTTCCGCGACGACGCGCGCGCCCGTGACATGCACGCGCGCGAAATCTCCCGACAGGATGCCGACCAGATTGACCACGGCGTCACTGCCCGCGACCGCATGCGCGATCGTCTCGGGCCTGGTGACGTCGGCGCCGACGAACTGCATCTGCCCGAGGCTGCCGAGCGACTTCATGAACCACGCCGCGCGCGGGTCCCGCTGCGCGATCCGCACCCGCGCGCCACGCGCCATCAGCGCCTGCGCGACGTAGCGACCGAGAAAGCCACCGCCGCCGATCACCGTCACTAGCTTGTTGTTCATGCCCGTCCATTCCTCATGCCGATCGCGTGGATTCGCCTCTGCCCCAGCAACAGGCGTGTTGACAAGGCCGCTCCGCCTCCCCTAAAGGCCCGCCCCTACCCCGTGCCCAGATGGCGGAATTGGTAGACGCACCAGCTTCAGGTGCTGGCGATCGCAAGGTCGTGGAGGTTCGAGTCCTCTTCTGGGCACCATTTCCCTTGTTCTAAGGGGTTGTAAAAGCGGCATAATCAGCCGCTTCCGCCAAAGTCGTTCCCCCCGTTGTTCCCTCAGGCCGGTTTGCTTGCTGGTGTTCAACCATGCGCAACGACGAACGTTCGACGTCCCGCGACAGCGTCTTTTTCATCTCTGTGCGGGCATTACAGGCCGCGCCTTGCCGCCACCAGTCAGGCATGCGACCACATCCGAATGGACGATTTAGCTGATGTTAGCGAAGCGATAAGGCTGCGGGGCTTGTTCGTATATCGCTACTCCGGCGTCGAATGGGCGGTCTCGGCTTTGATCCTGCATGCCCAGCAGCACGACGCTTACAGCGAGTACAAGGGATTGCCTTGGCCGTGGTCTGGAAAACGCGGCGGCAAGCTGGAGCGATTGCGCGATCTTGTCGATCATGGTGGCCCACTTGATCCATACGTCGACCGTATCAGAGCTTACCTGCAATCCTTTGCGGAGCTAGACGAGCGTCGCAACTTCATGGTCCACGCCATCATGACGCCTAGGGAAAACGCTGCTGGCGAGACAACTTTCAAATTCGCCATGTTCCGACAAACGAAAGAAGGGACGGATTACGGAACGATGGTAGCCACGATCACCGAACTGGAGGCGCTTGCGGACGCAGTTCAACCAATTAGCAGCGGTTTCACCGGGTTGGCTGCGAGCATCGTCCGCGACCTGAACGTGTCGCCTATCGTCGCCATGTTCGATATGGAGGCCCCGCCGCCATTCAATCTGAAACTTGGCAACCGGATTTAGCGATCATGAAATCTGCGTGGTCACTGATGGCGATCGGGCTGTGCTTACCACTGGGTCAGGCGCAAGCTGACATCAACCGTGGCATCACGAACTATCGTGCCGTCATATCGGGAGCGAAGCTGTTGAGGGATCTGAGCTCGGAGGAATTGCGCGAGGTGTTGGTCGTCTATCGCGCCCAGCGCCCCCAACCGCCCGCCGGATCATCTGAACAATGTCATACAGCTTGGGACGACGCAGTATCAAAAGCGGATGAGTTTGCAGATCAAGCGAAAAAGCTAAACGCGTGCGCCTCTCGTCGCGATTTCGATGACGTCTGCGATACTGAGCTTAGACATGCGCGCAGCGCTCAAGACGATTACGAGAGCGCGACGTCCACCGTGCAGAGCGAATGTCACCAATAGCTCGAGACCGTTTCGCGGATGCTGAGAAATAGAATCTAGGCGCCTGACAGCGCGACTGCCCGAATAATGACCGCCGTGGCTGGAGGTGTGATGGCCTTCGCCGTAGTGTGGGCCAGCCGTTGAGGCAGACCACCCTACCGGGCCGACCGCGACGCCCCGGACAGCTTCGCGGCCCGGAGTTGGTCGATCATCCTCTTCGCTTCCGGTGGCGCCGCTTGCATGAACAGCGCGAAAAGCTGCTGATCGCTCATGTCGTCGTTGCTGACGGTCATCGGCAACGCCACCGGTTGCCGCACTCGCACACCGGGCTGCGCTTCCACGATGATGCAGCGCCATGTCATACCCACCGGCGCCGTACCGATCTCCTCATTAAACTCGCTGGGCACTGCATTCCGCATGCGCACGCGGTTGTCTGGATGGGCCGCGAACCAAGCGGCGTCGCCCTCGGTGACGATCGCGGTTAGCCGCTCGCTTAGGGTCTTGGTCTCTGCCACGATGTACGTCCGCTCCTACACGCCGGCTTGCGTTTCGCGGCGTGGGATAGTCGGGGCGGTAACGAATGACGACCGGCCTGAGGTGTGGAAAGCGGTCGTAGCGGCTAGCCTCGCCCGCATGAGCGACATTCACAGCAGAATCATCGCGGCCGCTGCGAAAACCGAGTTGGCTTCGCTCGGCTTTCGACGGAAGGGCCGATCTCGCCTGTGGCTCGCTGATCGCCATTCGTGGGTCAACGTGGTGGAGTTCACCCCAAGCAGGTGGTCCAAGAGCGTATCCCTGATGAACGCAGCTCACTGGCTCTGGCTTGATGCGGGCTTCATGAGCTTCAATGAAGCTGTCCCTTCCAAGTGCCATGCGGAATACGAGACGGAGGATCAGTTTAGAAGCGCGGCAGGCGACATCGCCAAAACCGCCCGAACCGTTGCTTCGGAGATGGATGAACGGTTCTCGTCCTTTGGCGCCATCGCTGACTTCGTTGTCGAGCGTGCCCGGAGTAGCCCTGATCGGATGGGACCAAGCTGGTGGGGTTACGAAGCGGGAGTTGCCTTGGGGCTGGTCGGCCGGCCCGAAGAAGCGAGCCGATTTTTGCACGACCTAGCTGATGACCGCGTTATTGGGCGGGCCGCACCTTTGTTGCCGCTCCTCGCCGATCCCGACGCATTCAGGAGCAAGGTGAACGACGTCGTCACCCAAGAGCGTATACGGCTCAAACTAAGGCCTTTGAACAACCCCGCATTCTGACGTCCGCTCCTGGCGGCCTCCCGCCGGTCAGCAATCAGGCGCGTCATCTCGGTCAATGGCGCGGGAATGGAGAAAATTGGTGGTTTGCGGTCCGGCAGCTATCCAACCGCAAGCCTCGACAAGCGAACGATCGCGGTCATAATCTCACGTATGAGCAATGCCGTTGAGGAATTGGTGATCCGAGCGCGAGATCACTATGTCGCCCAGTTCAGAGCGTTCACGCGACGCCAGCGGAAAACCTGCGCGACTGGCGCTGCTGAAGTGAAGTTCGAGCTTGGAGCCGATAGCTCGGCGTATCGTGGCTTAGCTGTCGTGGATTTCGTCCGCAACGATAACGGGACCGAGGGCATACTATTTGAACCAGACACGGTTCTCACCTTCGACAGGATTGAAGGAAACATAGCAGAAACGGTGTTAGTGATCGAAGGTCTCCGCTGGGACGCGGTTTCGATCTCTCATGACGTGCTCAATGTCGATCAAGCAATAAGCACGTGGTTCGAAAAGTGGTTTGATCCAGACGAAGTGAACTTTGACCAATCTGTTGATCCTTCGAATTGCATTCATGCCGTCTATATCGAAACTAATGAACTTCAGGTCGATTTAGGCACGGCACCCGCTGAGGCCTTTTGGGAATTGCTGGATAGCCTCGCAAGCGGCGAGGCTTCTTTCGTGAATGTCCGCTCGCAGGCGTCGCTCAAAGGCGGCTGAACGGCCCCGATAGCCGCCGGTAGGCTTTGACCAACGCGATCGGCGCGGAGGCGCAGGAACGGCTTGAGGTGGTGGAGAGCGGTCCAGCCACTTACGGCAACGTCGCGCAGACAGCAGCCGTTGACAGGCAGCCCCGCATGGCCGGACTATGCGTACATGTTCTTACTAGCTCTCGCGCTTGTTGCAGCACCCGGGGAAGCGACCGTTCGACGCCCGCAGGTAACCGCTTCGCAAATACGCTCGATCATTTCGCGATGCCGAGTGCCAGCAAAGTGGCTGACAATGGGATCAGATGGCAGCACGCATTTTAAGCCGCCGGTGACCGCTCGATACAAGGACATTGACTGCGTGCTTAGGAGAATGCGCGCCCTGCATGTTGGTCCGGTCGCTTATATCGGTAACGAAACGGGCTTTTGACGACTGGGATTGGGCGGTAAGTCGAAGGGCGGCTACCGGGACGCCACTAATACTAAGCCGACCTTATTCGTTTGGCGGAAAAGGCACCCGATCCACATAAACAACCAAAGAACTATCTTCGTCGAAGTCGACAACGAGGGCCTCGATTGCGGGCTCGTCGAGTAGCACGAAGCCATCAGGATAAAGCGAGCGGAGATCGGCGACGCAGCGGCTTACGGCTTCGGCGGGCAGTAGGACGGCAGGCTCTTCATCGACATCCCAGCCGATGACAATCAGCAGATCGTTCGGCTCGGCAAAATCATCAATGTCCTTGGAGAGCGGCCTGCTGGAGGCTTCCGGCAATACGCCGGATCGCCGAAGGCCGGACGCGCGCAATCGAGCTATGAGCGTCACCTGACGGTCAGCCGAAAGCGGGGACGCTGTCACATCGAGCGCTGCCCATGCTTTGACAGCCTTTGGCACGAGGCCCGCGCGGCGTCCGCGTCGCAATAGTTCATCAAGACGTTGCCGGTTTTCGCCCACGCCCAACCATACTGCCAGCGTGAACGCCTGCAATTAGGCAGCGAACAAAATAAGTGAATGGCGGCAATGGGGCGTCTCCTGCCCGGCAGCTTTTCTTCCTGATACCCGCCAGTCCGCTTTCAGGTGATGGCACGCGGCAGCGGGTATCGGAACGGAGAAAAGTGGTGGTGAGCGGAATGGCTGCTATCATAAAAGCCATCATCGACAGGGGCTGCCGGAAGGCATGAGTGTTCAACGTTTGTCGCTCATCCCAGATCGTTGGGAAACGTGAGGTCGGGCCGCTTCACCCGCAGGCGTGCGGTAAAAGAGCCATATCCGGGGTAAAGATAGCTCCAATACACCCTACGTCCGTCGCTAGATTGGACGAACCAAAAGCTCGTAATTGTCGCGCCGACCGTGCCAATATCATTCCAGTGGATCGAAGTTCTACTCAGCCCGAGAGCAGGCCCGAACAAGCGAGACGGTCCTTCGACTCCAGCATCGTCCCAACTCAGATCGTGCATATGGGTGAGAGACGGCGCCATGAAGAGAGCTAGCGCAAACCCGACGGCGGCGCAGAGTAACCCTACGCCCAGATCGCCGTAGAGGAAAATTTTCAAACCAAGCCCGAACACTCCGATGCCAATCACGGTCACAATCAGAGCACTTACCTTGCCAGGGGAGATGGTGCCGCTGGCTCCCAACACGCGGTGCGGAGGTCGCCGATGGTTTATGAAAGACCACCCGACAGTGATTATCCCAACTATGCCCATGATTATCAATGAACGCACTTGCGGGCTCCCGCTGAAATAAGGGCAAGCTGAATGAACCAGCGCTTTCGAGAAAGCGGCACTGGACCTAACTACGACCGCAAATGGGCGCAATCGGACCCATGAGCGAGACTCGAACTCGCCAAACGCCTCGATTGCTCGGTGCGCCCGCTCCGACAGCGTCAGGGCCGGGAGCAACCTAGCCGATGAACCGACGTGCACAATAGGGACGCGTTCTGTTGGCGCTGAATGGCGAGATTTGGGCGATTTTAGCCGGTCAGCTTTTCGGCCCAACAGCGGTCGGTCGGCTTTCAGGCGGCTCACCAGCAGGAATGCCGCCTGGACGGCGGAAACGTGGTGGTGAGCAGACCTACCGTATCAGATACTCCGCGATGTCAGGACCTATTAGGGACGAGGCAATGGTCGAGCCGGCGAGGCTGGCACCAGCGTTGAGCGCGTTGCTGACGGCGTCAATGTCCGCACTGCCACCCGTGATGGCTTTATAGACTTCGTGATCCATAACTCCCTTTCGGCGATGTTTTCTCGCGACCTTCAGGCTGGCGGCGTATTCCGGCTGGCGCATCAACATCGCCTTCACAGGCGTTCCGTCGCGGGCCACGGCCGTCACTACCGGTACAAAATGCTTTACGCCCAACTGTTCCAACACGGGGCGGCTGAATGCCAGCGGCAACAATGCCACGATCCGGTGCGCCTCGCCCTCGGAGAACCCTTTGTGTCTGAGAGCCTCAATCTGTTGGTCGATCGGGGTTTGAGCGAGCGTCTCGGCGGCGAGGATTATGCGCTCGCTCGTCAACCGCTTCAAATTCAAGTGCCACCATCCCATTGGCGCAGCCTTATGAGCTGAATGGAACGTCTGCTAGTGATGCTGTGGACGGCTCTCCACCCACAGCGGAGTCGGATGTAATCTGCTCCAAGAATAAGACTGCCCGCATTACCGCACCATGCCGCGCTGGATCGAAACGGGTCGCTTGGCGTGACTGCTCGTCCGGCATAGATCGACCGCATGCAGGAACTGACCCTGGCCGTCGTCGGCATCGACTTCCCGAACGAGAACGGCAGCAACCGTCGTTCCGAGGCAATGATGACGCCGCCGGGCGCGCCGATCGAGCTGGTGCCGGAGCCGAAGAACAAGCACGATCCAAACGCGATAGCGGTGTTCAGCCCGAACGGGGTGCAGATCGGCTATGTCAACGCCGAGCGGGCGCCTTACATCAATTCGCGGATGGCCCGTGGCGAGGATGTGGTGGCGGTGTTCCAAGGCATCGATGGCGGGTCGGCCTTCATCCGTGTGCGGTTCGGTGGTGGTGCGCCGACGCTGCCGCCGCCGTCAGGCAAGCCGCCCGCGCCGCCGCGTCCGCCTCGGCCGACGCGCAGGTCAGAGCCGTATGATCCGCACAGCTTCCAGCCGGACGATGATGGCCCTGAGTGGGGAGCCTGACCTTTGAGTATTGAGCGGGGTAGACTCGTCGGCGTTCTGCCGGGCATGGTCCATATATCCGGCCATGCGGCCTGTGGTCTACGTGGGGGTGTGCAGTGGCTGCAGCGGACGAACTGATAGTCGAGGTAGACATCGCCACTCGGGTGGTGGCCGATGACGAGGACATCTACATCGTGCGTCCTGGTGCGGGCTACGCTCTATACAACGAATTCAAGCAGACGGATCGGGTGTTCCTCGATTTTCCGGGCCTAGGACTCGACATCAACCGCAGCGTCCCTGAGGCATCCCGTCTGCGCGAAATGATCGCTCGTTCCATGCTCGTTCGAGAATGGCACCTGGACGAACAGCAATCGCCCGAACCAGATCGGCGCATTGAATCTTATGATGGCCGCGCGAAGGGGAGGCGGTTTGGTCGATACGCGGCTGCCATCGAGAAGCTCTATTACGATTTGCCAGCCGGTACGATCATCGTCGTTCCCGGACCAGGTCTTCTCAGCGACGTGTTGATCGGGGTGCTGGAAGGCAAACCACATCTCGCCACTGACATTCAGGCCTATCCAGGCGAACGCATGCCAGTGCGAAATGTCCGCTGGATGGGCAAGAAACAACGTTCAGAGTTCAGTGACGAAGTTCGCGAACGCCTCGGGAACTCCCATCCCGTGATGGTGCTCGACCGTTCGATGCGCGAGGAAATCCTGGAAGCTGGATTCGACCGGTTCGTTTTCGAAGGTCAATTCTATGCGCGTCTGGAAACGACCAAAGCAGAGTTCAGCACTCTAGACGATTACAATATTCAAAGCTTTGTCAACTTTGTCGCCGGTGCGATGGCGGCCCGTGAAGAGGGCGTCCAGCAAGCCCACTCCATCGATCTCGACGCTGCACTCGCGCTATTGGCGCAGCATCGGGAGCTGGTTCCAGAGCTGACGGTCAACATCAACTCGCCGGGCTTTCTGCGCATAATCAGCGATCGCATTGCGCCCCTGGTCATCGCCATGCTATTCTCCGTGGCGATCGTTGTGCCTGCGGGCGCTCAGCCGAGTCATATCGTGCCAAAAAATTCGGCAGCCGCACCGTCGGACCCTTGTGCGGTAAACGTTGCTACGGAGGCGATGGGCGCGATGAGGCTGATGGGCTACGCTGACTGGAAAAGGGCGTGTGAGAAGGCACGTGATGCCCAGTCGTCGACGGGCGTTAGAACGAACATGAGCACCAAAATCCATCATACCACACACGGCAAGCAATGAGCGCCGCAGCTCCCCCAGCAGGTAGCGGAGCACCGCCTGCCGCCGCCCCGGTGAGTCGGCGATTGATCGTTATCGGATTTATTGCATCAACGCTGCTCACGACAGCGCTGGGTGGTGTAAGTAGTTGGGTTCTGGCGGAGCGGCAAACTACCCGCGCGGAAGAAATATCTCAAGTTAATAGATTCCTAAAGTCCACTGAAGATTTTGAGCCTCTCATGAGGAGGCACGTTCAGAACATTGTTCACGGGCGTTCACTCGATCATAGCCGCGAGGCTTTGCTCCAGAACATGCAAAATCAGCACGTACTGTTACGAGGTGTCCGCGCGTACGTTCCCACGGACCTTCGTTCACAGGCGGATACTTACGAAGAAACGCTCGTGATGACGGCAGATGCGCTTGACGACGCAGATAAACCGCTAACAGCGGGGCCTTTGTTGCAACAAGTCAGCAATGCTGTTTCTGAAAAGCAGAAGCTCGCTGCCGCCCTACGGAAGGGTGTGGGCCTGCCAGAATAAGGGACCAAGCATCGTTTCTGACGATAGCTGCGTATCCTTTACGCCAACGTACGATATGCTGGCAGGTTTCATATTCGTGCCTCATACTCGATTGTTTTCTACGCTGTTGCTGGCAGTCTGGGGCCAATCTGATCAAGGTCGTCAAAAGCCATACTCAGAGTAGTTTTGGGTTTCGGATATGCTCTCTGGAGCATTTCCTTGAATTGCCTCCAATTAGTTGACGCTCTCATAAGAGCTACAACGCCTGCGAGATGCGCTTGCAACTCTGGAAGGCCGTGGCCAGATGTGAGAAATCGATGAAGATGGTGCTTCAATCGGCCATTCTCATCGCGACCAGCGTAATCCTGCAATTGCTCCTTAAGTCCCGGTCCAATGCGGGCGTAGACTATGTCATTTGTCCAGAGGCCGATTACCCCCGGTCGTTTTACAGAGCTTGGATCATAAGGCCAGTTGTTCAACTCAAATATTCTTTTGTAATATTCATCTGGAAATTGCTGCCTCCATGGTTGCAACTCCTTTGTCAGCCACTGATTTAGAATTGTCTCTAGTGCATTCTTAGCGCGAATCTGCTGGTAGCCAGTAACTTCATCGACAAGCCCGACGATACCAACTCGAGCCAGGCCTCTCGTGAGGATTTCACATTGCTGAGCAATCCCTAATTGTTGCTTCTGAAGAACACGAGCTTGTCTGGCCGCGAGCACCACTTCGCATAGCTCAACAAGAATTTCGGCGTTGTAGCCATAGGCTTTTCCGCCATTGGGCGTCAGGAACACGATCGGATTGTGGATTCGCTCGGTTAAGTCACTGGAAACATACGGCTTTATAAGCTTTCTTGATACAAAAAGCTCAAGTCGATTCATACCAGCAATCATGGAACCGCCACGAGCTAGGCCGAGCCCTTCGCCCATACCAGCTACGGTAAGGACCCGCGTTTCGTCTTCGAGAACGTAACAAGGAATGGAAATGCCGCCGATCGTCAACGGACGATCTTGCGACCCGCAAACTGCCTTAGGCAAGCCCTCCCTACTTGGGTCCGCCTTCGCCCATCGGGCTTGAGCACCAGCAGCAGCTCGTGCTTTTCGCTCCTCTGGGGAGAGCCTGCGAGCCGATTCTTTGCCTGCTTTGCTTTGCGACGAAGCCATTTCGAATCACCTGCTAACGGTCGTTAGCATGGGCATCGGCCTTTTGAACGATCGGCGCAAGTTTTCGGATCAACTTCCCGGTGACTCAACTCTCGAACGTCGCTTCCAGGCTAGCCTGCATCAACGGTTCGATCGCTCCCATTCGACGGAAAGTTCGTCACCATTGATCCGCCCGCGCTCGGCTATGATTCGGCCGAGCCTGACGACCGCACGCCAGTGTCGAGCGACGACTGCCTCCGCCTCGAACCATGCTTTGGAGAATGCTTCCCGCTGCTCACCGGGGTAAGCCCAATTCAAGCGGGCGCGGACGCGTCCGAAGTCAGTGCTTCCCTCGGGCGCCGGTGTACCGAAGCACTCTTCGGCGAACTGCTTCGCACCGAACGCGATGGCAATACGAGAATGCCGACGCCATCGTAGTTCAGCTATTGGGCCAGCCAGATAGAAGATCGTGTCCTTCCAAGCCAAGGCTCGCCACGCTTCCCCGGTGGACTGCTCAACCTCCAAGGTCGCCATATACGGCTGCCACATCGCGTCGGTGTCCACCAAGCCCAGTAAAGCCGGATCGAGACCCACGATCGATACCGACCGGATCTGGGGATGCGGCGGATTCGAAAGCTGAGCAACGGCGTGCCCTGCTTCGTGAACTGCGACGGCAAGTTGGGAATTATGCACGGCGCCCCTTATCAAGAAACGAACATCGCTTCGACGATCGCCTGCATCAAAACGCCACGTGGTACCGGTACGCTAACGGAAGTGTACCCCGCATTCACAGCCCGCCGCTGTCCATACAGCCCGGCCCACTGCCGCCCATGCTGCCGCCAAGCCCGCTGCAACGCCGGCACTGGCAGCAGCACGCACGTGCCCGCCGGCGCATACGCGTAGGCCACGAAATCACAGGCCAGCGGCTTCTGCACCCACCCGGGTTTGCGGCGCGCCTCATCCGACCAGCGTTCCAGCAGCACGTCGGGCCAGTCCTCGGTGCGGATCTTCTCATCGACGGTGAACGTCCGTCCGCACGCCAACGTCAGCAGCCTGTCGATCCCGGCCCGCTGCGCCCAGCCGTCCTGCTCGATTGCGACGGCAGACATGAGCGTCGGGAAGGCGCGTCTGTAGATCGGCACCCACCAGTCGGCCCCATACTCAGCGGACAGCGCATGGCTATCCTCAAAGCGGTGGACACGCGCGAAACCCGCCGTCCGCGTATGGCGGGCGACGGGTCGGTGTTGTGGGAGCCGGGCCTGAGCCAGTTCCTGCTTCGCGGGATTATTCGTGAGCCTGTTCCTCTTCTCGGTCGTGGGTGTCCTCGTCGTCCTCGCGGAGGTGTTCGAGGTCAGGGTCGCCGTCGATCTCGTCCATGCGGTCGATCATGTGCTGGGTGAGCCGGCCCAGCTCGGCGCGGGAGAACGATGGAATGGTGCCGAGGATCGAGGGGATTGATCCAGCCACATCGCGCTTGGTCCATGCACGGAGGCGGCGGCGGTGCCATCTCGGCCAGTGCCGGTGCCCTGGCGTGGCGGTCACGATCGGAACGGCCATCATGCCACCTCCCCGTTCTGCCGGCGTTCGATCGCCGACTTCACCGCTTCCTGCCGTTCGGGATTTCCAACGATCTGCGCCATGACGCTGGTGAGCGGTTCGCCGTCGCAGCCCTCGACTAGGAACGCCAGGCGGCGGTCGGCCATCAGAGCGTAGCCACCGCCGATCTCGGCAAAGGCAGACAGCCAGAGCTGCGGGTCGAAGCGTGGTGCGGGTGCGGGCTGCATCAGCATTCTGCCGCCTCCATAGCCTTGAGCGATCGAAGCGCCGCAACCTCAAGGCGATGGCCATAGTCCAGCTTGGCGTCCGGATGCAGCAGCGCGTCCAGTTCGCCTCGTTCAAGCATCTGCTGCTGCTCGTAATCCGTGAGCGAGTGGTAGAGGCCTGCCCAAAGCTGGATCAGCACCCCGCGCGTAGTGGTGGCGTTGTTCGCCGCTATCTCGGATTCCGCTTCGTCGAGCCGGCTCAAGATCTCCTGTTCGCCCGGCGGATACAGCCCAGTGCAGGGCGTTGTTTCCGGGAACGCAACGAGGTCGGCGACCGCGACGTTGCGGCGCTCCCATGCCGCGAGGATCGCGGCGTCGGGGTTGATGGAGGTCATCATCATCATGCCTCCACCCCGGCGACATATTCGCCGCACCAGTCGCCACTCTCGGTTACCGGTTGCGGCGACGCTCGGTAGATCTGGGTGGATGAAAGATCTTCATCCTCCATGTCGGCATCCCGACCCCATGCCGTTCGCGGCACGCCAAGCGCGGCGAGTGCGCCTGCTACGACGGGAGCGTTGCGCCGGCAGTGGCCGAACGCGATGTCGCCTTCCTCAAGGGGGCCGCCTTGGCTGTGCGAGCTTTTATCTAGGCGCCAAAACCGGCAGCGACTGCATTGGTTGGTTTGGGCAGGTTTGAGGGCTGTCCGTTCCAACTCACCGGCCGCCGGCGAGGCGAGGCCCAGGCGCTCGATGTCGGCTAGGATCGGCGCCAGATGCTGATTGCCAGTGCGTTGCATCACCTGCAGCTTCATGCCGACTGCCGAGAGGTCGGGAGCCGGGGTCGAAAGCAGCACTTCCATCGCTTCGCCCTGAATGTCAGCGGCGGCGTCGAAGGCCTGCTCGTTTTTGTCGCTGTCGATCGCGTCGACGATCAGCGAGGTGCGCTGGTATTCGGCCAGCGCTTCTGTACATGCACTCATGGTTCAGCCCTCCCCGCCAAGCAGGCGACGAGCGTCAGCCGCGAGCATTCTGATCTCGTCGTTCGGAATATCTGATCCGGAACTCCAACGTGCCAAGGCGTCGAGCTTTCTGGCGAGACCGGGAAAATCAGATGCCGGGGTCGCGATCATGGTGTCGTAGGCGTCGCCAGCAGCACAGCATGCGTCATGTCCCACATCGTCAGGAAGATCGGGTGTGCGGCAGATGCGCAGGAACTCAGCGTTTGCATATTCGAACGCGGCGAGGCGCTGATGGAAAAGGCTGCCGTTGGCGCTCGCGGGTGCCTGCGCGGTGGTCGCGCTTGCAGTAACAGCCATCGCTGGAAAGATTGCGACTGCGCCAATCACCGCGCGACGAGTTGTG
>Ga0265780_10004925_pt1 | contig 17057 bp, 19 predicted proteins | sample P1T30metagenome_FD_192432 | JGI IMG/M metagenome (GOLD analysis project Ga0265780, IMG submission 192432) | Plant litter microbial communities from East Loma Ridge, Irvine, California - P1 T30 | ecosystem: Environmental > Terrestrial > Plant litter > Unclassified | place: USA: California... | reverse complement strand
CAACCCGGAGGAAGATGTTGTCCCAACTGCTGCTCAGCGATGTTCTACTTCGGATCGATCCGAGACCAACGGCAGCCTCACAGTCAACTCCACCACGGTAGATCCAAGTTCCATCTCGAGTCCATCACCCCCTGCCGAGTTCACTATCGACCAATTTGATCCAATCGTGCAAGCTCTTGCCGACCTGTCTCCACCTTTTACGTTCGATGGCGATATCGTCATGCCTGATGATCAGGACCTCAAGCTATTCATCTGGGAGAAGGGATACCTCCCTAGCTTCAGCCCCAAACGTCAACCAGCCGTGTCGAAGAACAAACACGCCAAGCCTGCCAAGGTGCCAGACTTGGATAACTCCAGGGAGTGAGTCTTTGCGATCTCACCGTGATGACGCTGACATCCAGATGGAGTCACGATTTCCGACCCAAAGACCATAAATCTCAGAGACAAGCGCCTCTCAGCTGGAACAGCGTTGTCAAGATGAAATCTATCGGCCTGGCTTCTGGGGGTTCATCGCAGAAGGCTTTCCGGGAGATCAATGTGAGTATGGACATCTCTTACTTTGTCCGCTCGACTGATAAATAGTTCGATCAATTCGCATTAAAGCCTGATATTCTCGCCGAAAGCGATATCGTGGACGTGATCAAAGAACGACTCAAACAGACAGGACATGTCTCAATCGACACAAGTGACGCTACTTTGCGAGTGTGTACCGTTGGAGCTTGGTACGGTACCGATGTCTCGTAAGATGCTTTCCTTCCTCTTTGATTAGCATTCACTGACTCGTCAGAGCCGAATCGGCCCACGGAAGACGTCTCGGCACAGTCGTACTCGGTCTACCCGTCATGTCCGAGAAGGGGGATATCGTTGTACGGAAGACCGTCACATCCGACTTGTCAGGCGAGAAATTCGACAGGAGTGAGAAGGTGATCTTCGATTGGGCCAAGAAATGGATGTCGCAAGACCCCTCGGATGTCCGTCCTCGATGGATGTTGTTCCCCTCGGGAACTCGATATGCTATCGAAGACACTCATGCCCACGAACGACACGGTAACGCCAGAACCGACGCACACTTCGTAATTGAATACGCCGTCTACGTAACCGATGACGTTCAGGGGTCTGAACAACCCGATCTCACCAAACGGCTTGTCTTATTGCTTGAATCGCTTGAATCGATCATTGAGTCGGCCGATCAGGATTTCGACATCTCATTTGTTCTTTCACGACCAGCCGACAAACTTGGTGATGGTTTCTTGGAACAACTTGAACATGATCTCGGTCAGCCGCACTCGGTCCAACCTGACGCTATACTCTACAAGGCAATCAAATATATTGGTTTAGCTCCTACTTTCGAACACGTCAACGGAGGCCCGATCAACCCCGTCGACGACGTTTACCCTAGGATTGAGCCGACGACGAACGCCAGGTTCCCGGTACGGGTACGAGATGAAGCCAAGAGGGTAAGCGATCATACCTTCTGTGTATGAGACTAATGATCAGGTCATCTCCCTCTCTTACGAAAAGTCGAAGCCAGTGGTACTCATTGGCGCTCCGATCCTCGATGACGCTGAGAATGTGAGTTTCCACTTTCCGTTCGGTAGTGAAGCGCTGATATATGAGGTCGGCGGGCGAGTCATAATGACAATTGAGATCCCGAAAGCTAAGGACCTGATCAAGGCGAAGGGAGAGTAAATCGGGTGATTTCCAAATTCTCCCATATATCTCGGATTTGTATGATGGTGTAATTAGAGTATGGCAGTCATGTCTTTCATGTATCTCGTGATATCCTCTCAGCATCCGTGCAGTACGAGTTGGAAGCTCTGAGCATGTGATGCATCAATGCGCACGTTCTATACTCTCCTGTTCTCAGCCTGGCTCAGACTCTAGTTGCTTTCGGGTTCCACAGGCTGGCGGCCGTCACTGCTCTTCCCGCCAATCCTTTGGCTTCTACAACAACCTCATCCCGGGGGAAGAGATCCAACGAGTTATCTCCAAACTCAATACCCTCGTCATCACCTTCCACTGAAAGCCAAACTCCTTTAACAGGTTTTTCAGCGTTGATCGTAACCTTTCCATCCCTCACTTCGACTTTCAACTTGGGATCGGGAAGATCGAGGAGTTTGTAAGGTTGTGGCCAATCTGTATATCGAGCTACTACCTCCCCCTTCGAGATCAAGATTGCGTGAATCACCACGGTCCCGCTCGGTGCGGTCTTATCGAATGCTCGATCGAAAGGCGGTTCGGGACATGTTCCAGACCAGAGTTCTGTACTCCTGTTTTCACCCAGTGTTACCTCCTGCTCTGGAAGATCGAGACGCCAATCGGAAGCGATATCATATGCTGATATTTTAAGGGTATAGGATGATTCTGTATGTTTCGAGTTACATCCCCAGATCGAAAGCGTGACTTGTCGAGATTGGAATGAACCGTATTCGTAGAAGTTCCTAGGTCGGTCATTGGGTCTGTTTTTCGATACTTCACGCTTGATCCCGAGGGTGATGGGGGCCATAGCTCTTGCGATGGAGAAATAAGCGGGTTTAGGTCGGAACTACCATCAGCTTTGTCTTCGTATGGAGACGTACGAAGTAATCGATGATTGCCCATGAAGTGACTGGCCAGGTATCGTTCAATTGCCAAACAATAGCTCCTGCGCTGTACTCTTTGCTGGGGCCTTTCCAATTCCTTCTCCAAGCGGAGTATGCAGATCCGACAGCTTCGGACTGCATCAATTGAGTCAGGTATACATATCTATCATTAGCTCTTATCGTAAATTGCGACAGGTGAAGAAGAAAGGAGACCTACGATTCCAAATCCCCCGTATACCTGAAATTCTCATTCATCGCAATCGCAAATCTCCGTTCGTGACTTCCAGCTTTGTTGTGCTGCTGCATCATTTTCGATTGCGGATGGCGTTCCGAAGTATCGTCTCCATGCCAGTACTCTACAGTCCTGATATCCGGTAATGAAGGCATTCCGAATTCAGAAATGAATCGCCCGGCCATGATATCCCAATCGTGATATGACCTCTCACTTCCGGCCCAGACATTCCATTGATGTACATCTCCGACTGTTTCATCGGCTGTATCCCAACCTTCGCCACCGTAGGGAGATCCAGGCCAGTATGGTATGGTGGGATCTGTTAGGCTGCGTACAATGTCGGGGAGGATACGTTCGTATATGATTCGTGCAGGGAGGGGGTCTTTGGTCGTATCGTCGATATCCCATTGGAGGATCTGTTGGTCTGCAGGTCAGTCATGTGACCTGCCGAAGGTGCTGGAAGTGGGGATCGATGTCGATAGCCATCTGGGAAAAGGAAAGAGAGGGACAATGACGGGGAGCGGAGGCTCACAATCTTCGTTATTTCCGCAGAATAGCGCCAGAGACGGATGATGCCTCAACCGCTTGACATTGCATTCTGCTTCTTTCTTGACGCTTTCCAAAAATTCTGGGAAAATGGGGTAGACCCCACATGCGAACATGACTGGTGTCAGCTTGACATTGTCGTGACATCTGTGCCAAATGATTGTTGGAGAAGTTTAACTTACAGTCTTGCCATACTAGAACACCCATTTCGTCGCATAAATCGTAAAAGATATCAGGTTCAAAGAAACCTCCTCCCCATACTCGGATCAAATTTTGATTTCCTTTCACCTGGTCATAAGCTTTGAGTGAGATGAGATAGACCGAGATAGATCGAGGAGATAGATACGGAGTAGACGGACGCATGCAGGTAAGAGTGGGCGAGAGGGGGACTCACGAGCAATTCGATCCATTTCCTGAACTTTGCCTCAGTGCCCCTTGTTTGGACTGTATCGATGGGAATCCAATTACTTCCCCCGATGAAGATCCTCTTGTTGTTGACCTTGAAGTAAAATGACGTTCCCTTCTGACCGTCCAGAGGATTTTGCATAAGCTCAACTCGTCTGAACCCGATCTTCCGGGTCTGAGTGTCGACCACAGTGCCGTTCTGTAATCAGCTTCGGTCGACGCACATGTTCGAGCGGACATACCTTGTCCAGTAAGTCGACATTAACTGTATATCGTGTTGGGGGACCTTCTCCAACGGGCCACCATAATTCCGCAACTACATCCCAGATCACCTTCCCCCTCGCCCTTTCCTTCTTGACTATCGTCCCATCTTCCTTAGAAAGTGTGATCTCCCATTCTTCCGCTTCGCCTTCCACTTGGACATCAACCCCAAGTTTACACTTTAACTCTTCGTCCACTTGAGCACTGGTCTGAACTTCCTTCAATTTACTTTCAAAAACCCTCACCGTGACCTCTCGATCAGGTCCCATGGTCAATAGCTACCATTAGCATTACCTTGACACCATATGGAATCGACTTACTTCAGGTCCCCAGTCCCATCTGAATCCATATTGGGCTTTCCTCACTCCCATCCTCAACTTCGCCCCAAGATTGACGGATCCACCTTGGAATGGACCATGTTTATCTGATATCGCTTGTGCGGCTTCTTCGGGGGGATCGAAAATGATTAGGAGGTCGTTTGTTTCTTTAAGGGAGGATGTGGGTAGGGGGATCAGGTGGGTCAGGAAGTGATTATCAGCTTTCAGGATCTCTTTCCCATTCTGTCTGTCAGCTACTTGCTCGCATCCATGTCTAAGGGCCCGAGCGGGGAAGCTGGGAGACGAGGACGTACAAGGTACACAGTAGCAAAAGTATCCAGAGATTCGAATTCAATTTCCACCCTCTTGCCCTTCACATCCACCTCTTTCAGATCTATGACACTCCTAAACGCCCAAGTTCGTTTCGAGACCCATTGGACTTCATGCTCCGCCCGTCCAATATTCCAATCAGGGATCTTTCCAGCGTCCAGTAACTCCCAGTGAATCTCGGTTGGGAAATGTTTACAAGATACCCACTCTACTTCTTCGACCTGCGAGGGGTTTATTAGTTCGGCATATTCCCATCCTGTTGGTTGGAGTGAGATGAGTGCCATGTTGCGAATGCGGTGTGGTAATGCATGGTGAGGAAGCTACTTATATAGTATGATTGACGGTTATGATCGGTTCTTGAATTGTTCGGTGCCGGTGTTGTGAAGTTGTCCCTGAAATAGAAGAGTGGGGGATATCCGGTTTGTAGCGGTTATCGTCGGTGTTGTTATGATCGAACGCCTATGTCCCGCCCTTGAGACGAGCCTGACCGCCTGAGCTAGAGCAGAGACGTGTTCTCTGATCATGTGTTGCGTAAAATACTATGCATTGAAAATTAACTAATTTACCTACCGACCATAGCCATATGTTGTGGGGCATACCTGTCCCCCTTGGCACCCACATCCTTAATCAACGCCCTGATACTATCCAACTCTTCGTTACTCAGATCGACTTTACCAGCGCCAAAGTTCTCTTCCAATCTTCCAATAGACTTCGTACCAGGAATAGGAATTGCTCCCTGGGCAGATACCCATGCAATAGCGAGTTGACCTGGGGAACATCCCTTTTTCTCTGCTAGCGCAGTGAACTTTTCGACCAGCTGTTTGTTATGGTCCCAGTGTTCTGTGAATCTGGGAGCGTCCTTCATAATTGCGGCTGTCATTTGGGATTTATCGGTGATAGCACCGGTGAGGACTCCTTTTCCGAGGGGCGAGTAGGCCATGATAGTAACGTTGTTCTCCTTTGCTGCTGCGATGAGACCATCTTCTTCGTGGTCCGTGTACCATGCTGACAATTCGATCTGGACCGCATCGATGTGTGCGACTTATTGTCAGCTTGAACGCACAAGGTATGTGTGGGAGGAGGAGAAGCGGGAAAGACGTACTCTTGCATGCCTTCCTGAGGGTGTCGGCTGATGGTTCACTCAATCCAATATACTTTGTCTTTCCACTCTCCTTGAGACTCTGCAAAGCTTTGATGCTCTCTTCCAAAGGCGTATCGGGGTCGATTCGGTGCAAGTAGTAGAGATCAGGAGCGGTACCTAATCGCTTGGTTGACGCTTTGATAGATTCGTAAATATGTTCAGGTTTATTGGTCACCTTGAAGTCTTTCTGGTCATCAGCTTGATGTTCTTGAAAGTGATAAATACATAGGGACATACGGTGAAACCACATTTAGATCCAATAAACACTTTCTCCCTAGCTCCTGGGTTCTCGGAGAGGAAACGACCGATGAGGGTCTCGTTATGGCCCTGACCATATACTTGAGCGGTATCCCAGAAAGTACATCCGAGCTCAACCGCCTTTGCCAAGACCTTGAGCGAGTCTTCATCGTTTGCTTCACCATAACCGCCGGAGAACGACATGGCACTACCTATCAGCTACATCTCAATGTTGTGGAGCTAACTTACCCGAATCCCGGGGCAGTGACTTTAAGGTCTTGGAATGGGAGTGTAGCCACCATTCTGTTTATTGATCTAGTGGAGATAAATGCAAGTGCTCTTGTGGGTAGTATCGTGAAGATAGGTGGGAGAGTGGGATGTATAGAAGGAGCTCTATATATATATTGAAAGCACTCGCCGTCCACCTCCACCCTCCACTTTAAACCTCCACTATGTCGAGCTATAGATTATCCGCGGGGAATCCAGTTCCGATGACTCACAGCCAGGCTCATTTAAAACGTCTCTTCTTTCCGGAACTTCCAATCCCTGCTTGCTCTACGTCATTAGGCAGGCTCGACTGGGGGCGGCCAAGTGTCAATCCGGTAGCGTGAACAATGGCGTCTGAAGCTTATTGTAATCTGCATCCGTACAGTGTCTCTATGTCTGGTATCACTTGTATAGGCCACCATGTATAGGCCACCGTCATATAAGCATCGGATGATCGACCGCACCATTGAACAGCTTCCCAGAAGGTCTACACGCCTTGAATGTCGAGCCTATATAGTGTTTCACCGGTCCAATAACGCCGTGAACAGAAGTCACGTGACCAACTCCCAACCGGTTGGTTCGGAAGGTCGTCCAGGAACGGTGTCCGTGCGTCATTACGACAGCGTTGAATGAACTTCTACACCCAACCTGGATGGTGGAAGACACGCTATACACATGCCTGTTCACGGCTTTGGTATCCCGCCCATGCATGGGTGACCATGTCAACATGTATTGATCTATGTATGCATACTGTTAATTCAGCCTGTGACTGAAAGATGTGTGAGCCTTTCTGTGCACCGACGAGATTGATGCCGCTGGACTGTTCCCCTCAGTCCCACTCCTGTTTCCATGCGTCACTCGATGAGACACGGGACGCTGCTAGTTCAATTACACTTTGTCTTACCCTTGATGTCTATTATGATGGGTCGAGTGATGCTATTCGGGAATCTCGACTCGGAATCGGTGTAGTATCTGGTCGAGGTAGATGGGATGGGACGATCTGAAGATCTGAGACACAAAGCAACAAGTACCAGTCTACCAAGGTCGTGTCTACATAGTCGCGTCCTCTTTCCTATCTAATACATCATATCGATACTTACCTATACTGTCATCTTCAGTTGATTAACTTTTATTGACAATGAATGATCAAGAGCCTCTTCCCCCATTCTTGGCACCTCCTTCGGCACCTCGACTTGTTCACGCGTGGCTACCACCAGCCTCTCCCCTCGGCGCGCCAACTTCGGCCGCCCCGCCACCCCCTCCGCCGCCTCCTCCCCATCATCCTGCGCCACTCTCTACGGTCACCCCGACTCCAATTTATGGGAACACTGGACCACCGGTGCCGATTGCGAACCTGATTCATGGGAATCCTCATCTCCCCCATGGTCCGCCATACGTTATCGTACAAGCGATCCCCACTCTGTACGGACCAGCGCAGATCCGCCATATCATATTCCCTTCTCTTCCCCTTCCGCCTCATCCACCTCCACCAGTACAGCATTATCCTACCCCACCTCCTAGTCCCCAGACTGGATTGGTAGGCCAGCCGTAGATGCTCGACTGTACACTCTTTGTTCGCCTCGACCGAAGAGAGTGTACAAATTACGGGAAAGCCGCGGAGAGACTTCACGTGGTCAAAGGATGCTTGGTATGTTCGCGTGAATTTACTTCCGTCTATGAACGCGGCTGACTTTGTAGGATAGGGACATCATTCAACCTAAACAACAGAGATAGCATCATTATATCATTATATCCATATACAATACATCAACAACGACGATATGACTACAGTCCCTCGTCAATCTACTACAAACGTAAGGGGTCCACCGGTCATACCGCCTGGAATGCCCGTACGAGCAGAAGCTACAATGACTACGAACAAACAACAATATCAATCACAATCAACACGAAATCAATACCCCTCAACATCCCAATATCAATCGACACGACATCATCTACCGAACCCCCATCCTCAACCTAACATGTCCCATCAGCAATCTTCACAACGCATGTCAATGCCTCCTCCTCGATCTACCCATCGACCTCCTCCCAATAACGGTCGACCTCACCCATCCTCTAGCAATTCTAGTCCTAGCGATGCGAGCCTCCGGGATTCGACACGACATAACATATCAAAAGGATCAATTAGGAATACCTATCTCGAAACTCCTAAAGGATCCAATACGTCAACATTCGATATAGACGATGTAGACGCGCAGTTCCATCAATTACTCGATAACCTCCAAGTCGCCGACTCTGTACGAGAAAAATTCCAGACGGTATCGCTTGATGTGAAATCGTCAATTCTCGTCTCATCCACCAACTCCAATCCTAACATCCTCAATTCACTCGGGTTACCGATTCCCCAATCTCCCAAGGTCAAGAAGAGAATGTCGACTCCTTTACTGCGCAATGTCAAGTCGTCACAATCTATCAAACAGGAAATCACGGTCGGTCAGACATACAATGTCGGAGGCGACGAGTTTATCATTGTTAAATCACCTTTATCCCCTGCTTTACCTACTTCTACTCGTGGACAGTCATTCGACATGCCCCGAACATCCACGAGTAGTCGACCTACTAGCTCCCCGAGGCCAATGTCAGGTGTATTCGCTTCGTCCTCTTCCGGAAAAGGATTAGGGATCTCGATGGAACAGCCTGATAGCTTCATTACCTGGCTACAGAGCTATAAAGGGACCGACGTCAGGATGGAGGTGGATAGAATGAAGAAATTGAGGATGTTACTCAGGCATGAATCCACCGGATGGGTTCAGGCGTTCTTGGATCAGGGAGGGTATGAGCTTATATTAGCGAGGCTACAGGATCTACTGGATATCGAATGGAGGTACGTCATTTCTGCTCTCTTCACAATTCAGATGGTCTAATGAACAGGGAAGAGCAACACGACGACAAGATGCTCTATGAACTATTGAGATGTATCAAAGCACTCACCACCACCGAGATTGGAAAGTCCGCTCTTCGGCTCCACTATCCCAACCCGTTCCCCGCGCTCTCTGCACTCCTCTTTTCAGAAAAGAAACCAGGTGATTTAGCACCTAGGCAATTAATGGTCGAGCTCTGGCTGTACCTATTCGACCTATTCCCTTCCACTTCAACCCTCAACACGCCATCACGGCAACCAGGCTCGAGGCCGAATTCAGTCCGATTCGATTCATCTCCTTTCGCTGGCACCGGTCCTGATCGCAGATTGGTGAACGCCACGGACGATATTAGGGGTCTTCTCACGCCAGAAATCCCCGACCCTACAATGGAGCAACATTCTTTCATCACCGGTATCCACCGTCCTAAAGTATTCAAGGCTTGGGTTGGGGAATTGAGTGATATTTGCCGAGATTACTTCTGGATCATGTGCCATGGTTCAAATACGTTATGGGCACTTGATCAAGTGGATGAGAAGAGTGTAGAGAGACCTGTTGCGCCTGGTGGAGCTACTGGGGGTGTGGAATTTGAAGCCATGAACTATGTCGTGAGTCCCTTTTCTGCCCATGTCCGTTTGAACTGACGATCAGACGATGCACTTCAAACTACTGAATGCCTTGTGCAAGCAACAAGCTATGGAGGATCGAGATAAAGCAAGGGCGTTGCATAACGATCTGCTTACATCTGGCATGGACCGGATCCTGGTCGTATGTCCATCGTCGAATCTCCCTTCTTCTCCCATCTTATTTGCTGGAAATTGAGGGAGTGAGCTGATGATAGACAATGCGAAAAGCATCAACAACATATTACCCAACTCTACATCTCGAGTTAGCTCGTTATGTAGATCTATTGAAGGGTGTGTCGCCCAATGGTAAATTGCCTCATCTCATTGATCGACTGGTTGGACCACCCCCTGAGGGTTTGAGGAGGTTCGGTGGGTCTGGATTCTTGTGATTGTAAGTTCTTCCTGCGCTCCCCATGTGTGAATCTACTCTTCTCGTCTTCCGTGGCCCAGTCATCTCCTCAATTCTTCCTCGACTAACTCCCTCTTCTGGTCCCTGTCCCTTCTTCACATTGATCTATGGTACATAGCTGACATTCAGGGCAAATTGTTATTCGAATGGAATCAACCCTTCTTGGCTTATACCACCTCCTTCTTGCACACTTCGAGTTCGGACATTACGACTTTGCTTTATGTATACACCCCACGACTTCGCTCTTGTACATTCCACCACCTTTTTTTAATTCCGACATTCCCACGTTACGACACTACGCCTTGTAACCCGGCATTTCGCATCTTCCTCTGCATATATCATTTTGATCCGTAACGCAGATATGTATATGTATATATGCTTGATGATTCATGTTTGTCTGATATTACTAATTGACCGCTTCACGGTTTTGTTGTACAACTCTGCTTAATGCCCTGATTACTTTACAACTTCATTGATTTCCCTATTACCACAGATACCGTCATCTTAGGAGTAATGTCCGAGATCTTAATCCCACTTCTTTGGCTACTTCTGTCCGACCTGCCCATACCAGCTAATCATCAGTCCAACAATCCCAGGAGGTATGAGAAAGCTCACGTCAAGTGGACCACCGTGGCTGAAATTGGTAAATGACCCACGACGACAGACGTATACGTAGTAGCTGGTTGTCAGCCTAATCCTCGATTCACGCCACTGCCCACTGTCTTCCGCGTCCACACCCTCGTCGCCAGTACCACCTGGACCAAGGCGACCATCGCCTAGCGCCCGTGCTCCCCTCAACCCAACCTTGAAAGGAAGACTCACTCATAAGATCCAAATCCAAAGAAATCACTCAAGGCAGGAATCGGACCCTCAACTTTTCTCACTACATAGTCCGCTCTACATTGATGTACTTGACCATGTCTGATTATCACTATGTTTGCTGTTGGAAATTGGCGGGAGAGAGCGGTTTTAAGCATTTGGAGGAATGTTTGGCGTTTCTGTTTTATCAGCTATGCGCCGGGAATGCGAGGTGGTAGTCTGATCATCGTTGCCTGCTCTGACGCGGAGAGATGTGCGGGTACGATGAAGATGGACTGGTAGATGGCACCGTAGGCTGGGGGTTGAAAGGGGAGAGAAGAGCGGGGACGGAGTGGAATTAGAGACTTACGGTATGCATCGTTCCCTTCATTGCCTGATTGTTGTTACGCTTGACATCCCTCAAGACTTGTCTGATGACCGTGTCGATGCTCCCGTCCCATGTCGAAACAGTTGACATCTTGATGTACGAACTAGTTGAAAATGTAGAAAAACACCAATTCGAGATGAGTTTGCTGAACAGCGTATATGAGGTATTAGATTGGAGATGGGATAGAGTATAGTATTCAAAGGTAGTATGTCGAAGAGGAGAAGAGGAGATCAAACACCTCGGAGTCCAGTCATATATAGCTCTCCAACCCCACCCGCGTTCGACGCGTTTCGGTCAAGCGGGAAAGCCATTGTTCGGTTCTTGGCCACCAAAGCGCCAGCGCTAAAGAAGAACAGAGGCGCTTGGGACCCCAGTTACTTTCTTTCTACAAATAGTGAGGATGAACGGGTTACGTACAGGTACATTATACATAGAGGTGGCAAGGAGCCGGAGTGAAACGAGGTCGGCTTGGATGTACTTGTTTGGCAGCCGGAAGGGCCGGTGCGGAACAAAAGAGTGATACACGGGACAGGAACAGGAACCAGACAGCGGGCCAGGAACCGCGTTCCTGAGGGATCGGCAGCGTTACGGTTGTTTTGTTTCGCGTTCAAGCTGCATAGGGGAACCCAGATTGACTGAAGGGGTCTTATACAGTCGGTCTAGACTCTGAGGGGATGGTTAACGAAGGTCAGACAACTAATGTACTCGGAATTACCGCTTCGTTAAACGAAACTTCCGACACTGGTACCTTTTCTTTGAGTAGTTCTGTATGTACCATACTGGATTGTTTGATCTATGTTCGCTCTGCGAAACGGCAGTATCATGTACAGATCGACCGTGCACAATTGGAGCTTCTTTCGCAATGCTCTTGACAATGGCTGTTGGTTCCATCAATCCAAGCTATAATACCAAATCTGCATTGGGCTCTGAACTATGTCCAAAACCGATTCAGACGCGTTCCAAGATTGTTTCAGTAGTCATAGGGTGCCAGCTAGATCTCACGGTCCGTCCTGACTTCTCGGCTCCTCCACTTGACATAGAGAAATCGAGTGAAGATGCGTGGCATATTTAAAAGGTTGGGATGTACCTTTCAAAGTCAAAACAGCCGCTGGCGGGGAAACGCTTATAACTGCTTTTAGTCTCTCGGACCAGTCCGCACACTGAAGGTTCGGATACTACTCTACGATCTCCCTACCGATTACATGAAAATGTTTCGATCGTCTAGAGGGTCCGGTATATATTGAACGTTAGTCAATATCGATATCTTACATTACGGACGAAAGTCAATCCGCCCCACAGAGCGGATTCCGAATATTGGGAGTCATTCTAATGTCGAACTACAGTAGGCCAGCGTGCAAAATTACTTTCAATGGGGTCAACATTAAAAAGTAACGTCTATCAAGGTTTCTCTTTCAGTGATTCGTATATCACAAGCGGACTCAGCGCTTGCCTCTGTCCAAATTGATGTGTGAGTATGATTAGTGGTACGGCTCAGATAGCAAGAGAATCCAGAAGGCTAAGGTATACTCAACATCATTCGATACATTCTCGCCGTTCCACCTTTGTCTTTATCTACTGGTGGCCCCGCTGACAGATTAGCTATCGAGACTGTCGTATGGATGAACCTGGACTCACAACTTGAAGCGGCTCATATACCTCGTCGATGTATTTCTTCTCGTCCCCACTCAACTTGATATGAGTAGCAGCTATTATCAGCGATCACAACAAGCGATGAACGTACCGATCAATTCCTTCAAACTGTCAAGATTGGTAGTACCGACAATAGGAGCCGTGATGAAGTCATTAGCAAGTGACCAAACAAGTGCTATTTGGGCCATGGAGATTCCCTTTTTCTTGGCGAGCTCTTCCACCCGCTCATTAAGCACTTGTTGGGATTTGTGGGGTTCAGCTAGACCTCGTGATTTGTAGCCCCTAATTATCAGCTTCTGTCGAGGGGGAAATGGTGAACTTGCGCATCGGTTTCTTGTCGTTTGGTAGCTGCTGCTTTCCATGGTCGGGTCAGGAAACCCCTAGCTAAGGGGGACCAGGGGATACATCCTACGCCGTACATCTTTTGATCAGCTCAACTTCCATACTATTAGATGAGCTGACCTTGAGAGTGGGCATCATTTCCCGTTCTTCCTCCCTGTATGCGGCGTTGTGGAAGTTCTGCATACTGATGAACGGGGTGAGGCGGTTCGTGATTGCGTAGTCTAACATCAGTGACAAGTCTGGCGCAGAGATCGATCAGGGCATACTTTGCATAGCCTGGAACTGGTATGCCCAGCAGCTGGATGATAAGCTTAGAAGAGATCTTAAGACTCGGATAGCTTACCTGGACATTCCGACATATCGCACCCATCCAGCCTGGACTACATCGTGTAGTGCTTGCATCTACTTGTCAGCATGACCAGGGCTCCCAGATAGCTTACAGTCTCTTCGATTGGAGTATCGTAGTCAAATCCGGCCGTCAATACTCTCACCAATATATTTAGCTTGAACATACCGGTGACATTGTAAGACATCCACATAGTCCAGCTGCAACCTCTTCAGAGAAGCTTGAACGGCATCAAAGATATGCTACTCATCAGCTAAGATATCGAACTGCGAAGTGGAGCTGACCTTTCGGCTGAGACCGTGTTGATTGACCTTTGCCTCGCCGACGGGGTTATAGCATTTAGTCAAGACGACGTAGCTCTCCCGAGGCGCCTGGCCGTCAGCAATCAAGTCAGACTAGGTCATAAGAGGTGGAGAGACTCACTCCGATTTCCTTGAGGGCTTTACCAAGGACGACCTCGGACGCTCCGTCAGAATAGCTCTCAAATCAGCTTTCAGTTCGAGAGCGTAGCTAGCGTTTGACTTACGTATTAGCAGTACTGCTCATCAGCTTGGACCGTTATTGATTACCATAAGCTTACTCAAAGGTGTTGACTCCCTGCTCGTAGGCGTATTTGATATGCTCAATACCAGTCTTCTCATCGAGACACCAGGGTAAAACGCTGATATCAGTCACTGCCCTTCACATCAAGCTTACTTCTTGTCTCCGTATGCTGTGCGATGGTCAGCTTGACCAATCATACCAGATGAACCATCGCTACTTACACATGCATCCTCTGTTTGGTTAGCGATGTCTACGTTGTGTATTGGTAAGGCTCACAGGATGATCTTTGAGACCTTAAGACCGCTCTTACCGAGTCGGACTACATGTCAGCATATTCCTCCTCATATGGTTCAGGGAGTCGTACCATATTCCATCTTCTGATCTTGCTCTTGAGACATTGTTTATAGGTAGTAACGTTACTTGGTTAGAGATATATAAAGGACAGTGGGAGCTGGGGTAACAATAACCCGAGTCAGCTCCTCCACTCGACCTCCACCTTAACCTCCACTTTTGCACAATCCCACGTGTACTATACCCTTCTCGATCATGTCAATTCCCCTTCGGCCATGGACCACACGTTCATCTACAAATATTATGCCCGAAGAGATCTGTTGACCCTTTACCGACAATTATAAACAGATAAGGTTGAAGCCACCATTTGATCACTGGCCGTGACCTCATTGTTTCCGGCGCATTTCACGGCTGATTCCCATCTTGAGATCTGCTTACTGCTTACACAAAGTTCAGCTTGAGGCCGCCGGGCTATATCCAGCCCCCGTTTCAAAGGATGATCATTTCCTTCCTTTGGTCATCCGATGGAAACTCGCCTTCCATAGGATGGCGTATTCTTTGGTCAAATATCCAGTATAGGGGCTTGTGCTCTGCCCTTTATTCTTAACAACGACATCATTCCCACCGACAATAATGAACCAGAACATTGGGACGATGACAAATGCGACTTCGACTGAAATTTCGGGCGATCCAAACTCGGCGAAAAGACCGAGCGTACACGATTCACCCTCAAGCCTGGCCTCTGGCTCAGGATCGACTACTATGACGATGTCCGTGAATGCATTACTAAATCGTTCAATGGAAAAGGAGGAGGAGGATGAGGATGATAGGATAGTCAAGATGTTATCCCTCAACACCCAAGCTTCACATGCGAATCTCCGACCAATCCCACTCATCTCAAGCTCATATCGATCTCCATCTACCGATGAGTCATCAGAATCTACCCCCTCTCGACCTCGAAATCAATCTGATGCATCTGAGACGAGGAAACGAGGGAGAGAAGATGAGGAGGAGGATGAGATACAATATATTGGTCGAACCCCTTCAACGTGGAAGAAATGGGAAGCATCGGGAGGAGTGAGGAGCGAGAATGGATCTCCATACTGTTATGCATATGATGATGATGGTCAGCGTAGGTCTCTGATCCCTGCTTCAGAAGAAAAGCTGATCAATAGGCTATAAACCGGAATTATCATTTGTTTTCATGATTCGATTAGTCATAGCCGCATCGCCGAGGAAAAGATTATCACTTGCTTCTGTGAGCACTCCACTTCCACACTGTAATGGTATAGCTAATGACAGATCTATCAAGCAATAGAAGAAAGGTGGCCATATTTCAAAGGTCACGAAATCACCACTTGGAAGGTAAGCCTTCTGATGGCAATCAAGCTGATGATTAGAACTCAGTCAGACATTGTCTGAGCTTCAACACAGGGTTCATCAGTATCGATCGATCATCCACATCAAGTGAACAGCGATATGAGGGAGGAGGTGGAAGAGGTGGATATTGGACATTAGCAGAGGCTACTCAAGTATGTTCTCTGGCATTTCTTCTTCTTGTTGTAGCGCTGATCGTCAGACGAGTATCCCTATACCCCCAGCAAATCCTGTTGGGCCTTCTTGGCGATCAAACTCAATATCTCCATCCACTCATGAATCGCACACATCAAGATCAGTCCTCAACCAAACTCAACCTTCGGGAAATATGAAGACTGTTTATCCAAAATTGTATCTAAACGAGAAACCGGAGATATCACCAGTACAAGACCGCCCTCAACATCCATACCCTCGCGAAACGTACTCGCCGCTTCAACAGTACCAATCATACTACTTTGAGTCGAGATCGTCATTTTCATCCTCCTCGAATCGATCTAGTGTTACGCAATCGAGTGATCTGGGAATTGAGATGAGTAGGGCCTTTTTGGCTGAGAAACCCGATCTGGATCACATTCTTGATGTTGATGACATTGGACCTGGGCAGTGGTAGTCAGTGAATTCGAGAATCAGGTAGAGGGTGATAGATCGTAAGGATATACAGCAGACTCTAATAATAATAATGATGTACATGTATAAAAATGCCTACTACACCGGTTTCTTCGATACACTGGATGTAATGACAAGCATCGATCACTACCAGGTTCATGCACGAGAGGCGGTGTATATGCGAACCAGGTTAGCATGATTGATCGATACTATATTGATGCATGGGTGACGTGTATATGAGGAATGAGAGTCATAATATAATATAATGACCAAATTGACGATAATATCACAACAGGTATAAAGAGAAGAATGTAATATATGATGTTAAGCGTGGATTATAGGAATATTGTAGAAAGAAATGTCGGACGTGTCGGCCCTATTGGCCTCCTGTTGAATATTGATCAAGGCCTAGTCGGTAGATTGGATAAGTTTAGGTTTCGTTTCCCCAGCTACCCTTTTTCTCGCTAATTTGATTTGTTCAAGG
>Ga0265780_10004924_pt1 | contig 17058 bp, 21 predicted proteins | sample P1T30metagenome_FD_192432 | JGI IMG/M metagenome (GOLD analysis project Ga0265780, IMG submission 192432) | Plant litter microbial communities from East Loma Ridge, Irvine, California - P1 T30 | ecosystem: Environmental > Terrestrial > Plant litter > Unclassified | place: USA: California... | reverse complement strand
CTCGAATAGATTCGTGATAAATCCATCAATTGGTAAAGCCCCATCGAAAGTCGCTCCCAAAACCCGGAAGTTATTCAACACCTTGGGGAAACTCAAAAACCCACTCCTAACACCCATCCAAACCTTCTCAGCGGGAGCAAGTACACTCTCATACCCAACGTCCATCCCCGTCTCTCCACACCCCAAGACCAGGACCTTTTTGCCTTTGAGCTGTTCTCGGGATTTGTAAGATGACGAATGTACCCATTCTGGTGTTTCTGGGGTCTTGTTGAGTGTTAGACCCTCGATAGGTGGGATGTTTGGTAGGACGTGTAAACCTGTTGTGACGATGACTTTTTGGGCTTTTAGTGTGTATGTCGAATCTGTTGGGATATGGAGGATGGTGGCTATATGTTTGTAGGCTGAGTTCTTATCGGGGTTCAGGTCGAGTTTTGTCACTTTCGTAGTCAAGTTAATCTGATCTCGGATCTTGAAGTGGTCGACATAGTCGTTTAGGTATTGAACGAAGTTGGGCAGAGACGGGTGATCAGGTGCGTCCAGTGGATATCTGGTATTAGCCCCATTCTCACCTTAGACTATGCTTTCCAGCTCTTTCTCCGGGTTCACTTGGACCCTATCTTGATAGATCGTATACAGTTGAAAGGTATAACTCACCTGAAATCCGAAAAACAAGTCAATTGCTTACTACTAACCAACTCGGCGTTCTGATACCCTCTCCACCTAAAGGTCCCTCCAATCTCCTCCTCCTGCTCAAGAAGTATCGGGGTCTCACCTTCAACCCATTGCGTACATTCCTTGAGGTACTTCAAGGATACAAGACCAGCTGGTCCACCACCTATGACTAAGGCTGAAGTATGGGTTTGAAACATATTGATATGTGGGGAGATTCACTTGAGATCGGGAATTGAACTGAATTGGGTTGAGCGATGGTGCCTGGCGGTTATCTCTCAACAACGTGTTTCAGCTCATCTTCTCTCAGCCATGGATATGACAAGGGGCTTCGAAAAGCAGATGCCTGGCAACGCGAGCAGATAGCTATGCATTACGTCGATCTATATACAATATGACAAGAGTCTTCGTTTTCTCTCTCCTCAGACCACTACTTACCCGCAGTAGTCCTTCCAATAGCTTTAACAGCTCCACCCTCAAGAACCGGCAACTTCTTGCCCTCTCCAGTAGGGGCATCGAGGAAACCAGCACGAATCAACCAAGCAAGATATAATCCAATCTCCTCATCACCTACTCCCATTCCTTCCTTCTCGCCAGCTGCTTTAGCTAATGCCATAGCGTTCCTATCGTCCAATTCTGCTGCTTTGGTGGAAGTAGGTAAATCGTCCAGGACAAAGTGGAGGAGTGGGAAGAGTGCGTTATCCTGAGTTTCCAGAACGTGTTGTTCGAGTTTAGTCCTCCAGTTGATGTATTCGACTTGTTTGACGTCGTAACCAAATGTAGCGAGGGATAGAAGGAGATCGTTAAATCGGATCCTGGGATGACCGGTAACTTGAATGACATTGAATGCTGATTCGGGAGAGACCGATAATGTGGATAAAGAAGCGAGCAGAGCGACATGATCAACAGGAACAAGATTGACTGAATTGTTGATATCGGGAATCAAACCCAATTGAAGACATCCCTTGACCATTCTCCAGATAAAGTCGTCGGTATTGGTGACGGCAGTCTTGGAATCACCCATGACGTATCCTGGTCGTACGATCCATCCTGATAATCCCTTCTTGCCAGCTTCCATAATCAACTTCTCAGCGACCCATTTAGATTGTCCATATCCAGTACCCAAACCCGTTCGGGAAGCTTCCAAATCGTCCGACTCCAATAGACCAGCTCCTCCAGACGAGACCGCTTCGTCCGCCTTTCGGACAATAGCTTCTGTATCGAGGACAGATGTGGATGAGATGAATGAGAACAACTTGCTATGGTGCTCGGCACATAGTCGTAGAGCGGTAAGGGTGGATAAGACATTGGGAGCTCGAAGTTTAGCGTAATGATGAACCCAGTGAACCATCGCTCCGTTATGAAGAATAGCATCAGCCTCTGCTGCTATCCTGTTCCATTCACTCTTTTCCAATCCAAAGTCGTCCTCGGACAAATCACCAACAACAGCTTCGACTTTCCCATCGGTGATCCATTTCTCATCCCATACGCCTCTTCCTTCTCCGGATTCTCTTAATCGATCAAGAGCTTGATCTGTAGTTTTGGCTCGGACTAGGCAGATGACCTTTTTGACTCTTCGAGACATGAGATCCTTGAGTACGAAGGCTCCCAGGAAACCGGTCGCTCCGGTCAAAAGGACAGTCAAGGGCTTGGTAGCGAAATCAGAAGCAAGTGGTGAATAAGTAGGAAGGGAGGAAGCGAGTTTCTCGACATCATCCGCATATGGTACTTCCGCAACAACCTCCTTGGTGGCGGTGGCAGCGGTAAGTTCGGAGTTTCGGAGGCTATCAACCGCAGCGGCCTGGCCTGCAATTGTCGGTTCATCAAACACAAGTCCAAGAGGAGCATTGACGACGAAAGCCTTCCTGACTTCGAAAATCAATCTCGTGGCTAGGATGGAATGACCGCCCATATCGAAAAAGTTCTCGGTGACATCGATTGAGGGGGGAGGGGAAGGAAGGAGTTTGAGCCAGATATCATGAATAGTCTTCTGGGTTGGTGAGAGTGTCGATGAAGAGGTTGAGGGGGCGGAAGCGAGTTGGGTATCGGGGAAGGGAAGAGCTGGTTTATCGATTTTACCATTGGGGTTCAAAGGTAGTTTATGTAAGGGAAAGTATACCGCTGGGATCGAGTAGGATGGGAGTTTCTTCTTCAAGTATTCCCTGATATCCCTAATCAGCCTCCTGTACCTCTTGACACCCTTCAACATTTCCGTTTTAAGGTCCACTTCTTCATTGTCATTCTCACTTCCAGACATGTAATCCAGTAATTCGTCGCCTCCGACAGGGACAAAGTAAGAGACCAAGACCTTTTCTTCGTCCTTGTCTCGCCTTACTAGCGTGACATTCTCCCTGACCAAGGGATGTCGAGAGAGGTGAGTATCGATATCACCCAATTCAATCCTGAAACCTCGGATCTTGATTTGATCATCCGCTCGACCTGTACATTCAACCCGTCCGTCGGGGAGGTATCGACCAAGATCACCTGATCTGTACATCCTATCTCTGATTCCAAACCAATGTTTGGCAGCTTCAGGCTGTTGTTCGGCAAGAGTATCTTTTCGATCAACACCTTCTCCGAACCAGTTCAAGACGAATTTCTGAGCGGTAGCTTCTGGATCCAGGTATCCTTCTGCCAATCCACCTGATCGAACATAGATCTCACCCATCTCTCCTACCGCGCATGGAATATTCCTATCGGTCCTGTTTACTACTAGTAATTGGACATCCACCATTCCCTGTCCTGCGGGAATCAAGTCCTTTTGAGTGGACAAGAAGGTAGGATCGGAGTTCACACTTGGAATAGCGAAGTACGAGACAGCCCTCTGAGTTTCGGTGGTTCCGTACATGTTGATTATCCTGACGTTCTTGGCTAATCCTTGAAGTCGGGTACAATCTCGCTTGGTAAGGACGTCGCCTACGAAGAAGGCGTTTTGGAGTGAGGGGATTTGTCGGGTTGCCTGAGCTGATAATAATTGACCCATGGCTGGGGTCAAGTGGGTGATGTTGACTTGACGATCTGCCATCCATTCAGCTAGTCGTCCAGGAGTTCCAATATCGTCCGCGGTGGGTACATAGAGTGATGCTCCGAGGAACAGAGGTGTGAACACTACCATCAGCTCATTCCACCGAATCCTATGTAGAAATACTTACTATCACGCTGAATGGGATCATGGGCGATACCAGACAACATGGTAAATTTGGATTCGGCGCTTAGACCAAATCGTTCCGCCATCCAGGGGAAGAAATGAGTCAAACTGTAATGCCTTCCTTTAACACCCTTGGGGATACCGGTACTACCAGAAGTGAACGATAGCGTAGCAGGCGAATCGGGTCCGAGTGTGACACCAGCAGCGGTCTGGGCGTATTGCTGGAATGGCCCCAAGATATCTTCTTGACCAGAGGGAGAACCTGTGATTCCGTTGGGAGTGAGTGCGACAGCGGGTACCATGACACGAAGGTCGAGGTTGTCTTTGATAAAGTCGGAAACTAGAGGTGCTAGAGCGCCGGCGCTGGAGATGATGAGCAGAGCTCGAGGGGTTGCGACTTGTAGGTAGACCGTCTGACGCGATGGTGGGTATGCGGGGTCTGAAGATCAGTGAATCATCCTTTCAACACGAATATGAATAGGAACTCACCGACGACCGAGAACACTCCACCAGCCTTCAAAATACCCATAACACAAACAATCATCTCGACACTTCTAGCGGCATAGACCATGACAACTTCTCCTCTCTCTAATCCATTCTTGATAAGTGTATGTGCAACGACATTACTAGCCTCATCGATCTGTCGGTATGTAAATACCCTCTCTCCTTTACTTGGTCCATCGAAAACACCCTGTCCCTCTGCTAATTCAGATTGAACAACACAGATACCCTCTGGATTTGATTTAGCGTTCTTAGAGAAGATATCTGGGATAGCACCGACGAACCCACACCAGTCGAGATCGGCCGTAGGGTCGGGTAGAGTAGCGATTTGTGATTCTGTACGTAAAGGCAATGAGCCCAGGGGGTGGGCAGGGTTGGAGGCCGCAGCTGATTTCAGGAGTTGGAGGATAGATTCGAGTAATGCGCCCATTCGAGATTGTGTGAACAATAGGGAGTTGTAGGCGACCGAGAGGTATAGCGCTGGAATTGATGTCCTTGTAGCAGGGGTCTCGGTGGGGCTAGCCAAGAGGAATAACGTTAGATCCGTAGTAAGCGATGTCGAAGCGTCGCTTTGGATTTGAGTTGAATCGAAGAACCGAACCCTAAATAACGAGCCTTCTGGTTTGAGGTGATCAATCAATTCCGATATCGGTAGAGCGTCCGCCGAAGCTTCCTGTTCCCTCTCCATAATCTGATGCAAGACATCAAAGAATGTATTCTCAGCTGCGATATCGAGCTTGAGTAAGAGTGGTAGAGTGGTCCCAGGGGCTGAAGTGCAAATGACCATAGATGGATCCGGGGTGTATCGGAACATTAAAACCGCGAATGAGGTAAGGAGGAGATGATATGGTGTAGGAAGTGGGGAAGCGGGGAAGATAGTCGAGAACTCCAAAGTGAGTCGCATCAAGATCGGAGTAAGGGATGCGGGTAATGACAAGTCCTGAGATGATTCCACAAGCTTGGCGGGAGCTACTATGAGCTTATGACCCCGCACTGGTTCGAAGACTCACTTGGCCGAGGATAATCGGTGGGTAGAGCAAGACTGGGTAATGTCCCGAGCCTTTCGACCCATCTTTCCAACTTCTGAGCATTTCCTCCTGCTTCAGAGGTGCTCCCAGTAGGTTGTACCGCCATACTGTGATTGATAAATGATTAGATGATGAAATGTACCCAAAATTCAGAGTTACTTTACTTCCTATCTTGACTCGTTCGGCCGATATCATCTTATCACACGTGGTTCGGGGGTAGATATCCCACGTCATAGATCCCCCTTTTACGCCTCCACTCCGGGTGTCCGGTGATCAAAGGTAAGATGTCGGACTTCCGTCGATAATTGTGCCGCTGGCTTATGTACGAGATCGAAGTACCATAGACGGTATTGTCAACAGAAATCATGTCGGGATTGGGGAGCGCTGCGAAGTCTCTGACCTTTGAGGCGGAGAGACAGCCACATGTACTCACTATCGCCGGTAAGTTCGAAAACTGAGCAGCTCCCAGCTGATTCCAGGAAGCGATTCAAGTGGAGGTGCCGGTATCCAGGTAGGTTAAACACTCACCTGTAATTCAGAGTAAGCTGAGAATTTAGGCGGACCTGAAGACATTCTCGGCGTTCGAATGCTACGGCGCATCAGTCCTCACTGGCCTGACAGCACAAAACACAACAGGAGTCCAAGGTGTTCATCCCGTCCCCACATCGTTCGCACTCCAGCAACTCGATTCCGTCTTCAACGATGATGTCCCAATATCAATCAAATTCGGGATGCTTACTTCCGCCGAAACCATCAGAGCTCTTACTACCTGCCCACATCTCACTTGTCGAGAAGCAATGGCAGTACTGGATCCTGTCATGATTTCCACCTCTGGTCATGTTTTACTTCCGGATGATGCTATTGAAGCTTTGAAAGGATTGTTCGAGATTGTTGATTGGTTAACACCGAATATACCTGAGGCCGAGCAGCTTGCGGGATTGAAACAGGGAGTAGGCGCAGAGGGATTAGTGGAGTTAGCGAAAAAGACGGCGAAAGTGTGCAATGTCCCTATCGTACTGCTCAAAGGCGGACATTCACCGGTATCGAGGGATCAAGTGAACGCTCTGGAGGGATATAAAGTGATATGGGAAGAAGGAGATGATGAAGGGGATACTATCGAATGTCTTGCTCGATGGAGGAAATCGGTGATTCAAGGGGAGAAATCGGATAAAGTCGTCCTGGACATTCTGGTACAGGCAGGATCTGAGCCTGTTTTATTCGTGGGCAAATACGTGGAGAGTAGTAGTACACACGGAACGGGATGTACTCTCTCCTCAGCAATTGCAGCTTCTTACGCCAAGCTCCCGGCAGATCAACGTGGTACGTGGTAATTCCCCGTCTCAACATTGGATAGTGGAGAACTAATGGTAGGGGTCGAAGGGAATATTTCGATAGCTAAAGCAGCCATTGGATACACTCGATCAGCGATATCAACAGCATATCCAATGGGATCAGGTCACGGTCCCTTGAATCATTCCCATCTAACGACAAGGAGGGCATTACCAGAACCTACAAAGTCCAACCCGCACCCGTTCGTATCACACCTTATTCAATCTGACCTGCCCCTCTGGAAATCATATGTACGATCACGTCCATAAATCGGACGGTGGCTGATGATAGGTCCGGCACCCGTTCGTAGTTCAACTTGGAAAAGGAACATTACCTCAGGAATGTTTCGAACATTATATCAAACAGGATTATCATTACCTTCGACACTGTACGTTCTTCGCATTCCTAACCAAATTTCCCCATTTCTTTCCGTTAAAAGATGTGGAAATGCAGGATATGAGCTGATAATAGATGCCCGAGCACACTCGCTTGGAGCGTACAAATCGTCTACCTTTGAGGACATGCAGGCGTTTACCGAGATCGCTCTGCATATCACTAGGGAATCTGCGATGCATGTACAGGTATGTCACCCTCTTCTCTCATTTCTACTTAACCCTGCCTCTTTGGTTCCCCCTCTAAGCTCGATACCCACGCACAAGGCCTCAAGTACCGATGCTAATGCTCAGTACTGCTCCGAATTCGATATTACCCTCCCCCAACTCCTAAGTACTCCCGAATCAGCAACAACCTCAGCCTACGCAAGGTACATCCTCGATATCGGTACTCAATCCGATATCCTAGAATTATACGTAGCGATAGCAGCTTGTTTGATAGGTTACGGAGAGGTTGGATTGTGGTTACAGAAACAAGTTCAACTTGGAGAGGCGAAATTAGAAGGGAATATCTATAAGAGGTGGATGGAGGATTATTCGGGAGAGGATTTCTTGGGGGCTGTTGATCGGGGTATTGGTACGTCTCCTCTCCTTCTTCCTTCCCATCATCACCTTCTTCCGTCTCGGTGACTGTCTTTACATACTTCAGTCCTGTCTTTCGATGACGGATAAGTGGAGATGAGCTAATTGGTAGAAAACCTAGAAAAACGAATCGCGGCTGAACGACCTTCACCTGAGCGATTAGAGAGATTAACATATATCTGGCATGAGGTAGTAAGGCTAGAACGTAATTTCTGGCAAATGGGTCTGGCCATGTCATGATTGTATCTTCTTTTCGGTCTATAGATATAGAAGGTAGAGATACAAGAGGTATAATGCATGCAACATAAGGAGATGAATGGTATGAAGACAATAAGCATCTTTCCTTCGAAGACGCGACTCGTCCCTGGAATTGTGTGTTGTGTGCGCTTCTTATTTCCTGGGATACCAGACAACTAACACGTTCTCGTCAGCCTCTTTCTCTCTCACTCGTTCACTTACTCACTATCATTACCATATTGATAGTACAATGTCCAAGAGTAAAACCCCAAACGCAGCAAACCTCGAAACCCTCTGGGCTCAATGGGAGAATCCAATCAATTCCTCTCTCTCGCTGCAGAACCTCTCCATCAGGTCATCCTCAATACAGCAAGACTCTGGAGAGAAGCTAATGTACAGTACCAAAACTACAAGACAGGTCAAATTAGCTCTATACAAGTTTATTATCGATTTTTATCACCAGGAAACCAATGATAGGGTGTTCAAGAAACGATGGGAGGAATTACATGATCAGGCACTTGTTGAGATTGGGCTGGAAAAGAGGTTGGAATCTGGAATCAAGGGGAAAGATAGTGCTAATGTGTATGTTTTGTTCCTCTTTATCTCTATCTCATTGTAACATCAACCCGTCAATCCACTTGACAGAAGCAATTCGATGAATGCAGGGAATAATGGTGGCAAGGAGCATGAAGCTGACCACCAGGAAATACAAAGAGAACAATTGGTTCGGAGCGATGTACACTTATGTGATCGCATGGGGATGTTTGATCCCCTACCATCCCGACGATATGACCGACGACGATCCCAAGAAGAAACAGATCGCTTCCCTGTAAGTCCCCTGTTCATCACTCCCATAGCCAACATATACCCAGTCAAAGCATCGCATTGAAAGTGATCAGTCACTCCTCGGTCCTGTCAGGATGATGCTGATCGGCAGTGAAGCGGCAATCTGGTCAAACATCGCCGCATGCGCTGTCACTGCCCATACCGATAAGAAACTCGAAAAGGCTCAACTCCCTATCGTAAATCAAATCGGCTTGAAGGCAGTCAGGATCTGTCTAACCATGAAGGAACTGGCTACCGTTGGGATCATCAAGAAATGCTGTACGTTCCCCCCGTCTCCTTTCTCCTTTCCCCTTTCTTTTTCTACGAAAAAGGGGTCGGCTGATGACAGGTAATCGAGGAATCACCCTTCAATCCAAACTCACACGAAACGAACATGATCCCACCGCCGTCAAGGACGCCATTAAATGGAAGAAACAAGTTGAATTGCTCATTGGATGTGACGACAAAGTTTTATTCAAGGATGTTGATGGTGGGCAAAAGGTCATTTAAGCAATGAGGAGGGAGATGAACCTTGGCTTATCACGAAGGGGAGATTGTACATAACGAATAGCTGTGGCATGTATATACGAATTGATGACCAGCAAGTTTCGTGGTGTTGTTCATCAATCTCCCGGGACTTTGCCAGACTGTCCTGATGAGTTCAAAATCAGATATGTGCGGGCTCAGAATCGCTGATTACCTCGACCGGTATGCTGAGGGGAGGGATATGCATATACAAGTCATCAAGTATCTCGTATGAACCAGCCTAATGAGTCCTAGCCTTGGCGCCTATTCGTTAACAACTTCTTTGATCTCGCCATGTCCCTCTCCTGCTTCCCTAAACTTCTTGAACACTCCCAAGTCCAAGCCGAAAGAGGAGCCAGAGGAACAAGATGGGATGAAGAGAAGGGACGACTCACCATCAACGTACATGTTCCTAGTTGCTGATGGTAGCTTTGCAACCATACCGTCAACTTCCTTGGTCAAGAACACTTGACATCCGAGTCGGGATCTGTTATTAGTTCTAGCCTAGCATATATCGAGGTATGGAAGTCAATGGATCTGAATCCACCAGAAGGCATCTGCGAATGCGTTTGCAGAGATAGAACGAGTAGGGAGGAGAACAGGAAATAGAGACATACGTGTCCTCGAGAGCAAACGCTAAATCCAACATATCATTCTCCTCATCCTCTGGTTCTGGCAATTTATCATAAACCTCTGGATCTAGGATAACATGGCATGTAGAGCATGCTATTGATCTTTCGCACGCGCCTGTCATTAGCATCGTCTCACATACTGAGGCGGTCATGACAGTCAGATAGTGGTAAGCGGACATACCCTCTAGATCAACATCGTGTTCATGTGCCAAACTCAATAGATCGTCCCCTTCATTCCCTTCTATCGTCTTGATGTCATTTCCCTTAGCATCTCTGAAAGTAACTTTGATCCTGACCCGTCAGCTCCTCTCTTACTATCATTGACGAAGGGCTCACCCGGTGCCAGGAGCAGGTCTGACTAGATCACCATGTCTCATTACTTCCATTAGCTCCTCCTAGACGAAGAATTAAGGAAAGCAGGCGATGAGGACTTACGGGGAGTAGACGAGAAAGCCCGTCTTGAAAGCATCGATCCTGATTTCGAAGATGAAGGAGAAGGGACGGATCGAATCGCCCGGGGGACAATGACATTTCGAGCCTGAGTCATAGCCTCAGCCACCGGTCTAAGTAGTCGTGTTGATCGCTGCATCTTTCCTAACTTGATTATCGCTGGATGTTCCGGTTGAGGTGGTATAGGTGAGTGAGGATTGGTTGCCGGTCAGGATATTTCAGTTGAGATATAGATACGGAGATTGGGGGGATGTCCGTGAATCAACTGAGTATACGGTATTGGTGCGATAGGCCTAGTTACACATTGGATATGCAGACTCGCTAGCTGTATAGTAGCGATGGAGAAGATGAAGGCAGGGAGAGCGATACCGGTATATGATCATCTGACGTACTCCGATTTCCTGGTCCGTCAATCCGCATCATCATTGACCACCGCCTGAAATAAAACAGTCGCAACACCTCCTGCCCAATACCCCCTTCCTCCTGTCCTCAACTTCGACAGCTCACTGGGCTTGCCGTGCCGACTGGACTCAACAATGTATTGGACGACCATCGAAGCCCAATTACAAAGCTCTGCGAAGATACGCAAATCAAATAGTCCCTGTAGCAGATACATCGACTCCCGAATATGGGGAATTTAGACGATCTGAAAGACCACTAGGTGAAGTCCTCGATTTATGGGAGTCTGGCAAAGGCGAGGGATTATATGTGAAAGATTGGCATTTACTTGCTGAGCTTGAAAGTAAAGGAGAGGGGGCTGGGAGTGTATATGAAGTACCGGAATGTTTTAGGGGTACGTTCACCCGGTTCTCTCTTCCATGCCCCGGATGAAGGCAGGCATATTGATGAGTCAGATGATTGGCTTAATACTCCATACTCCCCTGATCCCCGCCCGAATTCAGACTCAGCCTCGAAGACAGATACGAGCACATCAGATTTCCGATTCACATACCTTGGACCGCCTGGTACATATACCCCATTACACAGGGACGTCTACTCCTCATACTCATGGTCATGTAATATCCTAGGGAGGAAGGTATGGTGGTTATTCCCTCCTGATCGCGTTCGACGGGTTCTGAAGAATGGGGAACCTATATTTGATGTGAGGGAGGTTGAGGATGAGGGTGGGGGGATTAAGGTTGTTCAGGAGGTATGTCTTTCGTGCTTCCCTCATACATATGTGTTCCCCTCTCCTCTCTCCTCGTATCTATCACGATGCGAGTCGAATATGCTCTGTGACACATAGTGTGAGACGGTAGCTGATGTACAGGAAGGAGAAGTCATTTGGGTGCCTAGTGGATGGTATCATCAAGTCCTCAATCTCGATTTCGTATGTCCTAATGTCTCTGTCTCATCATCTCTACCTCTTCTCTCAATCCATCATCTTGTCCATCTTTCGAAACTCTTGCAGAGACAACCATCACATAATATCTAGACCCTAAGATCAGAGATGAAGCTAAACTGATAAATAGTGTACATCAATAAATCATAATTTCTTCTCCTCCCCTACCCTCCCCGCCATCTTCTCAGCCCTCATCAAATCCCAAGAAAGAGTCGAGCACTCAATCCAAGATGTCAAAGAAATGATCATTTCCCGACTCGGTGATCAGTGGAAAAGGGAGTGGATTGAGGAAGTTCAGGGATTATTGGAGAGGGACGCTGGATGGGGTTGGAGGGGTTTTTGGGAATGTGTAAAGAGAAATCTTGATGTGCGTCTTCCCATCTTCCCTCCTCAACATCCTATGTCTGTTTCTGCAGCTAGTCGTGCTTTGAGCTGATGATCAGGAGCCGCCCATGGATCTTGCTGAAGAGGGGCGTATAGCCCGTGATGTATATATACGCCAAGTCGTAGAACAGTATAGAAGCAGAGAAGAGTGGGAGATATTAGACGACGTCAGGACGATGGTACAAACGATAGAAAGCAGATTGGGGCCAGTGACTACAATGTAAGGTAGCCTTTAGAGGATAAACCACTGGGATGCTCGAGATCTAGTCCGCAAATATACCTTGAAGAGTCACTTCACTCGTCAGGAAGGACGGCGTAACATACCAGAACTCATGCATGCGTGACGTATCACCAAAAATAGCTTACACACACCTTTCATCTATTCCCAACCATGCTCTCGTATCGTATTTCCAGGCCGTCATCTAGTTCTATCCCCTTTAACCTTTTCAGTCCTGACTTTCCCAGCAGCGGGCATAACAGCCGGAGAAGCTGTCGTTGCCCGTCCTCCTCCACTACTCTTGCCTTTCCCTTTCTCCGAAACCTCCGCAGGTGAGGCTAATACAATCGGTGCTTTGGCAGGTTTGGCTTCTTCCTCCTCTTCCTCTTCTTCCTCATCGTCATCGTCGTCATCCTCATCATCAAACAATTTTCCCTTTCCTTTCCCCTTTTCCTTTTGCTCTTTGACATCTTCAACTTCCTCATCACCTTGTTCAGAGATAAATTTCCCTTGCCAATCGACAGTATCTAATTCTTCCCATCGTTCAGGTCTTTCCCTTAACCAAGTCATTTTAGGTCCATTCCTTGCCCTCTCGCTTACTTTGAAGCCGTATATCCTAGGCACGTAAACTTTTCCAAGTGCCGGTTTCTGACCGCCGTGGGGATTTGGGTTGATCAGTGTTTCACCTCCTATTGGCGTTGGCGAGGGGGATGGGGAGATGGGTCGAGACGAGGATGGGCGTTGAGTGTCCTTCTGGAGGGTGGGGTTGAAGGGTACAGAGAGAAGTTCGGGGTATGTCTGGAAGAATAGGGGTGCAAACGTAGTTCCGAAGAATGCGCCTATATGTCAGCCGTCGAGCATTGAGCGAAGGAGACGCGCGATAGAGAGCAGCGACATATGTGTCAAGCGCCATAGACTGAAGCAAGGCGGAAGAGTGGAGTATCAGATCCAGAGATAGAAGAGAGAGGACTCACCATCAACGGAAGCATATTTACTACTAGGGGGAGAATAGATATCTCCACAATTAGGACAATACAATTTAATAGTATCCAAACCAGGTATATCGGCTCTTCCACAAGGTAAGACATGTGTTGCGTGACAGAATACTCGGGGGCATGCTCCGAAATGGCCTTGGTCGTATTTCTCCACCTGCACGTTAGCTGAACTCTTTCTTCGTGACAGTATGAGGGGTAGAAGAATGACATACCATAGCTGCCAATCCAACTTTCGTCAGGATATATCGTTGATGCACTAGACCATACAGTAATTCCGCAGAAGACTCGACGATCGATACATCAGGAATCTTGGAGGAGTCCTCTGTCTGATTAGCGTTTACGGACCGGAACATGGAAGCAAGAGGGACTAACCTGGTTCAACGTCTAATACCATTTCTAGGGCTTCTTTCCAGAATGGGATGAGGGATGGTAGGCCTATTTATCAGTCCATAACTCGAGCCGCTTAAAAGATTTATGATAAGAGGATCTTATAGGGGCGAGGAAGAGAAAGGGTAATGAAGGGAGAGAGACGTACCGGTCAAATTGAAATCATCCTCAATAAAGTCTTCCTGAACATCACAGAAATAGTCGTGGCCCGGTAATGAAGTATACCAGTTCTACATATCAGTTCAGTCCCACAACATTTACCTATGTATACGAGTGGCTCCTAGGGAAAAGGAATGACGAGGAGGACTTACAATCCAGGTAAGAGTCGAAGTCTGAGTGGACGAAGCGTTGGATGAGGAATCTACGAGTCAGCCTACATCTCGCGCACATCATTTGGTATAGATGAGACTCAGACTCACCAAAGGCATCCTCCTCTTCCTGCTCTAGATCTATCTCCTCTGGATCCAGGTCTCTTTCTGGCATATTCACATTAAGGACCGACATCTCTGTTTCCTTTCTCTTAACGTGTCTCTTGGGGGTTGTATGTCGTATCGACCGGGTGTTGGAGCCTTTCCAGTGCTTATATGGAGGTGGGAGAGATTGAAGGGATGCTCTATAAGCTGTGTGATTATGTTGCCCGCAAGAAGGATAGTATATAATGCAGAATGAAACAGTCGACAGAGAGGGAACGTTCAAACCAGGATTCATTGATTTACGTAATATGTGAAATATATAGCCAACCAATCTGGCCTAACAGTACACCCCTCTCTTTCGGTACGATTAGCTCCCCTGCAACCTCGAGTCCACCAAGATTAGCTCCCCTGCCCTGGTCCGATGAGGTATTGCCGAAGGCTTCCTGGCCCTGCACGTGCTCAGATTAGCTCCATTGCCACCACGGTCCGGATTATATGTCCTGTTAAGATATTGCCGAAGGCTCTTTACTATCCTGTATATGTCACATCCTTTCCCCACCCCTAGCAACCACAGCACGTCCACAGCACGTCCACAGCACGTCAACCAACCTTCCGAATCCCAATGAATGCCCTGCGACACTTGCCGCAAGGTGCAATCAGTGTCCCTGTAGTAAGGTGTTGCCGAAGGCCTGTAGCGTGGTGTGTCCATTGCCCACGCGCCAAGTATTTGTCTACAGGTGGCTTTCACAGACTCCTCACAGACTCCTCACAGACTCCTCCACCAAAATGGGAGATATATACTTACATTCGAAAACAACGTATAGGTCTCACTACGTTTGGGATGGACCGTTTCGCGTTCAACCTGGTTTTCACCCTCTTCACCGAATGCTTCCCGCATGCTACGCAATGTTGACGAGTGCCCATTAATGCCCATCAAGTGAAGGATGGAAAGTTGAGCAGCCAAAGTGACGGCAAAGATGCGAGTATCATGAAGTCGAATCGTGTCAATGCCAGATTCGAATTGAGATCGCTTAAATTGTTAGATTCTTTGGCCATTATGCGTGGCATCTTGAGGTTGTCGGATGATTTCAAGCCCACTCTGTCCAGGCTGTCTGATATTTGGGGCTCGTGAATGATTTTTGCTCATGTGGGAGGCTCTATGATATGGTAAGTTCAGAAATGAGTGGATAAGAGGAGGGCAGTGGTTTAAATATTATTGCGTTGAGTCAAGGGACGCCGAGAACTTACTTTGTGAGTTGTGAGTTCTAATTCGTTGGAGCAGGGTCAGCGAGTACCTTGTGTATCCGTTCATCGGGCGCATATGGCGCGAACCTTGTGCAATTGTTTGTCGACCGGTTTATGTAACGATATCCCGCCTCGAGGTCATACCCCACCGAAAATGCATTCCCATCTCTTACTGTTACTGTCTACAATTATATCACAACTGTGCGAACTTCAATCTTCGAGTCTAGTATAAAAGCACAAAGTCTAGTGTATATGATACACCATGAAAATGTGTGATCCCTAAGTGGCAAACTTGCGCTCAAGCTCCTGCTTCTGCTCCTGAACTATCCTCTTGTATAGCTGCTTCCTGCCCCGATTTGACGATGGGACTTCTCCCTCAATGAACGCCTTGACAACCCATCCCATCAATTTCGTAGCAACCCGGCGCAGTTCGGACAAGTTGTAATTGGCTGGACCTTCAATCTCTTCTTCAAGCTTGACCAAAACCTTGAAGATCCCTTGATAGAATATATCATCAATGCGCAGGTCTTCCACCTCGGCAAAATCCTCGGGATAAAACAGGAAAGGCTCGAACGCGCCGTGAAAGGTCTGGATCGATTCGTCTCGGAGGTAATATCCTGGGTCGACTGCTTGAAACAGGGTACCGAGGACCCCTCTTGGGAATCGACGTGCCAGTTCTTGCAGTTTTGCTCTTGATTCCTCTGGAATGGTAGTACTCGTCGGGATGAGGTCGACAGCTTTTTGTATTTCAGACAATCGCTACTGATTAGCATTACTCGTGAAACATATTTTAGGAATTGGCTTACGAGGTAGAATGAGCAGTACGCGTCTCCATATTTCTCCTCTATCTCCTCCAGATATGCATTCTTCATGACTACCCCATCGCTTCCCAGCAACACCTTGTCCATGTCCCCAAACTCGTTCGGTCCAGACCAGCCCATCAATCTCATGATTGTTAGGTTCACCATCTTGACAGTAGCAAACATGGCAGAATCGTGTCGCCTGATGAAATCGAGACTTGCACACACGAGATGATCGGTCGCAGTGGTTGGTTCGCGGCGTCTGAGGCGGTCGGCGATGACTGCTGTCATTTCTCGACTCTGGACATGCATGGTGAATCGTTGTTTGCTTGAAGATAGAAGTAAACTGTTTGATGTGTGGCTGGAATTGAAATGATAAGTATGATCAAAAGTAAAGAGAGATAAGAGAATAGACAAAGCGGTTTGAATAGTAGTACCGATGTTTGTCCAACACCAGTGTTTGTCAGATGGTCAGATGGTCGGACAAAGTGTTGTCCAAACAAGGTTCACTTTGCCCTTGCTGCGCACACCCCATGGTGACCACCGCACTGCATCCTGGTTTTATAGTCGTTTGCCTTTGATGAGAAACCTTGTCAGATGGGAAGTACTGGAAAACGCGTCGCGGTGTTCACGGTGGTCCCTGTTTGAATTGTGATTGAAGTGAGACATAATGTTTGACCTGTCCATCGAAGACGACCGTGTGAGCACGTCGATGCATTCATCGTAATGCATATCTGACGGGTGATCCGCTATCGTCGGCACCAGACGGTCGAGGACCCACGGTTGTTCACAAGGCAAGGCTTATCGTTTGGGTCGAAAACTAAAATTTACGGTGTGAGCGCCACCTAACGGTCTTCGACCTGCGCCGGCAACGTTGGTATCTATTGTCGCCTCTTCCTGCTTGACATTGGACCGCTTGACATCACATCTTGGGGTCTCAGACCTTACTTGACCAAG
>Ga0265780_10004923_pt1 | contig 17062 bp, 16 predicted proteins | sample P1T30metagenome_FD_192432 | JGI IMG/M metagenome (GOLD analysis project Ga0265780, IMG submission 192432) | Plant litter microbial communities from East Loma Ridge, Irvine, California - P1 T30 | ecosystem: Environmental > Terrestrial > Plant litter > Unclassified | place: USA: California... | reverse complement strand
CCTAGGCGCCGGCGCCAGCATTGCCGAACTCGATGGCGTGCGCATGCTCGACCTGCCGTGGCAGGTGCAGGCCGACCACCCGGCCGCGATGGCCTATCCGCGCCGCGCGCAGCAGTCCCGGGCCGCGCCGGACATGGACCGCCTGTACGCGCTTGGCATCGACGCCTACCGGGTGGCGCGCGAAATGGCGCTGCACCCTGGCCAGCCGGTCGCGCTCGACGGCGTCACGGGCCAGCTGCGCATCCAGCCGCAGGCGCCGCGGTTCCAGCGCAGCGAAGCGCCGGTGATTTATCGCGGCGGGCTGTTTGAAGCGGTGGCCGGCGAGCGCTAGTCATGTGGCCGCTGTCAGCCCTCAAGAAGCTGTCGCGCAAGCAGGCGCAGGGCCGCAAATGGGAGCAGGCGGCCTGCAAGTACCTGCAAAAACAGGGTTTGACGCTGGTCGAGGCCAATTTTACGTGCCGCGGCGGGGAAATCGACCTGATCATGCGCGACGGCGCGTCGCTGGTCTTTGTCGAAGTGCGCCAGCGCGCCGACCGCTCCCACGGCGGCGCCGCGGCCAGCATCACGGCCACCAAACAGGCGCGGCTGGTTTGCGCGGCCCAGGTGTACCTGATGCAGTTCAAGCAACTGCCGCCATGCCGCTTCGATGTCGTTGCCATCGATGGCGAGCAGCTCGACTGGCTGCGCAATTGCATCCAGGCCTAGAATTATGTAAGGAAATTTGCGCACACGCGCCCCTGCCCTGCGACTGCACTATAATCGTCCACTATGAATACTCAACGCATCCTTGCCCATTTCCAGGAGAGCGCCGACCTCAAGATGAAGTCGGCGGAGCCCCTGTCCCAACCCATTTCACAAGCCATCGAGCTGATGTTCGGCGCGCTGTCCAATGGCAACAAGATTCTTGCTTGCGGTAACGGCGGTTCGGCTGCCGATTGCCAGCACTTTGCCGCCGAGCTGGTCGGCCGCTTCGAGCGCGAGCGCTTCCCGCTGCCGGCCATGGCGCTGACGACCGATACATCGATCATCACGGCAGTCGGCAACGACTACAGCTACAAAGAGATCTTCTCGAAGCAGGTGCAGGCGTTCGGCCAGGCCGGCGACATCCTGCTGGCCATTTCGACGTCCGGTAACTCGGCCAACGTGCTGTCCGCGGTGGAAGCGGCACTCGAGCGCGAAATGCGCATCGTGGCGCTGACCGGCAAGGACGGCGGCGCCCTGGCGCGCCTGCTGACCGACGCCGACGTCCACATCAACGTGGCCCATTCGCGCACCTGCCGCGTGCAGGAAGTGCACCTGGTGGCCATCCACGCGATTTGCGACGGCATCGACGTCGCCCTGTTCGGCGGAGACGAGAATGAATAAAGCACCCATGGCGAAAGCCGTCCTCTGCACCGCGCTGCTGGCGGCACTGGCAGGTTCGCTGACAGCTTGCTTTCCGCTGGTGGTAGGCGGTGTCGCCATGGGTGCTGCCGCCACGGTCGACCGGCGCACGCTGGGTGCGCAGACCGAGGACAAGTCGATCACGGTCAAGGCTGAAGTAAAACTGGCCAACCTGGGCGGCGACAACGGCCACATCAATGTAGCCAGCTTCAACCGCAAGGTGCTGCTGACCGGCGAAGTGCCGGACCAGGCCATCAAGGCCACCGCGGAGCGTGAAGTGCGCGCCATCGAAGGCGTGCAGTCGGTCTTCAACGAGCTCGAAATTGCCGGTCCGGCCAGCTACACGTCGCGTTCATCGGATGCGCTGGTGACCACCAAGGTCAAAGCCAGCCTGGTCGAAATGAAGACCATTTCCGCCGCCTCGTTCAAGGTCGTGACCGAAAACGGCACCGTCTACCTGATGGGCCGCGTCACCCAGCGCGAAGGCGATGTCGCCACCGATGTCACGAAGAGCGTCGCTGGCGTGCAGCGCGTGGTCAAACTGTTCGAGTACATTACCGAAGAAGAGCTGCGCGCGATCACGCCGCAATCGATGCAGTCGACGCAACTCTAAACAGGCAGAACACCATGGCCACTCCCACCTGGATCAAACCCGCTGCCATCGGCGCCGTGCTGCTGGCCGTGGCCGGCGTGGGTTTTGTCACGTTGACGCACGAAGCGCCCGCGCCCGCGTCGACGTTCACCCGGCTCGATGGCCAGAAGCTGAGCATGGACAGCCTGCGCGGCAAGGTGGTGATGGTCAATTTCTGGGCCACCTCGTGCACCACCTGCGTGGCCGAAATGCCGCAGATGATCGCCACCTACAACAAGTTCAAGAGCCAGGGCATGGAATTCGTCGCCGTGGCCATGAGCTACGACCGGCCCGATTACATCGTCAATTACGCGCAGACGCGCAAGCTGCCGTTCACGGTGGCGTACGACGCCACCGGCGCCCTGGCCAAGGCCTGGGGCGACGTGTCGATGACGCCGACCACGTTCGTGATCGGCAAGGATGGCGCCATCCTCAAGCGTTACGTCGGCCAGCCCGACTTCGCCGCCCTGCACACCCTGCTGCAAGGCGCGCTGGCCAAATCCTGATTATTTAGGGTACAGAATCATCTGCGTGCAGCGGAACAGGGCGATCGTCTTGCCATTGCCCTGGTCGGTCACCACCACATCCCACACCTGCGTGGTCCGCCCCATGTGCACCGGCTTGCCGATGGCTTCGATGACGCCTTCGCGCGCGGTGCCGAAGTGATTCGATTTCAATTCGATGGTGGTGAAGCTGCTGGCGCCGTCCGGCAGGTTGATCATGCACGACACGCCGGCAACCGTGTCGGCCAGCGAAATCACGCTGCCGGCATGCAGGTAGCCGTTCGGCGCCAGTAACTGGGGTTTGACCGGCAGCTGCGCCACCAGTTCCGTGCCGTCGATGCGCACGAATTCCACGCCCAGGTAGCCCGGCAGGAAAGGCTGTGCCATCTGGTTGATCTGGGCGGCTGTATACGTCTTTTTCTCGTTCAAGTTGTTCTCCAGGTGAATCGCCATCATACAAGCTGGCCCAGCCGTCCGGACAGCGCGGCGCTGGCCGTGATTTTGTGACGTATTTTCATGCAAACTATCTCCCACTACTGGATTTGTGTGAAAAACCACACTATGATCGGATGCAGGGCCATTGATTCGTGTAGACAATACTTTCAATCGGGACGCGATGCCAAACCAGTACGCCAACCAGGCCGAGGCCGCGGAAACGTCGGCCAACCCGGGTCCGGGCAACGACCTGATGTCGGCCATCATCTATTCCAATATGGAAGACATGGTGTTCCATCTCGGTGTGGAAGGCATCGCGCGCTACCGCTTCAAATTCGTCAATCCCGCCTTTTACCGCCTCACCAGCATGACGCCCGCACAGGTGCAGCGCCAGTTCCTGCACGAAGTCATCCCCGCCAGCGCGTTCGAGCGCGTGCAGCGCCATTACGAGGAAGCCATCCGCACCGGCGCCACGGTGCGCTGGGAAGAACCGACGCCATATTTTTCGCATCTTAAAATTGGCGCGGTGTCGATCACCCCGATCTTCGATGCGGCGGGCGCATGCACCGACCTGGTGGGCACGGTGCACGACATTACCGAACTGCGCCGGCGCCAGGATGAAGTCCAGGAAACCAACGTCGCCTTGCGCAAGCTGAGCGAGCAGCTGGAACGGCGCGCCTATTACGACGTGCTCACCGGCCTGCCGAACCGCGCCCTGTTCCGTGAACGCCTCGATGCGGCGCTGGCGCAGTCCACATCACCCGCCCACGGCGTGGCACTGATGTTTTTCAACATCAACCGTTTTAAAGAGATCAACGATTTGCTCGGCCACCGCACCGGCGACCAGGTCCTGGTGCAGGTCGCCGCACGCCTGCAGCAGGCATTGCAGTCGGGCGATTGCCTGGCGCGCCTGGGCGGCGACGAATTCAGCCTGATCGTCTGCGCCGATGCCCGCCTGCCCGGCCTGGAACGGCTGGCGCGCCAGCTGCAACTGGCGCTGTCGGAACCGTATGACGTCGGCGCCGACCGGGTGGTGCTGTCGACCAGCGTCGGGGTGGCGCTGTATCCACAGCAGGCGCGTGGCGCGGAAGAACTGATGCGCCACGCCGACCAGGCCCTGCGCGACGCCAGGCGCGCCGGGCTGAACCAGATGCGCATCTATGAGCAGGCCATGCAGGCCGCGGCGCTGGCGCGCCTGTCCCTGATCGCCGACCTGCAGCGCGCCGTCAGCGAGAACAAGCTCGAACTGTATTTCCAGCCGATCGTGGACATGCCCAGCGGGCGCATCGTCAAGGCCGAGGCCCTGGTGCGCTGGCACCGCGACCAGGTCGGGCTGATCATGCCGCTGGAATTCATCGCCATCGCCGAAGAGACCGGCATCATCCACGAACTGGGCAACTGGGTGTTTGCCAACGCCGCCGACTGGTGCAGCCGCTGGACCGGCCTGCTGGGTGCGCCCTTCCCCATCTGCATCAACAAGTCACCGGTCCAGTTCCGCCAGCACCTGCAGTCGATGGACTGGATCGGTTATCTCGACACGCTGGGCTTGCCGCACGACGCCATCACGGTGGAAATTACCGAGGGCGTGCTGCTGGACCTGTCGCATGCCGTGCTGGCCAAGCTGCAGGAACTGCATACGAGCGGCTTCAAGGTGTCGATCGACGATTTCGGCACCGGCTATTCGTCGATGAGCTACCTGAAACAGCTGGATATCGATTTCCTCAAGATCGACCGCTCCTTCGTGGCCGAGGTGCTGCAGGACCGCACCACGCGCATCATCGCTGAAACGATCGTCTACATGGCGCATAAACTGGACATGCAAGTGGTGGCGGAAGGTGTCGAGACGCAGGAACAGCACGACTGGCTGCTGGGCCAGGGCTGCGATTTCGGCCAGGGCTATCACTATTCCCGGCCGGTGCCCGCGCAGCAGTTCGAGGCGCTGCTGATGGCGCAGGGCGCAAACGCCTGAGCCGGCGTGCCGTTCAGCTGTCCGGGCCGGCGCTGCGGCGCCACTGGGCCGGCGCCACCCCGGTACTGCCCTTGAACCGCCGCGCGAAGTGGCTCTGGTCGGCAAAGCCGCAGTCGCTGGCCACTTGCGCCAGCGGCGTCCCGGCTTGCATCAACGCCTTGGCGTGGGCGATGCGCACGGCATTCAGGTACACATGCGGCGGCGTGTGCATCGCCGCGGTGAACGCGCGCGTCAGGTGAGCGCGCGACAGCCCGGCCACGCCGGCCAGCTCCGTCACCGTCAGCTCGCGCTCGAAATGCGCGCGGATATAGTCTTTGACGCGCAGCAGGCGCGCCATGCCGGCGTCGCGCGGCGCGCCTGCCCTCGCCTGCTCGCCATGGCGCACCAGCAGCGTGCCGAAAAAGGCGCGCAGCAGGACCTCGGCGCGCAATGATTCGGACGGCGCTTCCAGCAAGGTGCGGGTCATGTGCCCGAACGCCGCGGCGATGGCCGGGTCGATCACATGGGGCGCCGCAAAATAAGGCCCCCCGTTGACGCCGCCGTCGGGGTCGGCGCAACTGAGCACGAAAGCCGGATCCACCGACCAGGTGGCGTAGCGAAAGCCGTCAGCGCTGCCGCGCTGGCCGTCGTGGTCTTCGTCCGGGTTGAACAGCACGATGTCGCCGGGGAGGCTGTCGTGGCGGCGGCCCTTGCAGCGAAAGCGCTGGATACCGCGCGCGGTCACGCCGACCGTGAAGCAGTCATGGCTGTGGCGCTCGAAAGCATGGTCGGTGAAATGCGCCTGCATCAGGGTGACGCCCGGCGCGAGCGGCGTCAATTGCACGTCGTTGCCGGGCGAGAGGGTCGATGCGTGGGCCATGCAACAATTGTACTAGACCGCGCATCGCGCCCGGCGGCACCATGGGCTTTTCCTTTTTCCGGAGATATCCATGAACGCCCCCGTCGACCTCGCCCTCAAACTCGCTTCGTTTGCCGAAGCCTGGCAACCACGCACCGTCAGCCTGTTCAACGGCCACGATGTGATGGTCGCCAAACTGCGTGACGAATACCACTGGCATACCCACCCCGACTCCGACGATTTCTTCCTGGTGCTGGCCGGCCAGCTGGAAATCGACCTGGAAGATGGCAGCATGGTTTCCCTTTCGCCAGGACAACTGTATATTGTGCCGCGAGGCGTGCGGCACCGGCCGCGGGCGCTCGGGGAAGCCCATATCCTGCTGATCGAACCGACCGGCATGCCGAACAGCGGCGATCCGCTGACGGCCGCGCCGCGCCGGGTGATTTGACCTGCCCGGCCTGGTCAGCCTTCATTTGAATTGATCACGATGCCATCGACCAGACCACACCGCGCTGCGCCTCTTCCTCACCTCCTGCCTGCGCTCCTGCCCGAGCTCCTGCTTGCCTTCCTGTTTGCGGCGAGCTGCAGCGCCGTGGCGCAAGCGAGCCCCGGCCCGCAGCGCGCGGCAGCGCCCCCGGCGATTGCCGCCCCGCGCGACATCCAGTTCAAGGGCAGCATGACGCTGCGCGTGGACGCCACCGACACCATCCACAAGATTTTCCGCGTCACGCAGACGATCCCGGTGCAAAAGCCGGGCGCGATGGTGCTGCTGTATCCGCAATGGGAAACGGCCAGCCATTCGGCCACGCTGGAAGCGGCGCCCCTGGCCGGTCTGGAAATCAAGGGCGGCGGACGGGTGCTGGCATGGCGGCGCGATCCGGCCGATCCCTTTGCCTTTCACATCGTGGTACCGGCCGGCGTGCGCCAGCTCGACATTGCCTTCCAGGTGCTGCCGGCGATGAACGGCCCGAAGCCGATGTCGGCAGCGATGCTGATGCTGCAGTGGCAAAAGGTGGCGCTCTACCCGGCCGGCTGGTTCATCCGTAACATCCCGGTGCAGGCCGAGGTCACCATCCCGCCGGGCTTCGCGTTTGCTTCGGCGCTGGAAAGCACACGCGAGGACCAGGGGCGCATCACCTTCCGCAGCACCAGCTTCGAAGACCTCGTCGATGCGCCCGTGTACGCCGGCCTGCACGTCCGGCATCACACGCTGGCGGAAGGCAGCAAGCCGGTGCGCCTGCACCTGTTCGGCGACACGGAAGCGGCGCTGGCCATTTCGCCTGCCCTGCTGGCGCGATACCGCGCCATGGCAGCGGAAGTGCCGCGCCTGTTCCGCTCGCGCCATTACCGCCACTTCGATTTCCTGATGTCGCTCTCCGACGTGATGACTGCCGGTGGCGGCGTCGAGCACCAGGAATCCACCGAGATCAACGTACCTGCCGATTACTTCAGCAATGCCGGGACGCAGCTGGTGATGGCCAACCTGATGGTGCATGAATTCATCCACTCCTGGAACGGGCGCACGCGCCAGCCGGTCGACCTCTGGCAGCCGAATCTGAACCTACCGGTGGGCGGCAGCCTGCTCTGGCTGTATGAGGGCCAGTCCGAGTTCTGGGCCAGCGTGATGGCGCCGCGCCTCGGCCTGCAGACGCCACAGCAGACCATGGATGCACTGGCCGTGGAAGCGGCCAAGGCCAGCGCACGCAAGGGCCGGCAATGGAAGTCGCTGCAGGACAGCACCATCGACGCGCTCTACATGCCCGGCAAGCCTGTCGCCTGGCGCGACTGGCAGCGCCGCGAGGATTATTACGGCGAAGGCGTGCTGCTGTGGCTCGATGTGGACATGCTGCTGCGCGAACTGTCGGGCGACCGTCACAGCCTGGCCGATTTCGCCGCCACCTTTTTTGGCGCCGGGCAGGACAGCCGCACCATCTCGACCTACACCTTCGCCGATATTTGCCAGGCACTGGGCAAGATCGCGCCGTACGACTGGACCGGCTATCTCACCGCGCGCCTGAACACGCACGACAGCGCCCGTCTGCTCGACGGCCTGCAGCGCGCCGGCTACCGGCTGGTGTACACGAGCACGCCCACTGAGTTTTATACGCAGTACGAAGCCGACCTGGGCGCGATGGACCTGTCGCTGTCGCTGGGACTGGCCGTGGGCAAGGGTGGCCAGGTCAAAAGCGTCGCGTGGGAAGGACCGGCGTATCAAGCCGGGATCAGCCTGGGCGCGCGCCTGACGGCAATTGGCACGCAGCCCTATTCGGATGCGGCGCTGAAGGAAGCGATCGGCAGCGCTGCGGTATCGAAGCAGCCATTGACGCTGACGTACCAGGCCGACGGATCAGCGCACACCGTGTCGATTGCCGGCGCGGGGCCGCTGCGCTATCCGCACCTCGAGCGCATTCCCGGGTCGGTGGACCGGTTGCAGCTGTTGTTCACCGCGCCGGTACGCTGAACCGCAACACCGGCGATGGGCGTCCATGGGCGTCGATGGCGTCAATGGCGGCTGCGTTTGAAGCCGCTCTTGACGCCCGCATGGCGTTTGCGCGCCGCCGCGTTCTGCGCCTGCAGCAAGTCGTCGACGCGCTCCGACGCCACCCGCGCGCCCTCCTGCGCCACCGCGATACTCGGGAAAAATTCCGGCAAGCGGTAACTGAGCCACGCGTACGCCGAATACAGCCGGCAGGTATCTTCCACTTCCTGCAAGGTCTGCCATAGCATTTTTTCCGATTGGTGCTCGAGCTTGCAGAGCTTGCGCTTTGCCAGCGACACGGCCCAGTGTTCCCACGCCGCCTGCAGCGACGGCACCTTGGTCGAAATCGGCACCAGCGAGAGCATGAATTTCTCCGCCACCGTCAGATCCAGCGTGTCGAGCCAGAGTGCGCGGTCGCTCTGTTCGTCCGTGATGCGCGGATAGAAGAAGCCGTCCGGCACATCGATATTGTGGATAAACCGTTTTAATAGTTTGACCAGCGACGTCTCGCGCGTGACGTTGGCAATGCGATGCAGGTGTTCGATCGACGGCGCGACCGCAAAGCCGGTACTGGCGATCGGTGCGAGTTTTTCGCGCAGCAGCGCGCGCATCACTTCATGCGTGTCGTCGTCGTAGCCGGCGACGAAACCTTCTTCGTGCACGCCGTAGCGGCCGGCCCGGCCGGCGATCTGGCGCGCCAGCGCCGCGGTAATTTCCTCTTCCTCGTAGCCGTTGTATTTGACGGCGGTGGTCATGACGATGCGCTGGATCGGCATGTTCAGGCCCATTGCCAGCGCGTCGGTACCGACGACGATGTCGGCGCGGCCATCGCGGAAACGCTCGGCCTGGGCGCGCCGCACTTCGGGCGACAGGTTGCCGTAGACGGTCGATACCGACAAACCCAGCTCGGTGATCATGTCGCGCCATTTCAGCACTTCGCGCCGCGAAAAACAGATGACGGCGTCACCGCGGCGCAGGTTGCGCAGCTTGCGCACGGCGGTGGGCTCCATCGCCAGCGGCGCCATGCGTTTCAGGACGTGCACCTCGAGCGGCACTTCCAGGCGCGCGGCCAGCGCTTCGATGGCGCGGCGCGCTTCCGGCGCACCCACCAGGTACACCGTATTGGCCGGCGCGCCGCACACGGCGGCCGTCCACGCCGCGCCACGGTCGCGGTCGGACAGCATCTGGATCTCGTCGATGACCGCCACCTCGACCGGCGTGCGTGTATCGAGCATCTCCACCGTGCTGGCGGTGTGGGTACTGTTCTCGGCCATCCTCCGTTCTTCGCCCGTCACCAGGCTCACGGCCAGGGCCTTGCCGTGCGGGCGTGCAGCTTGCAGGCGCTCGTAGTTTTCCAGCGCCAGCAGGCGCAGCGGGGCCAAATACACGCCGCTGTGGGCGCTCATCAGGTGCTCCATGGCGCGGTGCGTCTTGCCGGAGTTGGTGGGACCCAGCAGCGCGATGAATTTGCGCTTGATGCGGCTGGCCACCTCGAACGACGCCGGATACTCGGCCAGGTTGATGCTTTCCTTGGTGCGCGCCGCATGCCGCTCCTCCTGCTCGCGCTCGAACGCGTGCAGCAGGCGCTGCTGGATGCGGTGGAAGACGTACTCGGCCGGCTCCGAACTCTCGAACTCGGACAGCGTGGCCAGGAAAGGCTGCGGATCGACGTTGTAGTCGTCGGCCTCCTCCACCAGGTTGCGCACGAAGGCGGTCACTTCCTCCGTCAACTCGGCGATATCGGCGTCGGTGGCGCGCTCGGCGATCAGGGCCGCGCGCGCCTGCGTATCGAAGCGGCGCCATTTGCTGGGCTTGGCGAGCACGCCGCGCGCCGGCACCAGCCGGTACGGCACCGACAGCTTCCCGACCTGGACCGTGCCGGCAAACCGCAGGACCACGCGCCCTTCCAGCTTGGCTAGTTCCACACCACGGCCGGCCAGTTCGCGCACCAGCGCGGCATCTTCATCGGAATTTGAATCAACGTCCATAACCATTCGTACCTTTAGTTGACAACACTATATCGCGGATGGCGCCGGGCTCAGGGGGCGATACGGGCCGGAATGCAAGATGCCCATCGACATTCCATCTGTATTGACAGCACGCCCATTTTTCACGAGCAAACTGTCGGTATATTTTACACACCGTGTTGTCGTAAAGAATATTGTTGTAGAGATCATAGTGTTGCCTCGCAGCCTGGCATGAAGATTGCTAAATGGAAAACAGATTTTCCAATAACCAAACCAGGTCTGAATAAAAAATGAAATTTGCCAAAGCTACGCTGTCCGCCCTCGCCATCGCAACCGCCTTCCTCATGTCCGGCGCTCAAGCATCGGTGATCGACACCATCACGACGACGTCCAACGTGAAAATTGGCAATGACGACGTGTTTACGTTCACCCACGATTTCACCGGCGAAGGTTTCGTCATCGGCAAAACCTCGTATCTCGACGCCGTGCTGAACGTGCGCCTGACCGACAAGGCAGCAAGCGAAGGCGGTTTCATCAAGGTTGGCACCCAGAAGCTGGACGTCACCGGCGTGACCGATAAAACGCAAGACACCGCGGGTGGCGACTACTTCAGCATTATCCTCAACGCAGCCAACCTGGCTGACCTGAACAAGGACGGCATCATCTCGTTCACCATCACCGGCACCAGTGGCGATTTCTACTTTGCCGGTTCGACCATCACGGCCAATGCCGCCGCTGCCGTCCCCGAGCCAGTGTCGCTGGGCCTGATCGGCATCGGCATGCTGGGCCTGGGCGCCGCCCGTCGCCGCCGCGCCAGCAAGTAATTTCGCACTTCCAAGTAAAAAGGCCCGGTTGCAGCAGAACCGGGCCTTTTTTATGACATCGGCCTGATCAGCCGTTGACCACCAGTGTGAACTATCAGAAGTTAATGAGACAAAACGGCCACTTATCCCTAATTTTAGTCAGAACAAAATGAGACAAAAGTTAGCAGTTCTTGAGACTAACGGCGGAGCTACGCCCTACCTTTTCATGCTGCATGAGCGCTACGATAACATTTCATGCTAGGCGCTGTGAACAATCATAGTTGGAGACGCTTAAGAGGGGGTTGAATCGCCACGACTATCGTAGACACTCCTGAGCCATAATTACGGGCGCAATGATCCGCTTGGATTCGATGGACACTTTATCGATGAGGTCATGGTCGATTATTTTGCCTTCTCGCAATCTCCAGAGGCTGCGCCACGGGCGAAATGTGCTGGCGTTTGGTCTTTGAGAGATGTGTGAGGACGGGTCTCATTGTAGTCCACGCGCCAGGCCTCAATGACGGTCCTGGCCTCGGCCAGCGACGCGAACCAGTGCATATTCAGGCATTCGTCGCGCAGCGATCCATTGAACGTTTCGATGAAGCAGTTGTCGGTCGGCTTGCCCGGCCTGCTGAAGTCGATCTTTGCCTTGTGGTGGTAGGCCCACAGGTCGAGTAGCTGACCGGAGAATTCGCTCCCGTTATCGACGAACAGGCAGGTCGGCGCTGGCCGCTTTTCGACGAGACGATTGAGCGCGGCAACGACATCCTCGCCCCGTAGACGGCTGTTCACGACGATCGCCAACGCTTCCCTCGTGTAGACATCGATGATCGTCAACATCCGAATTTTGCTTCCATCGGCAAGCTGATCGGCCACGAAGTCCATGCTCCAGGCATCATTGACGAAGCGCGGCTGCATTCGTGCTTGTCGCGTGACCGCTGTCTTGCGCCGTTTCTTGCGCCAGGAACGCAACTGCAGTTCCTCCAACCGGTACCAGCGATAGGTTTGATTGACACCGGTCTTGAAGCCTTCGCGCTTGAGCAGGACGTGCAAGCGCCGGTAGCCCCAGCGCAGGCGTACCTGCGCCAGTTCGCGCAGCCGCTGGCGTAGCGGCAGCTTCTGGTCCTTCTTGCTGCGCAGGTATTGGGTGCTGCGTACCTGGTTGATCAGTCGGCAGGCCCGCGCCAGCTTCAAACCGTAGTGCTGAACGATGTAGTTCACCACTTCCCGTTTCAGCGCGGGCCGTTCCACTTTTTTGCGTTGACATCCTGCAGGATGGCTTTGTCCAAACTTAGCTCCGCAACCAGCTTCTTGAGCCGCGCGTTCTCGTCCTGGAGTATCTTCAGTTCACGCACACCCTCAGCCTGCATGCCCCCGTACAGCTTCTTCCATCGATAGAACGTCTGCTCCGAAATGCCGAGCTGGCGCACGATATCGCCGACTGCCATCCCAAGCTCTGCCTGCCTGAGAATAGACACGATTTGTTCCGCGGGGAACCGTTTTCGTTTCATGATCGCGCTCCTTCTTGATGAAAAAAGTTTGACCAGAACTCATCTAGAAAGTTGTCCAGTTTTGCCGTAGCAGATCACGTAATGCCACGCAAACACCGGGGCAACGACACAGGACATAGCCTGTTCTGGTAGCGCAGGCCGTCCACCTGGCCACCGTGCTCCATTCACCCGACTACCTGGGACAGCACATTGCAGCCTTGCGCGCGCGATGCCTGCAGCACGACTGGGCCGGCTGCAGGCGCTGCGGCATTCGTGCCCACGGGTCATGCTAACGCCATCACCGTCCTTCTATTTTTGTCCATCCGGCATTCCATGACGAGCAACCACTGCTCGAGTTCGTAGTCTGGAGGGGTGGTGTAGACCTCGATGACTGTTGAGACATCGCCAACGACAGGCGTGCGAACGCTGGCACGGTCCAGCCTCAAGGACGCAATACGCGGACGATGAATTCCCGGACATCGTGTTCGGCCTGCGCGGCCGCAGCGGGATTGCCGCCCGTGGTCACGCCGCGCGTCATGCAACCGGCCAGCGCGTGCGTGAACAAGGCCAGGTCCTGCGATTTCTCGCCGGTATCGAGCATGCGGTATTCCCACGTCACCGGATCGATTTCGCGGTCGCGGCAGTCGCGGCTCGAGGTGCCGTTCGGATGCGTGACCAGGCGCGTGAAGGTGCTGTCGAAATCATGCTGCGCGCCTGCATACACGTGCACGGCGATGTCCTGCCCCGCCGCTTTCATTGCATCGGCAAAGGCGACGCAGGCGCGGCCCGGGGTGTAATTGTCGAATTCGCCCAGCGCCATCATGATGGGCGCCCCGGTCAGCGGCGACGGCGTGCGCCAGTAGCGCAATCCGCAGCCAGGATAAAACGCGATGTGGGCGGCAAACTTGACATCGCTGTGGATGACACCGCGCCGGAAGCGCTCGACCGCCGTCTCCAGCGCCACGATCCCGCCGCGCGAAAAACCCATGATGCCGATGCGCGCCGGATCGATGCGCGGGTCGGTCGCCAGCAATTGCAACGCTGCCAGCGCGTCGGCGTCGTTGCTCGACTGGTCCAGCTGGGACTGGTCATCGACCGTCCTCGCGATCCCGCGCGGCGTGAAGGAATCGACGACAAACGTCGCCACGCCCAGCCTGTTGAGCAAGGGCACCCAGCGTTCCCAGTCCTTCTGTTCGATGCCACCGGAACCATGCGCCAGCACCATGGCCGGATACGGCGCGTGGCCGCCTTCCGGCAAGCCAAGGGTGCCCCAGATGACGACAGGCTTCGGATCGTAGCTGGCACTGGCAAGTTCGTAACGATTTTTGGTGGTAACGCTGTTGAACAGGATTTTGCCGCTGGGCCTGGAGGCAAGGTTGTCGAGGACGGTTGCGGCCGAGGCGGACAACGTCAATATCGTCAGCCCGAGCGCGGCCAGGAAGCGTGTCGGAAGCATGGCGGATCCCCGGTTATCGAATGATGCGCGCGCCGGTGACGGTGCCGCGCGTCTTGCTGATCTCCACCTCCAGCCCGGGTCCCTCGCGCGCCGCGCCACGCTGGCCGCGCACGACCGGCGTGCGGTGAAACACCACATGGATGGCGTCGCCCGCCTCTTCGACCGAGATGGCGTACGCCTTGATGTCACCACCCAGTTGCTGGTCGAATACCGGCAAGGCGATGTTGATCCACCCAAGTGCGGCGCCATGGATTTCGCCAAGCGACACCAGGGGTACCGGCAGCTTTGGTGCCGCCAGCGAGGAAAGCGCGACGCAAGACAATCCTGCCACCAACATCATCTTTCTCATTAGCTGTTTCCAGAATTGTTCCAGACCTTTTATTTTGACGAAAAAAAACCGCGATCGCTCGCGGTTTTTTTGAAGTTCCTGAAATAACTTAGAAATTACCCTTGAACTGCACACCGTAGGTGCGTGGCTCGTTGGTAAAACCAGTCAGGTTATTGAAGTCGATGGCGCCGGTGATGCGGCGCTGGTCGGTAATGTTGCGGCCGAATGCTGCCACTTCATACTTGCCGTTGGCCCAGGTGTAACCGACGCGCAGGCCGCCTTCGGTCAATGGCTTGCCAGTAAATTCAGCTGCTTCGTACAGGAAGAAATTGATTTTGCTGCGATACGACCAGTCGGTATAGACAAACACTTCACCGTCGGCGACCGGGAAGCCGTAACGCGCGGTGGCGTTGACTGTCCACTTCGGTGCTTGCGGCAGGGGATTGCCGTCAATGGAAACGGTGCGGGTCGGGCTGGTCGGGTCGGTGACGGTGCAGGCTGCGCAGTGGCCCACGTACAGACTCGGATCATCGATGCGGGTGTAGTTGTAGCTTCCGCCAGCAGTGACGCGGAAACCCGTGAAAACGTTGCCTTCGAAATCGATCTCGGCGCCGCGGCCTTTGGTCTTGGCAGCATTGATCAGTGTATTCGAGTTGGTCGTACCGCCGACCACGGTCAGCTGCTGGTCCTTGATGTTGTAATCGTAGACGGAGAACGCGACGCGGGCGCGGCGCTCGAACAAGTCAGCCTTGATACCGGCTTCATACGACGTGATCGTCTCGGCGTTGGCGACGGTGATCGGCACGGTTGCCGATGCGGCAGCGATACTCGGGGCGCGGAAGCCGGTGGCGACGCGGGCATACACGTTCACGTCGTTGTTCAGCTTGTACGTGCCGCTCAAGTCCCAGTTGACCTTGTTCTTGCTTTCGCTCACGCCCGAAGGTCCGACCAACGGCACATTCACCGCCGACTCCGTATTGAAGTCTTTCTTGTCTTCGGTGTAGCGCAGGCCGCCGCGCACGGTGAATGCATCGGAAACCGTGTAGCTCAGCGACCCGAATGCAGCGTAGGCGCTGTTGATCTGGCGGCTGGCCAGGTGCGACGTCTGGGCGTAAGTCGTGCTGTTGTAGTTGTCCGAGTAGCCGTTGGCGTCTTCATGGAAATAGTACAGGCCGGCTTGCCAGTTCAGCGGGCCGGCGTATTTCGATTCGGCGCGGAATTCCTGCGACCACTGCGTCAGGTCGCTGATGCCGCCCTGGGTTTCCACCTGAAACGGAATGAATCCGGGACCGGCCGGAATGCCGCCGTCGATGTCGCCGCGGCTGGCGTATTTCTGGATGGTCTCGAAACCCGTGATCGAGAACAGCTGGATGTTGTTGCACATGTCCCAGCTCAGGCGCGCATTGGCGCCGTTGGTGTTCAGCGACTGGTTGTTCAGGGCATTCGTGACGATGCTGTTCAGGTCGGTGCCAGGTACGAAGCCGTTGGTGCCCGGCTGGATCAGGTTGGCGCGGAACAGGCGTGCGGAGCCTTCGGTCGTACGCTGGTGGATGTTGAACAGGCCAGTAAAACCGTTCTTGGGATCAAACAGGAACTGGACGCGCTCGGCGTGTTCGTTGTAGCCGTCCAGGTCGCCGCGCGACTGGGTCTTGGCCAGGTCGGCGTAGTTGCTGACGTAATCGTCGCGGTGCTGGCGCAGCGTCGATACGCGCATGGCCCAGTATTCCGACAGCGGCACGTTGACGGCGCCGTCGACATTGATCGTGTTGTGCGTGCCCCACGATGCATTGTAGTAGCCTTCGACTTTTTTCAGGTTCGGCTTTTCCGACTCGAACTTGACGACGCCGGCCGGGGTGTTACGGCCGAACAGCGTGCCTTGCGGACCGCGCAGCACTTCGACGCTGGCGACGTCGAAAATCGGGAAACCTTTCAAGATCGGGTTTTCCTGCACGACGTCGTCGTAGATCAGCGAGACAGGCTGCGAAGCGAACGTGTTGAAATCGGTATTGCCGTAGCCGCGGATGTAAAAGCGCGGGAAGGTACGGCCGTTCGACGATTCGATGTTCAGGCTCGGGACCTTGGCGGCCAGCACGCGGATGTCTTCACCACCAGACACCAGCACGTCCAGTTTTTCGCCGCGCAAGGCGGTCACCGACACGGGCACGTCCTTGATGTTTTCGCTGCGGCGCTGCGCGGTCACGACGACCTGCTGCAATTCGTTGGCAGGAACAGCTGCTTGCGCCGCTTCTTGTGCGATGGCCGAACCAAACGGGAGTACCGCAGACAGCGCCAGCATCGCGCCTTGTGCGCGCAATACGCGCTTGTGCATCTTGGACATCTTGATCATGAAAATTCCTGGAGATTGATTGAACTACGTCGACTGCGCCCATGTCTCCAGCTAGTTCTTATCCAGCGCGCCCTGGCGTGGAACGCGCTGCGGCGGTGATGGTCCGCCTCAGGCAAGCGCATCTTGTCGATGTCTATATCTTGCCGTCTTTGCAAAGGCAATATTTTCTGTCATCGAGACAAGGCATAGCAAGCGAATCCGCCCGACTGGCGCGCAGGAACAACACTTAAGCGGGTTATAAGCAATGCCGGCTGCATTTCGGCTGTGGAGCCGGAAGAAGGTGAGGGATATAAAACGGAACTGGAATAAAAAAAGGCCCGACGAATCGGGCCTTTTTTCTTTTGCTGGCGGAGCGGACGGGACTCGAACCCGCGACCCCCGACGTGACAGGCCGGTATTCTAACCAACTGAACTACCACTCCGTTTTTGATCG
>Ga0265780_10004922_pt1 | contig 17062 bp, 16 predicted proteins | sample P1T30metagenome_FD_192432 | JGI IMG/M metagenome (GOLD analysis project Ga0265780, IMG submission 192432) | Plant litter microbial communities from East Loma Ridge, Irvine, California - P1 T30 | ecosystem: Environmental > Terrestrial > Plant litter > Unclassified | place: USA: California... | reverse complement strand
AGCGACAACGAGCAACACTGTGAAGCTGATTGGAGACGTGGCCGAGTGGCCGAAGGCACATCCCTGCTAAGGATGCATATGGCTTATACCCGTATCGTGGGTTCGAATCCCACCGTCTCCGCCAGAATGTAGTCCCTGGATGTTCAGGGAGATCAAGGAACCCGCTGTTCTCATAGAGGCAGCGGGTTTTTTGTTGCCTAATACTGTCCAGCATAGTCTCCGTCGAGCCAGTGCTTTTTGGGGCTCGTTTGGGGGCTTCTTCATGAACCTCACGGACAGGAGGCCCCCAAAATGCCCAAGATGGTCCCGCCGCTCACCCAGCTGCAGATCAGGAACGCCAAGCTGAAGGACAAACCGTACAAGCTCGCTGATGGCGGCGGCCTGTACCTCGAGATCACTCCTGCCGGCGGCAAGCACTGGCGCATGAAATACCGCCAGCCGAACGGCAAGGAAAACAAGCTCCACCTCGGCGCCTTCCCGGCCGTGTCCCTCGCCGACGCTCGCGAGAAGCGCGACAGCGCGAAGCAGCTGCTGGCCACCGGCGCCGATCCGGCGCGTGCCTGGGCCGAGCAGGCGCGCCATGCGAGGCTGGAGGCGCAGAACACCTTCGAGCACGTGGCCCGCGCGACTGGCACCAGGTCATGATCAACCAATGGCAGCCACAGACCGCGAAAGACATCTTGCGGCGCTTCGAGGCCGACGTGTTCCCTGCGTTCGGACAGCTGCCCATTGCGGAGATCCAGGCACGCGACGTCATCGACGCCATCCGGAAGGTCGAGCGGCGCGGCGCGCTGGAAATCGCGAACCGGCTCACCGCCAATTGCTCGCGCGTGTTCAAGTATGCGATCCGCTGCGGGCTGGCGGAGCGCAACCCGGCCGAGTTCCTGCGCGAGGTGCGGGCGCCGCGGGAGAAGGGGCACTTTGCCGCGATCGGCACCGACGGCCTGCCGGGGTTCCTCCGGGCACTGTACGCCAACGAGGCCTGCATGGGCGTGCCGACCCGGGTGGCAATGCGCCTGATGCTGCTGGTGTTCGTCCGGACCAGCGAGCTGATCGAAACCTCCTGGTCCGAAATCGACCTGGAGAAAGGCGAGTGGATCATTCCCTGGCGGCGCATGAAGCGCGGCAAGCGCCGCATCAATCCGGACAAGACCGACCACCATGTCTGCCTGTCGCGCCAGGCGCTGGCGCTGCTGCGCGAGCTGCATCGGCATACGGGCGGCGGCACATACCTGTTCCCGAACCTGCGCGACCCCCAGCGGCCCATGAGCAACAACACGCTGCTGAAGGCGCTCGAGCGCATGGGTTACAAGGGGGACATGACTGGGCACGGCTTCCGGGCGCTGGCGATGAGCACCCTGAAGGAGATCCTCGGGTACCGGCATGAGGTGGTTGATCGACAGCTGGCGCACGCGCAGAAGGACAAGCTGGAGAGTGCCTATGACCGGGCCAATTACCTGGAGGAGCGGCGGGTCATGATGCAGCGCTGGGCGGACTATATCGATCAGGTGGCCATGCAAGCCCTGAAGGCTGCGTAGCGGCGCCGTCAGTCAGGGTAACGACAACCGTCAGTGGAAAGGTGATGGTTGGACGCAGGGGCGGCCGTATATCGCCTATCGCTTGCATACGTGACCCATTCGGCTATCTTTGCTGCAGCACGATCTCAACAGGAGCAAAGATGGACACCAATGCAAACGCAAGCGACAGGATTATCAGAATACGCGAAGTGACCGCCATGACCGGCTTGTCCCGTTCGAGCATCTACCTGCAAATCAAGAAGGGGACGTTCCCGGTGCAGGTAAAGTTGTCGACCCGCTCTTCTGGCTGGCTTTGGAGCGAGATTAATCGCTGGCTAGTTTCCAGGCCGCGGGGATCGTAATCTAAGGGGTATTGTCACGTGTCGGTAAATCTGGCGACCGAGGAGAGTACGCAGGCAGTTTTCTCAGCCTAAGCGCAGGGAGCGGCAAAAATGCGGGCATTGGCGCGCCTCCCTGGACTCAGTGCAGCCGCCCGTGGCCCCTCTCTGCCCTGACGGCCCGTACCGTATCCGCTACCGACTCTGCAAGCGTCGCTCTTAACGCTAGCCATGAAGCGTATACCTGCCTGGAAGCTGAACGTAAGGGAAAGCTCAGTGAACTGATGGGCAAGGCCGTAGAGAACATGGAGAATCCGGCGTGGATACCCACGACGCCTTCAATCAGGTCGCCTCGCGTGGCCAGTGCATCAAGGAGATGTCACGTGGAGTGAAGCTGTTCCACCAGGCCGCTGCAGACATCAAGGCGCAGGAAGAACAGGTCAAGCGCCCCTCTCTCCGGATCAAGCCGGTCTGAACGACATGTAATGGGCAAACAGAACGCCGACCCGAAGGCTGGCGTTTTCGTTGAATCTTGGCATGCAGTGCCGGGCTCAAACCTGCGACCAACGGATTAAAAGTCGCTGGGTCAGCACGGACAGCCTTTATTAATCAATGACTTGCAACGCTTGCCAAATGCGATAACCAGTCACACCAAGGGGAGGGATGGTAACTTATCAGGAGACACGTCACAAGTACGTCACATGGTCAGTTGGCGGGACAATTATCGAGCCCGTTTAGCCCACGCTGGCCCGGTGCGAGCCAATCAGCTTGCACCCGCACTCAGTGACACAGTCTTCTACAGCTACGGCAATGCCTCTTACGGACAAGGTGGGGTGGGCAGTGATAATCTTGTTGACCCCGTGTCAACGCCCGCTCCTACGTATTGCGCGCTGGCTGCGCTTGGCGGCTACTGCCTACGACGTTCCCGCCTTCGCAAGCAGTTTATAAAGCGTTCGCGCGTTGGGCCGCCGCAGGCGTGTTCGAGCAGATGCAGGATCGGTTGCGCCAGCAATGGCGTTCACGCATGGGACGGTCGAATGAGCCAACAGCGGCTATCATTGACGCTCAGTCCAATCGCACTTCGCCGCAAGGTGGTTAGAGCGGTTTCGATGCAGCCACGAAGGTGAAAGGTCGAAAGCGAAACCTCGTCGTCGATACGATGGGTCTGGTCATTCGCCCTTGCCGTAACCGCCGCGAGCGTGCAGGACCGCGATGCCGCCGCCGCGGTGATTGCCCAAGCATGCTCCAAAGCTCCCGGCCTTGAAAAGCTCTACACCGATGGTGCGTACGGCGGTAAGTGCGCCCGACATCGAGCAGCTACACCACATTCGCGTCGAAGTCGTACGGCGCCCTCGGAACGGCACGACGGGAACTTTGCACGATCCAAAGCAAGCGGCCGTGCCGGCCGCCGGAAGTAACGTGGGATTCCTAATTCAGCCAAAACGCTGGGTCGTCGAGCGTACTCACGCCTGCACTGAGCGCTGGCGTCGTACGGTAATGCATCATGACCGCAAACTGGATATCTCGGCCACTTGGGTATGGTTAGCTGAGGCGCGTATGCTACTCAATAGACTCGCTTATCGGGTTTGAATTTCTTTACACCCTATTAATCGCGGCATGCCACGAGAGTGGGGGCATCCGGCGACACGCTATTGGCGACAGCCATGGCTCGGTAGTTGTCGCGCAGTGCGTGTCCGCCGTCTGTTTGCGATCATCCTTGCGGGGTTTGTGACCGTGCTCTGGCGCGCGAGCGCTCGTGCAAGCGTCGTTCGATAAAATCTGCCAGGAAATATGCTCCAGTCGTGTACAGGGCGATTAACAGCACGAATCCAGCCGTGTTTGGCTCTGCTATGAGCCAGCCGCCAGCACTCAATCCTACCACGGCAAGGATTGGCGCCGGCGCGATCAACAGGAAGTAACCGGGCAGCAGAACCAAATTTAATGCAGGAGAGGGCACGGCAAACGCGAAGACCGCGAGAACGAGATAGACCATCGTTCCAACCGCGGCCCCAGCAGCTACCTTTGAACTAGGGTGGTCCGTCATAGCGTCTCCATTGTGTACATAACTTCGGGAAACTGATACTTCAAGGCGGCGAGGGAAAGAGCCGATTGATCAGAAATCGACGCCTTTGTGTTGTCAGAGAAGGTTGCCTCTAAGCGCAGCATGCTCCTGCACTAGCTTTAAGATTGATTACAATCTATAGCCTCCTGGCCAGCGCTGTTTGACGGCTCAGTACCGTCGAGTGGATCTCTCGTTGCCATGGCATGCTCCTTCACATCGAGATAGCATGCCACAGTGACGGTATTTTTAGCGGTCAACTCACAACGACGTTATCAATTTTGCGCCGCATTCCGTCACGTCTCCGTCATACGCGTACGGCTTGCCTTCATGTCGCGCGCCCACGCCATCAGGCTTGATCGCGAAGTTTCCCTTGCATTTAGGGCACTGCGTCATGTCATCCTGGAGCGCTGCGACCACGCCCATCACCGTCGTTCCTGAGGATGCACTGATGACCTGGCCGCCATGATCGGTTTTGTCGTTGAGACGAATTACACCGCGTCCTTGATGCTTCATTGTTCGTCCTGTTCGTTCTTGTAGAGATGGGGATTCGAGTGTTATCGGCCTGCAGTGGAAGTGTCGATTTTACCTGGAGGTATAAAGTACGAGCCCTCTGGAGCGCTAGGCACCTTGACCCGGAACTTCAGGCCAGAGAGGAGTTTGTCCCATAGCGCTACCGCTTCGTCATCGCTCAGTGACGCCGATTTAGCTGCGCCAACAGTGTTATGTTCTACTTTCGTGTACATCTGCGCGCTAAACTCGGAGGGATTGGCAACATTCTTTGGAGTTCCGACCGAAGCCCACTCGAAATCGTGCGTTCCGTCTTTACGCTTGACCAGAGATTCCTCGCCATGCCAGTGCTGAACGTTTCGCTTTCCTTCACGCAGTACCGTACGGCTAGGATAGTGAATACCCTGATCATCTTTTGCCTCGTGAATGCGAGAGAGCAGAGAAAGCTTCGGCCGCTGAATTTTCTCGAACTCTTCATTGGAATAATCGCCGTATGCGTCCTTATTTGAACTCACCGAGAAGCTTACATCTGGTAGGCTTGGGATCACGATTCCTATATTTACCATCTCTTGGTCGCCGTAAAAAGAGCTGGCCATGAAGCCATGTTCGATGCAATAACCTGGCTCTGCGGCAACTTCATCTGATGTGCGGAGACGTAAACTCTTGGTTCGCATCGCCTCCCTAGTTGCCACTGTATCTTCAGTCTCGTTTTTTTCAAGCGCGCCGCCGAGAACGAACGTGAACTCTCCCTTGTTAACATAAGTATTGAAGAAATAAAGCCCATCAGATTTGGCAAACTCGTTAGGGTAGTACCGGATTTGCCAGCTGTTTTCAGTCGGGCCGGCTTGATTGTATTTAATATCTAAAGTTTTACTTTTTCGTTTCAGCTTGGCAATGTCATCTTCGATCCGTAGTTTGATCGCATCTAAACCGCCGGGAAATGTCTCGATCTCAGACGGAAAAGAAACGCTTCCCCATATAAGCTGGGCTTCCTCAGGCACTTCTAATGCATATCGACCGAAGCAGACTAACTTAGTTTTTGAGAATAGTTTGATTAGGCGCGGGCCAAGTTGCACGGGTTCAGGCACGGCTTTCTCCTTATAGGAATAGCTCGGTGAGCAGGCTTGTAGTGATATGAAAAATATGAAAATGCTCCAACGTAGTGCCTGCCTCGATGGGATATGCATGCTTTACTCCCACTTAGCCGTCTTGGCTATTTGAACGATCGAATATAACATCGATGCCAGAACTTTCGGATCTGAATAGCTCGCCTGATGCTCGTAGCTTTCTCCTTTTGTTTCGCCATGCACGAAGAGAGTACCTTTGATTAGCCGCGCGGAACGCTCCGAAGGAACGGTCTCATCCCCGGGCGCATTAGGGGGCTGTAACAACAGAAATAATTTTTGCTCTCCTGCCTGAACTGTAAGCATACCTTTGGCATCGTCAGCCAATAGTTTCCAAGTCTCGGCCGGGGGCAGTGCCTTGCGAATTTTTCCTGGCTGCCATAAGAAATCCTGCGTCTTGAAGACAACTTCGCCGTATGTTACGCGCTCGCGAGAGGCGCAGAAGCTCGCGTAGCAATTGTTTGGATGAAAGGTGTTTTCGATAGAATTTAGAAACTTTGCTGCTTGCCTCAAACGATTTTGTACGTTTTCTAAACCGCCACCGTTCTTTTTATTGGCATTGGCAGGATTAACCCATTTAGGATTGATTAAGCGCCACCAAACGTCCTCGGGTTGTAGATAAATACTGTCAAGAGCAGTCTCATTATTGCCTGGCCAGCTCCACAGTGTCTTGCCTGATTCGTCTATTACCTTTACCCAAGCTTTCCCGTATGCCGCGCCGGGAAGTAATTCCAGAGGCGCAGATGTGTTGGCAAGAATCGCGGTCGCGTGTTCACCGTTGATGGCGATAGTCTTGGCCTTGATTTGCTCTATTTTTCCGGGTTTATCCAGGAATCCAAATCGCATCCTCTTATATGCACTTCCGGCCCCCATCGTAGGCATTACATTGTGGTAGATGCCTAATATCTTGGCGCTCTGGTTGTTAAGCATATTTCCGTAGTCAGGGTGAAGCAGTGCGCGCGCGACAATGCCGCCCATACTATGGGTTACGATGATCACTTCGTCACATTTAAAGCCGCGCTTTTGGTAACCAGTTACTAGCCCACGAATACGCTCCGAAATTACTATTGCTGACTCGGCATTGCTCTGCAAAAAATTGTAGCCCATCGCATGGACCGGATACCAGCATTTGGATATTTTTTTAATATCTTTTTCGTCAAGCGGGGCGCCCGAACTGGCGCCAAGATGTTTTGGGTCACCTAAGAGTAGTTCGGAAATATTGCCGTATTTCCAGTCTGATCTTTTTATAGGTTGGAGAGTGTTCGGACTCGTTGGGTTTTTCTGCCAACATGGGTTGAGCTGCACCGGCATGATCATGTTGTTAAGGAAATGTTCGGTTGTTTTCAGCATTTCTCCGTATGCACCGTCAAACAATACTTCGCTCCAGCCTCTCCAGCGGGCGATTTGTGCCGGAGTTGCTTTCGAGCTTTTTGCGCCTTTAGTTTCGTTGACGGCCTGCTGACTTCCGATCAACGGTGGAATTGGAGGTAAACCATCTGGTACGTTTTGATGTCGAGCGTCAGCGGCAAGCGTTTCTTTTCCATCGGGGTCGAAGCGGTTTTTGCTTTCCGTGTAATGGTAGTATTCGACCTCTGTTTCGTTCTGGTCAAAGACGAGTTGGCGCTGCGCAGGTGTTGCGTTCTTGAACCAGTTCCCCATACCGAAGCCGCCTACAACATCCATTTGGCCGGTAGCGGACATGAGGTCGTCCGGGCGCCAAGCACGGTTATCGCTGCGCTTGAGTTCTTTATTGTTTTGGAGCTTCTTGCTCATGCGGAGATTACTCCCCATTACGCCTGGCAAGAAGATGACGGGAATTACTTTTCCTGGCGGTACCGCCACGTCATGCCGAGCAGTGTCCCCAATCTCAGTCATGTTGACTGTGTATTCAGCCCAGCCACCGACGCCTTGAGTGAAATGCCCCTGATAGTTGCCGCGCTCATTAAGGTTGCTTTTATCGCTCATGGGAGTTCACCTTTCCACCGAATCGTATAGCCGTCGAGTCCTGCCCCTTTTTGCACCCCGGTACTGCCGCTGGCGCCGGTTTTAGCATTCATTACGGTACCGTCATCTCGAACGAGTTCGTAGGCAACGTCCTTTGCTGGCTTACCGCTGACATCAAGAAAATTAACTTCTTGGTCAAAGTGATAACCGGTCGGTTTCTCGTTGATGGCTTGCGAAACGCTCTTGGGAGGCAGGGTTTCTAAGTTGCCGTGAAAGAGCACAGGCGATGAAGTGAAGAACTGCGTTTGGTCGCTAATCTCAACCATGTGATTAGCGCCGTGCAGCCTGACTCCTTTTTTGCCCCTGATGGTCACCCAGTCCGATTCACTCAAGAGGGCAAGAACCTTGTTGGCAATGATCTCCACGTCATCCTCTTGCGCCTGCACGGACACTTTGCCGCCGGCAGCAATCAGCTTCATCCCGGCCTTGTGCACGAACAGCCGGAATGTCTTGCCGACGCTCGCAAACAGACCGTCGACGCTGGCGATCGACAGGCTTTTGCCGCTGGTGATGGCCGTATGGCGGCTGCTGGCGATGTGGGTGGACTGTGCCGAGCTGAGTTCGATCCCGGCCGGGCTCGCGACGACCAGATGCGGCTCGGCCAATTCCGGAAACTCTCCCTTGCCGCCGCCCCGAATGCCCTGGTTCTGGGATTTGAGATCCTCGACCGCATCCCCTTGCTGGGGTTCCTGCTTCTCCTGGGCCCCATAGTGCTGCGCCATCCCGGTCAGCTGCTCCTGCACGTCCGTGGCAGCCGATAGCCGCTGAATCGTCTCGCCCATGTCCTTGATATGGGAAGCCGCGTTCGGTCGCGCTTCCGTGGTGATGAGCATGCCCTGGTCGGCGCGCGCGACGCCTACGGCGTTGGTGGTCAATTCCCACCCTTCGCCGCGCGGGTCTTTTCTTCCGGACGTGTCCTCGACGCGGGTAATGTGGCCAAGCGACAGCTGGCTGCACTGATGATCGCTCTTCAACTGCGCCTGGATCTTGCCGGGGGTATCGTCCAACACCAGGTGATTGCCGCGCCCACTGCCGCTGCCGGCCTGCAGCTCGCGGCTGCGCAAACCGCTCAAGGCCTGCTGCTCCGGCAACTGCCACGGCGGCATGTGGATGTAGTTGTACAGTGCCCCAAGAATCACCGGATGGTCGATGTTCCCGTCGAGGAAGACCACGCCCACTTCCTCGCCGACGCGCGGCAAGCGGATGTTCCCGAATTCGCTGCCGGCGCCCGGCGACATCACGCGTAGCCAGGGCGAGCTGTTCTCGTCGTAGTTGCCCAGCCTGTTCCAGTGGAACTGGACCTTGACCCGCCCGTAGCCATCGGTATGGATCTCGGCGCCTTCAGGCCCGACCACGATGGCGGTCTGGATGCCGGGATAAGTGCAGGGCTGGCTGTTGTAGTGGCGTCCCGGGCGCCACTGGATGTCCTTGCGCACGCACCGGAACGTGTTCTCGTAGTTCGATGGCGCGCTCGGCCCGGCCTGGTAGTTGTTGCTGGCTTCGTGGTCGACGGACAGGATCAGATATTTTCGGTCGCGGATGCTGGGCGGGGCCGGCTCGCCGCGCTTGGGAAGGCGCAGCTCGGCGCTGAAGTGGTCGCCAAGTTTGAAACAGCGGCCCGGCTGGGCGGTACGATCGTTGCCGCGCGCTTCGAAGGTTTGCGTGTTCGCGTCGCGTTCACCCATGCGCTGCTGCGCCAGCTGTTCGCCCTCGTCGTGGGTGCGGAAACCATACGAGCCCGTGTTTTCGTAGATTTCGTGGGGATAGACGTCGCCCTGGTTGTTCAGGGACTTAGCGCTCGCCCGTTGCGCGACCGGGTTCTTGTGGTCGAAGCTGGCCAGGGTCGTTTGGCCGGATCTGAGGCGGCGCACGGGGCTCCATTCGCGGATGCCGTCGTCTTCGAGCGAACCGGACTGGTCACGGAACGGGATTTCGCCAGAATCGTCAATCCCGGTCGGATCGATGGGTTGCGCCAGCGTGCTCCGGTCGCTGAGCCAGAGCGTGTGCCCGTCGGCCCGATGCTCATACCAGTAGTGCAGCCCGAGCTCTTCCCAGCGGCGGTGCAGGTGGTTGTAGTCGGTCTCGCCATACTGGTTCGCGCAGGTCAAGCGCGGATAGTCGCCGACGATGACTGGATTCCAGTCGGCCTGGCGGTAGTGGGCGAAGGTGAGCTCGGTCAGTTCGATGACGCTCTTGCCGTGGAATGGCACGTTGTCCTTGCGGAGCTTTGCGAATGCCAGCCAGGGTTCGAGCACCATCTGGTAGAAAGCGAAGCCGCCATCGGCGCGCAAAAAGCGGAATTCGGTGACGTAGCCGTTGAAGTAGCGCAACGAGCCGTCTTCGCGCACCAGGGAGATCGTGACCATCCTGGCCATCATCGGCTTCAGGCGAATCCGTGCGTCGTCCGACAGGAGTTCGACCTCGAAACGGAAGCAGCGGGAGACCTCCTCATGCGCCGTCATTCTGTTCGGCAGGAGAATGGCCTCCGGTCCATCGCCGCGAGGGAAGTCCAGGCGCATCAGGCGGTCGTGCTGCGCATCGAGAGTGAACGCCGACAGCGCAGCTCCCGCCGCGATCGCTTGGCTTTCGCCCATGTGTTGCCTCCGATGGTTTATCAGGTATCAGATTTTCCATCGGTTAAGGTAACTAACAGGTCTTCGGCGACCTTGATAAAAAGCAAGTACCGAACTCTGCTTTGTCGTGATGGTAGCAGCGGCGCAACGGATGTCCGTTGCACGTGCTGATCTTGCTGAGCTTGATTGATCTCAAGGTGAGCCGACGGGTGAGTTCTACATTTTTCCTTTGGTTGCCAGTAAGCAGTGCAAGACAAGGGAGAGAGCATGCGCAAGCACGTATCCAACGGAAGACCCATAGGGCTGGACATCGTTCTCAGGCCCGCAAGCGGCGGGAACGCGAATGCCCGTACTGTGGAGCGCATCGACATCGGCCCGGCCCTGAAGAAGAGCCGCGTCAGCAGGCTTTATGGCCGGCCGTATCCGGTCCAGTTCCGCAATCAGGGCGCATTCGACGCTTGGAAGCAGGCACTCGGTAGCGGCCAGGAATGGAAGCGGTGGGCGGACCCGGAGGCGACATGCTGGAACATACGCCAGGAGATCCAGCAGCAGCTCAACGACATGCGTGCGGGCACGCGTGACAACATGGAAGCCGAAGCACGGGCGCAGGTCGATGCGCGAATGCAGGCCATATCGATCAGCGCAAACCTGAAGTACCAGTTGCAGAAGGGCGCAATCATCGAAGCGACGCCGGCGCTCGAGACCTTGCTCCTCAACTCCGACATGGATTTGGACCTGCCGATGAAGATGGTTGCGCCTCCCTATCCTGCGCAATATCTCAAGTTCGGTCCGGAAGCGGCCCGCCACTTGAAGGTGCCGGATTCGGATTTGCCGGACCGTCTGTTCGATGGCGTGTTCTGCTTTTTCATGCCGCCATCAATGCGCTACGGCGATGGAATCAAGTGGACGCTCGAGCTCATTTTCGTCAGCCAGCGTCAGGATTGCTATAGCGGCCAGGTCGCCCTGCTGGGAGAAACGGAGCGTGACGACAAGCCTCTGGGTGAATGGCTCAACCGGGTTCTCGACACGGCGAAGGGGAGGTCGGTCGAGACCTTCTACAAGCCCATGTACGCAGCGGTGAGCTATGTGGTCAAGGTCTTCCTCTACATGGCGCTCAGGCAGGCACGCAGCATCGAGCATCACGAATACGATGAAGCGATGCGGCGCATCGCCGGACTCGGGGTCAAGAAGCGGGCCCGATTGCTTCAACGCGTCGAGTCCCTCTACAACGGCATCCGGGTTGGCCCGGATGACCTGCCCCAGGAGGGCGCTGCCCATGAGGGTGGCAGTACCGTGGCGCCGCATTGGCGCCGCGGGCACTTCCGGATGCAGGCTTGTGGAGTCGGGAAACTTGAACGCAAGCTGATATTCGTGGCGCCCATGCTGATCCATGCCGCGCAGCTGCAGGGGGACATCCCAGCGCCTAAGTGTCAAGACCCGTCTGGTTATACACGCGTTTCCTGAACAATTCAGGGCGTTTTTCATTCCATTCCTTGAGGGCCTGAATGGGTGTTTTATGCTTGAGCGCCCGTTGCGGAATGTTGTGGTTGTAGATCTTGACGTAATTGCGCAGCGTCGATTCCAGCTCGGCAGCTGATCCAAAACGTGTCTGGTTGACGATGTCGCTGATGCGGCCATTAAAGCGCTCCACCATGCCATTGGTCTGCGGATGACGGGGCGGGATCAAGCGGTGTTCGATGCCAAGTTGTTTGCAAAGCCTGTCGAACACATGCGTACCGCTGGGCTCCTTCTTTTTGCGACCAGCCGTAAAACGGTCGGTGAACTGGCTGCCATTGTCGGTCACCAGCTTGATGATCTTGACCGGGCAGGCCTGTTGGACCTTGGTGAGGAAATCAACACTGCTGCCATCAGTCTGATCGGCATAGATTTCGACGAAGACCCAGCGCGTGGCGCGGTCAATGGCAACAAACAAATAGCGCCTTGCCGTCTCGTCGGGCATTTGCGGCAGGTACTTGAAATCGATGTGCACGAAGCCCGGTTCGTAGTCCTTGAAGGTCTTTTTCGTGGCAGGCGCGCTGCCTTCCTGTTCGACCAGGTCACGCAGGTCCGAGACGCCATGGCGACGCAGGCAACGTCCCAGCCCGGCACGCGAGACGGCCGGATTGATCAACTCGCGCGTGACCGCAAGCAGGTCATCCGTAGGCAGCAGCAGCGTTTTGCGCAGTTCCACCACGATGAGTTCCTGCTCGGGCGACAGCGTCGTGTACATCTTGTCCGGCGCGTGCGATTTGTCTTCCGGCGTATCGCGGTTTTGCCATTTCCTGATGGTCTGGCGCGTGACGTTGTAGATTCTCGCCAACTCGGCTTGCGGTAGTGTTGAGTTCCTGATTTCTTCGCGGATCAGGTGGGTAGTACGGGCTTGGCTGTGCAGGGCCTGGGTCATTGAATTGCTGGTGAAAAATCAGATTGAAACAGTGTACGCAAAGCGGTCCTGGCCTTGAAGAGCGGCCAGCTACGGATAGGTACATGATCCCACGAATCTAGACAAGTACATTGCTTAAAAGCGGCATTTTTGTTGGCGGCGCATGCGTGGTCGCTTATTCTCTTCGCATTGGCCGTTTTCCACAGGGACTGACACTCGGCGACAGCCTGCTGCTCTTGATGGCGGCAATTTGTTTTGGCGCCGTTGCGAGCCTGTTTATCTTCAGCTTGGTCAGTCTGGGAGTTACATTGTCTCCGCTGGTCCGGATGGCGCTCTGGTTCGCTACCAAGCTGCGGCCGAAGTTCGCAAAAACCATGATAGATGCGCCATATGCATTGGCGCCACTTTCATGGTTTGCCGGACTCGGCGCCTTGTTCGCGGTCCTGATCATTTTTGCGCTCGCGCAGCGGGATCTGTCGGTGGCGTGGAATCTGCCGCTGCTTTCGATTGCGCTTTATTTCATTTACTCGGTGTATGCCTCGGCCGGCAGCCAGCTCGTCGTACTTTCCAAGATCGTCGAAAGCCCCGTCGAGACCTCGCTAAGGGCGGATTACGGCACGCGCGACAAGATATCGAAGCTGAAGGTGGCGCGCTGGGCTGCGCCTTTGTTGATCGTGAGTACGCCGTTGGTGGCGGGCGGGGTGACCGGGGAGGTGCTGGATGCATCGATGCGGGCGGCGAAAATCCGTATCGAGTCGCCGGTCATTTATGTCAAGCAGCCATATTCTTCCCTGATGCCGAAGGCACTCGCCAACGCCGCGCTACCATCGCCCTCGGGTTACGTGGTTTACAAGGGAGTACGTGTTCTGTTTCACGGTTTCGGGACCGTGACGGTGCTGGCCTTCAAAGAGGGCCAGCGGCACCGCACGCTGGACATTCCGAACGAATACATCATTGTAGAGCGCAGCCAGGGAGAATAGGTCGCGAGCAGCCTTTTTCTTCGTTAAACTCCACTCGCTTTGAACCTCATTGCGCCAACCGGGTATATACCGGAAACAGTGGAGACCCAGCTTGGACCGAAGACCCGACGACACCGCAATACTGGCACGCACGGCCGAGGGCGAAGCCTGCCTGGTCGGCCGCATCGCGGCCGGCGACCGGCGCGCCTTCGAGGCGCTGTACCGCGCCTATTTCCCGCGGCTGGCGCGCTTCCTGCAGCGCATGACGCGCAGCAGCGCGCTGATCGAGGAAATCGTCAACGACACCTTGCTGGCGGTGTGGCGCAAGGCGGATACCTTCAACGGCAGCAGCAAGGTGTCGACTTGGATCTTCGCGATTGCCTACCGGCGCGCCTGCAAGGCCTTGCAGGCGGTCGACGAGCCGGTCGAGGCGGATGGCGACGAGCGCGCAGGACTGGACGCCGACCGCCCGGACTGGCAGTTCGAACGCGTCCGCCTCGCGCAGGCGCTGGATGCCGCGCTGGCCGCGCTGCCGCTGGCGCAGCGGACCGCCTTCCAGCTGACCTTCCACCACGATATGAGTCTGAACGAAATCGCCGAGATCATGGAATGCCCCGTCAACACGATCAAGACCCGCCTGTTCCACGCACGCAAGCGCCTGGTCCTGCTGCTGGACGGCCAGCTGGAGCCCCGCCCATGAACGAGCACGCCCATCACGAAGCCCAGCAGGTCTTGCCCTGGCTCGCCAACGGTACGCTGGCCGGCACTGAACTGGAACGGGTGCAGGCGCACCTGCAGGGCTGTGCGCAATGCCGCGCCGACCTGGCCGCCTTGCACACGCTGCGCGCCGCAGCGGTGTCCGAACCTGCAGCCGATTGCGACATGGAGCGTGCGCTGGCGCGCCTGTTGCCGCAGCTGGATGTGCCGGCCAGCGCGCAGCCCGCCGCAGTCCCGCCCATGGAGCCGCCGGTCGTGCAGCCTGGCGCGCGGTGGACCACGCCATCGACCGCGCAGTCCACCACGGAGTCCGCCACGCCGCTGCCGCCTGCACCCGGCTGGCGCGCCCGCCTTGCCGCCAACGATGCGCGCTGGCTGCGCGTCGCCGTCGGCCTGCAATGCTGCGCGATCGCCGTGCTGGCCGTGCTGCTGGCGCGTCCCTCGGACGGCACCGATGCCCACACCGATGCCTACCACGTACTCGGCGCCGCGGCGGCCGCGCAGAGCCAGCTGATCGTCATGTTCAAGCCCGACACGCCGGAACGCGAACTGCGCCGCATCGTGCTGGACAGCGGTGCCCGCATCGTCGGCGGGCCGACTGCCACCGGCGCCTGGGTGCTCGGCATCGAACAGGCACCCGCTGCGGTGGCGGGGCGCCTGCGCGGCCAGGCGGCCGTCACGCTGGCCGAGCCGCTCGGCATGGAAGGCCAGCCTTGAACCGCCTGCGCGCGCTGGCCAGCATGCTGGCACTGATGCTGTGCGCGCTTGTGCACGCGCAGTCAACCACGGCGCCGCCGCCGGACCGCCCCGATCCGGTGGCCGAGGCGGCGCAGCGCCAGGTGCTGGTCATGCTGCGCCTGCCGGCCCAGCACTTCCGTCCCGATGCGGCGTATGGCGGCGGCTACCTGAAGGACAGCGGCAGCGCCGCGCGCCGGCGCCTGGCCGCCGACATCGCCGCTGCCCACGGCCTGCGCCTGCGCGACAACTGGCCGATGCCGGCCATCGGCGTGGATTGCTTCGTGATGGAGACGGCGGACGCCGGGCCGCCCGCGCGCGCGCTGGACGAGCTGGCGCACGACACGCGCGTGGCCTGGGCCCAATCGCTGGCCGACTACCAGGGCCTGGATGGCGGCGACCCGCTGTATCCGGCGCAGCCGGCGGCGGCCGGCTGGCACCTGGCCGAACTGCACCGGGTCAGCACCGGCCGCAACGTTACGGTGGCCGTGGTCGACAGCGGCGTCGATGGCGCCCATCCGGACCTGGCCGGGCGCGTCGGCGTGCGCCGCAGTTTCGTCGACGGCATGCTGGACGCGGCCGAGGTCCACGGCACCGCCGTCGCCGGCATCATCGGTGCCCGCAGCGGCAATGGCGTCGGCATCGCCGGCATCGCACCTGGCGCGAGCCTGATGGCCTTGCGCGCCTGCTGGGAAAGCGGTGCGCGGGCGGCGCGCTGCAACAGCCTCACGCTGGGCAAGGCGATCAATTACGCGCTGGAGAACGGCGCCGACATCATCAATCTGAGCCTCGGCGGTCCGCCCGACCGCCTGCTGCAAAGCCTGCTGGAGGCGGCGCTGGCGCGTGGCGTGGTGGTGGTCGGGGCCGCCGATCCCTTGCGTCCCGACGGCGGCTTTCCGGCGTCGCTGCCGGGCGTGATCGGGGTCGCGCGCGCCGGCGACCGCCACGCGACGCCTTCCAGCCTGCTGTATGCGCCGGGTACGGACGTGCCGACCTGCGCACCGGGGCCGCGCTGGAACCTGGTGTCCGGCTCGTCGTACGCGGCGGCGCATGTGGCCGGCCTGGCCGCGCTGCTGGCCGAGCTCGGGCCACGCGGCGGGGCGCGCATGCTGGCGGCTGGTAACATAGATGCATGTGCTGCCCTGTCGCGGGCGGCGAAAGCCTGCGTCTGCCTATGCACCTCGACCGCCGCCACCATCACCACCACCACGCCACCATCGCGCTTGCCGCCTTCTCGCTGATCTGCTTCTCCGGGGCGGCCCGCTGCCAGACCAGCGCCGACCTGACCTTCGTTTCGGAATACGCCGGGCGCGGCATCGCACTGGATACCCGGCCGGCGCTGCAGCTGCGCGTCGAGCACGACACCGACGCCGGCTGGTATGCCGGCGCCTTTGCCTCGCCGGTACGGATCGAGGGCCGCGCCCAGGGCCAATTGATCGCCTACGGCGGCCGGGCGCAGCGGCTCACGTCGACGCTGTCCTGGGATGCCGGCGTCACCCGCAGCAGCTTCCTGCGCGACGGCGGGCGCAACTACCACGAGTTCTATGCCGGCCTGGCGCTGCAGCGTGCCAGTGCGCGCCTGTTCTATTCGCCGGCGTATTACGGGGAAGGGCGCAGCCTGTACCTGGACCTGAGCGGCGGCTATCCGCTGGGCGACCGCCTGCGCCTGACGGCGCACGCCGGGCTGCTGCATCCGATGGGCGGCTACGAGGGCGCGGTGGGCACCATCGGCAACAGTGCCGATGCGCGCATCGCGCTGGTGGCCGACGTCGGCGACTGCACCCTGCAGGCCGGCGTGCAGACGCGCTGGCGCGGCTACCTGTCCGAATTTCCGCGCGCGAGCGCGTTCACGGCCAGCCTCGGTGTGCATTTTTGAAAAAATAATGAACCTTTAGCGTGCCGGCGGGTATTTACGGGTCAGATGTCCTCGACCCACCTGCCAGGAGCACGCCATGCAGACCCGATTCCGAGCACCCGCCCGCCACGGCGCCAGGCCGTTGTCCATCATGTTGGCCTGCCCCTTGTTCGTCACCGTCGTCGGCGCCGCGCTGGTGTCCTGCGGCGGTGACGACGATACGAATACGCCGACCAACCCGGCACCGCCACCCGCGCTGTCCACATTCAGCGCCACCGCCGTGGTCGC
>Ga0265780_10004921_pt1 | contig 17063 bp, 13 predicted proteins | sample P1T30metagenome_FD_192432 | JGI IMG/M metagenome (GOLD analysis project Ga0265780, IMG submission 192432) | Plant litter microbial communities from East Loma Ridge, Irvine, California - P1 T30 | ecosystem: Environmental > Terrestrial > Plant litter > Unclassified | place: USA: California... | reverse complement strand
CCGTCGGCTCGATCGTCTTCGGCCACTTCGGCGACCGCATCGGCCGCAAGGGCACCCTCGTCGCCTCGCTGCTCACCATGGGCGTCGCGACGGTGCTGATCGGCTGCATCCCCGCCGGCACGACGCCCGGCTGGGCCGTCGCCGGGCCCGCCTGCCTCGTCGTCCTGCGCTTCTGCCAGGGCCTCGGGCTCGGCGGCGAGTGGAGCGGCGCGGCCCTGCTGGCGACCGAGAACGCCCCGGCCGGGCGACGCGCGATCTGGGGCACGTTCCCCCAGCTCGGCGCCCCGATCGGCTTCATCATCGCGAACCTCGTCTTCCTCGCCCTCAACGCGAGCCTGACCGAGGAGCAGTTCCTCAGCTGGGGCTGGCGCGTGCCGTTCCTCGCGAGCGCCCTCCTCGTCATCATCGGCCTGTACGTGCGGTTCAAGCTCATCGAGACGCCCGCCTTCCAGGCCGTGGTCGACTCCGGCAACGTGGCGAAGCTGCCCCTCGCGCGCGTCTTCACGACGAGCTGGCGTCCGCTCATCCTCGGCACGTTCATCATGCTGGCGACCTACACGCTCTTCTACCTCATGACGACCTTCACGCTGACCTACGGCACCGCCGAGGCCTCGGGCGACGCTCCCGGGCTGGGCATCGAGCGCACGCAGTTCCTGCTCATGCTCATCCTCGGCTGCGTGTTCTTCGGGATCTTCACGCTCGTCTCCGGCCCGCTGGCCGAGCGCTTCGGCCGCCGGGCGCTGCTCCTCGTCGTGACGAGCGCGATCCTCGTCTTCGGGTTCCTCTTCGCGCCGTTCTTCGCGGCCGGCGTGCTCGGCGCCCAGGCGCTGCTGATCGTCGGCTTCACCCTGATGGGGCTGACGTTCGGGCCGATGGGCGCCGTGCTGCCCGAGCTGTTCCCGACGAGCGTGCGCTACACGGGCTCCGCGATCAGCTACAACGTGGCGAGCATCCTCGGCGCGGCCGTCGCCCCGTTCATCGCGGTCGCGCTGTGGCAGGCCGCCGGCGGCAGCACCTGGCTCGTCGGCCTGTACCTCTCGTCGATGGCCGTGCTCACGCTCGTCGCCTTGCTGCTCAGCCGCGAGACGAAGCACGTCGAGTACGACGCGGCCGGCTGACCGGGCCCACCCGCGCCTCCTCGACCCGTGCGTGACCGGGCCCGTCTCTCCCGGAGAGGCGGGCCCTCGTCCGTCCTCGGCGCCCGGCCCGGTCGCGCCGGGGTCCCAGCGGGGGCGCAGGCGGCCCGGCACGCGACGAAGTACCGTGGTCGAGGCGATCCGCCACGACCTGTCCCGAGAGGCACCATGAGCTCCGACACGAGCACTCGATCCGCGTCGACCCCCGCACCCGAGGAGGCGCCGGTCGGCTCCTCGGCACCGCCCGCCCCGGGCGACGGCACGGGTCCCGCACGCCGGGGCGGGGCCGGGCGTCGCGGCCGGGCGGGTCGACGGCAGCCCGAGGGTCCCCGGGCCACGTTCCGCCAGCTGCTGCCCTACCTCTTCGAGCACAAGAAGGTGATGGCGGTCATCATCGTGCTGAGCGTGCTCGGCGCCGCCGCCGCGCTCGGCCAGCCCCTGCTCGTCAGCCAGGTCATCACGCGGGTGCAGGACGGCGAGACGCTGGGCCGGCTCGTCTGGGCGCTCGTCGCCCTCGTCGTCGTCGCCGGGCTGCTCAACGGGTTCCAGCACTACCTGCTGCAGCGCACCGGCGAGGGCGTGGTCCTCTCGAGCCGGCGCCGTCTCGTCGCCCGTCTGCTGAACCTGCCGGTGAGCGAGTTCGACCGCCGCCGCACGGGCGACCTCGTCTCGCGGGTCGGCAGCGACACGACCCTGCTCAGGGCGGTGCTGACCCAGGGCCTCGTCGAGGCCATCGGCGGCTCGCTCACCTTCGTGGGTGCCCTCGTCGGCATGTTCCTCATCGACCCCGTGCTGCTCGGCCTCACCGTGCTCGTCGTCGCCCTCTCGGTGACCGTCGTCGTGCTGCTCTCCGGCCGCATCCGCGTCGCGAGCCGGCGCGCCCAAGAGAAGGTGGGCGACCTGACCGCCGCCGTCGAGAGGTCGATCAGCTCGGTGCGCACCATCCGCGCCAGCGGCGCCGCCGAGCGTGAGATCGTCGCCGTCCAGGCCGACGCCGAGGGTGCGTACCGGCGCGGCCTCGAGGTCGCGCGCATCTCCGCGCTCGTCGTGCCCATCGCCTCCGTCGCCATGCAGGCGTCGTTCCTGGTGGTGCTCGGCGTCGGCGGCTTCCGGGTCGCGAGCGGCACGATCACCATCGCGTCGCTGGTGTCGTTCGTCCTGTTCCTCTTCCTCATGATCATGCCGCTCGGCCAGGCCATGGGCGCCGTGCTCAGCGTCAACCAGGCGCTCGGCGCGCTCGGTCGCATCCAGGAGATCCTCGACCTGCCCCGCGAGACCGACGGCGACGCCGCGACGGCCGCGCAGCTCGGCGAGGACGCGCGGGTCGAGACCGACGCCGCGATCCGCTTCGACGACGTGCACTTCCGCTACCCCGACTCGCCCGTCGCCGCCGACGGCGAGCCCACGGAGGCGCACGACGGCCGGGACGACGACCTCACCGTGCTGCGCGGCGTCTCGTTCTCGGCTCCCGTGGGCAAGCGCACCGCGCTCGTGGGCCCCTCGGGCGCCGGCAAGAGCACGATCCTCGCCTTGATCGAGAGGTTCTACGACCCGACCTCGGGCGTGGTGCGCCTCGGCGGGGTGGACGTGCGCGCCCTCGACCGGGTCGACCTGCGCGCCCAGATCGGCTACGTCGAGCAGGACGCCGCCGTGCTCGCCGGCACGATCCGCTCGAACCTCACGCTCGGGTCGCCCGACGCCACCGACGACGACTGCCGTCGCGTGCTCGAGGCCGTCAACCTGACGGCCGTGCTCGAGCGCGGCGAGCTCGGCCTCGACGCCCAGGTCGGCGAGGACGGCGTGCTGCTCTCGGGCGGTGAGCGCCAGCGGCTCGCGATCGCCCGCACCCTGTTGTCCGCGCCTCCCCTGCTGTTGCTCGACGAGTCGACGTCGAGCCTCGACGGGCTGAACGAGCAGCGCCTGCGCGAGGCCATCGACGCCGTCGCCGAGGGCCGGACCCTCATCGTCATCGCGCACAGGCTCTCGACCGTGGTGGACAGCGACCAGATCGTCGTCGTCGACGACGGCCGCGTCGTCGGCGTCGGCACGCACTCGGAGCTCGTCGAGAGCACGCCGCTCTACAAGGACCTCGCCAAGCACCAGCTGCTCGTCTGAGCCGTCGCCTCGCGGAGCGAGCCCCGCCGGTCAGGCTCCCCCGGCCGACTCCCGCGCCGCCTCGATGACCTCGAGCGCCGCGACGGCGTCGCGCGGGTCGACGGGCACCGGGCCGTCACCGCGCAGGGCGCGTGCCAGCTGCTCGTAGAACAGCGGGTAGCGTCCCCGGTCCGTCGGCTCGGGTCGCGCGTCGGCCCCGACGCCGAGCAGCCCGTGCCGCTCGTCGGGGACGTCGCCGTACCCGGGGTCGTGAGGCGACGTGCCCGAGGCGAGCTGCGCCTCCTGCGGGTCGAGGCCGTGGACGACCCAGGCACCCGTGCTGCCCAGCACCCGGAAGCGCGGCCCCGGCTGGGCGGCGACGTGGCTCATCCAGAGCCTCGACCGGACGCCGTCGGCGTGGCGCAGCGAGAGGAGGACGTCGTCGTCGGCCGCACCGGACGGGCGCCTCCGCGCGATCTCGGCGTGCACGTCGACCACCGGCCCGAAGAGGTGCAGGGCCTGGTCGACGAGGTGCGGGCCCAGGTCGAAGAGGATGCCGCCGCCCTCCGCGACGGTCGCCTCGGACTTCCAGCCCGCGCGGTTCGTGGTCTTCCAGGGCTCGAAGCGCGACTCGAAGGTCTGGACCTCGCCGAGGGCACCGCTCCGCACGAGGCGCGAGGCCGTGAGGTAGTCGCCGTCCCAGCGGCGGTTCTGGTACACCGTCAGCGTCCGTCCGAGGGACTCGGCCAGCTCGACGAGCTGCCGAGCCGAGGAGGCGGTGGTCGCCACGGGCTTGTCGACCACGACCGCGGATCCGGCGCGCATCGCGTCGGCGGCCACCTCGGCGTGCGTCGCGTTCGGCGTGGCCACCACGACGAGGTCGAGCCCGAGGCCGTCGAGGTCGCGGGCGCCCGGGACGACCTCGATGCCGGGGTGCGCCGCCCTCGCCTGCTCGGCGCGGCCCTCGTCTCGGGTGACCACGGCCACGAGGTCGTAGGCGTCGTCGGCCGCGACGAGCGGGGCGTGGAAGACACGGCCGGCGAGGCCGTAGCCCACGACCCCGACCCGGAGGCGGTCGCGCTGCTGCTGCTCCTGCTGCTGCTGCTGCTGCTGCTGCTGCTGCTGCTGCACGGTCTGCTGCCCGGCGCTCATGCGGCGAAGGGGTCGGGGGTCATCAGGTACACGGTCTCGAGGTACTCCTGGATGCCCTCCAGGCCGCCCTCGCGACCGAGCCCGGAGGCCTTGACGCCCCCGAACGGCGCCGAGGCGTTCGAGACGACGCCGACGTTGAGGCCGAGCATGCCGGTCTCGAGGGTCTCGGCGAGACGTTGGCCGCGGGCGAGGTCACGGGTGAAGGCGTAGGCCACGAGGCCGAACTCGGTGTCGTTGGCCGTCCGGACCGCCTCCTCCTCGTCCGCGAAGGTCGAGACGGCGAGGACGGGGCCGAAGATCTCGGTGGTGAGCAGCTCGCTGCCGGGGCGCACCCCGTCGAGCACGGTCGGCTCGTAGAACGTGCCGGTGCCGTCGACGCGCGAGCCGCCGGTGCGGACGACCGCGCCGCGCGAGACGGCGTCGTCGACGAGGCGCTCGGCCTTCTCGACGGCCCGGTCGTCGATGAGCGGGCCCACGTCGACTCCGTCCTCGGTGCCGCGCCCGAGGGTCATCCCCGCGACGCGCTCGGTGACCCTCGCCACGAACTCGTCGGCGACCGACTCGTGGACGAGGAACCGGTTGGCGGCCGTGCAGGCCTGCCCGACGTTGCGGAACTTCGCCAGGAGGGCGCCCTCGACGGCGGCGTCGAGGTCGGCGTCGTCGAAGACGAGGAACGGCGCGTTGCCGCCGAGCTCCATGGAGGTGCGGAGCACGCGCTCGGACGCCTGGGCGAGCAGCGTCGAGCCGACCGGCGTCGAGCCCGTGAAGCTGAGCTTGCGCAGCCGCGGGTCGCGGATCAGCGGCTCGCACACGTCGCCGGCGGAAGTCGTCGTGACGACGTTGACGACGCCGTCGGGCACCCCGGCCTCGGCCAGGATGCCGACGAAGGCCAGGGTCGTCAGCGGGGTGAGGTCGGCGGGCTTGACGACGACGGTGCAGCCGGCGGCCAGCGCCGGCGCGATCTTGCGCGTCGCCATCGCGAGCGGGAAGTTCCACGGCGTGATGAGCAGGCACGGCCCGACGGGACGCTTGAGCACGATCGTGCGGCCGGTGCCCTCGGGGTTCGTGCCGTAGCGGCCCGAGACGCGCACCGCCTCCTCGCTCGCCCAGCGCACGAACTCCGAGCCGTAGGCCACCTCGCCCCGCGACTCGGCCAGCGGCTTGCCCATCTCGAGCGTCATGAGGAGCGCGAGGTCGTCGGCCCGCTCGGTCAGCAGGTCGAAGGCCCGCCGCAGGACGTCGGACCGGGTGCGCGGCGGGGTGGCCGCCCACGCGGCCTGGGCGGCTACGGCGGCGTCGAGAGCCCGCAGGCCGTCCGCCGCGTCGGCGTCGGCCACGCTCGCGACGACGGCGCCGGTCGACGGGTCGACCACGTCGAAGGTGCGGCCCGAGGCCGCGGGCACCCACTCGCCGGCGATGTGCAGGCCGGTCGGCACGGCCGCGAGCACGCGGGCCTCGTCGGCGGCGCTCACGAGCGCACCACCTCGACGCCAGCGGCGCGCAGCTCGTCGAGGGCGGCCGCGCTCGGCCCCTCGGCGACGCCGGCGACGAGGTCGGTGAGCACCCGGACCCGCAGGCCGGCCCGGGCGGCGTCGAGGGCCGAGGCCCGGACGCAGTGGTCCGTGGCGAGGCCGACGACGTCGACGTCGGTGATGCCGCGACGTGCCACGAGGTCGACGAGCGTCTCGCCCGACTCGGTCGACGCCTCGAAGATGGAGTAGGCCGGGGTGCCCGTGCCCTTGAGCACGTGCTCGTCGACCAGCGACGCGTCGAGGTCGGGGTGGTAGTCGGCCCCCCGCGTGCCCCGGACGCAGTGCCGCGGCCAGCTGTCGACGAAGTCGGGCTCGGCGGAGAAGTGGCCCCCGTTGTCGCCCTGCTCGTCGTGCCAGTCGCGGCTCGCGACGACGACGTCGTAGCGGTCGGGGCCGCTCCGGAGGTGCTCCGTCACCCGTGCGGCGACGCCCGCTCCCCCGGTGACGGCGAGGGCGCCTCCCTCGGTGAAGTCGTTCTGGACGTCGATGACGAAGAGCGCTGAGGTCATGCCCCCATCCTCGCCGATCGGGGGGCGGCGCGCCCGGCGGGGGGCGGCGGGGGGCGGCCGGGGGCGGCCGGCCTGGGCGGCCCGACCGCGGGTCAGCTGTTCGCGAGCGAGTTCCCGCACCGCCACACCGACGCGGTGAGGGTGTCGAGCGCGCTGCGCGCGTCGTCCTCCACGGGGCCGATGGCGTAGAAGGCGAAGGTGAGGGGCGTGCCGTCGGCCGCGTCGATCGAGCCTGCGAGCGTGTAGGCCGTGTCGATCCAGCCCGTCTTCGCGTGGACGGCACCCCGAGCGACGGCGTTCGAGCCGGTGAAGCGCGACGCGAGGGTGCCGGTCTCGCCGGAGATCGGCAGGGCGTCGTAGACGACCCCCGAGCCGTGCGCCCGGTCACGCACCTGGATCATCAGCCGGGCCACGAAGGTCGACGGCACCGCGTTCCCCTCGCTGAGCCCCGACCCGTCGACGATGGTGACCGCGGAGGCGTCGAGCCCGTAGGTGCTGCCGAGCGCCGAGCGGTACAGGGCCGTCAAGGAGGCGGCGGACCCGTCCGCGCCGGACTCGCGCGACGAGGCGCGCGCCAGCATCTCGGCGAGGGTGTTGTCCGAGTTCGGCAGCATCTGACCGATGAGGGTCGACACGGGCTGCGACTGCACGGACCCGAGCACGGTGGCGCTGGTCGCGGCGCCCTGCGTCATCGAGGCCGAGGCGGCGCCCTGGACCCCCGCCGCGACCAGGGCGGCACGGAACGCCTCGCCGGCACGGCCGACGGGGTCGGTGCTGCGGGGACTCGTGGCGGCCGACGGATCGGCCCGGTCGCCGTCGACCATGAGGGCGGTGACCTCGCTGTGGTAGCCGATGGTCTGCTCGGTGCGCTTCCACGACGGGTCCCACTCGTCGGCCTGGCTCCACCAGGTCGCGTCGAGGGTGATCTGCGACACGGGCTGCCCGCCCAGGGAGGCGGCGACCTGACCGGCGAGGTCGTGCAGGGTCGGGGCGCCCGAGTAGACGCTGCGCCCCGTGGCGCTGAGGGTCGCGTCGCCGCCGCCGACCAGGGCGATCGAGCCGGTGCCGGGGTCGCCGGTGACCCGCGTCGTCAGCCGGTGGTCGGCCCCGAGGACCGAGAGGGCGACGGCGCTCGTCAGGGTCTTGAGGACGCTGCCCGTCCTGGCCGGGGTCGAGCCGTCCCGGTCGAGGAGCACCTCGCCCGTGGCGGCGTTCACGACCGACCCCTCGAACTGCGCGAGCCTGGGGTCGGAGGCGGCGGCCGCGACCGAGCACGTGCGGAGCTTCGCCGCCGGCGGCACGACCGCCGGGGCGACGCGCTGCGGGTCGGGAGCCGCCGTCGGGTCGGGGGTGACGGTGACGACGGCCTCCGGCTCGGCGGCGCCGGACGCGGCCGTCGACGACGCCGGGCCGGCAGCTCGAGGCGCGTCGGGGGCCGTCGCGGCGCCCGCGGCCACGGCGCCGCCGCCGAGCAGCGCGACGGCGAGGACGCCGGCGGTGACGAGGGTCGTCCGCGGGTGCGGACGCAGGAGGCGACCGGACGACGCGCGCACGTCTCGCCGGCCCGCGCTGTCCGCCGGGGCGTCGGAGGGGAGGTCGTGGGGGGTCGCGTCCTGCTCGCTCATCCAGGACATCCTACGAAACGCGTGCCTCGTCCGGGGGCCGGGCCCGCCCCTCCTCAGCGCTCGGGGTACCGGACGCCCGTCTGGCGGCGCACCTCGTCCATGGTCGACATGACGGCCACGACGTCGGCGGAGGTGAGCACGGGGCTCTCGAGCTCGCCCGCGTCGACGAGGCGGGCCAGCTCGAGGGCCTGGTGGTGCATGCCGCGCAGGCCGTCCTCGGCGGAGTCCCAACGCTCCACGACCTCGCCGTCCGCGTCGACGACCGTGAAGCCGCCGGGCGAGTAGAACGTCGCGTCGATCTCGATCCGACCTGCGCTGCAGTGCAGGACGGCGTCGTTGCGGCCCGCCGTGTCGAGCGCGCAGAAGAGCGTCGACGTCGCGCCGCCGGCGTGGCGCAGCGTCATGCCGGTCCGCACGTCGACGCCCTGGTCGCTCAGCACGGCCGTCGCCGCGACGGCGTCGACGGGACCGAGCAGGTCGTGGGCGAACGAGACGGGGTAGACGCCGAGGTCGAGCAGGGCCCCGCCGCCGAGGGCAGGGTCGTTGAGGCGGTGGCGAGGGTCGGTCGGCAGGGACTGCATGTGGGCGGCGGTGAGGAGGCGCGGCTCGCCCACGACCCCGCTGCTCACGACCTCGCGCAGTCGCACCTGCTGCGGCAGGTACCGGGTCCACATCGCCTCCAGGGCGACGAGGCCCGCCTCACGCGCGGCGGAGAAGACGCGCTCGGCCTCGGCGGCGTCGACCGTGAAGGGCTTCTCGACGAGCACGTGCTTGCCGGCCCGGACGGCGAGCAGCGCGTTCTGCTCGTGGAACACGTGGGGCGTCGCGACGTAGACGGCGTCGACCTCGGCGTCGGCGACGAGGTCGTCGTAGCTGCCGTGCGCCGTCGCGACCCCGTGCTGCTCGGCGAAGCGCCGGGCCTTGTCGAGGTCACGGGAACCGACGGCCGAGACCGTGATCCCCGCCGCGGTCAGGTCGGTCACGAAGGTGTCGGCGATGCCGCCGGCGCCGAGGATGCCCCATCGGATGCTCATCGGGCCTGTCTACCAGGTGGACGACGACGGCGGGACGAAAGGACGAGGCCCGGTCTGGTGGGACCGGGCCTCGTCGGGTGTCGCGGCGTCTTCTGGTGTTGCTGTGTCTTTCTGTCGGAGCCGCTTTGGAGAATCGAACTCCAGACCTTCTCATTACGAGTGAGACGCTCTACCGACTGAGCTAAAGCGGCGGATCTCGATCAGATCGAGAACCTGTGCCTCGCGGCACGATCACCTACTGTAGCGGATTCTCAGACCTGCCGTGTCACGACGCGGCCGAGCTCGGCGAACGACGCCTCCATGCGGGCGCGGAGCCCGTAGCGGTGGTCGGTCGCGTGGTCGGCGTCGTCGTCGTCGACCCACTCGCCCCAGGCGTGCCGCAGCGCAGCGATGGCCACGAGGGTGAGGAGGTGGGCGCTGCTGAGGTCGGACGCCACGGTGGCGTCGTCGGCCCGGTCCGGCGCCGTGGCGAGTCGTCGGGCGACGATGCCGGTGAGGCGCTCCTCGAGCACGCGGGTCGAGGCGATCCGGCGGGCGAGCAGGTCGGGGTGGCTGCGAAGCACCATGCGTCGGCGCTGGACGAGGTCGCGGTCGAAGGTCGCGGTGACGACGGCCTCGTCGAGCAGGCGGATGAGGCCGTCGATGATCGGCTCGTCGTGGGCGGCGAGGAACCTGTCGAGCGACTCTCCCTCGGGCAGGTCGGGGAGGTCGCCGACGACGGCTTCTTCTTTCGACGTGAAGTAGTTGAAGAACGTGCGGGGAGACACGTCGGCACGACGGCTGATCATGTCGACGGTGACGGCCTCGAGCCCCTCCTCGCTGATCAGGTCGAGGACGGAGAGCTGGATGGCCCGCCGGGTGGCCAGGCGCTTGCGCTCACGCAGGCCCGGGGCGGCAGTCGGGTCGGTCATGCCGACATCTTGCCTCACCTGACCGCGTGCCGGCTGACGGCCACGAGCATCGCCTCGAGGGCGAGGGCCGGGGCCACGTTCGACTCGATCCGCTTGCGGGCGACCGCGATCGCGTCCATGACCGCGAGGGTGCTCGCCGGCGTCGAGGCCGCCGTGGCCTCGTCGAGCCGGGGGCGGATGCTCTGGTTGATCGGCTCGTCGCCGACCCCGAGGTGCAGCAGCAGGACGTCACGGTACAGGGACAGCAGGTCGACGAGGATGCGGTCGATCCCGTCGCGGAGGCTGCGGGTGGCACGGCGCTTCTGGTCGTCCTCCAGGGCACGGAGCTGGCTGCGCAGGGCCGGGGGCACGGTGCCGCCCGGCTCGACGCCGAGGGAGCGGAGGGCGCTCGCCCGTTCCTGGGCGTCCCGCTGCTCGGTGATCGCCTTGGCGTCGTCGCCCGCGACGGCCAGCATCGTCGTCGCGGCGTTGACGGCGTCGGACACGCTGCGGATGCCGAGGGCCGCCTCGAGCGTGCGCCGGCGACGGTCGCGCGCCTCCTTGTCCGTCGCGAGGCGGTGCGCCATGCCGATGTGGCTCTGCGCCTCGCGCGCCGCGGTGAGCGCCGTCTCGTGATCGATGCCGTCGCGTCGCTCGAGCAGGTCGGCGACGTCGGCCACGCTCGGCGTGCGGAGGCGGACGCTGCGCACCCGGGAACGGATGGTCGGGATGAGGTCGGCCTCGCTGGGGGCGCAGAGGATCCACACCGTGCGGGGCGGGGGCTCCTCGAGGGCCTTGAGCAGGAGGTTGCTGGTGCGCTCGGTCATCCGGTCGGCGTCCTCGATGACGACGACGCGGTACCGGCCGACGGACGGCGAGAACTGCGACGACGCGACGAGGGTGCGGACCTCGTCGATGGTGATGATGATCCGCTCGGTGCTCAGCACGGCCAGGTCGGGGTGCGACCGCGCGTCGACCTGGCGGCTCGTGGCCTCCTGGTCGTGGCCGCGCGAGAGCAGGGCCGTCGCGAAGGCGTAGGCGAGGTTCGACCGCCCCGAGCCGGGCGGGCCGGTGATCAACCAGGAGTGCGTCATGGCCGACCGGCCGGGATCGACGGAGGCGGCCGCCTGGAGGAGCGCGACGGCGTCGGCCTGGCCCGTGAGGCCGTCCCAGCCGCTCACGACGCGGACAGCAGGTCGGCGACCCTCGCCCGGAGGGAATCGGCCACGTCGGCGACCGGCAGGGTCGCGTCGACCACGAGGAACCTCGCGGGCTCGGCCCTGGCGATCTCGAGGTAGGCGTCACGGACGCGGCCGTGGAACGCCGCGGCCTCGGACTCGAGCCTGTCGTACGTCGTCCGGGCCGTGTCGAGGCGAGACCGGCCGACGGAGGGGTCGAGATCGAGCAGCACGGTCAGGTCAGGGGCCAGTCCGTCCGTGGCCCAGACGGACAGCTCGCGGATCTCGTCGCCCCCGAGGACGCGTCCGGCGCCCTGGTAGGCCACCGACGAGTCGACGTACCTGTCCTGGAGCACGACGTCGCCCCGGTCGAGCGCGGGGCGCACGAGGGTCTCGACGTGGTGCGCCCTGTCGGCGGCGTAGAGCAGGGCCTCGGCCCGCGGCGCGATGTGGCCCCGACGGTGCAGCACGATCTGCCGCAGCTCGACGCCCAGGTCGGTGCCGCCGGGTTCCCGGGTGCGCACGACCGAGCGCCCCTGCCCGACGAGCCACTCCTCGAGCAGGGCCGCCTGCGTCGTCTTGCCCGATCCGTCGCCGCCCTCGAGGGTGATGAACAGACCGGCCACTACGGCGTCCCCGTGGCGTCGGCGCCCGACGTGGTCACACCCGCGACCGGCTCGGCGGCGGGCTTCTTCGCCGCGGCCGGCTTCTTCGTGGCGGCCGGCTTCTTCGCCGCAGCCGGCTTCTTCGCGGCAGCGGGCTTCGCCGCCGCGGTCGTCCCCGTCGTGGACGCCTTCGCCGCCGGCTTCTTCGCGGCCGGCTTCCGTGCCGCGGGCTTCTTGGCCGCCGGCTTCTTGGCCGCGGGCTTCTTGGCCGGGCCCTTGGCGCGCTTGTCGGCGAGCAGCTCGACGGCGCGGTCGAAGTCGACGTCCTCCACGGTCTCGCCGCGCGGGATCGTCGCGTTCGTCTCACCGTCGGTCACGTAGGCCCCGAAGCGGCCGTCCTTGATCTTGATCGGCTTGCCGCTGACGGGGTCGGCCGCGAACTCCGCGAGCGCGCTGCTGGCACGCTTCGCTCCGTACTTGGGCTGCGCGTACAGCTCGAGCGCTCCTGCGAGGTCGATCTCGAAGATCTGGTCCTCGCTCGTGAGCGACCGGGTGTCAGTGCCCTTCTTCAGGTACGGGCCGTAGCGGCCGTTCTGGGCCTGGATCTCGTCGCCCGTCTCGGGGTCGACGCCCACGGTGCGCGGCAGGTCGAGCAGCGCCAGAGCCGTCTCGAGGTCGACGGTGTCGACGCTCATGCTCTTGAACAGCGACGCCGTCCGCTCCTTCGGCGCGGCCTTCTTGGCCGGCGCCTTCTTCGCGGGCGCCTTCGAGGCCGTCGCCGCGGCGGGTGCCGCGGGCGCGGCGGGCGCCTCGACGACCTCGCCGGTGGCGGGGTCGGCCTCGACCTCCTCGGGGGTGCGCTCGGTGACGTAGGGGCCGAAACGGCCGTCCTTGGCGAGCACCTCCTTGCCCGACTCGGGGTTCACACCTACCACGCGGTCGCCGATGACGGGAGCGTCGATGAGCTCGCGGGCACGCGCGGGCGTCAGCTCGTCGGGCGCCATGTCGTCGGGGACGTTGACGCGACGCGGGGTCTCGGGGTCGTCGCCGGGCGCCTCGAGGTAAGGGCCGTACCGACCGATGCGCAGGGTGAGCCCTTCGCCGAGCGGGATCGAGTTGATCTCGCGGGCGTCGATCTCGCCGAGGTTGTCGATGACCTTGCGGAGGCCGCGGTGGGTGTCGTTCCCGAAGTAGAACCCGTTGAGCCAGTCGACGCGGTCGGCGTCGCCGCCGGCGATGAGGTCGAGGTCGTCCTCCATGCTGGCCGTGAAGTCGTACTGCACGAGGTCGCCGAAGTACTCCTCGAGGAGGCGCACGACCGAGAACGCGATCCAGTTCGGCACCAACGCGGTGCCCCGGGGGGTCACGTAGCCGCGGTCGACGATCGTCGACATGATCGCGGCGTAGGTCGACGGACGACCGATGCCGAGCTCTTCCAGGGTCTTGACCAGGCTCGCCTCGGTGTAGCGGGGCGGTGCACTGGTGTCGTGGCCCTTGGCCTCGATCTCGTCGAGGGTGAGCGCCTGCCCCTCGGCGAGCGGGGGCAGCTTCGCGTCGGCCGAGTCGCCCGTGCCGTGGCGGTCCTCGTCGCGGCCCTCTTCGTAGGCGTTGAGGAACCCGCGGAACGTGATGACGGTGCCGGTGGCGACGAACTCGGCCGAGGTGCGGTCGGCTCCCTCGGCGGACACCTCGGCGACGGCCTGTGCCGTCGTCGCGGTGACGACGACGGACGCCGTCGACCCCTTGGCGTCGGCCATCTGGGACGCGACCGTGCGCTTCCAGATGAGGTCGTAGAGCTTCCAGTCGTTGCCCCGCAGGGAGGACTGCATGTCGCTCGGGGTGCGGAAGGTGTCGCCGGACGGGCGGATCGCCTCGTGCGCCTCCTGGGCGTTCTTGCTCTTGCCCGTGTAGACGCGGGGCTTGTCGGGCACGGTCTCGGCACCGTAGAGCGACGCGGCCTGCGACCGGGCCGCGTTCGTCGCCTGCTGCGAGAGCGAGGGCGAGTCGGTGCGCATGTAGGTGATGTGGCCGTTCTCGTAGAGCGACTGCGCGACGCTCATCGTCTGGCGAGCGGAGAACCGGAGCTTGCGCGCCGCCTCCTGCTGCAGCGTCGAGGTCGTGAACGGGGCCGCGGGGCGGCGCGTGTACGGCTTCGACTCGACCGACGAGACGACGATGTCGACGCCGCTCGCCTCGAGCGCGCGGGACAGCGCACCGGCCGACGCCTCGTCGAGGGCGACGGCCTGCCCCTTGAGCTGCCCACGGTCGTCGAAGTCGCGACCGCTGGCGACGCGGGTGCCGTCGACGCGCACCAGGCGCGAGCTGAAGGGCACGGCGTCGGCGGCGGGCTCGAAGGTGGCGGTGAGGTCCCAGTAGGACGCCGAGACGAAGGCCAAGCGCTCGCGCTCGCGGTCGACGACGAGACGCGTGGCGGCCGACTGGACCCGTCCGGCGGACAGACCGGGGCCGACCTTGCGCCAGAGGACGGGCGAGACCTCGTAGCCGTAGAGACGGTCGAGGATGCGGCGGGTCTCCTGCGCGTCGACGAGGGCCGTGTCGAGCTCGCGGGTGTTCTCCTGGGCCTTCTGGATCGCGTCCGCGGTGATCTCGTGGAAGACCATCCGCTTGACGGGGACCTTCGGCTTGAGCTCCTGCAGGAGGTGCCAGGCGATGGCCTCCCCCTCGCGGTCCTCATCCGTCGCGAGGTAGAGCTCGTCGGCGCCCTTGAGCGCGCGCTTGAGCTCGGTGACCGTCTTCTTCTTGGCGTCGGAGACGACGTAGTAGGGCTCGAACCCGTTCTCGACGTCGACGGAGAACTTGCCGAGCGACCCCTTCTTCAGCTCGGCGGGCAGGTTCTTCGGCTCGACGAGGTCACGGATGTGCCCGACGGAGGCGAGCACCTCGTAGCCGCTGCCGAGGTACTGCCCGATCGTCTTGGCCTTCGCGGGCGACTCGACGATGACCAGTTTCTTCGTGCCTGGCACGGGACTCCTTGCTTCGGGGAACGTCTGGACCCGGTCACGAGGACCGGTCAGGTGGTCGGCGGCGGGCGGTTCTCCCGGCGTCCCTGACACGGGACCGACGGATCGTGCGCTGCCGACAGGCACACCATACACACACCCTCCGGCGCACCGGCTCACGGCCCGGGACCCGTCAGGCCCGGTGCGGACGGCGGAGGTCCCGCCGTCGCCGAGGCGCGAACGGCGACCCCGAGGAGGGGAGCCGACCCCGTCACGACGACCGTCACGACGAGCCCGTCGACGTCGCAGGAGGAGAGCTCGACGGTGTTCGCCCGAGCCAGCGACGCCGCCAGGGAGCACGGCCCGCCTCCGCCCGTGACCAGCCCGGCAGCAGCGTCCGCGGCGGCCAGGGCGGACGCGTCCGCGGCGCCCGCCACCCTGCTGCGCTCGGCGAGCGCCTGCGTCCCCGTGAGGGCCGCCGCGGACAGGACAGCGATCACGACGACGACCGAGACCGAGAGGACGGAGGCGCTGCCTGCGTCGCCGGGGTCGGTCCGGCCCGCCGCGGCCGTCCCTTCCCTCCGCCTCATCTCTTCCCTTCGCCTCATCCCTTCTCTCCGCTTCATCTCTTCCCTCCGCCTCATCTCTTCTCTTCGCCTCACCCGCCGGCCGTCGGCGCGCAGCTTCGGGCCCGCAGGGTGACGACGCCGGACAGGGGACCCAGGGAGACGGCCCTGGCCACCGTGAGGCACACGATCGCGCCCTGGAGGGACGAGCTGCTCTCGGCACCCGGCGCCAGCGCGGCCAGCGTCTCCGGGACGGAGTCGACGTCCCCTCTCGCCGTCTGCCGGGCGGCCACCGCGGCGGCGTCGGCCAGCCGGACGGACTGCGCTGAGGCCCCGACCGCGCCGACGGCCAGCGCGACGACCACGATGACAGCGGGCAGGACGACCGCGAACTCGGCTGTGACGCTCCCGGTGTCGGGGAGGACCCGTCTCATCGTGTCTCAGCCGACCGACAAGGCCGAGCGCACGAGGTCGCTCAGGACCCCGCGCACCTCGTCGGACCGCATGATCACGACCAGGAGCCCCGCGAAGCCCACGGCGGCCATGATCACGATCGCGTACTCCGCCGTGGCCGCGCCGTCCTCCGACAGCCACCGCCTGGTCGGGGAGGTGCGGTCGGCCCGTCCGGCAGCGAGGACGGGCGCGCCCGGGAAGGCGCGGTCGGTGGGGGTGGTCGTGGCCGTGGTCGTGGTCGTGGGGATCGTGTCCATGTGCTGCTCTCTCTCGTCGATGGCGACCACGTGTCGTGGTCGGGAGCGAGTCTCCGTCGTCGGGGAATGCCGCCGCCGGCCGCACCGCGCCTCCTGGGCACGGACGGTCAGAGGACCTCGGCTGTGGAGGAGAGGAGCGCGACGACGAGCGGGACGACCCCCACCACGAGGAACGCGGGCAGCACGCAGACCCCCAGAGGCAGCATCAGGGTCGATCCCAGCCTGGACGCCGCCGACCGCGCCGCCGTCGTCGCGTCGAGACGGCGCTCCGCGGCCGCCGCGCGCAGCAGCGCGCCCGCCGGGGCTCCCGCCCGCCGCGAGAGCTCCAGGACCGCCTCTCCGCCCCCGTCGTCCTCGGCGCCGGCCCCCGGAGAGTCCCGACAGGCCTCGTCGACGAGGTCGAGTCCCCCCTGCCAGGACCCTCCCCCGGAGACGGCCACGGCCAGGAGCTCGAGGCGGAGACCCGGCACGGAGGCGCTCGGGACGGCCGAGCGGACCAGCCGGCCGTTCCACGCACGCGCGGCGAGCACGAGCGCTCCTCCCGTCACGAGACAGCCCCACCCCACCGGGCTGCCGAAGAGCACCGTGGCGGTGTCGAAGCCGAGTCCCAGGGAGAAGAGGAGACCGACCGGGGGGAGGGCGAGGACGATCCGCCCTGTCGAGCGCGGGCCGCTCAGCGCCACCTCGACCTCGCGTCGAGCGGCGTCGGCCTGGCGGAGGGCGGCCACGAAGCTGACCAGGCACTCGGAGAGCGGAGCTCCGCTCCGTTCCGCCACGTACCAGGCGCAGGCGACCTGGGCCCACTCGACCGCGTGCCGTTCCCCGTCCCCGGCCGTGTCGAACGGCCGGTGCTCGAGGGCCTGCCGCAGCGACGCCGACACGGGGACGCCCTCGTCCGCGGAGCGGCCGACGTGCGAGGCCACGGCACGGACGGCCCCGTCGGGCTCCGCCTCGCCCACGTGCCTCCAGGCGGACGCCGGCGTGACGCCGGCCGAGAGGAGGACGGCGAGTCGATCGACCACGGTCGCCGCGGGGGTGGGCGGAGGTCGACGACGGCCCCGCCCGGTCACCG
>Ga0265780_10004920_pt1 | contig 17064 bp, 12 predicted proteins | sample P1T30metagenome_FD_192432 | JGI IMG/M metagenome (GOLD analysis project Ga0265780, IMG submission 192432) | Plant litter microbial communities from East Loma Ridge, Irvine, California - P1 T30 | ecosystem: Environmental > Terrestrial > Plant litter > Unclassified | place: USA: California... | reverse complement strand
CAGCGACGGCACCGACATCATCCGCCCCGCCACGCTGCGCGGCCTCGGCCCCGACCAGTTGCTGGTCCTGATCAACGGCAAGCGCCGCCACCAGCAGGCGCTGGTGAACGTGCAGCAGACCATCGGCCGCGGCTCGGCCGGCACCGACATCAACGCGATTCCCCTGTCCGCCATCCAGAGCATCGAAGTGCTGCGCGACGGCGCGGCGGCCCAGTACGGCTCGGATGCGATTGCCGGCGTCATCAACATCATCCTGAAGAAAGGCGCCGACCTCGGCCAGTTCAGCGCCAACGTCGGCACCACCGATGAGGGCGACGGCGACACCTATTCCGCCAGCATCCACAAGGGTTTCGCACTCGGCGCCGACGGCGGCTACCTGAACCTGTCGCTGGAAGGCCGCAAGCGCGACGAGACCAACCGCGCCGGCGTCGACACCCTGCGCGTCGATCCGCCGCGCGTGACCCAGCGCATTGGCGACAGCAACGCCAAGGACGCCTATTTGTGGGTGAATGCGGCGCTGCCGGTCCGCTCGAACGGCGGCGAGTTCTATGTCTTCGGCGGCGTCTCGAAACGCAAGGGCGATTCCGGCGGCTTCTTCCGGCCTGCCGAGGATGCGCGCACCGTGCCCGAGATCTACCCGAACGGCTTCCTGCCGAACATCGTCACCACGGTCAAGGATGCCTCGCTCGCCGTCGGCTACCGCCACGAGCTGGGCAGGGAATGGAGCATGGATGCGAGCGTGAACCATGGCCGCAGCGAGCTCGACTTCCACGAACGCAATTCGATCAACGTCAGCTACTACTACGAAGACAACCTGCGCGAGTCGCCGCTTGAAGCCGATACCGGCGCCCTGAAGTTCAACCAGACCACCTTCAACCTCGACTTCAAGGGGCCGGTGCAGCTGGCCGGCTCGCCGCTGTACGTCGCCACCGGCTTTGAGTGGCGCCGCGACGGCTACGAGATCGTGGCCGGCGATCCGGTGTCCTACCAGTACGGCCGCACCAACAACCCTGCCAAGCTCATCCTCGACCGCTTCGGCGGCATCGCGGCGTCCGGCATCCAGGGCTTCCCCGGCTACACGCCGTCGAACGAGGTCGACGATGCGCGCCATAACATCGCGCTCTACCTCGACCTGGAACGCAAGTTCGGCGACCAGGTGAACGTCGGTGCGGCCATCCGTCACGAACGCTATTCCGACTTCGGCTCGACCACCACGGGCAAGCTGAGCGCGCGCTGGGACCCGTCGCCGAGCGTCGGCGTGCGCGGCAGCCTTTCCACCGGCTTCCGTGCGCCGGGCGTGCAGCAGAAATTCTACAGCTCGGTTTCCACCAACCTGAACCAGGACGGCACGCTGACCGAAACGCTGACCGCGCGCGAGAGCAGCGCCGTCACCCAGGCATTCGGCATCTCGCCCTTGAAGGAAGAGAAGTCGAAGAATGCCAGCATCGGCCTGATCCTGCGCCCGAGCAAGAACTTCTCGGTCACGGCCGACCTGTACCGCACCAACATCGACGACCGCATCGTCTTCTCGAGCGTGTTGCAGGCCGAGGACGGCACCTGCGTCGACCCGGTACGCTGCCCGATCGGCGCCCTGCTGGTGCCGCTGCGCGTGGGCCAGGCCCAGTTCTTCACGAATGCCATCGACACCCGCACCGACGGCTTCGACCTGACGGCCCAGCACACCACGCGCAACGCGGGCTCGACGCTGGTGCTCTCCGGCCAGCTGGGCTTCAACAAGACCAAGGTCAAGGACCGCCATTCGCAGTCGCCGGTGTTGACGGGCGAACAGCTGTTCGACAACGCGCAGGTGGTCCTGATCGAACGCGGCCAGCCGCGCGAGCACCATGTGGTGGCGGCCGACTACACGACCGGCCCATGGAACGTGACCGCCCGCGCCAACTACTTCGGCAAGGTGCAGGGCCAGGGCTTCACGCCCGACGTGCAGACCTGGGACGCGAAATGGATCGTCGACCTGACCGCACGCTATTCCTTCAGCAAGGCGCTGAGCGTGTCGGCCGGCATCAACAACCTGTTCGACACCTATCCGACCCGCTGGCAGGCTTCCTCCACCAATCCCTTCCCGAGCATGGGCTTTACCCACTGCTGGGAAACCTGCCCGTTCGGCATCAACGGACGGTCGATGTACGCGCGCGTGGATTATTCGTTCTGACGTGAGCGCGCAGGGAGCAGGCGCATAAGGAGGCGCATAAGGCGGGCCGGGCCAGTTCGGCCGGCGCCGCCGAGCGTGTCAGGGCCGCAAAAAGCGCGCCTTGTACAAACCTGTCTTTTTCGGGGTGCAAAAGCTGTCAGATCCTGTCATTTTTTGTCTCGTTTCTGGATCAGACAAAAACAGACAAGAAATGACACGATGCACAGGCCAAACGAGACAGGATTGTAGTAAGGCCCCGCGGAGGCGGCCCCTACCCTTTCCACCGAGCTTTAACGCAAAACAATTGCTCCCCGGCCGCCCGCGCATGCACGCTGCCGAGCACCTTTCTCGGAACAATTGATCCCGCCGAGACACTGGCCGCTAGTCCGCAGCCGGCGTCCAGCCCTTCCTGCCAAACCGCCTTGCGCCGGCAGACCGCAACTCTTCAGACTTCGGCCCACATCCTGAGCAGGTTGTGATAATGCCCGGTCAAGCCCACCGTGGCCTCGGACTCGCCATGGGCGCCGCGCAGCGCCTGGATGTGGGTGTCGAGCTCAAACAGCATGGCGCGCTTGCCGTCGTCGCGCACCATGCTCTGGGTCCAGAGGAAGGACGCCACGCGCTCGCCGCGCGTCACCGGCAGCACCTGGTGCACGCTGCCCGACGGGTACACGATCGCATCCCCCGCAGGGAGTTTCACCTCGTGCGTGCCATAGGCATCGACCACCACCAGCTCGCCGCCGTCGTACTCGTCCGGATCGCTCAGGAACACCGTGGTCGACACGTCCGCACGCAGCGCCGGCATGCCCGGGCGCTGGGCGCGGATCGCGCCGTCGACGTGCAAGCCGTAATGCTCGCCGCCGCCATAGCTGTTGAAGTAAGGCGCCAGGATGCGCAGCGGCAGCACCGATGAAAAGAACAGCGGATTGGCCATCAGCGCCGCACTGACCTGCCCACCGAGTTCCAGCGCCAGCGGCGAGCCTTCGGCCAGCTGGCGGTTGCGCTTGACCTGCGCGCCCTGCGGGCCGACGCTGGCGCGGCCGTCGATCCAGTCGGTTTCATTCAGCTGCTTGCGCATCTGCGCCACCTGCTCCCGGCTCAGGACGCCGGGGATATGCACCATCATGCTCGTATTCCTTTTCTGGAAAAAAAACGGCCCTCCCCGCAGTCAGCAAGGAGGGCCGCGTTCATCATGCGGACCTTAGAACTTCAGGTTGGCGGTCAGCGTTGCCGAACGGCCGGCGCCCACGCCCGCGTAGTGCGGCGACGACACGCGGTCGAAGTAGACCTTGTCGCCCAGGTTCTGCACGTTCAGCTGGAACGACACATTCTTGTTCAGCACATAGCTGGCCATGGCGTCGAAGCGGGTATAGCTCGGCGCGTATTTCGTGTTGTTGACGTTGGCGTACACGCGGTCGACGTAGTTCATGCCGACACCGGCGGTGATGCTCTTGCCGAAGGCGTAGGAGGTCCACAGCGAGGCGGCATTTTTCGGCGTGGTCGGGAAGGCGTTGCCGTTGTACGGCGAGGCGCTCCAGACCGGCGCGGCGGCGGTGCCGGTGTTCACGAAACCATTGTCCTCGACCGTCGCATCCAGGTAGGTGTAGCCGCCGAACACCTGCCATGCATTCGTCAGCTTGCCCGAGAAGCCCAGCTCGACGCCTTTCAGTTCCTTCTTGCCGACGTTTTGCGTGGTACCGTCCGGCGCCGTCACGCGCGCATTGTTCATCTTGCTCTGGAAGATGGCGGCGTTCAGCGACAGGCGGTTGTTCAGCACTTCCCACTTGGTGCCGAGTTCAAAGTTCTTGCTGGTCTGCGGTTCCAGATTCTGGATCGCCACCGTCAGGCCATCCAGGCCGTCGCCGCCATCGTTGCCCGGCGGCGTGGCCGAGGTGGCGTAGGACAGGTAGATGCTGCCGTTGGTCACCGGCTTGAACACCAGGCCGGCCTGGTAGGTGTCGAAGCTGCTCTCGACCCGGGCGCGCGAGGCCGGCGCGTTGCTCACGTTCAGTTCGCTCGAGAAGTCGTCCCAGCGCGCGCCCAGGTTCAGCAGCCACTGCGGATTGAACTCGATGGTGTCGAAGCCGTACACGGCGCGGGTGCGGGTTTCGATTTCGGTGCGGGCCGGCGACAGGGTGCGCGTCGTCACCCATGGGTCATACGGGTTCGGGTTGTTCAGCGGCGCGCAGTTGTAGCCGGTGGCCGCGCCCGAGGTCGCGCAGACGGTGTTGTTGGTCAGCAGGTTGTTGGTGCCCGGCGTGAACACGTAGCTGCCGCGCTCGGTCGTCTCGCGGCTGAACTCGACGCCGACGTTGTAGCTGTGCTTGATGCCGGCGGTGGTCAGCTTGCCCGACAGGCTGGTGGCATTCGCCGCGGTCTCGGTATCGGTAACGCGGGTGTTGGTGCGGCGCCAGACGGTGCCGTACAGCAGGATGTTGCCCTTGGAATCGTCAGGCTGGGTCCAGACGTAGTCGTTCTTGGTCTTGCCGTAGCGCGTGACGTTGCGCAGCACCAGGCCGCCGCCGAAGTCATGGCGCAGGTCGACGGTGCCGATGTCGGTTTCGGTGTCGCGGAAGTCGCGGTTCACCAGGCCGTAGAAGGTCGAACGGTCGACGTTGATCGGGGTGCCGTTGCCGTTCAGGCCCACGTTGGCGCCGCTCGAGAACGGGTTGTTGAACGGGATGCCGGTGTCCGGGATTTCGCTCGTCTTCAGGTGGTAGTAACTGAGGATCGCTTTCGTTGGACCGTTCAGGCCGAAGGTAACCGTCGGTGCGATGCCCCAGCGGTCGCCGCCGACCACGTCGCGGCCGGCCACGTTGTTTTCGTGCGCCATTACGTTCAGGCGGAAGGCGATATCGTTGCTGACGGTCCGGTTCAGGTCGCCGGTGACGCGGCGGTAGTCGTGGCTGCCCACGCCGACGGTGGCGTTCGAGAAGTTTTCGAGCTGGGCCGATTTGCTGACCAGGTTGATGCCGCCGCCGGCCGAGGAGCGACCGCCGTAGGCCGAGTTCGGGCCTTTCACCACTTCCACCTGCTCCAGGTTGAAGATCTCGCGCGTTTGCGAACCGGCGTCGCGGATGCCATCGACATAGGTGTCGGTCTGGGCGTTGTAGCCGCGGATGAAGACGTTGTCGCCGACCGGGTTGCCGCCCTCGCCGGCGCCGATGGTGATGCCAGGCACGGTGCGCAGCGCGTCGGCCAGCGACACGGCGGCGGTTTGCGCAATCACTTCCTGGCCAATGACGGTGACCGACTTCGGCGTGTCCAACAGCGGCGCGGTGAACTTGTCCGAGCTCGAGACCACCGGCGCCTGGACGTCGCGGCGGTTGACGCCGGTGACTTCGACTACCGGCACCGCCGGGTCGATGTCCTTGTGGCCGGTGTCGGCCAGGGCTGCCGGCGCGGCCAGCGTGGCCAGCACGGCCAGGGCGGAACCGGTGAGGACGGGAGCGTTGCGTACGTGCTTGCGGCTGCGGATGAAGGAGGTGTTCTGGCTTGCTGGGGCTTGCTTATTCATGTTGTCGGATCGTTTTTGTTATGTGGTACATCGTCGCAAGGACACGGGAAACGGCTGCGAGATATACGTAAATATAATGAGAACGATTCGCATTATGATTTTTATTGCCCCGTTTGGCAAGACTGGATGCCGACGCCCCGTATTTCTACGGTAGCGCATGCAGGAAGACGTGCGTTTTTCGCCACAACTGTTGGGATACCAAACGTGCAACTGACATCTGGCGCTACGAAACCGTTGTGTTCATGGCATGTGGCCGAATCAACTACAATACCGGAGATATGGGTTTATCATGACCCTTTGGACTTTCGATCCTCATCCCGATTTTTACCGATCCTTACAAAGAGACTCCCTAGCGCCATGCGTCGTCCTTCCAAAGATTCATCCAACAAACTTTCCGCAGAAAGCCAGCGTCTCTCCAGCATTGCCCAGGCCATCGTGCAGTCCGCCAGCCGCGTCGAAGAACGGACTTGGGAAAAGCAACTGGATGCGCAGCTGCAGAAACTGCTCAAGACCAATCACCAGGACAGTATCGACGCCGCACTCAACGCCTTGTTCAAGGAAGAACTCGCCGCCTACGACGTGCTGATGGATGGCGTCGAGGCGGTCAGCGAATCGTCGACGATGGTCGAGCAGCAGGACGGGGCCGAGGTTACCTGGCAGGCCCTGCTGGTGGCCGCGCCCATCCTGGCCTGGACCCGCTTTTCCATCGGTTCCGGCACGATCCCGCCGGAACTCCTGACCACGCTGCAGGCGCATTTCTCGGCCCACCTGCTGGCCGAAGGCGCGCGCATCGCCATGGCGCCGACGCTGTATGCGATCGACCAGCTGCCGCGCACCCACGCCGAAACCTATGCGCTGACGCACAAACTGGCCGCCGCCGCGCACAAGGGCGGCAGCGTCAAGCCGGCCGTGCGTGCACCGGACACCGCGCCCTTCCTGGCCGACACGCGCTACCTGCTGGTGGCCATCGTCGCCCCGGCCGGCGCGCCACTGTTCCGCTGGCAGGAGCCGCAACACCAGCTGGACTTTGCCACCGAGCGCAACAATGCATTGACCGCCTGGCGCGACCAGGCCACCGCCAACGTGGCGCGCCTGCTGCCGGGCTGCGGCGTCGAGCTGCTGCTGCCGGAGGCGTATTACGTGGCCTGCCGCGAAGCCGACAAGCTGATCCGCCCGGTGTCGATCCGCGCCGCCGTCCACTACCTGACGAATACCCTCGACCTCGAACCGTCCGACTTGCGCGCCGTGATCGCCGGCTTCGGCGAGGAAGCGGCCGATGGCCAGGTGGACGAATACCGCGTCGGCTTCACGCTGCGCCAGAGCCCGGAAGTGGTGTACGGCATCGTCTGGCCGCTGTATGGCCAGGAAGACGAGGAAGGCACGCCGCTGGAAGGCGGTTTCGGCGGCGCCCTGCCGCCTCCGCTGACCCCGGTCAACGAAATCATCGCCTACCTGAACGAAGCCGGCGTCACCCACGTCAAACGCATCAACGAAACCTATGTGGTCGAGTATTGCGACGATTGTGGCGCGCCACTGTTCGCCGATCCGTCGGGCGAGCTGGTGCATGCCGAGATGCCGGACGACGCGCCTGCCGGCAGCGAGCACTTCCACTAAGACGTCGCTACGTAAACGACATCGCCCGCTACTGCCTCGACGGCGGTAGCGGGCGATTGTCTTTGCACGCGCGGTTTGTCGTTTTAGCGGATGGCGGCGATCACGCGCTTGGCGAACTCGGCAGGATTACCGGCGTGCCAGCGCCACACCACCACCAGGTCGTGGTCGGGCGAGACAACGATCGTGTTGCTGCCCGCGCCCAGCGCCGCATAGGCGTTCGCCGGCAGGCCCGGCAAATTCTTGCCCTTGGTGTTCAGCCACCACAGGTAGCCGTAATCCGGACCATTGGCGCTCGGGCTCAGGGCCTCCTTCACGTAGCTTGCAGGCAGGATCGCCCGGCCATTCCACTGGCCGCCGCGCAGCCACAGGTAGCCGAAGCGCGCCATGTCCCAGGAATCGATCCACATGCCGCCGCCCCAGCGCGTGCCGCCGCTCACCGAGGGCGCCAGCTTGCCGTTCAGCTCGACGTAGCTGTTGGTGTAAGGCACCCACTTCCAGGTATTCGAGGCGCCGATCGGGTCCATGACCTGTTCCTGGAACACTTCCGGCACCGGCTTGTCGAACACGCGCAGCAGCGACAGGGCGAAGCGGTTGATGCGCACGTCGTTGTACTCGTAGTGCGTGCCCGGCGCCGCCAGCGCGCGCGGCTTGCGCTCGCCGGCACCGAACGCTTCCTTGCCGACGAAATCGGCGTTCTTGCCCCACAAACTGCCTTCCCACTCGGTTTCCTGTTGCAGGTGCTGCTTCCAGGTCACCTGCGCATTGCGTGGCGAGGCATAGCCGCCGTCGTTCACGCGCTTGCCCACCGGCTCGTCGAGCGGGCCGATATGGCCCTCGCGCACGGCCACGCCGGCCATGGTCGAGAGCATGCTCTTGGCCACCGAATAGGTCGGATCGACGAAGTGGGTGTCGCCGAACTCGGCCACCACATAGCCCTTGTAGATCACCACGCCGTTGGTGTGGGCGCGGCGCGTCGGCATCGAGCCCAGGCGTGCGCCGAAGGTCTTGTCCTGGTCGGAAAAGTCGAGCGCGCGTTCGGTTTCGTGCGACTGCGCGTACTGAACCGCGGCGGCCAGCGCAGCCGGGTCCATGCCGAGTTCGGCAGGCGTCTTGTGCGCCCACTCGCCTGCCGGCGGGAAGTAGCTTGGCTTGTCGGCAGGTTTGTCGACAGCCGCGGCCACTACCGGCAGCAACAACGCGAGTCCAAGGGCAAGCGCTGTGCGCCGGGTGCAAATCGTCATGCGGGGTCCTTCCATTGCGAATAGGGATGCTGGATCAGCCTGGAATTGAAGTAGCGCGCGTCGCCCGTGACCTCGCGCCCCAGCCAGTCGGGTTTCTCGAAGGCTTCGTCTTCGGAAGCCAGCTCGATCTCGGCCACCACCAGGCCGGCGTTCGCACCCAGGAATTCGTCGACTTCCCAGGTGTGCGGTCCGCTGGCGATGCGGTGGCGGAATTTCTCGACCAGCGGCTGCTGGCACAGGCTGTCGAGCAATTCGGCGGCATCAGGCACGGGAATCGGATACTCCCATTCGCCGCGGCTGGCGCCCACGCTTTTCCCCTTGATGGTGAGAAAAGCGTTCTCGCCATCGATGCGCACGCGCACGGTGCGGGCAGGATCAAGGCTGAGGTAACCCTGGCGCAGCAGGGTCGCTTCCCCCTGCGTGCGCCAGGCATCGCCTTCAACCAGGAACTTGCGTTCGATCTCGACGCCCACGTGCTTAATCCAGCGACTGCAGGATAGGCTGCAGCAGCGCCGCGCCCAGGGATGCGCTGCGCGCGCCGTTCCAGCCGGTGTGCGGATTCGGCAGATTGGCGTTGTCCTTGAACGGCATCTCCAGGGTCAGCGACAGGCACTTGAAGGTGTGGCCGATGTACTTCGAGGCCAGGGTCAGCAGCTCTTCGTTGTACTTGCTGGCCGCATAGCCGTACACGTTCTGGAAGTCCGGGCTGGCCGCCATGTACTGCTGCACGAAGGCATCCTGGCGCGCCTGGCGTTCCGGGCCGAAGTCGGACAGCATCTCGTTGCCGGCCACAAAGTTGTAAGGCAGTGCCTCGTCGCCATGGATGTCGAAGAACATGTCGACACCGACCTCGTGGATCTTGTTCTTCACGCACAGCACTTCCGGGCTGCGTTCCGGCGTCGGCGTCATCCACTCGCGGTTCAGGTTGGCGCCGGCGGCGTTGGTGCGCAAATTGCCACGCACCGATCCGTCCGGGTTCATGTTCGGCACGATGTAGAACACGGCGCGCTGCAGGAGCTTGCGCGCGACCGGGTTGGCATCGTCGAGCAGCGCATCCATCATGCCTTCGACGTACCACTCGGCCATGGTTTCGCCGGGGTGCTGGCGCGCGATGACCCAGATCTTTTTCTCGGCGTTCGGGTTGCCGATCACGACCAGGTTCATGTCGCGGCCATCAATGGTGGTGCCGATGTCATGCACGCGCGCGATCGGGTTCTCGGCCACTTCGCCCAGCAGGCGCAGGTGGCGTTCCCAGGTGTAGGGCTCGAAGTAGGCGTAGTAGACGCTGTCGAGCTCAGGGGTGTGATTGACGGTCATGACCTGGCCGTCGAAGCTGGTCGGCACGCGGAACCAGTTCTCGGTGTCGTAGCTGGCCGCCACCTGGTAATCCTCGAAGCCCTTCGGGTAGGTTGCCGCGCCGGCATTCAGGAAACGGATCGTGCAGGCCTGGCCGCGCGCGCCTTGCAGGCGGAAGTGGAACCACTGGTGGATGTCCGCGTTGTTGTCGCGGCGCAGGTTCAAATCGATCTGTTTCGCGTTCTCGGCGGCGACCACCTCGATGGCGCCGGAGTCGAAATGCTGGCTGATTTTGATAGGCATGGCTGATCCCTTTTTGGCCCGTTCACAAAGTCGGACATGATACTGGATTCGGCATCGCCATGCCCTCTCCTGCCGAGCAGCAGGTGTGAACGTACTTATGCGTCCAGGTCCATCAGTTCGCGGCTGTACATGATCAGGATCTGGCGCAGCAGCTCGACGTTGCTGCGGTCGAGCACCAGCACCAGGTCGGGCTTGCGGTCGAGATTGAACTGCATGCGCAGCTTGCCCGGCAGCTCGCGGCAGTTCAGGCTGATGACGGACGGGTTGTTCGGGTTTTGCCAGTCGAACTGCGTGATCGCCGGCGCGGAAGCCGGCGGCGGCTGCAGGGTCGGGTCCTGGTTCACCGGCAGGTGCTTGTTCAGCCAGAACACGATGTTCGCAGGGATGTGCAGGCAGACGTCGGCGGCGCCCTGGGCGGAGAATTTCGCGAGCAGCGAATTGCCCACGCGATCGCAGGACATGGACATGCTCTTGACTTGACGAATGACCGCTTCTTTCACGACGAGTTCCTCAGGTTGATTTAAAAAGGCGCAGCGATTCTACCTGATCCCATTGCCGAATTGTGTGTATTCAGCAAGTAGCGCGGAAAAGAAAAACGGGAAGCACGCGGCCTCCCGTTTTCGTCGTTCACGCATGTGTTTGCCCACCGCCCCGATCGGCGGGTGGAGCGTGTTGCGTCATCGTCGTCCCGTGCACTTACTTCGTGCTGCGGCTCTTCGACGAGGTACGCGAACCGCTGGCCGAACCGGCGCTGGCCGACTGGCGGTTACCGTGGCTCATGCTGCCTGCACGGCGTGCTTCTTCCGAAGTGAATTCGTGCGCGGTGCCTTTCTGGTGCGCTGCCTTGCCGCCTTGGCTGGCGATTTCACGCTGGCGTGCCGGGTCCATCGAAGCGAAGCCGCGATTGCGGGTACCGCTGCTCTGGCTGTTGGACTGGTTGCCGCCCTGCTTGTTACCTTGGTTGCTCGAAGCCATGATCGTGTTCTCCCTGTTCACTTGTAAAACCGCCGCGTCCTGCGGCAGGCTACCGCCCGTACTCACCCGCCTGGTGCCGATGAGCGTTCGGATGAAATCATCTTAGGCAGGGCGATTGGATGAGGGTATAGGACGTTTTCAGATGACTTTGTAGGACTTCACGCAAGAGAAAATGCACTTACGAAAGGTCGTGTCAATAGGCAAAACTGCCCATCAGTTGTAGTCCTACACACTACCGCTGCGTCTTCCTATACTGGATGTGGGAAGGCGCGCGCATCATGATGGGATCAGGCGGCGCCAGCGCTCAGCACCGAACGGCCCGGCGGCCGCGCCAGCGAACCAGTCTTGTGAAAGGAAACGTCATGGACGCGAACCAACGCAGCGAAATGAACAACCAGACCAATAACGGCGGCAACGAGAAGTGGAACGCGAATGCCAAGGGCAAGACCGCTCCCGACGCCCCGCTCGACCACACTTATCCGCAGGGCGCCTCGCAGCAGCAGGGCCGCCAGGGCATCGACCAGATGGGCACCCAGCAAAGCGGCATGGGCCCCGGCCCGTGGACCGAGGAAAGCAGCCGCTGGGACCTGCCGGGCGGCTCGATGCAGACCCAGCAGAGCGGCGGCAGCGGCCCGACGCAAAGCATCACCGACAGCCACCAGCGCCAGATGGAACAGCGCTCCGAAGCCTGGGGCCAGATCGAGCAGCCGGTCGGCGGCCGCTCCGGCAATAGCGGCACCGATCTCCTGCACCGCGAAGGCAGCCACGCCGGTAATACCCAGGCGACCGAACGCATGAATCCCCAGGATCCGCGCCAGCCGGAACTGCAGGGCGGCTCGCTCGGCCACCATCACGGCGCCGCCCAGCCGGTGTATGGAAGCCAATCCATGCAATCGACGCAGCCGGCCCAGATGGCGCAAGCCCCGCAGCCCGGCAACAGCCAGCGCGACACCGTGGCGCCGCAGTCGCCTGCGCAACATGCCCAGGACAGCACCGACCGCGCCGGCTCGCAGACCGGCGCGGGCGGACGCGAGATCGGCACGGAAGACGATCAGGAAATCCACCAGTCGAACGACGTTACCGGCGGCCTGCCGCGCAGCCCGGGCAACGCGGGTCCGCGCACCGAAGACCAGGGCTGGCAGCCAGGCGCCAGCATGAAGGACGAACCGAATCCGGTGCACGAGTCGAACGACGCCGCCGGCGGCTACCCGAAGAGCCCGGCCGGCGCCAACCGCCTGGCGGGCGACCGCAAGATGGACGACGACACCGGCTTCTCGCGCAAATAAGGCCGATCGGGATCGGCATTCACCAGCTCCCATAAGCCCCGGTTCTGGCCGGGGTTCTTGACCGGCTGCCGCAAGGCGGCCGGTTTTTTTATGCGCGTGCGTCCGGGCACGATTTAACTGGGGCAAGGCTTTCATGCCGGCTGAATCAATGCTGAGCCCGTGATTTCTCGTTCCCGATGTAGGACTAGTCTTTCTCAATCAAAGAAATATTGTGAAATTATTTGAGACGGTTTCGAGCTTGGGACCCCGCCAATCTGGCGGATTGACGCAACAGCCTGATGTCCTGTGACGGCGCTTTCTCGTTTCCGCAGCGTTCCGCAGGTTCCCCGAAATACCTGGACAGTATTTGAGCCATCACAGCAATCAAGTGCAATGGCAGACCTCCCCGCATGGTCCAAGCTTGAACACCATCCGGGATACGCACGATGCGAGGGCATGCCGACCAGAGTAGCCAAGCTAGCGGGAACACGCGCATGGGTGCCGAGCTGTGGCAGGTGCTGGCGCGCCACCGCGGGCGCATCGTCGCGGCCGTGGTCCTGCTGCTGGTGGCCAAGCTCGCCACGGTGGCGGTGCCGCTGGTCCTCAAGCGCATCATCGACGCCTTTCCCCAAGGCGGTTTGCCGGGGCAGCTGCCCATCTACCTGCTGGTGGGCTATGCCCTGCTGCGCTTTTCCTCGACCCTGTTCAACGAATTGCGCGACCTGCTGTTCGCGCGCGTCACGCTGGCCGCCGTCTCCGCCTATGCGCAGAAGACCTTCGCCCATCTGCACGCGCTCGGCCCGCGCTTCCATGCGCGCCGCAAGCTCGGCAGCCTGCTGCCCGACATCGACCGCGGCACCAGCGGCATCTCCTTCCTGCTGGGCGTGGGCCTGTTTACCATCGTGCCCACGCTGGTCGAGATCGGCCTGGTACTGGCCATCATGCTCAGCCGTTATGCGGCGGAATTTGCCGGCATCATCCTCGTCACCTTCCTCGTCTACGCCGGCTTCACCCTGGTGTTCACGGCGCGCCGCGTGGTCTACCAGCGCCGCGTCAACAAGCTCGACTCCCACGCCAAGGGCCGCCTGGCCGACAGCCTGATCAACTACGACACCGTCAAGTACTTCACTAACGAGGCGCTCGAATCCGAACGCTTCGCCGCCATCATGCGCGACTGGCGCGAGGCCGGGGCCGGCAACCAGCGCGCCCTGTTCACCCTGCACGTGGGCCAGAGCGCCGTCATCGCGCTGGGCGTGGGCGCCATCATGCTGCTGGCCGGGCAGGCCGTGATGGAGCGGCGCATGAGCGTGGGCGACCTGGTGCTGATCAATGCCTACGCGCTGCAGGTCTGCCTGCCGCTGAACGCCCTCGGCTTCGTCTACCGCGAAGCGCGCGACGCCTGGGTGAACACCGAGCGCCTGTTCGAGCTGTTGCGGGAAAAGCCGGAGATCAATGATCCGCCCCAGGCCCCGCCCCTGCGTGCCGGGCCCGGCGAAGTGGTGTTCGAGCATGTCAGTTTCCATTACGAACCGGCGCGCCCCGTACTGGTCGACGTCAGCCTGCGCATCGCGCCCGGCACGACGCTGGCCGTGGTCGGGCGCAGCGGCTCGGGCAAGTCGACGCTGGCGCGCCTGCTGCTGCGCTACTACGACCCGGCGAACGGCCGCATCCTCATCGATGGCCAGGACATCCGGCAGGTCGGCGCCGGCAGCGTGCGCCATGCCATCGGCGTGGTGCCGCAGGACACGGCGCTGTTCAACGACACGGTCGGCAACAACATCGCCTACGGCCGCATCGGCAGCACCCACGAGGAGGTGGTGGCCGCCTGCCGCGCCGCCCACGTGCACGAGCTGATCGCCTCGTTGCCCCAGGAATACGACACGCCGGTCGGCGAACGCGGCGTGAACATTTCCGGCGGCGAAAAGCAGCGCATCGCGATTGCCCGCGCCATCCTGAAGGACCCGCCCATCCTGATTTTCGACGAGGCGACGTCGGCACTTGATTCAGATTCAGAACACGCCATCACGCAGGAACTCGACCGTTTGTCGCGGAATCGAACCACCCTGATTATTGCGCACCGCCTCTCGACCATCGTCAACGCCGATCTCATCGTCGTCATGGACAGGGGCCGCATCGTCGAACAAGGCGACCACGCCGAGCTGCTGCGCCGCAAGGGCATGTACGCAAGGCTGTGGCTGCTGCAACAGCGGATGGACAAGGACATGGCGCGCTAGGCCTGGCAGACCGATGCGCCGGTGCGCCCAAAAAAGAGGGAGGCGAACATGCAGGAAACCAATGCAGGAACTGTCGGCACCGGCCTTGGGCCGCCGCTCGGGGCCGCCTTCAGCGTATCGGTCGTCGTGCCCACCTGCGGGCGCATGGACCTGCTCGACCGCTGCCTCGACGCCCTCACCCGCCAGACCCTGCCGGCCGGCGCCTACGAGGTCATCATCGTCGACGACGAGCCGAACCACAACACCCTGCACCTGGTGGCCGGCTGGCGCGCGCGCACCGTCGAGCGCGGCCCGCGCCTGGTGTACATCGCCAATTCCGGCCAGCACGGCCCGGCGGCGGCACGCAACCTCGGCTGGCGCGCCGCCCAGGCCGCCATCATCGCCTTTACCGACGACGACACCGTGCCCTCTCCCAGCTGGCTGAGCCAGGGCCTGGCCGCCTTCGACCAGGACGTCGACGTGCTCTGCGGACGCGTGGAAATGCCCTTGCCGGCCACGCCCACCGACTACCAGCGCACCGCGCGCCAGCTCGAAACCGCCGAGTTTGTGGCGGCCAACTGTTTCTGCCGCAAGAGCATCCTCGAGCGCCTGGACGGTTTCGACGAACGCTTTACCGAGCCCTGCCGCGAAGACGCCGACCTGCACTTCCGCCTGCTCGGCATCGAGGCGCGCATCGTGCGTGCGCCCCAGGTGCTGGTGGTGCACCCGCTGCGCCCGGCGCCCTGGGGCGTGAGCCTGCTGCACACGCGCCGCGCCGTGTTCGACGCCCTGCTCTACAAGAAGCATCCCGGCCTCTACCGCGCCAAGGTCGAGCCCGCGCCGCGCTGGGGCCATTACCTGGCCGTGGCGGCCCTGCTGCTGGCCCTGGCCGGCTGGCTGGCCGCCAGCGCCCCCGTGTTCTTCCTGGCCGGCCTGGCCTGGCTGGTGCTCACCGCGCGCCTGTGTGCGCAGCGCCTGCGCGGCACCGCGAAAACCGCTTCCCACATCGCCGAGATGATCGTCACCTCGGCCCTGATCCCTCCGCTGGCGGTGTTCTGGCGCCTGGCCGGAGCCATCCGTTACCGCGTCCGCTTCACCTGAGGTTCCCATGCGCCGACTCAAGGTCCTGACCTGGCACACCCACGGCAGCTATCTGTACTACCTGTCGCAGGCGTCGCACGATTTCTTCGTCCTGTCCAAGCCGGGCCGCCCGCCCGGCTACGGCGGGCGTTGCGGCCACATGCCCTGGGGCGACAACGTGCACGACCTGCCGGTGGCGCAGGTGCGCGGCCAGGAGTTCGACTGCATCCTGTTCCAGGACGACCACCAATGGGAAAAGGACCAGTACGCATTCCTGACACCGGCCCAGCGCGCCCTGCCGCGCATCTACCTCGAACACGACCCGCCGCGCGCCCACCCCACCGATACCCGGCACCCGGTCGACGACCCGAACGTGCTGCTGGTGCACGTCACGCCCTTCAACGAACTCATGTGGGACAACGGGCGCACGCCCACCACCGTCATCGAGCACGGCGTGCTGGTGCCCGACAACGTGCGCTACCGGGGCGACATCGAGCGCGGCCTGGTGATCAGCAACCACCTGGGCCGGCGCGGGCGGCGCATGGGGCCGGACCTGTTCCTGCGCGCACGCGCCGAACTGCCGCTCGACCTGGTCGGCATGGCCGCCGAGGAACTGGGCGGCATCGGCGAAGTCCAGCATGCGCAGCTGCCGGCCTTTGCCTCCCACTACCGCTTCCTGTTCAGCCCGATCCGCTACTCCAGCCTGGGCCTGGCCGTGATCGAGGCCATGATGGTCGGCATCCCCGTGGTGGCCTTTGCCACCGCCGAGATGGCCACCGTCATCGAGGACGGCGCCAACGGCTATTCCGACACCCGCTTCGCGCGCCTGGCCGAATGCATGCGCGACCTGCTGCGCAGCCCCTCGCTGGCGCGCGACATCGGCCAGGCCGGGCGCCGCCGCGCCCAGGAACGCTTTTCGATCGAGCGCTTCAGCGCCGACTGGGACGCCGCCCTGCGCCAGGTCACCGGCAGCTAGCGGAGGATGCATGCGACTGAACGAACATCCTGTCCGGATTGCACCTGGCCCTGCACCCGGCCCTGCGCCCGGCCTTGCAACCCGTCCTGCGCTGCGCCGCATCGCCCTGATCAGCGACCACGCTTCGCCGCTGGCCCAGCCCGGCAGCATCGACTGCGGCGGCCAGAACGTGTACGTGGCCAACCTGGCGCGCGAACTGGCGCTGGCCGGCTACCTGGTCGACGTCTTCACGCGGCGCGACGCGCCCACGCAAAAGACGCAAGTCGCCCATGGCGGCAAGGTCCGCGTGGTGCACGTGGCGGCCGGCCCGGCGCACCACGTGCCCAAGGAACAGCTGCTGCCCTACGTCGGCCAGTTCGCGCGCTTTGTCACGCGCTTTGCGCGGCGCCAGCCGGCCGGCTACGACATCGTCCACGCCAATTTCTTCATGTCGGG
>Ga0265780_10004919_pt1 | contig 17067 bp, 17 predicted proteins | sample P1T30metagenome_FD_192432 | JGI IMG/M metagenome (GOLD analysis project Ga0265780, IMG submission 192432) | Plant litter microbial communities from East Loma Ridge, Irvine, California - P1 T30 | ecosystem: Environmental > Terrestrial > Plant litter > Unclassified | place: USA: California... | reverse complement strand
ACCGTTAGCCATTAATCACAACACAATCATTCAACCCGACATCCTTGTTTGACCTGAGTGACTTATGAATGTAGTCTCTATCATACAAATTACCGTATTTCATATGTCAAGCTACCTTTAGCACCTGAATTACTCCTATCACGAATGAAGTCATGTCATCTCGAGCCAGTCTCCAACACTTTCAGGAAAAGAATGCCCATGCATCTAAACACCCACCAAAACACTAGGTCCACACCTCTAACCAACGTCTCGGCACCCCACCAAACCACCGCTCCACCGACAGCGTAGTCTCCGGCTCCCTAGCCGCAGCACACAGTAGCATTCTCCTGCATGCGATCATTCCCGCCCCGGCCCACACCAAAGCTCTCGTACCCGAAAATGAAGTAGCCAATGTACGCGCCAATGAAGATGCAAATAATGATGTACCCATTGTAATACATCGCCAACAACATGACAAAGTACGCCACCGCAAACTGCAGCATATGCAACAGCGCGCGGACCGCTTGCTGCAGAACACTCGGGCGAAAGCGCGGCGCAGCAACAAGAGGCGTGGTGTCTGCAGACGCGGCCTTCGCACCGTTGGCACTACTAGCGGACGACGAGACGGCGGGCGAGAGGGTCTTGACATGCTGGCCGACGATATAGCGATCGTATTCCTTGCCGGCGCGGCGCAGAGCCTCGAGGACGATTACGAGCAGAATCACGCCGATGCAGGAGCCCGCGAAGGCGCCCTGGGACTTGATGCGCCACGAGCGGGCGATGAAGCAGGAGTCGATAGTGTACCAATTCCACAACATCTAGAGGGGCGTTAGTATGCGGCGGGGACTTGGGGGCGGGGACTTGCGCTGATCTTGCATGAGCCGCCCATGCTCATGCCGCCCATGCCGCCGGTGGATGATGGCATTGCCATGCCGGTGCTAGTGGGGGACATGGCCATTGATGTCGAGGCCATTGTCATGCCATCCATATTCATCTTTGCTTGTTGGTTTCGAGCGATTGTAAACTAGGTGTTGAAACGTGCGTAGCAGAGGAGAGGAAGAGTGAGCGAAATGAGTCTGTAATGTTCTTGTAGCGATAAGTCGTAGATGGGAATATGGAACGAGCAGGTTATGAGCAAGTTTCCCGCGGATTAAAGGGGTGGTAGGAAGTGACAAACCACCAGACGGTTTTGGGAGCGGCAGGCGTAAGGCACAAAAGCAGCAAGCTCGCAAGGTTTCGAATTCGACGAATACAGACCGTAATAAACGGCAGAGATACACCGAGATATCAACCTACCTTTAAGCAAGTTGTACACGGCCCACACGGCTACTATGCTGTAAGACTATCGTCCTCGTACAGCTAGTGCGAGTACAAAACGACTTGGCCCCAATCACTCCTTGAACCCTCCCCGCTATGCTGTACCTCGTCCTCTTACGAGCACAGCAGGGCGCCGCATCACCACATACATTCACAGTCAAGGAGCTGTAAGCTCGTAAGCAAGCATCGCATCCTGCTTGCCGCTTATCCCCAAGAAGACAAGCGCGCTCCACTCCGAGGGTTTTTGAGCACATTTGACACCAGGCTACAACACTCTTATCCCTCCACTTTGCTTGCATCGCAGGCGAATGTGCATGGTTGTCGAGGTTGTTTGAGGGCGTTGAGGTCGCGAAGGGGTTGAGCGGTCGGGATGTTGGAACGGGCCGCAGACGTGCGTCTGTTGGGATAACGGGAAAGCTCGCGCTTAGAGGTAGGATGAATGCACAGAACGTGCGATAGATGAAATTATATTGCGATAGAAAGAAGATGCTGTTTCGTTGGTGCTGATGGGATCCGAGGGGAGGGGTCAGGCAATACAAGCAAACACGCCTGATAGGCGCGGTTGTACCTTCGTGTTGGCGGCGTGAACTATTGCAGGGTCTGTGTAGATGCTGCATCGGTTAAAACGACACTCTTGAAGGTATATCTTGAGGTTTTATCAATACTTGAACGCGCGAGATCTGACTAGGCGATGAAGATACCAACGTCGTATCTGACATCGCACCCCTGTGGCATGTTTTCGTAAGTTCTACGGTTATAGGAAGCCATGGTCATAATGCGAGAATAACAGCAGCAAGACTGCTACAATTTGTATCAGTCTGTCACAGGACACTCAAACTGCACCTTGACCTACAAAAAGTACACAGATCTGTATCAACTTTGTTGGGTGTCCATCAACCGCGGGCCTCTCGTACGTAAATCTTAACAAGTTCTGCAACCTTCAACATGAATATTAAGTCAGATTTCTCATGAGCTCCGCAGGGATGGCGACCTAAGCACAAGACTTTCATGTGAAAGACGAAGAACATGCGAAGTAAATATCATGATGGTGACAGCACAAACGCGACGATCAAGGATGCTCGGCACGACGCGGGTACCTCGGGTGCAGTCGGCTTCCACGGGCACGGGCCACCATTCCAAAAACAACGAACAATTGGCACAGAGTAAAACGCCAAAGATTGCGGGCAAACGGTTGTCTTTGTACGGCCCGACAACTTTGAAAATCCAGAGACCGATCAAGGTCCCTTGACTTTCGCGAGAGTGTATATCTCCCCATCAGATTGATCACCGTGTAACAGGCCCAGAGAGCCATTATGAAGGTTGCTTAGCAACGATGGCCTCGGCGTTGGGAGGCTCAATATTGAAAACAGACAGGGAGGGTAAGTCTGCATCGTATATTAAAGATCGAAAACATGTTGATCGGATTGCACCAGAAATCGTGACTCTACATGAAATGTCTGGGTGTCTAGTCACGTTACATTCTGGCTCTATGGTCATCAAGCAAGGCAGGCGAATACATCTCGATGAGCGACCGGCACTGGAACTTGCCGCAGAGCATGGCCTTCCGGTTCCACGCGTATACGATGCAGGCGAGATTGCTGGAGGGGTTTTCATTAAAATGGGCTATGTCGAAGGGGACGGCCTTGACCAGGTTTGGCCCAAGATGACAGTGGAAGAGAGAAGCAGCATATGCCGGCAACTACGAGAGATCCTCACGACAATGCGATCCATACCTTGGAGCACTGGACAAATTGGATCTTGCGCTGGCGGGAAAGCGCGAGACTGCCGCCGATACACAGACTACAGCGGCGGACCATTCAAAGACGAGACCGAGTTCAACTCTTCGTTCTATTTTGACCTCCTGGAAAACACCCCAAGTCCGATTCGCAGAGCACTACGTCGGCAGATTCGCAATGATCATCGTATCGTGTTCTCACATGGTGACCTTGCACAGCACAATATCTTGGTCAAAGATGGTCGGATAACAGGGCTGCTGGATTGGGAGGACGCAGGATGGTATCCAGAACATTGGGACTACATCAAGTTCTTCGAACGCCCGTGCAAGCATAGGGACTGGAAAGAGTCTGCAAACGATATATTTCCTGAAATTTACGACAACGAACTCGCGTACCACCAAGCCGTACTGCGATGGCAAAGGCCATGAGAGCTAGTATGGCTCTTCCTGTGCCTCCATCGTTGCTTTCACCATTCCATCAATACCGTTGTCGCAGTCATCCTGTGTTATGTATCCAGCTGTCGCCAATCTCTGGAGGGCTTCTCCCACCCAAGTCTGGCAGTTGAATTCTTGACTGGAATTATCGATCGGCGTTTTGTAAATGAGATAGGCCACCTGGGCTTTCGTCATTGGTGTCCGGAGTGTTGCAACTGCGATTTCTTTGGCAATGCTCCGACTCCTCCTCGGGTCATAGTTGTCTCTCGTTTCGAGTCTATATTCCATGTTTGGTCCAACAATGTAGAGAACCATGGGAGACCCTCCATTGCTCGGGCGCACACAGAGGGCGGTATGTCGAAACTTTTGGTAATCAAGCGGTTCTCCAGCATATACAGCAATACTAAGGTCGATTTTTGGCAGAGCCAGTGTAATGCTTGAAGCAGTTTGGCTAGTGCCAGACTGACTAGTCTCATTCCTACGTCTGTTAGCAGTGAATTTGATATGGTGTAAGCAATACCTTTGGGATTCGTAAAATCCTGCGGGAAAGTCGTGATTGGGCTGATTCAGACGATAATAAACTCCATGAGCTGTCTCCTGCGCAGTATAGTAGTATGCCAAGTTGGCATCATCGATCTGACTGGGCAGGTATTGAGGCATGATTAAGTTTCGTTGAGTTCGATGTTGGGCTGTCAAGTTCGATGGTAGTCTTTGAGTTTGCTCGTGGTCGTGGACTTTGTTTGATCTTGTTTTTCAGATGACAGTGGTACATCTACCCAGCTTTATATGACTTTTGCTGATGCAGCATAAATCCCTCGTCTCTCCACAGCCCGTATGCAAGACTTCGGTTGCTTGGCCGCATCAAAAATAACATCTCATTAGCTGGAAACCTTCATGCGCGCGGGAACTGGGTGGCTCATCTGGATCAATAGTTGGTATCGATTGCAGCCACTCAAATCATCTCCGCCGCTTTCTCTTGACACAGAACTGGCGATACTAACTGTGCCTCCCAAAGCGATGCGCCGTGTATCTAGGTAGTCGGCCTGAAGAACCATGGAAAGGCTAGCAACCTGGCCATGCCAACGAGCCGCGACACTTTCGGATGAAGTAATGGTTTCTAAGTCAGATATTTTAGCGTCTTCCCAAGATGTGGCGTAGTCGGTGCACAGTCCAAAATGCAGTGAAGGGTTATGCTTCAACAGATGTACGCGCCCGTGAGCCACGCCGTAGACTAACCAGAACGGTCTCAACTTCAAAGCTCTGTCGCTCCGAGGCAGAACAATCTACAATCTCTTTTGCCTCTCTATTGTTAAGAAGTTGAGGATCGCTGAAGAGGGTGCATAGCTATGCTTGAAAACTATTTTTTACAATCAAGTTGTGCTACTGTCGTTTTGAGGGCTTGATACCACTAACACACCTCATGAATCCTTCAACATCGAAAAATTTCAGACATATCCATATTGCGCGGATAGCACTGCCCTTCCAGACCCACCTATTCTTTTTAGTGTTTTGTAAAGCGCCCTTGGTCCGCCACGGCAAATATGCGCCTCTTGCCTCTGGTGACTCATCGAGTTTTGATCGTGGCATGGCGAGGCGAAGACACATGGAAAACTCGAATGAGCCTTGCCGTAGACGAGGACATTTAGGTGTGAAGACAAGAGAGTTCCAACAGACGGGGCCATATGTTGGGCTTCTCGTGGAAGCGCGCGCTATAATTGTGGTACACAGTGGTAGCTCACTTTACTAGTAATCCCGCTAACTATATTGGGGTTCATAAATCGCAAGTGTTTTGAGATAAATATGACCAGCTCACTCACGCTACTTCCAGCAATTATCCAACTGCAACACCTACTTCTTAACATACCTAGGTATCTTGGTTTTTCTTGGTCCGTCCAACATCTTCAATTCATCTGCTTTTATTCCATTAAGAGATCTAAGCCGAGAGCTAGCCGTCAAGTCACGTATCACATCTAATCAGGATGGGACTCTCCCAGCGTATGCGTTAGTGCGCCCACCGAATATAGATACTGATTCATAGGACCTGGCACAGGATACAGAGAATGTTAACTATCGACTTTTTACATACTTCCTACTTTGGTAAGGCAAAATCACGCCAGTTACCTTTCAAGTTTAACTTACTAACACCTATATACTAGCTATATACATCTCAACGTCAAATACACGGAATTGCCAACCTACAGCCAGCAAAGACACAGAGACGATCATGAAAGTCATAGGTTCTTTCTCCGAGAGCCACAGCACAAGCAAAGGTCAGATTGTCAACATAGTTGACCTTGCGCGCACATTGCAAACGACATATATTCTTAGGCTCCTTGCTAGTGCTAGGGCTCTCTTCGCTATCAGCTTACTTTTCCTTGCTCTTTTAAAAAGAGACTTTAAGATGCCAGCAAATAACACAGCTTCTTCTAAGCGCAGATGCGCTCGGTTGCTCAGTGCTTTTTGGTCTAGGTTTTTCCGGCATCTTCTCTAAAGAGGGAGGCCCAATACACTCAACTGGAGCTATAAAAGTAGGATACAGCGCTAATGCGCCACCCGCTCCATCGAGGACTTCTCCTTTATCGAGGATCTCACCTCCTAGAGCGGGAGCGCCGCCGCCACCTCCTCCACCACCGCCACCACCTCCCGCGGGCCTCTGAGTGACCTGATCCAGTGCTCGAGTCATCTCCTCGGTCTTATCCGTTCTTCGATATACACCCTTAGTCACAGGGTTTTCAACCCAATCGTCGCTTAGATTGGCATATATTCACCCTTTCCCTATTTTACGGTGATGGAATGAAGATTATGGTCGTCGCTCTACTGTTTTTCACCATTGTTATCGAGATATTACTGTTTGAACTAGATCGCGTGTGTACATTATTCCATTTAGTTTCGAGGCGATGGTTGGTGCCGTACATGTCAAATTATTGACAGGTTCTTAGCTCATACATTCGTTCACTTCCCTTCCCGTAATCGGACCGCCTACGTTTTTTTTTCACAGCATCTCGCAGTGTACTTGCTGTCCCCCAACACAATCGACCATCACCTTGATTGCCTTCGCTAGCTAGCATGCCAGAATATGATTGTCTGCACCGATCGTTGATCTCACTTTCTCTTGACCTGAAAAATCCATGTAACAATTACAAATGAAGGACCGGAAGATCTTCACGGGAAAGACTGCGCATGCCATTCAGCCAGCAGAGTGGGTATCTTAAGGGTATAGTTGAAGACGCCTGTAGTTTCGGGCCGGGAGAGAGCGTTTCTAGCAATAGAGAGCAATACCTCGTTTCATATCTTTGATGTTACTTTCCAGGTTGAAAATACAAAGGTTCGAACCCGGCAATTCATGACACTACATATGATCCATCAAGAAGCACTTCATCGGCCAAGCGACTGGACAAACGTTTGATTCCATCGCATCGTACTTTGTGTAGTATTTTGCTATTGTAAGCACGTAATTATGGTGTTGAAAAAACTCTGTTCTCGGGATGGAACCCCTGGTTCCTTCCAATCTGAAGACTTGCAGTGAGTAGTGAGCTTGGACAATATTGCCACCCTGAAAGATCATGTGTACAGTAATTTGAAGGAAGTAACAAACTCATCGTCAAATAAATGCTGCCAATGTTTGCATTTGATCAAACTGCTTGACAGGACCTTCAAAGCATCATGTTTGCTTGCAGAGCTACGTCTATGGCATCGCTTCCCCTCCAGCTTCTCTTAAATCAACTCAAAAGTCAAGTTCCAGCTCCTAACACCTCCCGACACCGAACTGGTTCGGTGAAAGCTACCCCCCTGTCATTATATATCACTATATACATTTACAATGACGACCTTCTCAATGAATTACCAGATAGGTAGGCATGCACGATGCCTGCACAACTGCCTACCGTTACAGGTCTCGCCCAGGTCCATATAATACCCACCAAACTCTACAGCCCAAGTCTCATCATCGCCCTCGACTTTTGTGCTCAACCTCACACATCAACTCTCACCACACATTCAAATCCAAAATGGCCAGCCGCACTGGAATTCACGGAACTCAGGAACTGAAGAGGCGTTCAAGAAACGCCAACTCAGCCGAACCAAAGGCGACACCGACACCAGTGGCCATCAACCCTAAATGGTACAAGAACTCAGAGCTCAGCGACGTAACCATTGTTTATGGTTTCAACGGCGAAAAGAAGTACGAAGCCCACCGCTTCATTCTCTGCAACGCCAGTCAGTGGTTCATGAACGCCAGCCGCAACCCCCGATTCATCGAAGCAAACGACCGCGTCATCACACTCAAAGAAGACCACCCCGACGCCCTCGACGCCCTGTTTGAGTTCGCATACAAGGGCAAGTATCAACACGGCGGTAGGTCTACAGCACAGTCTTTCTTGCTGCACGCTCGAGTATTCATTGCGGCTGATAAGTACATGGCCGACAACTTGGAGGCGTGGGCCCTGAAGAAATTTAGAGATCTTTGCCAATATGAGCTTGATTCGAGACACATGTCTTTCTTCAAGTTTGCCGTGCAGCAGCTATGGGGGGATAGCAACCCTTTTGGGCTCGATCAATTTCGAAGCGATGAGAACTCTCAGCGCCGAACGGAGCAGGAGAAGGGAAACGAAGAGCCTCACGATCAGGAAGATAGAAACATGGAATTCGAAAACGATGAGATGAATTCTAACAAAGGATTCGACCAGAGCGATCCAGGCTGGGAGATTGACGACGCAGAGGTTGACGAGGCCGGCTACACTTCTGACGAAGTAAGAGACATTGACGAGATTGCGGACGTGCCGGAATCTTCCAACCCGCTCGATCAACTCCGCGCAATGGTAATCGACTACATCCTCCAACTTCTGGGCCGCGGGGACGAAGCTGACGATCCGCTGTACTTCCAGATCCTGTGCCGAGACATCCCCGAGTTTGGTGAGGACTTTATGGCGGCTATGTTGTCGGGCAAAGTCAAGTTTGAGTATGGGAGTAGATTCTGAAGGTCAGAAGAGCAGCGTCTAGATCTTGTGCGTGAATTTAATGAATTATCATCATATCTTGAATTTTTTACAAGCGAGCCTTCGCTCTCGCGTCTTCTTCCCTTCCCTTCAAGTTTGGATGCGCTGCCTTGACCGGTCTCGTCACTGCATAAAATGCCATACCGCTTGACTGTGTCGAAAACTGAACCTTGGATCCAACGTAGAAGAATGCAAAGTCTCCCGCGACTAGGTGATGCGTGATGCCAGTCGCCTCGTCCAGAACATCAATTTGACCGCTGATAACGTACTTCGTCTCTTCGCATGTGTACTCCAATGGTTTCGCTGGTCCAGCCTCAATTTTGTAGAATCCAGATGTCAAGTATGTCTTTGCGTCTGTGGTTTGTGTTTGGATACTGGAGTTTTGTCAGATGCTGGACATCGCCTAATTGTGCGGGCATAATGTACGAGTGGAAATCCGCCACTGTCGCATTCTCACCTTGTGGGAGAGGAATGAACTCATGGCCTGCGCCCTTGATGACGGTGAGAGGAACTAGCTTTCCGGACACTGTTCATCGTCAATTGTTAGTGTTCTTGCGCTGCTACACATATGTCCACAACAAGACCCACTTTTGAATTGAGATGCAATGAGAAGAATTTCAGGATGAGAGGACATGTGAGGATGAGAGAAAGACGATTGAGAGCCTCCACGTTAAAGTAGGTAAAAGCGGCCTTCGTAGTGTTTTACCATTGAGTAAGTAGTTCTGATGCAAGAGATGCCCGCATTGGGTAAGCCGTGCCCGACTTCCTAGGTCAGCTTCGTGACGTAAGCATGGCCGAAATCTTCATCGTAGCTTGGTATTCAATATCTTACGGCTCTCAGTGCGAGACTGCGTATGATCTGCTTCAATCCGGACACCTTCTTTCTGAAGGACGAGATGGCCGCGGCGACAGCGTTGAAGTGGGAAGGATGACTAGCGTGGCGCTAGCGGGGTAGCACCTCCAAAACACGTACGAACAAACTTCACGACCGCGGGATACCTACGCAAGTCCATTTTGTACACATCTTTAGGTGAAGAAAAGAGTCAGTCGTATACTGAAGGACTTGCCTCCGTCTAAAGACGCACACCTCGTGTCCGCAACTTTTGCACATTGACCTACCGGATCCTGAGCAGACCTTTGAGCATCCAGTCACGGCTTCGCGTAGAGGCACAATGTTGATTTGTACTTCGGACGAACTTAAACGCACAGCCATAGCATGACAAAAGTATCAGCCAACACGGCCCCGAAGGCGTCGAATCAAAGGGTTCGGCAACGCGCAAGGCAGCAACTGAAAGTATCGACTTTATGGGCTCGGCCGTGATAGGTGTACACTACGGATTACTGCATATACGGTCGGTCAGCCTTCTCTGCAGATACCATGTTTCGTCCTCAATCTCCGTCTTGTCGAGTAGCTGCGCATACACGACTTGTTGGCCTGCTTTCAGTGGTCGGACTTATCGGCATTATCGAGCAGGTTTGTGCTGCCCATGGTCCATGGAGGATGAAAGAAAGGAGACGCAGAATTTGCAGACGAGTGCAGACTGGCTTGTTGCGAAGAAGTGCGCAACTTTGATGGGAGGAGTACTGTCTTCTCTGCGAGCGAATTCTCATCCGGATTGTATGGCTTCATCGGAACCGACTTGTGTTGGACGTGAGAAACGGTCTCCTTATCGCCATGTCATTTTGGGCGCAAGCCACCAGCTTACGCTCTGCATGGTATTCTGTGCGGGGCTTCACTCTTATTATTGGACTGGTAAGATGTTCATGGGTTTGAGGATGTGAAAGCAATAATCTCGGCCGAGCGCAGGCGTACGCTTGTGACAAAGGGAATCAAGGGTCCAACCAACCGTCATGTTGTCAGACCTGTCGCAAACCGCGGGCCTGCAGGAGGGGCTGCATTGCGTCACCTGAGGCTGAACAAGATGCAAAGAAATCGAATCACGGCGTCTCGGCACTTCGGTCACTCGCACGAGTCGAGCAAATGGGTGTGGTTACGAAGCGACGAAAGAATTTGGTGGCTGAGTTGGCTTGCCTAAGGCTGGTCTCGGCGTCTTCCGGACCTCGCGCACGGCGTTTACAACCACCGATGATTGGAATGCAAGCGAGTTACCGACCGCGCAACGGAGTGCAAACAGAACGACGGGATGTCACGGAAATCACATCGTTTGTCCGTGGTGAGATTTCATAAAGCAGGTACGTCGCACTTGAGGCGGTTCAGCATCACTCAAAATTTACAACCCCATCGACCTACGAACTGCCTGTACACATCCTGGTCACCACCATGTCCTCAGGAATCGTATGACTGAATCTCGACTGCTCTTGTATATTTTCTAACTTTGCATAGGCTAAACGAGGAGGGCCGTACTTAGCGACTGTCTGGGCGCTTGGAGGTATACCTAAGAAAAATGTGGACGTTCCTATCACTGCAGTCTTCTTGGCTTTGTTCATGATCAGTGCAGCATGGCACATGACCATCTTCCAGAAGAACAGAAAAAGGGGCCACAAGTTCATCTTCAACGCCGCGTTATTTGGTAGGTTTTCTGTCATCGCGGTTCTTGGACCCGCTGCTAACTTCCGACCAGGCTTTTCCATGTCAAGAATCGTAACCTGCATCCTACGCATCGCCAGCACATGTCTTCCGTCTGACATCCAACTCGCTATCGCCGCTACAATATTCGTTGCTGCCGGAGTGCTCATCGTTTTCGTCGTCAACATTATCTGGTCACAACGCATACTCCGCGCGACGCACCCAAAACTCGGCTGGCATCGCGTCACCAAGATCATTTTCGTCACCACCTATGTCCTCATCGGCCTCACGCTCGTCATCACCATCACATCCGTCGTCCAAAACTTCTACACCCTGCGGCCGAGGACGAAGTTCATCGATCGCGCGCTCCTGCTGTACGGACAGACCTTCCTCGCCATCATAAGCTCGCTCCCGATACTCATAGTCGGGCTGGTACTAGCGCTTCCCCGCCGTACACCCCTCGAGAAATTCGGCGCAGGAAAGCACAGCATCAAGATCACCATACTGCTCACAGGCGCAACTCTCATCACGCTTGGAGCGTGGTATCGCTGCGGGACGACCTGGCAGACACCTGTGCCGAAGTCGCAACCACTACCGGCCTACTTTGCGAAGCCGTGCTTCTACATCTTCAACTTTGTCGTTGAGATTATGACGCTATATTTGTATGCGATTACAAGAGTAGATCTGAGGTTCCATGTACCGAATGGCGCGAAGGGGCCGGGGAGCTATGCCTTTCGAAATGAGAAGAACAGGGATGTAGAGACGGGGGATTCGACAGAGCAGCGTGAAGGGGCGAGTATAGAACCTTTGCGGGAAACGTGAAGATAACTGGTTCATAGAGTAATAGAAGGATACGCTTTAGAGGACTCGAGGTTCGAGTACCAAGATTTTTGTTGACGATACTTTCGAACCATCTCAAATGAAAACCTAACGTTGGTTAGCGTGTCAAATATAGTGGGGTGCAAAGTGAAAGGGGACTGTGCTTGTCAAAAGGCAGCAGGCGCTACACCCACCCAATAGCACGGCTCTCCCGCTTGCGCTTCGAGTATAATTTTTGACCTTGGGCGCTCCCTTGCAAGCCACAGGGCACGCATATCGGACTCAACCGAAGATCTTTTCAACTACAGAAGAAATGTCTGATTCAAGCGACAAGCCAGCCGACGCTGCGGAGGTCTCAACAACGAATCCCTATACCAAGTCAGTAGATATTATGGAACATTCGGTTTGATACAAAGACTGATAAAGGGACAGGTACTACAACTCTCAGACACTGTCTGACATCGTGATCTGCTATGGCGACCAAGGCGAGCGTGTTTTCTACGGACATAAGATGATACTATCGGTCCAGGCCCAATGGTTCGAGAATGCCTTCACACATGGCTTCGCTGTACGTGTCCCCTAGCTCGGTCATGTCACACCACTTACATTTCCCAGGAGACCGGTGCCGAGAAGATTACACTTCGGGAAGATAACCCAGCCGCTGTCGAAGGCATGTTCAAGCACATGTATGGCAAAGAGCTCGTCGACCTAGCCAACAGCACAAGCACGGAAGATATGTTATTCGCCATTGAACTTTACCGTGTCGCCGACAAGTACGACTGTCCGTCTCTCGAGACCAAAGCCCCAGATCTCTTCGAGCGCCTTGTCGAAAAATTCGTGCGCTCGCTCGACACACAGCATGGGGCGAGCGGACTTGATGACCTTTACAACATCGCAAGCGCCGTGTACGACTTTGAAGACTCGCGTGGCGGAGCAGCGAAATCCCCAATACTCAAGTCATTCACGAGTTGCATATTTGGAAACAAGGACACAACTCCGTTCAATGGCTCGCAAAAGCTGTTGAAGCTGACTGAAGATCTGGCTGCGAAGATCCCAGAATTCGGCCGCGATATGTTTCTGGAACTGCTGCAGGTTCGAAACAAGGTTGCCAAACTCGAGGGATCGATGCCAGTGCTTACTTTTGCTTATAAGCAGACGTGTCCAAATTGCGCATCGACGTGGAGCTTGGATGTTTTTAGTGGCACCGACGGTAACGGCCATTGTTTGTGCTGTGGAACTTTCAGACCTGACTGGAAACACCACCGGATGTGAGTCTTGCTCGCTGAAAAGCCAAAATCTTGAGGGGAGTCTTTTTGATTTTGATGTTGAGATGCGAAGATGAAAGAAGGCCCCAATAGTTGTGAAAAGCTGGGGGCTATGGAGATGAGATTGGGTGGTGCTAGGGTATGGAGGTAGATGGAAGTAATTGCATGCTTTAGTTATGCATGTAAGCTCGAGCGGCGACATCTGTAGCCTGTAACTCATGCAACGGTCGATCCCGATGCACGACCAGAACGTAGCTGGAAAAAATTACAAACATCTATTTAGCCCAAAGAGCCTGACTTGAAGGTGAGAGAGTATCAGTGATGTTGTAGTGTTTCGCAAGAGTGGTCCTCACTCACCGAGTAAGAGACTGTCAGCCCCAAACAGCTGTGCACGCTTCGATTCGCTACTTAAGAGCTGTCCTCCCACGAGTCTGAAGATTCCATCTCCTCCCACACACTCGATCCCTTTTTACGAGCCTGGAAAATCATCAGCGCTTCCCATCTATCTCAAACAATGGATACACGAGATCTGACCAGGGAGCCGCCCTCGCAGACGCCCAAAAGAGCCGCTGCTCCAGTAGATGGCAATTTGAGCAAAAAGAGAAATCTGGGATTCAAAGAGTAAGATAGTTTTGTGTAACGCATGACCGACGGCTAACTATTGTACTTAAGATACGCAGATTCTCCAGTTCTCTCTGACGTTACGATACACTATGGTGACGCTGGGGAGCTTAGCTTCGAAGCACATAAAGTGGTCCTGTCCGCCCGCTCGCACTGGTTCAGGGCAGCCTTCACAGGCGGTTTCAAAGTTCGTTAATGGTTCGCTTCCTTCGCAGTCGTAGTATTGACGCATACAGGAAAGCGAAGCCAAGACTGTTCGCCTCATCGGCGATGACCCTTCTTCCATCAGCGCTATGCTCAGGTGGTTGTACAAGAGGCACATTATGTTGCCGGAGAGCGAGGAGCACTCGATCGCGAATATGATGTACTGTGTAGAACTCTTTCGCGTTGCCGACAAGGACGACCTTCCCATGCTGTACCGCATTATCCCACGCATATTCCACACTCAACTTGCATCCTGGCTTTCCAGAGCTCATGCCGAATCGAAGGACCCAGACATAGATGAGAAGAATGTCGAGATGTTTTGCGACCTTGTGGAGAGGGTCTACACGTTACCCAACACAAAGCCAAGTCATCCCCTGGTCACGTCGTTACTGGAGATGACGGACCACGCACCACTACGAATCCTCCGGAATGATGGCAAAAAGTCTTCTATGCTCATCAAAGCAGCCAAAGATGTTGCTGAGTTTGGCAGGGACGTCTTCTTGGTTCTCATGGACAAAATGAAATCGGAAGTGAACACTAAGACGAGGGCGAAGTCCATAACCGAGTTGGATTTAGTATCTCAAGTCAGATGCCCGAAGTGTAAGATCATCCTACGCCTGGCCTCCGAGTGGTTCGACGATGAGGGCTTCTGCTTGGGCTGTGGCCACTACGTTGTAGACTGGTCGGAGTGTGAGGAGCTCGAACCAGTGTCCCCAGGCAGTTCTGTATAGGGAAGTTGAGGGCACCAGAATTGTGACGAAGAGAGATTGTACTTCGTACATGAGACGAAGAAAGAGCCGAGACGCTGGAGAGGACGATTGCGACAGCGAGATGCAAAAGCAGTGATAGAGGGCATTAGAGGACATGAGAAGCTCTTCGTCAATACATAATAAGACATTGGCCAACTGAGTTAGTTTACCTATTTTATCCGCTCGTTCCAGACTCGAATCTCACTTGTTTGGTAAGATTGAGGCTGTGCGGTGAAGTGAGGCGCGAGAGTTCGATCTGAGGTGAAGTGAGAGTTTACCCTCTCAGTGTCTCACCGCGCTAGTACAATACAATTATCTTTGCTCCGGCTCGCTCGCAACTTCAACCACAACACGACAAATTAATTTTCCAGGTCGAAGAAAACAATCAGCACCTGATCATGGAGGCGTCAAAGCAAAAGGATGATGTCTCAATCGGCAATGAGAATAACAGGCGCGAACTCGGCCTGCTAATGTGAGATTACAGAAGTTGATGCCGACAGCGATATGCTGATACCGAGTACGCAGATATGCCAATTCAGCAACCTTTTCCGATATCACCATCCGCTACGGCCACGAAGGAGAGCTTACCTTCCAAGCGCACAAGTTGCTACTAAGCGCAAACTCTTACTGGTTCCAGGCAGCTTTCCAAGGTGGCTTTCAGGTGTGCCACTCGAAAAGTGTAGAAATAATAACTCATTAACGTGCCCAGGAGAGCAGTGCCAAAGAGATCCGCTTGCGTGATGACGATCCGGCCGCAATATCGGCAATGTTGGACTCTGTATATCGCAGCGGCAGGATCAATTTCCCAGAGCTTGATGCGTCCGCAACACACGTTATCTTCTGCATCGAGCTGTACCGGGTTGCAGACAAGTACGATGTTCCCAATCTGTTCATGCAGATCAGAAGTAGCTTCTACCATCGGGTTGCAGAATGGCTTGACGCCGAGACGCCGGACAACGGCAACAAAGCAAAAGAGGCGGTCAGTCCTGAAAGCTTCTCCGAAGTTATAAGCAAACTTTATGGACTGCCCAACATTAAAATCGGCCATCCCCTTGTTGATGTACTTCTCGATCAGCTTGAAATCAGGGAAGCGACCAAGATTTGCCAGAACGGTGGCGTAGTCTCACCGCTGTTGGAGCAGGCATGCGAGAAGGTGCCCGAATTTGGAAGAGATCTCTGTCTGCACTTGTTGAGAATGGGTAGTATGGGTGAGATAGGCCTGATGACTCAGGTCAAGTGTCCAGAGTGCGAGGGCGTCTGGCGTCGAAGCGATTCCGACACTCCCTTTGGCTATTGCCATCTCTGCGGCCTGCATGCCGAGGACTGGGTTTGAGGGCGCAGCAGGGCATCATCTCAGAGATGTTTGACGGGACGCTCACTGTCAGGATGATTGGGGATGCTTGGGGGACATCTGAAGCGTACTCAGTCGTTGATGAAGACCTATTTCGCGTCTATTGATGGAACCACGACTCCGGAGTTTAGCCGACACTAGTGGTGTTAGCGTCGGTTTCAACTCAGGCCTCGAGGGGTCCATGTAATCTTGCGACTTCCAATACCAATTGCTTTGACGACGTGACGACCCATAACGACTTCCCTATACTTTTGATACCACTCTTTTGCCATACACACTTTCATTGTTGCAACAACCCGATCTATTCTCAACCACGACATCGGCGACGACTTGCCCCACTGCCACGATACTGCTACATCCTAGCTAGACCACGCACCCCTTTGCGGGACTTGACCGCCCTTGCTGTACTCACACCTCAACTTTGCCATTGTATCATCACAGCTCGACTACGATCCGCCACAATGCCCGAGACCACAAAAGTGGTGCCCCTCACGTGCCATGGACACTCGCGACCTGTCCCGCACATCCACTTCTCGTCTCTCATGAACGACGACCAGTACTACATTATATCAGCATGTAAAGATGGAAATCCTATGCTGCGTGACGGCATCACGGGAGACTGGATTGGCACGTTCCTTGGACACAAGGGCGCTGTATGGCAGGCGCGACTCTCTTCAGATGCTTCTTTGGCAGCCTCCGCTTCGGCTGACTTTTCGGCGTATGTATCTTTCCTACCTTGAAAGGCTATATCTGACCTTATATAGCAAAGTATGGGACACCAACACAGGCGAGGCCTTGCACACACTCACTCACAACCACATTGTCCGCGCCGTCGCCTTCCCGAGCCAACCGAAGCCCCAAATCGTTGCAACAGGTGGCATGGAGAAGAAGTTGCGCATCTATGACCTCTCCCGAGACTCGGCGACCAGCTTCGAGATTGGCGCCGGCGTGCATGAGGGGACTATCAAGTCTATTGTCTGGACGTCTGATTCCAACATAATCATCACTGCAGCAGAAGACAAGAAGATCCGATGGTGGGACCTGCGACAACAAAAGACTATCGGAGAACAT